>JABLTH010027316.1_pt1 | contig 154838 bp, 122 predicted proteins | sample 7875711 | NCBI WGS metagenome assembly JABLTH01 (sample SAMN14941262, study PRJNA633318) | bioreactor metagenome | isolation source: bioreactor | place: China | collected 2019-03-05
ATTGCGGCGGGCCCCGGCCTCGTGCCGAAGCGCTGCGACTTCAACTCCGCTCAGACACGGTGCAGGAATCGGTCGGTCTGCAGCGCCTTGTGGTGCCGCCGGTCTGAGTGCCGGGTGTCCAACACGGTCCATGTGGAACTGGTTGCAGCGCTGGCGCAGGCGATCCTCGCCACCGCGCCACATTGTTCCGGACGCCCTATGGCAGGACACCTTGCGGACGTATCGCTTCCTGCAAGAGCTTTCCCCCGATGAGCAGGACCGGCTGCGCGCGCTGAGCGGCGAATTTCTCGAGCGCAAGGAATTCCACGGGACCCAGGGCCTGGAAGTAACGGATGCCATGGCCCTGGCCATTGCGGCGCAGGCCTGCCTGCCGCTGCTGTACCTCGATCCGCAGGAGCTGCCCTTGGCGGTGCAGGCATGGTACGGCGATTTCGTGGGCATCGTCCTGCATCCGGACGAGGTGCTGGCTGACCGCGAAGCGATGGATGAAGCGGGCGTTGTGCACCGGTATCAGGAAGTGCTCAGCGGTGAAGCCATGGAGCAGGGTCCAGTGATGGTGAACTGGCACGACGTGGCCCGCGCCGATGACACCGCGCAGGAAGGCTACAACGTGGTCATCCACGAATTCGCTCACAAGCTGGACATGCGCAATGGGCAGATTGACGGCTGCCCGGCGCTACCCCGCGGCTTCCTGGGAACGCGCGGTCTGGCAGCTGCGCGAGCGCACTGGTTGGGAATCTTGAATCCGGCCTACGAAGCATTTCGTGAACAAGTCATCATCGCGGAGCGCTTTGGCGGCGAGATTCCGTGGATGGACGCCTACGGCGCCGAATCGTTGCCCGAGTTCTTTGCTGTGGCGTGTGAAGCCTACTTTGTGCAGCGTGAGCGTTTCACCAGTGAGTTTCCTGCGCTCTCAAGCTTGTTCGACGCGTTCTTCCGCCCGGCTCAGCCCAGCCACGCCTGAGGGTCAACCTCGTCCAGTTGCTCCGGATGGAGAAACTGACGTGCGTAGTCCAGGTACACGTCATGGCGCACAAACACGTCAAAGATGTCGGGATCGATGTGGCCGCCACGCTTGAATTTGGCCATGATGGCCATGGCCTGCGACAGTTTCATGCCGTGCTTGTACGGCCGGTCACTGGCCGTCAGCGCCTCGAAGATATCGGCGATGCCCATGATGCGCGCCTGGACCGACATCTGTTCCCGTCGCAAGCCTTTGGGGTATCCCTTGCCATCCATGCGCTCGTGGTGCCCCCCCGCGTACTCGGGCACGTTCTTCAGGTGCTTGGGCCAAGGGAGCTGCTCCAGCATCCTGATGGTGGCCACGATGTGATGGTTGATGATGTCGCGCTCGCCTTGCGTCAGGGTGCCGGCCCGTACGCTCAGGTTCTCCAGTTCATCGCCATCCAGGAACGGCGCCTGCTCCCCTAGCGGCGTGCGCCAGCTCAGGCGTGAGGCAATGTCCTGAACCCGCTGCAGATCGGCGTCCGAAGTGGCTTCCCCACCGGCATTGCGTGCCCGCAAGAAGTCCCTGTCCGCCTCCAGTGCCTGCACCTGCACGCGGTAGCGACTCCAGACCTGCTGATCCATGGCGTCGTCCACGCCGCCACGCAGGACCAGTTGCTCGCGCAAGGCGGCAATCTCCGCGTCGCGCTTGAGCACCTCGAACCGGGTATCGATCAAGACCATCCGATCGAACAGGGTCTGAAGCTTGGTAGCCTTGTCGACGACATGCACCGGTGTCGTGATCTTGCCGCAGTCGTGCAGCAGGCCGGCCATCTTGAGCTCGTAGCGGTCCCGCTCGGTCATGGAGAAGTCAGCCAGTGGCCCTTCCCGGGCCGCGTTCATGGCATCGGCAATCATCATGGTCAACACGGGAACGCGCTGGCAATGGCCACCGGTGTAGGGGGACTTTTCGTCGATCGCGAGATTGATCAGGCGGATGAACGACTCGAACAACTCTTCCAGTTGGAGAATCAGCCGCCTGTTGGTCAGCGCAATGGCCGCTTGCGAGGCCAGGGATTCGGCCAGGCTCTGGTCGGCTGCGGAAAACGGCCGCACACGCCCCGTGTTCGGCTCCAGTGCGTTGATGAGTTGCAGCACGCCTATGATCTCCCCTTCGTGGTTCTTCATGGGAACCGTCAGGAAGGACTGCGAACGGTAGCCGTTGCGCGCGTCGAAGACCCGTGGGCCTGAGAAGTTGAAGCCCTCCGCCACATAGGCGTCGGCGATGTTCACCGTCTCGTTGTGAATAGCCGCATACGCCGCCACCATCGAATCGTTGGCTTGCCCGTCAGCGTCGCGAAGCGGCAGGTCGGGCAGATCGATGGGGGTCCCCGTAGTGCCACCGCGCACGATGCCCAGTGAGTCGGTGCGCATGATGGCAAATCGCAGGGCGCTGCCGTCATCCGTCATGCGGTAGAAGGTGCCCCCGTCGGCATGCGTGATCGTCTGTGCCACGACCAGGATGTTTTCCACCAAGCGGTCAATGTTGCGCTCTTTCGACAACGCCGCGCCAATTTCGTTGAGTTGCGCCAGACGCTGCAGCAGGTCCGCAGACGCATCGGGAGACACATTTCCGGCCTGAATGTTCAAGTCAAAATCCTTCGATGCGCACCGGCGCAACGGAAGCAGGCCACGCACCTGGCGCCGCGACCCGCGGCCTCATGCATGGGTCAACGCTTGAGCAGTACCTTGAGCACATTCTGCAGACGCCGCGCCATGCGGGACTCAAAGCCCGTCGCCAGGACCTTTGTCACATCCTGTCCCCATGTGGCGGCAGGTGCCGGATCGTTGCGGCGGGTGAGCAACTGAAGTTGCAGGGCACGGCGCTGATCCAGATATTCAGCCGGCGTGGGCACTTCCGCCGCCATCTCCAGGCGCAACAAGGCCACACCCGCGTCCTCGTCCGAGCCCGTGGTTCCCAAGGAGTGGGCCCAGCCTGAACGTACCGATGCCGCAACGCGCGCCCCAAGGTCATGTGCGCTTGGCACCAAAGCGGCGTCGCGTTTTTCCCAAGCAGTCAGCAATTGCGTCAGGGCCTCGCCATGGGCTTGCGCCGCCAGCTTCTTCAGTGCCAGCTCGGCACGCTCCAACGCGTCCCGCTGTGCCCGGTAGGCGGCATCCCCCAGGCGCGGGCCACGCTCGGCACCGCGGAAATGGTCGCCCGCACGGGCACTGCGATCCTCATGGCGAACATCGTGCCGGGGACCGCGAGCATCCTTGCGTTCGCCAGGCCGACCACCGCGGACGGGCGCCAGCGGCTCTGCTTTCTTCATCCCGGGGCGATCATCTCCGCGCATGGCAATCACGGGCTTGGCCACCTTGGCAGGGGGGGTCGTCTCGTCCTTGGAGGGTGCCGCCTGTGCGCCTGGATTCTCGCCTGCTTCGGCTGCAGGGATGCCCGCCGACGCTTCCTGGGTACCCACGGCTTCCTGAGCGGTCGAGGGCTGTGCCTTCGTCGTCGCGGCCGCCCGCTCAACGGCAAGTGCCTGCCCGCGAACCGCCGCGTCCAGCGCCGCCATCGCCGCGCGAATCCCCGCAGCGTCCCCCGATGCGTTCGCAGCATCCAGGGCCTTGGCCGCATCCAGCACCGCGCGATCATGCGCCCCTAGGGCAGCAGCGGCCATTTCCCGTTCCTGCGTCTTGCGCTGGAAGGCCTCGTCAATAGGCTTGCGGAAGGCGTCCCACAGCTTTTGCTCCTGCCGACGGTCCAGCGACACCGCGTGTGCCTCGGCCTGCCAGCGTTGCTGCAGCGCCTTGACGGCGTCGATGCGCAGCGCGGGTTCCGCGCCCAGAATCTTGGCCTCTTCGATCATCAGGTGACGCCGCTCCAGGCTGGCCTTTTGCACAGCGTCCAGCGGAGCACTTGCCGTCGCCATCGCCTCCTTCCACAATGGCTGCAACTCGGCAAATGCCTTCTCGCTCAAGTGCCCGGCATCACGCCAACGATCGGCAAACTGATGCAGGCTGCGGCTGAACGCCTTCCAGTCCGGCGGCGCTGCCTCGGCGGGCGACACATTGGCGTGTGACCAAGCTTTCAACTCCTCGATCAGCGCCAACCGTTGCGCCCGGTGTTCGGCGGCCTCGGCCTTTAGTTTGTCCAACCACGCTTCCACCACCTTGTGTGCCTGGTTGCAGGCCTCGTCGAAGCGCTTCCACAACGCGTGGTTGGGCACGCCGCCTTGATCGGTTTGCTTCCATTGTTCACGCAGGGCACGCAGGGTTTCCTGCATCTTGCGTCCGCCCAACGCCTGGCCTTCCGGCCGTTGGAGCAGGCCTTCCGCCTTCACGACCAGTTCCTCACGCAACTGGTCGGCACGCCAACGCTGCCAGCCCTCCAACTCGCCCGCCGCAGCCAGGGCGGCGTGGGCCTGCGCCTCGAGCTTGGCGTCGATGAGGCGAACGTGTTCCTTGAGTGCATTGCGCAGTGCTGCGGCGGCACCTGCACTGGCCTTGCCATGGCCCTCGCCAACCTCCTGCTCCAATTTTGATAGTGCCTCGCTCACGCTCTGCATGGCCTTCAGGCGCATTTCCTTCAAAACCTCGGGATCCATCCTCGGTTTCTTCACTTCCGGCTCGGGCTGGGCCTCCACGCCCCGGGCGGCGCGCAGTTCGTCAGCCCACACACGCACCGGCGGCAATGGCGCCGCGGGATCAGCGGCAGCGGCCTGTGCCTGCGTCAACGCCGCCTGGAAGGCGGACCACACAATTTCCAGTTGCGTCTTCGACGCCTCCAGCAATGGGGGAAATTTGGCGTCCACGCTGGGCCAATTGCCGTCTGCCGCGAACGCCTGCGCCTGCCCGACCCAATGCGTCACATCGGCCGCCAGTACCGCCGTGGCAGCCAGCGCATCGTTCCAGCTTTTCGTGGACAACACCTCAATGCGTTGCGCCAGCAATACCGCGGCTTCTCGCTGAACTTGGACGCGATGTTGCAGGTCTTCGATGACCTTCACACGTTCGGCCAGACTGACCTTGACCGAAGCCAGGGGCTCTCGGCTCAGCGGCGCCCCTGCCTTCGCGGCATCCCGTTGCCAGGCCAGCGCGTCCGCAATGTTGAACTTCGGCTGGCCCAGCAGTAGTCGCGCCTTCTCCGCCCATTCGACGGCCAGCATTTCCTGCCCCTTGGCGCGTCGGATTTCATCCAGCTTTTCGCGAAGGGGCTTGGCTGCGCCTTTGTCTTTGGCACTGAGTTCCTTGAACACTTCCTGCATCCGCTCGGCGATGGGTTCACTCGCCAGCCATTGGCGCACACGGGTGGCACGCTCGCCCGATGTGGCGGCCGTGAAGGCGCCGCCGGTCAACGCGTCCAGGCGTTGGAGATCATGTGATTTGTTCGATGCGGTCTCGGGCGACGCAACAGAGGCGGGAGAGCGGGTCATAGATATAAGGAAATGGCAAGCACAAAGTATGCGGCCGATATTGTCGCCGCTATCTGAACGAAAATCCCGTTCCACAGGATCCCGCTCAGATCCTTGAACGCGGGCACGCTGCTGGTGCCCATGCCACGTGACGGGTTCAGAACCGGTTGCGCACCCCACGGCGTCGAACAGACGATTCGACCTTGCGACCTAAACAGTGAATGTCCCTGGAAAATACCCAGAAACAGCATAAGAAAATGTTTTGTTATCCTTGACTAGGTATTTTGATTCACCCAAAATCCGCCCGTCCCGATCAAAACCAAGGGACAACCCGTATCCGCTGCCGAACCCGGCTAAGTCAGAGCGCAGCGTCACCCACCCACTCGGTGATGGCTCTGACAACGTACCCATCCAGACATGGGGCTCCTGCGGCAGGCCAACGTGCCTCCAGTCCGCACCACCCGTGAGAAGAGGAAGTGCTATGACAGCGTTAGAAACCATTGGCCAAAACCTGGGACGCTTGAGTTCCGGCATCACCCGGGCCATCTTCCATGTGACCCACAACGGCTTTGCCCTGCTTGGCTTGGCGGTGGCGTTTTCGATCATCACCCTGGCAGCCCGGCCCGATTTGCGCCAAATCGGCGAAAGCCAGCTTTCCACTTGGCTGCAGACACGTCAGAGCGAAATCCTGGGCATGAAGGTCGAAGCCGACGCCGTCGAGCGCACCACCGCCGCCGACCCGAAGGATTTGCCCAAACAGCAAGCAGCCGTGGCCTACTGGCTCAGCAAGAAATACCGGATTGCTCCTGAACCGTTGAGCGCACTGGTCACAGAAGCCTACGACGCTGGCGCTCGCGCCAAGCTGGAACCGACCCTGATCCTTGCCGTCATGGCCGTTGAATCCGGCTTCAATCCCTTTGCGCAAAGCCCGGTGGGTGCGCAAGGGTTGATGCAGGTGATGACGAAGGTCCACACCGACAAGTTCGAGAACTTTGGCGGCAAGCTGGCCACCTTCGACCCGGTCACGAATCTGCGCGTGGGTGTGAAGGTACTTCAGGAATGTATCGCCCGCGCCGGCTCCACCGAAGGTGGGTTGAAGCTCTATGTGGGCGCGGGCAACAACGAGGGGGATGACGGCTACGCGGGCAAGGTGCTCGCCGAATACAGCCGCCTGCAACAGGTTGCGGCCGGCCGGTCGGTACCACTCTCGGTTCCCGTGGCCAGCGCGCCTCCCCCTCCTTCTGCCAAGCAGCCCACCCCAGCGGAAGAGAAAGTCGCGCTGCTGAGCGACTACTGAATCCTCCGGGGGCCATGGCCGCCTGCGGCGGTCTCGGCTACACTTGAGCCCGTGCGCAACTGGCGATAGGCACGCCCCATCGGGTATCCGTGCTGACGTGGAATCCATAACCACTGGGAAGCGCACCGTGCGGAATGTGCTTCCGCATGTTCAGCCGTTCGCCTGGGCAGCCCTTGTTTGAGACAGCGTCACAACTGTCCGTCAATGCAAGGATCAACGTCTTGAAGGACTGCCACCATGTACAACCGCAACATCCTCGTCGAACAAACCGACCCTGAACTCTGGGCCGCCATCCTGGCCGAAAACGCGCGCCAGGAGCACCATATCGAACTCATCGCGAGCGAAAACTACGCCTCGCCAGCTGTCATGGCCGCGCAAGGCTCCCAGCTCACCAACAAGTACGCCGAAGGCTACCCAGGCAAGCGCTACTACGGCGGCTGCGAGCATGTGGACGTGGCCGAGCAACTGGCCATCGACCGGGTCAAGCAGCTTTTCGGCGCGGAAGCGGCCAACGTGCAGCCCCATTGCGGCGCATCCGCGAACGAGGCCGTGTTCCTGGCCTTCCTGAAGCCCGGCGACACCATCATGGGCATGAGTCTGGCCGAAGGCGGTCACCTGACCCATGGCATGCCCCTGAACATGAGCGGCAAATGGTTCAACGTGGTGTCTTACGGGCTCAACGCCCAGGAAGCCATCGATTACGACGCGATGGAACGCAAAGCCCACGAAACCCGCCCGAAGCTGATCATCGCTGGCGCTTCGGCCTACTCGCTGGCCATCGACTTTGCACGCTTTGCCAAGGTCGCCAAGGACGTGGGCGCCATTTTCATGGTGGACATGGCGCACTATGCCGGCCTGGTTGCGGCGGGCGTGTACCCCAATCCCGTGCCCCACGCCGATGTGGTGACGTCCACCACCCACAAGAGCCTGCGCGGGCCACGAGGCGGCATCATCCTGATGAAGGCCGAACACGAGAAGGCCATCAACAGCGCCATCTTCCCCGGCTTGCAGGGTGGCCCGCTGATGCATGTCATCGCCGCGAAGGCCGTGGCCTTCAAGGAAGCGCTGGATCCGTCCTTCAAGCTGTACCAGCAGCAGGTGGTCAAGAATGCGCAAATCGTGGCGCAAACCCTCACCGAACGCGGACTGCGCATCGTCAGCGGCGGCACGCAAAGCCACGTCATGCTGGTGGATCTGCGTTCCAAGGGCATCACCGGCAAGGAGGCCGAAGCGGTGCTGGGCAGCGCCTACATGACCATCAACAAGAACGCCATCCCCAACGATCCGGAAAAGCCCATGGTCACCAGCGGCGTGCGCATCGGCACACCGGCCATGACCACGCGAGGTTTCAAGGATGAGGAGGCCCGCGCCACGGCCAACCTGATTGCCGATGTGTTGGACAATCCGCGCGACGCTGCCAACATCGACGCAGTGCGCGCCGAGGTCAGCGCGCTGACCAGCCGCTTCCCGGTGTACAAATGATCACCCCCGAGACGCTTCGCGTCTCCCCCTCAAGGGGGCGCACCCAGTGGCCCGGCGTAGCCGGTTCCACCGGTGCCCGCGAATGAAGTCCCGCCTTTCAGCCTTTCATACAGCCAGCCATGAAATGCCCGTTTTGCGGAAACCTTGAAACCCAGGTCGTCGAAACGCGCATTTCCGAGGACGCCGATTTCATCCGCAGGCGCCGTCAGTGCGGTGCCTGCGACAAGCGTTTCACCACTTACGAACGCCCCGACGTCAACTTTCCCGCCATCGTCAAGAAGGACGGGCGTCGCATTGAATTCGACCGCGACAAATTGCGCGCCTCCATGAACCTCGCTCTGCGCAAACGTCCCGTGAGCATGGACCAAATTGACAGCGCCATCGAGCGCATCGAGGAGAAACTGCTCAATCTCGGCCAGCGCGAAATCCAGTCGCAACGCATTGGCGAACTCGTGATGCGCGAACTCAAGAAGCTGGACAAGGTGGCCTATGTGCGCTTCGCCAGTGTGTACCGGAACTTCGAGGATATTGACGAGTTCAAGACACTGGTGGATGAAGTACGGCGATGAGCGTTGGCGGCTTGCCCCCACGGTCCCCCTCCTACCTGGCCTGCCCCGAAACAGCGCCACCCCGATTGATGGGTGTGTACCCAACTTCAATGAGCAGCTGACTCTTGACCGGGATGCCCAGGAAGTATCCGGGTGAAAACCTGGCTTTGGAGAACGCCGCAATGGCTGACGCCTCAAAATAGCCCGGCGGCGTAGCCCTGACCACTGCCGCCTCGTCCACGCCACCCGCGCTGTTGATGAGCAGGCGCAACAACACGGTTCCCTCGATGGAGCCGGCCGCCTCGGGATACTCGGGTTCAATGGCGTCCAGGGCGCGTGGTGCCACATCCAATCCGCTGATCGCCCGGTAATCCGTCGCGGGTCGTAGCGCAGACGCGGCCGGCGCGGGCGAGTTGGCACTTTCACCCTGCGAAGGGCCTGCTCCCTGACCATCCATTGGTGCCGCGGACGCGCTGGACTGAACGACCGACGGCACCCCGCCAATCGGCGCGTCAATCAAGATGGGAGTTGTCTGGGGTGTGACAACAGCGCTGCTGTGCAGGAGTCGCAAGTGCACGGTGTTGGCCCGCCACGCCACCCCTGAGAGGAGGCGTGGCGGGCCAAAACCGGCCAGTAAACCCACGTGCAGAGCGAGCGACAGCGCCACGGCCAAGGATAGGCCTGATGGCGCCGTACGAGCTGCAACGCTGTTACTGAGCCACTTCACGCCAGCTGATGCGTTTGCCCACCGGGGGCGGCGAACCCCACGGTATGTTGTGCACTGCCACTGAACCGTTCGCGCTGACACCGATGGCCTTGAGTGACCCGGTCAAATCGACCAGGCTCAAGCCCACCGCCATCGAAGTGGCATCCAGGATCACGCCCGTATTGGGGGCACCCGCAATCTGCTCTCCCGACACCATGTCCACGTAGTTCAGCCAGCTGTAGCCATTGCCACACGGATTCTCCGCGGGAACACTGGTCACGAATACCAGCGTGCCCTTACCCGCCTTGAAGTCGATGGTCATGCGCTCGCCCGTATCCGGCAGGTCAATGACCCAACCCGTCTTCTTGGCACACTGCGCCGCGCTGCCCGTGCAGGTGAGCGTGCGCGTGCCGTTGGCCAGATCAGGCTGCCCAGCGTTGGGGCCGGATGCAATCGTGGGTATATGGTCGACAAACGTCATGGGTTTCAGGCTGGTGCGAACATTGCCGCTGGCGTAGGTGGCGTTGATGTCCTTGAAACTGTAAACAGATTGCAACTGGGTATTCGACAAGTCGGACTCGCCCAGCAGACGTCCTGTACCGACGAACACATAGGGATCACCACCGATCTCCGCCAGTTCCACGCGCGTGGTGATGGGCTGAGCGGTGGGGGTGCCTCCCCCCGTGGTCAGCGTCGCCAGCTTGAGTGCGCTGGTGGCGCCTGCATCGTTCACTTCGAAACGCCATACGTTGCCCAGCAGATCGCCACCATACACACGCTGTGTGGTGTTGTCCACCACCACGTTGCTCACCCAATTGTTGATCTCCCGCAGGCCGCTGGGGCTGCCTGCCGTTCCCTCACCGGTGCTCATCGTCTTGACCAATGCACCGGTCATGGCGTTGCGAACGTACAGATAGCCCACACCGTCAGCGTTGTTGTAGCCACTGGTGAACATGACGACCCACTCACCACTGGTCAGCTTAGAGATGATGGGGCGACCCATGCTCAGACCCATATTGGCGTCTGTTGCGGTCGTGAATTCCCACAGCGACTTGGGTTCGTCCGGTATGGTGATGTCCAGCGCGTAGTAACCCTTGCCCCCGGCATTGAGACCACCCACCAGAATGGTGTGCCAGTTGCTGGACGCATCCTGGACATCCGCGACCGTGACTGTGCCGTCCACATAAAACTGGTGGTGACTGCTGTACTGCACATCCGCCAATTTGTACAGATTGGGCAAGACCTGGCTGGGAATGTAGGCCCAGGCTTCCTTGCCTCGATCCGCCCAGTTCGCGTCGGCAGACTTGGGCGCGTAGAAGGCGTGCAACATGCCGTCATTGGCACCCACGTACACCATCTTCTTGCGCGATGCCGCCGTACCCGACTTGAAGGCCGCATAACCCGGATTGGATGCTTCCGAGTAATTGAATGACGGCTCCTTCACGTAGACCGGCTGGGATCCCACGATGTCACCCAGCGCATTTTCCCGCCGGCGATACAGACGGTTCACGTCCCCGGACTGGTAGTCTTCCAGACCCTTTTGTCCGCGCAGGTAGTTCACCAGATTGGATCCCGGTGCTGCAGCAATCTGCGCCGCGCTCATGTCCACGCCCTGGTTCAACCCGGTCGCGGGATCGAGAATAACCGCAGCGTCAAAGTAGGCCCTGCGGGTGGCGTTCAAATTGCCATAGAGGAAGCTCGTCAGCTTGTCTCCCGTTGACAGGGCTCCGTCGGCTTCACCCGTAGCGGTGCGCACCACGATACGGCGTGTATCGGAGTTCGCTGCCACCTGGGTGTCCAGCACCGTGCGCGCGGACCAGTCGACAGTGCCGGAAATCGCGGCCGTGCCCACATCGAAACTGTGCGCCTGCAGGTCCCCGGTCCATGCATTGAGTTTGAACCCGGGAATGAACACGGTGTTGTCTCCGGCTGTGGGCGTCGCCGTCGAGGTCGTGGCTCCGCCACCAGCGGCCGCATGCGCACCGATGGCATTGAGCGCCCCCTGGATACCACTCACCATCGACTCGGCGTCCCGGGCACTGAAGTACTTGCCACGCCCGTTCACGGCCGCGTGCCAGAAATCGTCAATGGATTTCGGATCGCTCAGTTGCGCCTCGGTCGTTGCCGCCGCCGTGGGCCATACCGGCCAGCCCAGGGCTCCCGAACGCAGTGACGCAAAGTCACCCGCTCCACTGAGATAGTTCTTGTCAAAGTTGAGCGTGCCGTTCACGCCAAGCCCCACCACGTAGGTGGTCATGTGCTGTGAGCGCAGGCGATCATCCTCGGGACCCGTGCCACTGCCCACCAGCACACCATCCATCAGGTCCGGCCGCAAATCGGTAACGTAGTAGTACTGCGCCACGTCCGCCAGGGAGTCCGAGCTGCCCCCAGACACCGAACCGACGTTCTCCACGCAGGGCCAGGCCACGCAGGGCGACACCGGCGCGGGATTGGATGACTCCGATGCCGTGGTCACCGGGACCGGGCGCGCCGCCGGCGCAGGGAACAGGGCCGGCCGCGCCGGCGTCCCCCCAGAGGGCGGGTAACACACACCATCCAGATCAACCGTGCCGCTGTTACTGGTCGTCACCACCGGCGGCCCTACATTCACACCACCACTCACCGTCTGCGTACTCACCGTGGTCTTGGTGAAATACCGTATCTTCTCCCCAGGTACCTCAACACACGTCGTCGCCGTATAGGAGTTGGTTGCGTTCGCGGCGCTGGCCGTACAGGACGCGGTCGCCACCACATCGGGCCCCGTCGTCACGGTGTCGCAGGTCTTGACGGTGTAACTGTTACCGGCATTGGGTGTCGGATCTGGTGTGCACGACGCCACTGGCGTGGGCCCAGTGTTCACCGTGTTGCAGGTGGTCGTGACGTAGCTGTTGCCTGCGTCCCCCGTCGCCGGCGTACACGACGCCACAGGTGTCGGACCCGTAGTTGCCGTGTTGCAAGTGGTTGCGGTATAGCTGTTTCCGGCCTCCGCGGCTACCGGTGTGCACGACGCTACTGGCGTGGGCCCGGTGGCCGATGTACTGCAAGTGGTGCTGACGTAGCTGTTACCGGCAGCGGCCGCCACGGGCGTACAACTCGCCACTGGTGTGGGGCCTGTGGTTGCCGTGCTGCAAGTTGTGGCGATATAGCTGTTGCCGGCAGCCGCCGCCGCGGGTGTGCAGGACGCAACCAGGGTAGGTCCCGTCGTCACCGTGTTGCAGTTGCGCGTGAGCCAGGAGTTGGTCGCATCGCCGGTTTGCGGCGTGCAAGAAGCCACTCCTGTGGGACCGGTAGTAACGGTGTTGCAGGCTACCGTCTTGTAGTCGTTGCCTGAAGTCGGTGATTCCGCAAAGCATGTATCAACACCCGTCGGTCCAGTGACGTTGGTGGCGCAGTCGGTCTTGACGTACCCATTGCCAGCTGCAGCGGCAGCCGGCGTGCAACTGGCCACCGGAGTGGGTCCGGTCGCTGAACTGCTGCAGGACGTGGCGGTCCAGCTATTGCCTGCGGCTGCGGCCGTATTGGTACACGACGCGACCGGCGTAGGCCCGGTAGTGACCGTATTGCAGGTCGTTTCCGTCCAGTTGTTGCCAGCATTGGCGGGCTCCGCGGTGCATGATCCCGTCGGCGTGGGGCCAGTCGTCACGGTGGTGCAAGTCTCCGTGGGCGAAGGAGTACAAGACGAGGTACCGTTGCCCGGACTCGTATACGTACCACATTTGGTGGCCGTCCAGTTGTTCCCCGCATCCGCCGCCACCGGCGTACAGGAAGCCACGTTCGTCACCGATGAAGTCACGGTATTGCAGTTGGTGGCGACCCAACCATTGCCGGAACTGGCAGCTTGCGCAGTGCAGCTTCCCGTAGGCGTGGGTCCGGTGGTGGCATTGGTACAGGACGTCGTGGTCCAACTGTTGCCCGAAGCTGCGGCCGCGGGTGTGCATGACGCCGTGCCCGTGGGCCCCGTAGTCACCGTGGCGCACGTCGTGGTCGTATAGCTGTTGCCAGCGTCCGCCGAGGCGGCCGTACATGACGATACGCCCGTCGGACCCGTGGTGACGGTGTTGCACGTGGTTGCCGTCCAACTGTTGCCTGCGCTGGCGGCGTCGTTGGTACACGTCGCAACTCCTGTGGGCCCAGTGGTATTGGTGGAGCACGTGGTGGCCACGTAGCCGTTGCCTGCCGCGGCGGCTGCGGGAGTGCAAGAAGCTACCGGATCGGGTCCGTTTGTGGAAGTGCTGCACGTCGTGGCTGTGTAGCTATTGCCAGCCGCCGCCGCCGCCCCGGTGCATGACGCCACCGCCGTCGGGCCGGTGGTCGCGGTATTGCAGGTGGTCGCGACATAGCTATTGCCGGCGCTGGCCGGATCGTTGGTACACGATGCAACCCCCGTCGGTCCAGTGGTGGCAGTATTGCAGTAGGTGGCGGTATAGCTGTTGGTCGCGTCCGCCGGCACCGCCGTGCAGGAAGCGACCCCCGTCGGGCCCGTCGTGGCGGTCGAACAGGTTGTGGTAGTGTAGCTGTTACCTGCCGCGGCGCCCGAAGCAGTGCAAGACGCGACGGGGGTGGGGCCTGTGTTGGTGACCGGGCACGTCGTGGTGGTATAGCTGTTGGTCGAACTGGCAGCCGCTGGCGTGCAACTTGCGGCGGCTATCGGCGTCGGGCCTGTCGTGACCGAATCGCAGGTGATCTCCAGGTAGCCGTTGGCCGAACTGGCCGTCTGCGGCGTGCACGCTGCCACCGGCGTAGGCCCGGTGTTGGTATTGTTGCAGGTCGTGGTCACGTAGTCGTTGCCTGCGTTCGCGGCTTCTGCCACGCACGAGCCTGGAACAACCTGAGTAGGTCCGGTGGTCGACAGGGAGCAGGTGGGCGACGCGCCTCCACACCCTGCCACGGGGGTCCACGATTCGCTGACGTACTGCCACCACTGGCTGGTACTCCGGGTGGACTGCGCCCGGGATTCACGCAACTGCGTCGTCACCCGGTTGGTTTGCGAGGTGCTCATCCTGTTTTGCAGAGTGCTGATCTGCAACTGCGAGGTACTCTTGGTCAGTTGCGACGTACTCTTCGTGATGGCGGTGGTGGTCAGCAAGTTCTGCAGCGTGCTTCTTTGGAGCTGCGAAGTACTGCGCGTCGTTTGTGACGTACTGATCGTCTGTGCCGAGGTGCTGATATTGAGCTGCTCGGTCCAGGTGGTCGGTGTCGTGGTCGAGGTGGTCAGTTGCGTGGTGGACTTTGTCAACTGGCTCGTGCTCTTCGTCAGGGCCAGGGTGCTGGCCGTGATCTGGGTAACGGTCTTTTGGAGCTGCGAAGTACTGGCCGTCACTTGACTGGTGGACTTGCTGATCTGCGCCGTGCTCTGATTGATCTGAGCGGTGCTTTGCGTGGGCTGCGAGGTGCTGCGTGTGATCTGCGTGGTGCTGGCGCGATGCTGCGTGGTGTTTCGTGTCACCAGACCTGTGACACAGGCCGCCGTGGAGTAGGTATTCAACTTGTCCGTCGTCACGACGGAACCGGTCGTGCCACCGTCCCAGATGGGTCGCGGTGTGTTGCCCGAATCGTCCGTCAAGGTACCATCCTGTTGCCCCACGAGCGTGGTGCCGTCCAGCTTGACCGGTCCGCGCGTTTCGGCCTGTCGATTCCAGTAACCGTCGGTGGTCATGATGGTGTAGTTCTGCTGGCAACTCAGGCCCAGCGGATTGGGGTCCTCCGGCATGCCGATGTTGATCGAATCGTGCTGGTTGGCATAGTGCCTCCCCACCCGGGCCAGGCCCTCGCGCATGGGTGAGGTGCCACCGGTGGGCTGGGAGTACAGCTTGTTGAACCAGTCGTTCTTCTGCGTGGCATTAAAGTCAGCCAGCGGCAGATAGTAGGTCGAGTCGACCGAGGCACCCACCGCAGGCGCGTCCCCCATGGACGCCCGCGTCAACGGGTTGCCGGTGATGAACCCGACACGAAACTGGTCCGACAGGGAACTGAACGCCAGCCCCATGCTGCTCTTGCTCAGCGCAATCCGCGTGCGGTAGTAGACATACCAGATCGCAAAGTTCTGCCGCTCATCCACCCCGGAGGTCCCATCAACGTGCGCCGGGTCACCCACGAGGACTCGCCTCCAGGTACCCCCTGTGGTGGCGTGCGACCCATAGTGGTTCTTGGAGTCGGTATCGTAGGCATCGGTACACGGGGCGGCGTTATAGGGCAGCGTCGCGGGCGTGGGGCCTGACGTGGGCGTGAACACGTAGTAGTAGGCCCTCTGATGATCGTCGTTGGCATCGCTCGAGGTGCGCGCGCGGGTACGCCTGTCAAACGCTCGGAAATCTTCCCTCAAGTCCACCGTGTCGGCGTCCGTGGAGTAATAGTTGTAGCGGGCATTGTTGAACGACGGCATGGGCAGCGTCGCTCCGGTCGAATCCTTGGGCAGTTTGTACACCGTGGACGGGTTGTAGTAGAGCGAGTTGCACTGGTTCGCCCGGTAGCCAATCGGTTGGGCCGCGGGCGGCGGTGTCGTCGTGCCTTCCAATTGATCCGGTGCGTGGGTAAAGCGCATGGACACCGAGGTGTCCATCAGCACCATGATGTTGGGCTTGGCCGCGGATGAGCCTGAACTCGCGATCGGCAGGTTGGACACCTCCGTGACCGCCGCCGGGACTGTCCCTGGCCAGATCGCCGCCAGGACACAGACCACAAGGGACCCGCCCGCACCCCGGAGTGACGGCAGCAAGCGAAATGTCGAGTGTTTCATGGCTCTTCTCCTGAAGGACTACTTCATGACGACCTGGGTGTAGCTCACCGTGTTGCGGGGGCCATCAATCCGGGTGGTGATGCGAAAATAAGGTGGCGGTGGCGGAGGTGCGATACCTGTGGCGCTGGCTCCACCGCCCGCGGTGCCCAGGGTTGTTCCGTCCATGACGGATACGCAGTTGTTGCCGCTGAGCGCCCCAGCGTTGGCGCATAGACGGTGGACCACATAGCGCACCCGGTTACCCGTACCGTCATTGGCGGTCGCCTCGATGACCGGACCCGCAGCCGACGTGTTGCCATCCCAGTCGTAGGTTAGCGGGTTGAAATTGGGATCCCAGGAAGCGAAGTAGCCTTTGTTGGGTTGATTGGCCGCCAATTCCGCGCTGCTGGGTGTTGAGGCGGCGCTGGCCGGTCGCAGATAGCTCAACGCACCGTTGACACCACGGTCACCGGCGGAGGTGGCGTTCTGTTTGAACGCTAAATTGCCGGCCACACTTTGACCGGCACCGACCGAGCGCAGTAACGCCACGCCGGCCAGCATCATGCCGACCATGACCACCAGGGCCACGTACAAAACAACACCGCTCTGACGGGTTCCCCGTACGCCGCGACGAATGTCACAGGATCGCTTCATGGGCTGGTCCCCCAAATCATGTTGCGCATCGCCACCACACTCTCGAAGACTCGATACCGATAGTTCTGCCAATCGGCGATGGCACTCATGTCAAACGCTCCCCCAACCCAGGTTGGCGTGCCGGAAACGGCTGTCTTTTCGAGTTGCTGGCTGCGCGCCAGCAGGGCAAATCGAATAGCCAAGACCTGTGACCAATTCGCTGGCGCGGTATTGGTCCATTCAGACGCACTGATGATGCCGTCGTTCGCAGTGGCGCCGCCGGCCCCATCGTCCACGCCATACTGCGCCCTCAGTTGGACCACGCCCTCGGCCACTGTGGACGTCGTACCGGCACCGAGTTGATTGGAGAACACCAGGGAGGAATTCGCGATCCTCCATTGGTTGCGAGTGGGGGCCGGCCCCATGTCATAAAGCATCCCGCCCAGATTGAGGGTTGCCGTGGTTCCCGCGCTGTTGCGTGACGCGGCAACGTTAGCCCCGGTATAAAAATTGACGTAATTCGCGCCTGCGTCGTGATTGAAGGTCAGCGTGTCGGCATTCGTGTTGTCCGTGACCTCCACCATTTCGCAAATCGTGGGCGGCGCAGCGTTGTCCGTCACAATCACCAAGTCCCCCTGTTGAATACCTCCCCGCGATACCGTGGTCTTGCGGGTGGCAACGCCAGAGCCGTAGCGGCGCCCCGCCGTCAAGTAGGATGAATTTCCATACAACACATCGATTTGGTCCGGTGCCCCTCCCGCCCCTGCGGTAATCACGACGGGAACCAACGGGAAACTGAAGGTAGGCGTTGTCAGTGCTGGATTGGTGGCCTGAACGTTGCACCCGCCACCTGCGTTGGCCAGCATCCCGAACCCCATCCCGGCCGCCTTCAGGTCGCGTTCCAACTGAAACATGCCAATGTTGCCCGCGATCTGGGCCTCGTTGCCAGATGACGTCGTACGATTGCTTGACGTGGATGCCGAAAAGACCTGAAAGATCACAAGCGTGGTCACCAAGGCGATGGCCACGCCCACCAGCAACTCGATCAGGGACATACCTCGGATCGGCGCAGGGAATGAGTGTTTGGACACGAGACGCATAGCCGATCAGTTGATATAGGTGGTGACCACGTGCCTGCGTGTCCACACGTCCGTGGGCGCCCTCCAGCACACGGTGACAGTAACCTGGTTGTCTGCTCCAACGACAATCTGCTGCATTCGGTCGGTGGCGTTGGGCAACCCGCCCACTCCGCCAGTGGTAATGGTCGAAACCCAGTCGGTAACCAAGGCGTTGCCAGAGGGTGTCCCGGCCGCAGCGGTATCACAGGCATCCACATCGGATCGATGCGCAAACGTGGCCAGCGAATCCGCGAGGTTCGTGGAAGTGGGGTCACTCCTGTCCACCTTCACCCACATTTCGTTAACGATTCGACTGGCCAATCGATTGGCCTCGCTGCGGAATTGGGCGTCAGACTGTGCCCCCGCAGCCAAGGAGTTGACACCGACCAAGCCAAGAATGCCCAGCGCGAATATCAGAATGGCCATCAGCGCCTCGATGAGGATGACCCCGTTCTGGCTGCTCGACGGAAATTTGAAGGACCGTTTCATCTGAAAACTCTCAATTGCAGGCGCGTGTGTCGCCAGCAGCGACCACAGGATCACACAAACGGGTCTGCCCGGAAGTGGAAATCCGCACATCCAGACATCGCATAGGTCCCTCACCCGAGGAATTCGCACAATCCCCACCGCTCGGGTTGGTAAATGAAAAAGTTGCTGCGGCCCCGACATTGGTTCCACCCAGCCCATTGAACGCGACCCTGGATGTGGAGCCGGTAACCAATACCCCAGACCCACTGCCGGGTGACGCACTTCCCTCCTGCGCGGACTTGGCCTGCAACAGGGTAAACGTATCGGTAGAACCGGGATTCAGGGAGCGAACCATCCAGTTGCGGCCGGTCGAACTGAGATTGGTGGTATTGACACTACCATTCACCGCGTCATCCGTAAGAATGACCTCCACGTTCCCGTTGCGTCGAATCGCCTCTGTTCGGGCGAGCTGAGCTGCAGCATGGAAGTCGGCGGCGGCCGCACGAATTCTCGCATTGGCCATGTAATTCGAGAAAGCAGGTATCCCCAGGGCCATCAGTATTCCGAGCAAGGCCATCCCGACCAACAGCTCGATCAACGTCACACCTGAGGAAGCGCGCAGATTTAACACGATCCGTCCGCCTTGAGAGCCCAGCACGTGTTGGGGGACGGTGTTGTCCAGCCGGCAGGCACTGCCGAAGTGCTGCGCACATTGTTCTGATTGATCGTGTAGCCAAACCCAGCCATCGACGCGGTACCGGACGCCGTTACGGTAAAGGTATTCGTCGCCAAAGCGCACGAAAACGTGAAGTACTTGGCCGTTGGCAGGGGCGCCACCGTCGCCGTCCCGCAAGCTCCCGAGTAGGTCCGGTTGTCCTGAAAGAAGCGCTCCATATTGACGCTCATCCCCGCGAGACCTGCCACCGCCTCGGTGATCCGCCCACGCTGCAGGTAGGCCGTATAGGCGGGTAGCGCGACACTGGCCAGGATCGCCACAATGGCGACGGTAATCATCAATTCAATCAGCGTAAAACCCTTCAGGCGGCGCATGGAAGTTCCTTTTTTGGCAGTTGAAGCATATCGATCACGGTCGGCACACGGTAGGGGTAACCGATGGCCGGCCGGGTCGGACGGATAAGTGGCAAGATTGTGACCCGCAGTATCGGCCAACCGCAGACAACATGTATGAATTCTGAGGAATATGTTACGAAATGCCTCCTTCTGGCGCGTCAGGCACGGGACATCTGTGCGCCCAACCCCGCCGTGGGCTGTGTGCTGGTCAGCGCCGAGGGCGACCTGTTGGGGATGGGACACACCCAGATAACTGGCGGACCTCATGCGGAAGTCATGGCATTGCGCGATGCGGAGCGTCAGGGAAACGCAATTGCTGGGGCCACCGCGTACGTGTCGCTGGAGCCCTGTGCCCACCACGGCCGCACAGGCCCCTGCTGCGACGCGCTGATCGCCGCTGGGGTGCGGCGGGTCGTAGCAGCGATAACCGATCCCAACCCGCTCGTGGCCGGTCAGGGATTTGCCCGGCTGCGGGCTGCGGGCGTGGAAGTCGAGGTAGGTCCTGGCGCCAAGGAAGCCTTTGAACTCAACATCGGCTTTTTCAGCCGCATGGCGCGCGGCACGCCCTGGGTACGCCTGAAAGTAGCTGCATCCCTGGATGGAAAGACAGCCCTGCCCAATGGCACCAGCCAGTGGATCACGAGCGATGCGGCGCGGGCCGACGGCCATGCCTGGCGTGCCCACGCCGGCACGGTGCTCACCGGGGTGGGCACCGTGCTGCAAGACAACCCACGACTGGACGTGCGCGGCATGGACACGCCGCGCCAGCCCGCCCTGGTGGTCGTGGACAGCCGCCTGGAGACGCCGCCGGATGCCCGGCTGTTTGAAGCCCAGAGACCGGTCACGATCTACGCCGCGGTGCCGAATGACGAGCGACGGCGCGCACTGGAAGCCCGCGGCGCCAGCATCATCCTGCTGGGCCAGCACGACGGTCCCCAGGCCAAGGTCGATCTGCCCGCCATGCTGCGTGATCTGGCGCGGTGCGAGGTGAATGAACTGCACGTGGAAGCCGGGCACAAGCTCAACGGCTCGCTCATCCGGGAAGGGCTGGTGGACGAACTGCTGGTGTATCTGGCGCCCAAGCTGATGGGGCAAGGCGCGGACATGGCGCACTTCGGGCCGCTGACCACCCTGGCGCAAGCCGTGTCCCTGGAATTCAAGTCCACCACCCCGTTGGGACCGGACCTGCGCATCCTCGCGCGTGTAGCCGGGCGCGACCGCTTTCTGGACTGATCCTGACCCCAGGCGACAGGGTGTGACCGGGGCACCCCGTTTCCCTGCGAAAATACGCGGATGTTTACTGGAATCATCTCCGGCGTGGGGCGCATCGCCGCCGTCCACGACCTAGGCTCTTCGGCACAACACGGCAAGCGCCTGGACATTGAGACGCCGCCTGGCTATCTGGATGACGTCACCGCCGGCGACAGCATTGCCCTCAACGGCGCCTGCATGACCGTCACGACGTTCGAAGCGGCCGGCCACCGGTTCAGCGTGGACATTTCCGCCGAATCCCTGGACAAGACCGCCGGCCTGGATGCCGTAGGCCCAATCAACCTGGAAAAGGCCCTGCGCGCGCACGACCGACTGGGCGGCCACCTGGTATCCGGCCACGTGGACGGCATCGGCACGGTGAGCCACTTTGCCCCCGTGGGCGAAAGCTGGGAGCTGCGCGTGCGCTGCCCAGCGTCGCTGGCCAAGTACCTGGCCTACAAGGGCTCCATCACTGTCAACGGCGTAAGTCTGACCGTCAACGCCGTGCAGGATACGCCCACCGACTGCGAAGTCAGCATCAACCTGATTCCGCACACGGTGCAGAACACTTCGCTGAAATTCCTGCGCGCCGGCTCGCGGGTCAACCTTGAAATCGACCTGATCGCACGCTATGTGGAACGCATGCTGGGCTCCAGCCTCCCTGCGCCAACTCCTGCCTGAAAGACGTCATCCATGACCTCAACCCCCTCCCCTCTTGGCATTTCCCCGGTGGAAGACATCGTGGCCGAGATGCGTGCCGGCCGCATGGTGATCCTGGTGGACGAAGAAGACCGGGAGAACGAAGGTGACCTGGTGTTGGCCGCGGAACACGTCAGCCCCGAGGCCATCAACTTCATGGCCCGCTTTGGGCGTGGCCTGATTTGCCTCACGCTCACGCGCGAGCGCTGCGAGTACCTGCGCCTTCCGCCCATGGCCGCACGCAATGGCACCGCCTACAGCACCGCCTTCACCGTGTCCATCGAAGCGGCCGAGGGCGTGACCACGGGCATTTCCGCCGCCGACCGGGCGCGCACCGTGCAGGCCGCCGTGGCGCCCGACGCGCGACCCGACGACCTGGTGCAACCCGGCCACGTCTTTCCGCTGCAGGCGGTGGACGGTGGCGTGCTCATGCGCGCCGGTCACACCGAAGCCGGCTGCGACCTGGCCGCCATGGCAGGATGCGCGCCCGCGGCGGTGATCTGCGAGATCATGAAGGACGACGGCACCATGGCGCGCCTGCCCGACCTGCAGGTGTTCGCCGCGCAGCATGGCCTGAAGATCGGCACCATCGCCGACCTGATCGAGTACCGCAGCCGCACCGAGTCCCTGGTGCAAAAGCTCGGCACCCGCCCCCTGCACACCGCCTTTGGCGACTTCACGGCGCACGCCTTTCGGGACCAGCCCAGCCAGGGGCTGCACCTGGCCCTGGTCATGGGCCAGTGGGAACCCTCGGAAACGGTGGTCACCCGGGTACACGAACCACTGTCCATCCTGGACGCCCTGGAAGTCAACCGTGCCATGCATTCCTGGAGCCTGGAAATGGCGCTCACCACGGTGGCGCGCGAAGGCAAGGGCGTGGTCGTGCTGCTCAACTGCGGCGAAACCGCGGACCAATTGCTGGCCCAGTTCGACGGCACGGCCCGCGCGGCCCACGGTCCCGAGCGTGGCCGCATGGACCTGCGCAACTACGGCGTGGGCGCGCAGATCCTGCGCGAATGCGGCGTGCACCACATGAAGCTCATGGGCAACCCCCGGCGCATGCCCAGCATGGCCGGCTACGGGCTGGAAATCACCGGCTATCTTTCGAAATAACTCTCTCAAGGAACCAGGCCATGCAAAAGGCTGACAAAGGAACCACCAAGGCTGGCAACGCGCTCGACGGCAAGAAACTCGTCATCGGTGTCGTACAGGCGCGCTTCAACGCCACCATCACGGATGCGCTCGCGCAGGCGTGCAAAGAGCAACTGTTGGAACTGGGCGTGACTGCCGCGCACATTCACCACGTGCAGGTGCCGGGCGCCCTGGAAATCCCGGTGGCCCTGCAGGCGCTGGCCGATACCGAAAAGTACGACGCCCTCGTGGCCGTGGGCTGCATCATCCGCGGCGAAACCTACCACTTTGAACTGGTCGCCAACGAGTCCGGCGCGGGCGTGAGCCGCGTGGCGCTGGACTACCGCATCCCGATCGCCAACGCCATCCTGACCACCGAAACCCTGGACCAGGCCGTGGCCCGCCAGGTGGAAAAAGGGCGCGATGCGGCCTACGTCGCCGTGGAAATGGCCAACCTGCTGGGAGCCGTGGCATGACGACCTCCTCCTCGACGCCGCAACGCCCACCGCGTCAATCCCGCACAGGCCTGACCGATACCGGCGTGCGCAAGGCCGCCTCCAAACCACCGCGCAGCCGCGCGCGCGAGTTCGCCGTGCAGGCCCTGTACCAGCATCTGGTGGGGCGCAATGAAGCCAGCGGCATCGATGCCTTCACCCGCGACCTGTCGGGCTTCAACAAGGCCGACGCGGCGCACTTCGACGCCCTGCTGCATGGCTGCATCGAAACCGCGGACATGCTGGATGCGCTCATCGGCCCCAAGCTGGACCGCCCGATGGCGGAGATTTCGCCCATCGAACGCTCCATCATGTGGATCGGCGTGTACGAGTTCCAGCATTACCTGGACGTGCCCTGGCGCGTGGTGCTCAACGAGTGCATCGAACTGGCCAAGGAATTTGGCGGCACGGACGGCCACAAGTACGTCAATGCCGTGCTCAACGGTCTGGCGCCCACGCTGCGCGCGGACGAGGTCGCGGCGGACCGCAGCAGCGGCAAGGCCCGGGCTTGAGAAGCCACACCGGGCAGGCAAGGGACCGTCGGACATGGCCTTGAGAATCACCGCGCGCGCCGACGGCATGGAGCCGTTTTATGTGATGGAGATGGCCAAGGCCGCGACCGATCTGGCGCGCGAGGTGGCGCACGACGCCCAGCCCATGATCTTCCTGAACATCGGCGAGCCGGACTTCACGGCCCCGCCCCTGGTGCAGGAGGCGGCGCACAAGGCGGTGCGGGATGGCCTCACGCAATACACGGCCGCCAACGGCCTGCCCGAGCTGCGCGAGCGCATCAGCCAGTGGTACGCCACGCGCTTTGGCGTGGCGGTGCCGGCGCGGCGCATCGTGGTCACCGCTGGCGCGTCGGCCGCGCTGCAACTGGCCTGCCTGGCGTTGATCGAGGCGGGCGACGAGATCCTCATGCCCGACCCCAGCTACCCCTGCAACCGCCACTTTGTGCGTGCGGCCGAGGGCCGGGCCGTGCTCGTGCCCACCACGGCGCAAGAGCGCTTCCAGCTCAGCCTGTCCACCGTGCAGGCCCACTGGCGGGCGCGCACCCGGGGTGTGCTGCTGGCATCGCCCTCCAACCCCACGGGCACGTCCATCCACCCGGATGAATTGCGGCGCATGCACGGCTTCGTGTCCGACCGTGGCGGCATCACGCTCATGGACGAGATCTACTTGGGTCTGAGCCACGACGACACCTTCGGCCACACGGCGCTGGCCCTGGACGAGAGCATCATCAGCATCAACAGCTTCAGCAAGTACTTCAACATGACCGGCTGGCGCCTGGGCTGGCTGGTGGTGCCGGACGAACTGGTGCAGGTGATCGAAAGGCTCGCCCAGCACCTGTTCATCTGCCCCAGTACGATCGCCCAGCATGCCGCCCTGGCCTGCTTTGAAGCCGACAGCCTGGCCGAGTACGAGCGGCGCCGCGCGGAGTTCAAGGCACGGCGCGACTACTTCATCCCGGCGCTGAACGCCCTGGGCCTGAACGTGCCCGTCATGCCCGACGGTGCGTTCTACGCCTGGGCCGATTGCGCCGAGGCCTGCACCCGCAAGGGGATTGCCGGCAGTTGGGACTTCGCCTGGGAACTCATGCGCCAGACCCACATTGCCGTCACCCCGGGACGCGATTTCGGCACCGACCAGACGGCGCGGTTCATCCGCTTTTCCACCGCGAACTCGATGGCGCAACTGCAGCAGGCCGTGGCACGGCTGCGGACATGGCTGGCATGAAACCATCCGACGCGACCGCCAGTTTCTCGTGGGTTGTGCGTGTCTACTGGGAAGACACCGATGCCGGCGGCATCGTCTTCTATGCCAACTACCTGAAATTCTTCGAGCGCGCCCGCACCGAATGGCTGCGCGCCCTGGGTCTGGAACAGCACAAGTTGCGTCAGGACACGGGGGGCATCTTCGTGGTGAGCGACGCCCACCTCAAATACCTGCGCCCGGCACGCCTGGACGATGCCGTGCGCATCACCGTGCACTTGCGGGAAATGGGGCGCTCATCCTTGACGATCGAGCAGGAAGCGCTCCTGATTTCGGAGCATACAGCTCAGGCCGCTCCGGAACTTTTGTGCACCGGGCGCATCCGTATCGGCTGGGTGGACGGCACCACGCTCAAGCCTGCGAGAATCCCGTCCATCGTTTTGCAGACTCTTCAACCATGAATCAAGACCTGTCGATTGTTCAGCTTGTGCTGCACGCCAGTTGGGTGGTGCAGGCCGTGATGGTCCTCCTGGTGGGGGTATCGATTGCCAGTTGGACAGCGATCCTGCGCAAGCTGTTCTCGCTGGGGCGGGTGAAATCGCTGAACGACGAGTTCGAGCGTAACTTCTGGTCCGGCGCCAACATGACCGATCTGTTTGCCGCGGCCGTGAAGAACGCGGCGCACTGCGGCCCCATGGAACGCATCTTCGCCAGCGGCATGCGGGAGTATCAAAAGCTGCGCGAGCGACGCATCTCCGACTCCGCCACGCTCATGGACGGCGCACGTCGCGCCATGCGCGCCAGCTTCCAGCGGGAGATGGACGTGATCGAAACCCACCTTTCGTTCCTGGCCTCGGTGGGCTCGGTCTCACCCTATGTGGGTCTGTTCGGCACGGTGTGGGGCATCATGCACGCCTTCACCGGGCTGGCCTCCCTGCAGCAGGTCACCCTGGCCACGGTGGCACCCGGCATTGCCGAAGCCCTGGTGGCCACGGCCATTGGCCTGTTTGCCGCCATTCCCGCCGTCGTGGCCTACAACCGTTTTGCGCGCGACATCGACCGCGTAGCCATCCGGCAGGAAACCTTCATGGAAGAGTTTTCCAACATCCTGCAGCGCAACCTGGGGGTGCCCGCCCCCAGCGTGCACTAGCCCACCGCCCGGAGCCCTGCCATGCCTGCCCTGGTTTCCCGTGGTCGCGGTCGTCGCACCATCAACGAGATCAACATGGTGCCCTTCATCGACGTGATGCTGGTGCTGCTCATCATCTTCATGGTGACAGCCCCCCTGATCGCCCCCAGCGTCATCGACCTGCCCAGCATCGGCAAAGCCAACAAGGCGCCGGACCGCGTGATTCAGATCACGGTGAACAAGGACGAATCCCTGAGCCTGAGCACATCCCAGCCCTCCGGGGGCAAGGGCTCGGCCTCCACTCCCACCTCGCTGGCCCTGAAGGACGTGGCCGCCTCGGTACGCCAGGCGCAGGGCGGACAAGCGGCGACGCCGGTGGTCATCAGTGCCGACCGCGCGGTCAAGTACGAAATCGTGGTCAAGCTCATGGACACGCTGCAACGCGCGGGCATTCAACGCGTGGGACTTTCGGTGCAGTTGGCACCCTAACCACGCCACCGGGCTTCGTCATGTCGGCCGTCGCGCAGCGTCTGGAATTCGCACCGGTGCAGCCCCCGGGCATGGTGCGGTCGCTGGCCCTGGCCTTGCTGGCGCATACGCTGCTGCTGGCCGCCCTCACCTGGGGGGTGAACTGGCGCCGCGATGATTCGCACAACCTCGCGGTGGAAGCCGAGCTGTGGTCCGCCCTGCCCCAGCAGGCAGCGCCCCCTCCACCCCCTCCTGTCGACGAAACGCCGGAGCAGCCTGTAGTGAAGCCGCCGCAGGTCACGCCGGTCGAGGACCCGAACATCGTGCTGGAACGCGAACGCAAGCGGCAGGACTTGCTGCGTCAGGAGCAACTGGCCCAAGAGCGGGAGAAGAAGGCCGCCGAAGACAAGCGCCGCCAGGAAGAACTGGCCCGCAAACAGGAAGCGGACAAGCGGGAAAAGGAGAAGGCCCAGGCAGCCGCCAAGGCCCTGGAGAAGCAGCGCCAGGAGAACCTGCGGCGTCTGGCGGGCCTGGCGGGGGCCACGGGGTCGCCCAACGCCACCGGCACGGCCCTGCAGTCGTCCGGCCCGTCGGCGGGCTACGCGGCGCGCGTGCGCGCCCGCGTCAAACCCAACATCGTGTTCACCGAGGACGTGGCGGGTAACCCGTCCGCCGAGGTCGAAGTGCGCACCGCGCCGGATGGCACCATTGTGGGCCGCAAGCTTGTCAAGAGCAGCGGCATCAAGTCCTGGGACGATGCCGTGCTCAAGGCCATAGACAAGACCGAGATACTGCCGCGCGACCTGGATGGCCGCGTGCACCCCAGCCTGATCATCGTCTTCCGCCCCAAGGACTGAGGGCTATTCGTACACCACGGCCACCTGCTCGGCGCCCGCCTGCGCCAGCCAGCTGGCCAGGGCGGCGTCACTGGGGAAGAAATGGGCACGCTCGTCCAGCTGCAGTTCGGCCCGGGCAATGGGCACCTGCACCGCCAGGCGCACGCCCAGGCCACGCACCACCTCGCCATGCTCGGTGATCTCGCGCCGCGGCGGATGGTCCTTCACCAGGCGCGCAATGTCCGGCGCCCGGCCATTGATGCCCACGCGCAGGAACTTGCCGAAGTTGCAGCGCGCCGTGGCCAGGTCCCACACCGCTGCCACCTTGAGGCGAAAGCCGCCGGAAAACCGGTCGGGCTGCAGGCTGCCGCGCACCACGACGAACTCATCGTCCTTGATCAAATGCCGGTTGGCCTGCACCAGGGCCTCGTCGATGCTGGCTTCGATCACACCGGATTTGTCGTCCAGCTTGAACAGGCCCAGGCGCCCGCGCTGCCCGTTGATGACGCGGAAATCGCTGATGATGCCCGCCAACACCTGCGGCTCGCGCGAGTCCAGCAGTTCGCCAATCTCGCGCTTGACGAAACGGCGCACCTCGCGCGCCACCTCGTCGAACAGGTGCCCGGACAGGTAGAAGCCCAGTGCCACCTTCTCGTGCGTCAGCCGTTCCTTCACTCCCCAGGGTAGCGCCTCCACCAGATCCGGCTCCTGCGTACTGGAGCCATGGGCATCGTCGCCGCCAAAGTCGAACAGGCCACCCTGGTTGGCGTTGGCCTGCGTGGCGGCCGCGAATTCGAACGCCCGGTCCACCGAGGCCAGCAGGGCCGCGCGGTTGAGCTGCAAGGAATCAAAGGCACCGGCCTTGATGAGTGCTTCCACCGTGCGTTTGTTCAGGCGGCTGCGGTCCACGCGCACGCAGAAGTCAAACAGGCTGGTGAAGGGACGGTCGCGCGCCGCCACGATGGCCTCGATGGCCTGCTGGCCCGTGCCCTTGATGGCACCCAGCCCGTAGCGGATGAGCTTGTCCGTCACCGGCTCGAAGCGATAGCCACCGCGGTTCACGTCCGGCGTCTCGAACGTCATGCCGAACTTCTGCGCGTCCTCGAACAACACCTTGAGCTTGTCGGTGTTGTCCATTTCCACCGTCATGTTGGCGCAATAGAACTCCGCCGTGTAGTGCACTTTGAGCCAGCCCGTGTGGTAGGCCAGCAGCGAGTAGGCGGCGGCGTGCGACTTGTTGAAGCCGTAGCCGGCGAACTTCTCCATCAAGTCGAAGATCTCGTCGGCCTTGGCTTCGCTGATGGCGTTCTTGGCCGCACCGTCGCGGAAGATCTGGCGGTGGCGCGCCATCTCGTCCGCGTCCTTCTTGCCCATGGCGCGGCGCAGCATGTCGGCGCCGCCCAGCGTGTAGCCGCCCAGGATCTGCGCCGTCTGCATGACCTGTTCCTGGTAGACCATGATGCCGTAGGTCTCGCTCAGCATGTCGGCCACCATGGGGTGCGGGTACTCCACCTCCTCGCGCCCGTGCTTGCGCGCCACGAAGCTGGGAATCAGGTCCATCGGGCCCGGCCGGTACAGCGCGTTCAGCGCGATCAGGTCTTCCAGGCGCGTGGGGCGCGCATCCTTGAGCATGCCCTGCATGCCGCGGCTTTCAAACTGGAACACGGCCTCGGTCCGGCCATCGGCAAACAGCTTGTAGGTGGCGGCGTCTTCCAGCGGAATGTTCTCGAACGCGAAATTCTCCTGCCCCTTGTGGCGCGCGCGGATGAGCTCCTTGGCGATCTCCAGGATGGTGAGCGTGGCCAGGCCCAGAAAGTCGAACTTCACCAGGCCCACGGCCTCCACGTCGTTCTTGTCGTATTGGCTCACGGCCGAATCGCTGCCGGGCTGCTGGTACAGCGGGCAGAAGTCGGTCAGCTTGCCCGGGGCGATCAGCACGCCCCCGGCGTGCATGCCCACGTTGCGCGTCATGCCTTCGAGCTTTTGCGCCAGCGCCAGCAGGGTCTTGACCTCGTCTTCCTTTTCCAGGCGCTCGGCCAGCACCGGCTCGGCGGCGATGGCGCCCTCGATGGTGATCTGCTGGCCCGGCTTGTTCGGGATGAGCTTGCTGATGCCATCGCAAAAGGTGTAGCTCATGTCCAGCACGCGGCCCACGTCCCGGATCGCCGCGCGCGCGGCCATGGTGCCGAAGGTGGCGATCTGGCTGACCGCCTCCTTGCCGTACTTGGACTTGACGTAGTCGATCACGCGATCGCGGTTGCTTTGACAGAAGTCGATGTCAAAGTCGGGCATGGACACGCGCTCGGGGTTCAGGAAACGCTCGAACAGCAGGTTGTAGCGCAGCGGGTCCAGGTCGGTGATCCTCATGGCATAGGCCACGAGCGAGCCCGCGCCGGAGCCGCGTCCCGGCCCTACCGGGCAGCCGTTGTTTTTGGCCCAGTTGATGAAGTCCCCCACGATCAGAAAGTAGCCCGGGAAACCCATCTTCAGGATGGTGGCCAGTTCAAACTCCAACCGCTCCACGTAGCGCGGGCGCTGCTTTTCGCGCTCCACCGGGTCGGGGTAGAGATGCTCCAGCCGCTCTTTCAAACCCTCATGCGAGACGTGGCGGAAATACGCCTCGGGCGTCATGCGCTGGCCGTTGACCTCGGGCGTGGGGTAGTCGGGCAACTGCGGTTTGCCCAGCACCAGGGTCAGGTTGCAGCGGCGAGCGATCTCCAGCGTGTTGGCCACGGCCGAGGGGATGTCGGCGAACAGCGCCTCCATCTGCACCATGCGCTTGAAATACTGCTCGTGCGTGAAGCGGCGCACGCGCCGCTGGTTGCCCAGGATCTCGCCCTCGGCAATGCACACCCGCGCCTCATGCGCCTCGTAGTCCTCCTCAGTAGCGAACTGCACCGGGTGCGTGGCCACCACCGGCAGCTTCAGACGCGCGGCCAGTTGCACCGCGCCGGCCACCTGCACCTCGTCGTCCGTGCGCCCGGCGCGTTGCAACTCCAGGTAGAAGCGGTGCGGAAAAACCGACGCCAGTTGCAGCGCCACGTCTGCGGCGCGCGCCGCATCTCCCTGCACCAGGGCCTGCCCCACGGGACCGGCCTGCGCGCCCGACAGCAGCAGCAGGCCTTCGTTCAATTCCCGCAGCCACGCCATGCGGACAACCGCCTGGGCCTTGACCACGTTCTGCGTCCAGGCTCGCGCCAGCAACTCAGACAGGTTCAGGTAGCCCTGCCGGTTTTGCACGAGCAGCAACACGCGCGACAGGGCCTGTGCGTCCGCCCCCAGGCCTTCCAGAAAGACCTCCACGCCGATCAGCGGCTTGACGCCCTTGCTGCGCCCTTCCTTGTAGAACTTGATGGCGCCAAACAGGTTGCTCAGGTCGGTGATGCCCAGCGCGGGCTGACCATCGGCCGCTGCGGCCTTGACGATTTCATCGATCCGGTTGGTACCGTCCACGACGGAAAATTCGGTGTGCAGGCGCAGGTGAACAAACATAGACTTGCATTGTAGGAAACGGCAGGCCGTTAAGGCTACGCTGAATAAGTCTCCATGACTGTACACGGCACAGGGGTCTGAGGCGTTGAAGGAGGATGAAGCAACAGACCCTGGCGATGGCGGCCGATCAGAACTTCGAGAACTACCGCAAGCCCACGCGGCGCGATGAATTCTTGAGGACCATGGAGGCGGTTGTTCCTTGGTCTGCCCTGTGCGAAGTCATCGAACCGTTCTATCCCAAGGCAGGTAACGGACGCCCTCCCATCGGTTTGGAGCGCATGCTGCGCATCCACTTCATCCAGCACTGGTTCAACCTGGCCGATCTGGCTTGCGAAGAGGCGTTGTACGACAGCGCCAGCTTGCGCCGCTTTGTCGGCATTGATCTGGGGCGCGAGCCCGTGCCGGACAGCACCACCATCACCAAGTTTCGCAAGCTGCTCAACGAGCACAAGCTGGGCGAAGCCCTGTTTGCCAAGGTGGGGCAGCACCTGCAGGCCAAAGGTTTCAAGGTCAACACCGGCACCATCGTGGACGCCACCATCATCGGCGCGCCCAGCTCCACCAAGAACGCCGACAAGGCCCGCGACCCGGACATGCGCCAAACCAGCAAGGGCAAGCAGTGGTACTTTGGCATGAAGCTGCACATTGGGGTGGACAGCCAAAGCGGGCTGGCCCACAGCGCCACGGTCACGCCTGCCAATATCCATGACAAGCACCCGCTGCCCGATCTGCTGCACGGAGCCGAGCAGCGTGTGTATGGTGACTCGGCCTATGCCAGTCAGAAGGCATTGATCGCTGCCAAGGCACCAAAGGCCCGCGACTTCACCAACCAGCGCAGTCGGCGCGCCGGAGTGGTTGACGAGGCGGTGCGCGCCAAGAACCGCAACAAGTCGCGCATCCGGGCGCGGGTCGAGCATGTGTTTGGCGTAGTCAAGCGCGTGTGGGGCTTTGCCAAGGTCCGTTACCGTGGTTTGCAAAAGAACGCCACCCGTGCCTTCACGGCGCTGGCCTTGGCCAACATCTACCTCGCTCGACAACGGCTCATGGAACAGGTGCGTCCATGAGCGCCGAGGTCGGGCCAAAAGCGCGACAAATCGGCCCAGCGGGCGTGCCAAACCCGGCAAAATTCCGAAATCGCTCAGCTATGCTTGGTTGCCGCAATTTTGCGGGGCCTTGTTCAGCTTATCCTTAAACTGGGCCAAAGTACCCACACCATGCCCTTTCTTTCTCTCGGCCTTTCCCCCACCCTCGCCCGCGCGGCCAGCGAACTCGGTTTTGCGGCCCCCACCCCGATCCAGCAGGCGGCCATTCCGGCCGCGCTGCGCGGCGCCGACGTGCTGGCATCGGCTCAGACCGGCTCCGGCAAGACCGCCGCCTATGCCCTGCCCTTGTTGCACCAGTTGCAGGCCGCGGCGGCGCACGGCCCCCGGCGGGTGCTCGGCCTCATCCTCGTGCCCACGCGCGAGCTGGCGGCCCAGGTGGGCGACGTGCTGCGCCGCCTGGGGCAGTACCAGCCCCGTGCCCTGAAGATTGCCGTGGTGTTTGGCGGTGTCTCGGTCAACCCGCAGATGATGCAACTGCGCGGCGGCGCCGACGTGGTCGTGGCCACCCCGGGGCGCCTGCTGGACCTGGTGGAGCGCAACGCCCTGAAGCTGTCGTCCGTGCACACCCTGGTGCTGGACGAAGCCGACCGCCTGCTGGACCTGGGCTTTGCCGAGGAACTGGCGCAAGTGCTGGCGCTGCTGCCCGCGCAACGCCAGAACCTGCTGTTTTCCGCCACCTTCCCCGATGCCGTGCAGGCCATGGCCCGCACGCTGCTGCACGACCCCGTGCATCTGGAGGCGCCCGCCACGCCGGCCAACGAACCAGCCATCGTGCAGCGCGTCATCCAGGTGGATGTGGCGCGGCGCACGCCCCTGCTTCGCAAGTTGCTCCAGGAGAACGACTGGGGCCGCGTGCTGGTGTTCGTGGCCACCAAGTACGCCGCCACCCACGTGGCCGAGAAGCTGTACCGCGCCGGGGTGTACGCCGTGCCCTTCCATGGCGACCTGAGCCAGGGCGCGCGCACCCAGGTGCTGTCCGACTTCAAGGACGAACGCTGGGACGTGGTGGTCACCACCGACCTGGCCGCGCGCGGCATCGACATCGCGCAACTGGCCGTGGTCATCAACTACGACCTGCCGCGCTCCGCTGTGGACTACGTGCACCGCATCGGCCGCACGGGGCGCGCGGGCGCAAGCGGCCTGGCCATCAGTTTTGTGAGCGCCGCCACCGAGGCGCATTTCCGCCTGATCGAAAAGCGCCAGGGCCTGAGCCTGCCACGCGAACAGATCGCCGGCTTTGAACCCACCGAAGTCGCCCCCGAGCCTGCCAAGGGCACAGGTGGCATCAAGGGCAAGCGCCCGAGCAAGAAGGACAAATTGCGCGCGGCCGCGGCGAGGGCCGCGTAACGCTCAGGGAGAAGGTGGCGTCGCCGCGTCCGCCGCGACTTCATCCGAGGCAGTCTCGTCCGTGATGGGCGCCTCGCTACCTGCGGGCCGCGCCTGGCGGTGCCCGTGCTTGGCCAATATCTCCACCTAGAACTGGTCCGCGCCGTCCTTGGCCGCGGCATCCATCAGCGACGTGAGCGTGGCCAGATGCGCCACCTGGGCCGTCTCCTGGGTGAGGCCGAAGCGGCAGTCAAAGTCCCAGTAGTCCACGCCTTCGGGCAGGTCGCGGCGGCGCTCGCGCTTGACGTACTTGCGCACCTCGTGCTTCACGGCGTCCAGCACCCTGTCGCGGTGCTTGCCTTCGATGTTGAGCTGAAATGTTTTTCTCATGAATGTCCCTGGGTGCGTGACGGGCGCCCTCAATGGACGTGCTGCAACCGTGGATTATCCGCTGTGGCGTACAGTCATGTCCTGTCAACCACACGGGAAAATTTCATGGCTCGTCCGAGTGAATGGGCAAACAAGGTGCAAACGCTGATCAAGGGCGGCAACGTGAGCGCGGCGATCGAACAGATCAAGGTCGCGCCCAGCGTGAAGGACCTGCAAGCGCTGCAGGCCGCGCTGGCGGCTGCCAAGCTCGCTGGCCGCTGGCGCCAACTGGATGAAGCCATCACCGACAACATCGCCTCGCTGTCGGCGCCGCGACTGCATCGGTCTCCCTGAACACCACTCCCGCCGACGACCCACACCCCGTGCTGCAGCCTGGGGAAAGCATGCACGAGCTTGGCTCGCATGCGGGTAGTCCCGGTACACTGCCAGGTTCCACAGAAACTCAACTTCACCATGACGTATTGCGTAGCCGTCCGAAACGAAGCCGGTCTGGTTTTTCTATCAGATTCGCGCACCAATGCGGGTGTCGATCAGATCAGCACCTTCCGCAAGATGCACGTGTACGAAGTACCGGGCGAGCGCGTCATGGTGCTTCTGACCGCGGGCAACCTGGCTGTGAGCCAATCGGTGGCCAGCGGCCTGCGCGTGCAAATGGAGACCGCCGGCGAACGGAGCCTGGCCAGTGCGCCCAATATGTTCTCCGCCGCCAAGCTGGTGGGCGACGCCGTGCGCAAGGTTCATGCCCGTGATGCCGATTCCCTGAAGCAGTTTGGCATCGAGTTCAATGTCACCCTCATCCTGGGCGGACAAATCAAGGGTGAGGAGCCGCGCTTGTTCAATATCTATGCGGCCGGCAACTTCATCGAAGCCACCGCCGAAACGCCCTACTTTCAGATCGGGGAATCCAAATACGGCAAACCGATCCTGGATCGGGTCATCGAAGACGATCTTTCACTCGACGAGGTAGCCAAATGCTGCCTGATTTCGATGGATTCAACCATCAAATCCAATCTGTCGGTCGGCCTTCCGTTGGACCTGCTGTGCTATCAGCGCGACACGCTGCGCGTGGATCGCCGGATGCAGATTGATGGCAAGGATGCCTACTTTGCGTCCATCCGCGACCGCTGGGCCGAACAGCTTCGCAAGGTGTTCAACGAACTGCCGGCCCCGGGATACTGGGCCTGAGTCAGCCGCAGCGCGCGCCCGAGACCCTGAACCTCTAGTAGCGCAACTTGCCGTCACGGTCGATGATGGTGATGTCCACGGTGCTGTCAACCACGCGCTTCTTTGGCGAGTAGCGCAGCATGTAATTGCCCACGTCGAGCTGGTCCATGGCGAGCAAGGCCGACAACACGCTTTTGCGCGTGGGCTTGCCCGGGGAGCGCTCCAGCGCGTGCACCAGCACCTTGGCGGTGATGTAGCCTTCAAGTCCGGCAAAGCCCGGTTTCGCGCCCGGCGCGTACTGCGCCAGATCGCGCAAGTATTCAGAGGCAACTCTCCGCGCCCGGTTGCTGGGGTGCGGCACAGCCTGCGAAAACGCCACGCCCTGTGCCGTTGCAATATCGGTTTGCGACATCAGCGTGTCCCAGGCGTTCACGCTGAAGGTGTAGCGCATCACACTCTCGGGTAGTTTTTGATGAATGGTCTTGACCGCCAGCGGGAACGTAGGCCCGACAGCGATGATCATGATTGCGTCGGGTTTGAGTGCCCCGACTTGCTGCACCGCCTTGTCCATCGCCGCCGCCTGTTGCGTGGCGTCGGGACTCAGGTCGAAAAATACCGCACCCGCATAGTCGAGTCCCTGTGCAGTGACGAGTTGCTTCAGCGCTGGCTCGAACCCCACCCCCTGCGGGATGTTGTAAATCAGGCCAACGACGCGCTTTTGCTGCAGGATGGACATCTGCTTCACGATCGCCTTCACCTCGGCCATATAGTCGGCGCGGATTGGAAAGACGTTCTCTCCCCCGAGTACATCGGGAGCACCCGTCACCGGTCCGATCAGCGCCACGTTGCGGCGTGTGAGCAAACCGTCCTTGAGAATCGCTTGCACCCCCGGCGTGCCAGGTGCATTCACCAGGGCCACCACGTCGTCCCGCTCCACCAGTTCGGTGGCCGCGCGCAGCGTCACGTCGGGCTTGAACTCCGTCTCTCCGAAAACCACCTTGATCGCCTCGCCCCGTATACCGCCCGCGGCATTGATCTTCTTCACGTACGCATCGAAGCCCGACGCTGTCTCCAATGTCACGCCCTTGGCCAGGGGGTGTGTCTGCGAGCCCAAACGCCCGATTCGTATCTCGGCCTGGGCTGGGGTTCCAGCGACCAGGCAGCACAGCGCAATGAATACCGAAAACATAGTTCGCATGACGAATATCCTGGTGACATTGAAAATCCTGGCTGCCAAGTATGCCCGACGAATTGGGTAGCCGTCGGGTCATACCACCCGCTTTGAGAGAGCGAAGTGTAAGAATTTGCGGGTGATGTGCAGACGGATGGCGCCCGGACGCACGGCAAGAAGACGGCCCCACACCGTCCTGTTCACGCAGTCTGCCGATCTGATCCCTCACGCCACAACTTGCTCCGTGGCTGCCCGAGATCGCCGGACACCATGTCGGGCTACGGTACCCCGCGCCAGCGAAGGCCGGGATGCTGCGAGAACTGCGGCGTCTCGGCGCGGTGACTGCAAGCCATCCGTGAGGGATCGGAAAAAAGCTCAGCCCGCGGCACGATCCTGCAGGACACCAAGCCGACGCAGCAGGGACATCACCGACGTTTGCAGCGTGGGATGCGTGCGAGCGTAGCGTCTGGGCTTTCCACCCGCGACATTCAGAATCATTTGTACGCGGATGCCTTCCCCGCCGCAGGTATGCCTCGCCCTTGTGCCAAGTCCAGCGCCGTCCAGTTCCAGCCTGGGCCGGCGTCAGTCAAGGGCTTGGCTTTGTCCGCTGGAAGGCGCCGCACATTAATTTCCTCAATCACACCGGGTTGATCCACCGGTTTGCGGTCGCAGCCACCGTTGCAATACAAGATGATGCGGGTACCCGAGCTCAAGTAGAAGTCGTGCGACAGCGCCGGGCTCGTCCAGTTGTTCTTGGGTGCGATGTAAGGAAATACACCAGCGTAGAAGTCCTGCAAACTGAGCTGGGTTTTGTACCAAAAAACCGTGCGTTTCTCATGCGGATCGCACTTCGGGTCGGACGCCGATTTGTCGGCAATGATGCTCAACCCTTTGATGTCGGGCAGCCCCAGCGACGCCAGGCTGGGTGGCGTCGCCTTGAGCGCCTCAGCGTCCTTCTGCGCGCGCTGCTTGCTGTACCCCACGCAGTCGGCCTTCGCCGGTTGCCCTGCGGACAAGACAAGCGCGAGCAGGCCCAGGCTTGCGACAAGGCTCAGACGTTGACGTGAAGGCCGCCGTGCAGCCAAGGTCGATCGTGCAGCGATGATGGCCATGTTGGTCGTCCTTTCGATCAGCAGGGTGCTCAAATTGGGGACACTACTCCAAGCGCCGGACCATGCTATCACAGCAGGGACGCGCTGCAGCCGCGATCCCGGAGATCGACTTGGGAGCGCCCCGCTGAGCAGTTCCATCGCAGTGTCACTCAAGCACCCATGGAAACGCCGATCCGACGGCCACCCCGTGCCGGGGTACGAAATCATGAGACGCGGGCCGCGGTAGATCCGATCGCCCTCGTACCGCCCAACAACAAAGCCGCCCACCCTTCCAGGCTGGCGGCTTTGTTTTGGAAGTGTGGAACGCTCTACTTCCTCGCCGGCGGCACGTCCGTGCAACTGCCGTGCGCCACCTCCGCCGCCATGCCGATGCTCTCGCCCAGCGTGGGGTGCGGGTGGATGGTCTTGCCGATGTCCACGGCGTCGGCACCCATCTCGATGGCCAGGGCAATCTCGCCGATCATGTCGCCGGCGTGGGTGCCGACGATGCCGCCGCCCAGGATCTTGCCGTGGCCGTGTGCCTCGTCGCTGTCATCGAACAGCAGCTTGGTGAAGCCTTCGTCGCGGCCGTTGGCGATGGCGCGGCCAGAGGCCGTCCAGGGGAACAGACCCTTCTTGACCTTGATGCCCTGCGCCTTGGCCTGGTCTTCGGTCAGGCCCACCCAAGCCACCTCGGGGTCGGTGTAGGCCACGCTGGGGATGACGCGGGCGTTGAAGGCGGCGCTGGCCAATTCCTTGTTGCCCTGGAGTTCTCCGGCAATCACCTCGGCGGCCACGTGGGCCTCGTGCACAGCCTTGTGCGCCAGCATGGGCTGACCCACGATGTCGCCGATGGCGAAGATGTGCGGCACATTGGTGCGCATCTGGATGTCCACGGGGATGAAGCCGCGGTCGGTCACGCTCACACCGGCCTTGTCGGCGGCAATCTTCTTGCCGTTGGGCGTGCGGCCCACGGCCTGCAGCACCAGGTCGTACACCTGCGGGGCCGACGGAGCGCCCTCGCCTTCGAACGTCACCTCGATGCCCGCGGGCGTGGCCTTGGCGCCCACCGTCTTGGTCTTGAGCATGATGTTGTCAAAGCGCGGGGCGTTGAGCTTTTGCCAGACCTTGACCAGGTCGCGGTCCGCGCCCTGCATCAGGCCATCGAGCATTTCCACCACGTCCAGGCGCGCGCCCAGGGTGCTGTACACCGTGCCCATTTCCAGGCCGATGATGCCGCCGCCCACGATCAGCATGCGCTTCGGAACACTTTGCAGCGCCAGCGCGCCCGTGCTGTCCACCACGCGCGGGTCGTCCGGCAGGAACGGCAGGTGCACGGCCTGACTGCCGGCGGCGATGATGGCGCGCTTGAAGGCGATGGTCTGCGTCTTGCCGGTCTTGTCCTGCGCGGGGCCGGTCGTTTCCTCGACCTGCACGTGATTCGCGCCGATGAAGGCACCGTAGCCACGCACCACCGTCACCTTGCGCATCTTGGCCATGGCGCTCAACCCGCCGGTGAGCTTGCCGATGACCTTTTCCTTGTGCGTGCGCAGCTTGTTCACGTCCACCTTGGGTGCGGCAAAGCTCACGCCCAGCGCTTCAAAGTGCTTGACCTCGTCCAGCACCGAAGCCACGTGCAGCAGCGCCTTGGACGGGATGCAGCCCACGTTCAGGCACACGCCGCCCAGGGTGGTGTAGCGCTCGACCAGCACCACTTTCAAGCCCAGATCGGCCGCGCGGAAAGCGGCGGAGTAGCCGCCGGGGCCTGCACCGAGCACGAGCACATCGCATTCCAGATCGGCCGAGCCGGCAAACTGCGCGGCAGTGGGGGCGGCCACAGGTGCCGGGGTCGCAGGCGCGGCCGTTGTCACGGGAGTTGCAGCCGCGGGCGCGGCGCTCGCTGGGGCCGCCGCGGCGGCCGCACCGGACTGCGCGACTTCCAGCAGCAGCACGAGCGAACCTTCCTTCACCTTGTCGCCGAGCTTGACCTTCATCTCCTTGACCACGCCGCCGTGCGACGACGGGATCTCCATGGAAGCCTTGTCGCTCTCCACGGTGATGAGGCTTTGCTCGGGCTTGATGGTGTCGCCGGGTTTGACCAGCAGTTCGATGACGGACACGTCGGCGAAATCGCCGATGTCGGGAACCTTGATTTCGATCACAGCCATGGGATGCGTCTCCAGACTTATTTCTTGAGTTTGAGGGTGAAGATGTCGACCGGTGCGGCCGAGTTCCGGTCGAACTCGCAGCCGGTGTGCACGCCGATCAATGCCTGTTCGCGCGCCGTTTTGGCGCTGCCCCAGCTGGCGTGCATGGCGCCCAGGGCGAAGTTGCGCCCGGAGCCGATGGCCCAGAATTCATTGAACTCGAACACCTCGCGGTAGCTGTACAGGCCATAGATGCCGGTGGCATTGGCCACCACGACGCTGAACTGGCTGGACTCGTAGGGGTCATTGTCCTCTTCCTTGGTCTGCAGGAAGAAGGTTTCCTTGAGCATGGGGTGCAGCTTGGTGAAGGTGTCGAACACCTCGTCCTTGCTGCCCAACTTGAGCTCTTCCCTGGGCAACACGGCCATGGCCTTGCGCAGCACGGGAAAATGCGCCACGGTCCCGGCCATTCCTATGTAGCTAGGCCCGCCCACCGCTTCCACCTTGAAGATCTTGCTATTGGGCTCGTAGCGGTGGCCCAGGCGCGTGTCGCCGAACGTGACCAGCGTGTCCGCGGCAATGGCCACGCTCCCCGCCTTCTTCACGACAACCACAGTCGTCATAGCAACACGCGCCGGAAGTCAGCCAGGATCTGACCCAGGTAAACGTTGAAGCGCGCGGCGGCAGCGCCGTCGATCACGCGGTGGTCCCAGGTCAGGGACAGGGGCAGCATCAAGCGCGGCTGGAAAGCCTTGCCGTCCCAGACGGGTTCCGTGGTGGAGCGGCACACGCCCAGAATGGCCACCTCGGGCGCATTGATGATGGGCGTGAAGTAGCGCCCGCCAATGCCGCCCAGGCTGGAGATCGTGAAGGTGGCACCGCTCATCTCGGCCGGACTCAGCTTGCCCTCGCGCGCCTTCTGGGCCAGCTCGCTCATCTCCTGGCTGATCTGGAAGATGCCCTTCTTGTCGGCGTCCTTGATCACCGGCACCATCAGGCCGTTGGGCGTGTCCGCCGCGAAGCCGATGTGCCAGTAGTTCTTGTAGATCAGCGCATCGCCGTCGAGCGAGCTGTTGAACTCCGGGTATTTCTTGAGCGCGGCCACGCAGGCCTTGATCAGGAATGCCAGCATGGTCACCTTGATGCCCGACTTCTCGTTTTCCTTGTTGGTCGAGACGCGAAAGGCTTCCAGGTCGGTGATGTCGGCATCGTCGTGGTTGGTGACCGCCGGAATCATGACGGCATTGCGCAGCAAATTGGCGCCGCTGATCTTCTTGATGCGCGACAGCTCCTTGCGCTCGATCGGACCAAACTTGGCGAAATCCACCTTGGGCCAGGGGATCAGGCCCAGGCCCGCGCCGTCACCACCACCGCCCGAGCCCGCCTGCGCGGCGATGGCTTGCGTCTTGATGGCGCCGCTCATCACGCCTTGCGTGAAGGCCTGCACGTCCTTGTCGGTGATGCGCCCCTTGAGGCCCGTGCCCTTGACCTCGGCCAGCGGCACGCCCAGCTCACGCGCGAACTTGCGCACCGACGGCGATGCATGGGGCAAGCCGACCACGGGCGTGCCCGGGTTGTGCGCCGGCTCGGCCGCAGGTGCGGCCGCGGCAGCCACGGGCGCGGTCACGGCGGGAGCGGGAGCTGCACTTGCAGCAGGAGCCGCAGCGGGTGCCGCAGGCGCTGCCGCAGCCGGCGCCGGACTGGGCGCCGCGGCCGCGCCGTCGGCCAACTCCACCAGTGCCAGCAGGTCGCCGATGTTGACTTTGTCGCCCAGCTTGACCTTGAGGTCCTTCACCACACCGCCGTGCGACGACGGGATTTCCATCGACGCCTTGTCGGACTCCACCGTGATGAGCGACTGCTCGACCTTGACCGTGTCACCGGGCTTGACCAGCACCTCGATCACCGTCACATCCTTGAAGTCCCCGATGTCCGGGACCTTGACTTCTACCACTGCCATGTTCTTGTCTCCAATCGTGCGCCGGGTTCAGGCGTTGAGGGGGTTGATCTTGTCTGCCTGAATACCGTACTTGCGGATGGCCTCGGCCACCTTGGCCACCGGCACCGTGCCTTCCTCGCTCAGCGCCTTGAGAGCGGCCACCACGATGTAGTGGCGATTGACCTCGAAATGCTCGCGCAGCTTGGAGCGGAAGTCGCTGCGGCCAAAGCCGTCCGTGCCCAGCACCTTGTAGGTACGGCCCTTGGGAACAAAGGGGCGGATCTGCTCGGCGTAGGCCTTGATGTAGTCGGTGGACGCCACGACCGGGCCGGTATGTTTGTCCAGTTGCTGCGCCACGAAGGGCACGCGCGGCGTGGCCGTGGGGTGCAGCAGGTTGTAGCGCTCGGCGTCCTGGCCGTCGCGCGTGAGCTCGTTGAAGCTGGGGCAACTCCACACGTTGGCGGCCACGCCCCAGTCCCTTTCCAGCAGTTCCTGCGCGGCAATGGACTCGCGCAGGATGGTGCCCGAGCCCAGCAGTTGCACGCGCGGTGTGAGCTTGGGGCCCTCCTTGCACAGGTACATGCCCTTGATGATCTGCTCTTCCGTTCCGGCGGAAAGCCCGGGCATGGCGTAGTTTTCGTTGAGCAGCGTGAGGTAATAGAACACGTTGTCCTGCCTTTCCACCATGCGCTTCAAGCCATGGTGCAGGATCACGCCCACCTCGTGCGCGAACGTGGGGTCGTAGCTCACGCAGTTGGGGATGGTACCGGCCAGGATGTGGCTGTGGCCGTCCTCGTGCTGCAGGCCCTCGCCGTTGAGCGTGGTGCGACCGCTGGTGCCGCCCAGCAGAAAGCCGCGTGCCTGCATGTCGCCCGCCGCCCAGGCCAGGTCACCGATGCGCTGAAAGCCGAACATCGAGTAGTACACATAGAACGGCACCATGATGCGGTTGTTCGTGCTGTACGACGTGGCCGCCGCGATCCAGCTGGCCATGCCGCCGGCCTCGTTGATGCCCTCCTGCAGGATCTGGCCGGCCTTGTCTTCCCGGTAGTACATCACCTGATCCTTGTCCACGGGGGTGTACTGCTGGCCGGCCGGGTTGTAGATGCCGATCTGGCGGAACAGGCCTTCCATGCCGAAGGTGCGCGCCTCGTCCACCAGGATGGGCACGACACGCTGGCCCAACGCCTGGTCGCGCAGCAATTGGGTGAGGAAGCGCACATAGGCCTGGGTGGTGGAGATTTCGCGCCCCGGCGCGGTGGGTTCGATCACCGACTTGAACGTCTCCAGCGACGGCACGGTGAAGCTTTCGTCGGCCTTGGTGCGTCGGTGCGGCAGGTAGCCGCCCAGGGCCTTGCGGCGCTCGTGCAGGTAGCGCATCTCGGGCGTGTCGTCCGCGGGCTTGTAGAACGGAATCTCGGGCAGCTGGCTGTCGGGAATCGGGATGTTGAAGCGGTCGCGGAAGATCTTGATGTCCTCGTCCGTGAGCTTCTTGGTCTGGTGCACATTGTTCTTGCCCTCGCCGGCCTTGCCCATGCCAAAGCCCTTGACGGTCTTGACCAGCAGCACCGTGGGCTGGCCCTTGTGGTTCACCGCCTTGTGGTAGGCCGCGTATACCTTTTGCGGATCGTGGCCACCGCGGCGCAACGCCCAGATGTCGTCGTCACTCATCTTGGCCACCATCGCGGCAGTGCGCGGGTCCTGGCCGAAGAAATGCTCGCGCACATAGGCGCCGTCGTTGGCCTTCATGGCCTGGTAGTCACCGTCCAGCGTGTCCATCATGACCTTGCGCAGGGCGCCGTCCTTGTCGCGCGCCAGCAGCGGGTCCCAGTTGCTGCCCCAGATCAGCTTGATCACGTTCCAGCCCGCGCCGCGGAACTCGCCCTCGAGTTCCTGAATGATCTTGCCGTTGCCACGCACCGGGCCGTCCAGGCGCTGCAGGTTGCAGTTGACGACGAACACCAGGTTATCCAGCTTCTCGCGCGCGGCCAGACCGATGGCACCCAGGCTCTCCACCTCGTCCATCTCGCCGTCGCCGCAGAACACCCAGACCTTGCGGTTCTCGGTGTTGGCGATGCCGCGGGCGTGCAGGTACTTGAGAAAGCGCGCCTGGTAGATGGCCATCAGCGGCCCCAGGCCCATGGACACCGTGGGAAATTGCCAGAACTCGGGCATGAGCTTCGGGTGCGGGTAGCTGGACAGGCCCTTGCCATCCACTTCCTGGCGGAAATGCAGCAACTGCTCCTCGGTCAGACGCCCTTCCAGGTAGGCCCGGGCGTACACGCCGGGCGCCACATGCCCCTGTATGTACAGGCAGTCGCCGCCATGGTTCTCGCTCTCGGCGTGCCAGAAGTGGTTGAAACCGGCGCCGAACATGTGCGCCAGCGACGCAAAGGAACCGATGTGCCCACCCAGGTCACCGCCGTCCACCGGATGGTGGCGGTTGGCCTTGACCACCATGGCCATGGCGTTCCAGCGCATGTAGGCACGCAGACGCTCCTCAATCTCGATGTTGCCGGGGCAACGCTCTTCCTGATCAGGTTCGATGGTGTTGACGTAAGCCGTGTTCGCGGAAAACGGCATGTCGATGCTGTTCTGCCGCGCGTGATCCAGCAGTTGTTCCAGCAGGAAGTGCGCGCGCTCGGGGCCTTCGTTCTGGATCACGGCGGACAGCGCCTCCATCCATTCGCGGGTTTCCGCGGTGTCCGCGTCGCGCGGCACCACTCCGGTGGGGGTTTGGGCCTGGTCAGACATGCTTGTCTCCTTGTGGGGTGTCTGTGTGGGGTTATGAGGTGGCGTAGTTTCGCATATTTTCTCAATATTTCAAATTGCGCATGTTCGTTTCATATTATGAATTTCAGTGACTCATCCCATGGTCCAATCGGGAGCACAATCCACCTCCCGTGGACCACAAGACCTATCCCCAGATCGAACGCCGCCGTATGCCGCGGCAGCCCGTGCACTGGTGGACCCGGTGGTGGCGCAGGCAGCCGCCCCACCTGCAGGACCGCTTCGCCATGGCCGCGCCGCTGGCGGCGGTGCTGCTGTTCCTGGCGGCCATCGCATCATCGTTCGGCTATCTTCGGCTCGAGGAAATGGAACGTGAGCAGGAAACGCTGCAGCGCGACGTGGTCTATTCCCAGCAGCAGATCCGCCTGCGCCTGCTGGAGCGGCAGGAACAGTTGATGCGTGTGGCACGCGACGTCTCCAATCGGGAAGTCGATCGCGAGGAGTTCGTGGCCCAGGCTGAGGCGCTGGTCACACAGTACCCCGAGCTGCTGACCGTCTCCTGGATCGACGCGCGCGCCCGCATCGTGGCCAGCTATGCATCGCCCAGCGTTTCGAGCAGCCAGTTGCGTATTGCCGGCGATGTACTCACCATGGGCAGCGAGACGGAGGCCAGCTTCAGCCTGGCCAAGGATCTGCGACAACCCATCTACTCGCTACCCACGGCGGCCGCGGCCCGTCCCAGCGCGTTGCAACTGCATACACCGCTGAGCGATCACGGCCAGTTCTCGGGGGTGATATTGGCCGAATACTCGGTAGACGGACTGCTGCGTTATGGTTTGTCTCCCGAGACGGCTGCCAAGTACGCGGTCGCGTTGCTGGACTCCCAGGGCAGCGTGCTCGCGGGCAGTTCCCTTCCGATCGGCCGCGGCGCCTCGAACCTGTTGCCCTGGGCTTCGCGCGCCAACAGCCATGAAGTGCCCGTCTCCCCGGTGGGCAACGGACTCGTGCTGCGGGCTCAGGGCTACCGCACCTCGCTGGGGGTCATCGGCAGCGGCCTGTTCTGGCTGGTGGGCGCACTGAGTGTGATGACGACCTGGATGCTGGTCGCGAACTGGCGGCATACGCGCCGACGCATGCGAGCCCAGCAGGAACTTGTGACGGAAATGAACTTCCGCCGCGCCATGGAAAATTCCATGCCCACCGGCATGCGCGTGCTCGACCTGCAGGGACGCATCACCTACGTCAACGCCGCGTTCTGTCAGATGACGGGCTGGCCCAAGGAAGAGCTCATCGGCTGCTCGGCTCCGTTCCCCTACTGGCCGCAGGCCGACAGGGAGTCGTTGGCGTACCACCTGAAGGAAGAACTCAGCGGCCACACCGCGCCCGGGGGGCTGCAGATGCGCGTGCAGCGCCCGGACGGCTCGATGTTCGACGCCCGCATGTACGTCTCGCCCCTGATCGACGCGCACGGCGTTCAGACCGGCTGGCTCACGTCCATGACGGACATCACCGAACCCAACCGCATCCGCGAGCAGTTGTCTGCCTCGCACGAACGCTTCACCACGGTGCTGGAAGCGCTGGATGCCTCGGTGTCGGTGGCACCCTTGGGTAGCCAGGAACTGCTGTTCGCCAACAAGCTGTACCGCCTGTGGTTCGACTCGAGCACCGAGGGCCACATGGCGCTGGTAGCCCAAGCCGGTGTGCCCACGCAAGCAACCAGCGACGAGTCGATGGACACGGTGGATTCGCTGGCGGGCCTGCCCATGGGCGCCATCACCAGCGACCAGACCGAGAACGCGGAGATATTCGTGAACCGCATCGGCAAGTGGCTGGAAGTGCGCTCGCGCTACCTCACCTGGGTGGACGGGCGTCTGGCACAGATGGTGATCGCCACGGACATCACGCCACGGCGTCAGGCCGAAGCGCTGTCGGCCGCTCAGGCCGAGCGCGCGCAGTCCGCCAGCCGCCTCATCACCATGGGGGAAATGGCCTCCAGCGTGGCGCACGAGCTAAACCAGCCGCTGACCGCCATCTCCAACTACTGCAATGGCATGGTGTCGCGCATTCGCGAGCACCGGATCTCCGAGGAAGACTTGCTGGGAGCACTGGAAAAGACATCGCGCCAAGCCCAGCGTGCCGGGCAGATCATCGCGCGCATCAAATCCTTCGTGAAGCGCAGCGAACCCAACCGCACGCCATCTGACGTCCACGCCATGGTGGACGAGGCGCTGGAGCTTGCCGAAATCGAGCTGCGCCGGCGCAACGTGCGCCTGAGCCACTACGTCGCGGCACGCCTGCCCAAGCTGATGGTGGACCCCATCCTGATCGAGCAGGTGTTGGTGAACCTGCTGAAGAACGCCGCCGAATCCATCGACAATGCCCAACGCCCCACGGCCCAGCGTCACGTTGAACTCCGCGTGGTTCCCAGTCAGATCGAGCAGCAGCAGGTGATCGAGTTCTCCGTGTCGGATTCCGGCCAGGGCCTGGCACCGGAGATCATGGAACGCGTCTACGAAGCCTTCTTTTCCACCAAGGCCGAGGGCATGGGCATCGGCCTGAATCTGTGCCGCAGCGTTGTCGAGTCGCACCAGGGGCGCATGCAGGCGGAGAACATTTACAATGGGCGCGACGCTGCGGGCTGCCGTTTCTCCTTCTGGATTCCCATCACGCCCTCAGTTGCCGAAGTGACCAAGCAGGAACAAACCGACACCGGGGTACGCGCATGAGTTTGATGGCAAAAAAAGGCACGGTGTATGTGGTGGACGACGACGAGGCCGTGCGTGATTCGCTGCAGTGGCTGCTCGAAGGCAAGGACTATCGCGTGCGCTGCTTCGAGTCCGCCGAATCGTTCCTGGGGCGCTACGACCCGCGCGAGGTGGCCTGCCTGATCGCCGACATCCGCATGGGTGGCATGACCGGCCTGGAACTGCAGGATCGGCTGATGGAGCGCAAGTCACCCCTGCCCATCGTCTTCATTACGGGCCATGGTGATGTTCCCATGGCCGTGGACGCCATGAAGAAGGGGGCCATGGACTTCATCCAGAAGCCGTTCAAGGAAGATGAGCTCGTGAACCTCGTGGTGCGCATGCTCGACCATGCCCGTGAGTCCTTCGCTGGCCACGTACAGGCCGCCAGCCGCGATGCCCTGCTGTCCAAGCTCACGTCGCGCGAGGCCCAGGTGCTCGAACGCATCGTGGCCGGCCGCCTGAACAAGCAGATCGCTGACGACCTGGGCATCAGCATCAAGACGGTCGAGGCGCACCGCGCCAACATCATGGAAAAGCTCAACGCCAACACAGTCGCCGATCTGCTCAAGATTGCCCTGGGCCAGGCTACGCCCAAGACCTGATTACTTCGTTTTTTGTAGCATCTGGCGCCCGCGGTTCAAGGATTGTGGGCTTTTTTTTGAAAATCACGCGATAGCAGGGCGCAGCCAATTGACACCAACCTGCGCAGCCCGCACTCCACAGGACTTCACATGACGGCTCAACTCATCGACGGCAACGCCCTCTCCCGCCAATTGCGCACCCAGATCGCCGAACGCACCGCCGCGCTCAAGGCCCAGGGCGTCGCGCCTGGACTGGCGGTCATCCTGGTGGGCGACGATCCGGCCAGCGCCGTCTACGTGCGCAACAAGGTCAAAGCCTGCGAGGACACGGGCGTGCGTTCCGTGTTCGAGAAATACGAGGCCACGCTGTCCGAAGCCGATCTGCTGGCGCGCATCGCCGCGCTCAACGCCGACCCCTCAGTGCACGGCATCCTGGTGCAGATGCCCCTGCCCCGGCACATCAACCCCCACAAGGTGATCGAGGCCATTTCCACCGCCAAGGATGTGGACGGCTATGCCACCCTGAGCGCCGGCGAACTCATGACGGGGCAACCCGGTTTCCGTCCGTGCACACCGTATGGCTGCATGAAGCTGATCGAAACCACTGGCGTCGATCTGCGCGGCAAGCATGCCGTGGTCATCGGTCGAAGCAACACGGTGGGCAAACCCATGGCACTGCTGCTGCTGCAGGCCAATGCCACCGTCACCGTGTGCCACAGCGCCACGGCCGACATCGGCCACCACACCCGGCAGGCCGATGTGGTCGTGGCCGCCGTGGGCAAGCGCAACGTGCTCACCGCGGACATGGTCAAACCCGGCGCTGTCGTGATCGACGTGGGCATGAACCGCAACGACGAGGGCAAGCTGTGCGGTGACGTGGACTTTGCCGGTGTGAAGGAAGTGGCCGGGTACATCACCCCGGTACCGGGCGGCGTGGGCCCCATGACCATCACCATGCTGCTGGTCAATACGCTGGAAGCCGCGGAACGCGCGGCGGGCTTGAAGTAGACCCCAGCCGTCCCCAAGTCCACTTCTGATCCCCCCCTGCTGCCCCGCCCCGACCTCCATGACCAATCCCCTGCTCGACTTCAACGACCTTCCCCTGTTCGACCGAATCACCCCGGAACACGTGGAGCCCGCGATGGACGCGCTCCTGACACAGGCCAATGACGCCTTGGAGACGGTGACCCAGACCGGGTTTCCGTCGCAATGGACGGAACTCGCACGCACACTGGACACCGCGACCGAAAAACTCAGTCGCGCCTGGGGTGCCGTAAGCCACCTCAACGCCGTGGCGGACACGCCCGAGCTGCGCGCCGCCTTCAACGCCGCGCTGCCCAAGGTCACCGAGTTCTGGACTCGCCTGGGAGCGGATGAGCGGCTCTACGCCAAGTACAAGGCCATGGACCCAGCCACTCTGAATCCCCAGCAACGCCAGGCGCACAGCAACGCGGTGCGCAACTTCGTGCTCGGCGGCGCCGAACTCGTGGGCGCCGCCAAGGAGCGCTTTGCCCAGTTGCAGGAGCGACAGGCCGAGCTCTCGCAGAAGTTCAGCGAGAACGCCCTCGACGCCACCGACGCCTTCGCCTACTACGCGGACGAGGATGAGCTCGTCGGCGTGCCGGCCGACGTGAAACAGGCTGCACGCGCTGCCGCCCTGGCCGATAGCCGGGAAGGCTACAAGCTCACGCTCAAGATACCGTGTTACCTGCCAGTGATGCAGTTCGCCCACAGCGGTCCCCTGCGCGAAAGGCTGTACCGTGCCCACGTCACGCGGGCCTCCGAGCAGGCCGAGGGCGACGCGAAGAGGTTCGACAACAGCGCCCTGATCCGCGAGATCCTGGCCCTGCGCCTGGAAGAAGCCAGGCTCCTGGGCTACCCCACGTTTGGCGACGTTTCGCTCGTGCCCAAGATGGCTCAGTCACCCCAGCAGGTTGCGAGCTTCCTGCGCGACCTGGCGCACAAGGCGCGCCCCTATGCGCTGCAGGACTTGGCGGACCTGCGTGCCTTCGCGCAACAGCACCTGAATCTGCCCGACCCACAAGCCTGGGACTGGCCCTACATCGGCGAGAAACTCAAGGAAGCGCGCTATGCCTTCAGCGAGCAGGAGGTGAAGCAGTATTTCACGGCGCCCAAGGTGCTGGCCGGCCTGTTCAAGATCGTGGAAACGCTGTTCGAAGTCACCATCCTCGAAGACGCCGCACCGGTGTGGCATCCGGGCGTGTCCTTCTACCGCATCGAGCGCAATGGCGTGCTGATCGGGCAGTTCTACCTCGACCCCGGCGCACGCGCCGGCAAGCGGGGTGGCGCGTGGATGGACGACGTGCGCGCCCGTTGGCTGCGCCCCGACACCGGCAACCTGCAGACCCCGGTGGCGCACCTGGTGTGCAACTTCGCCGACGGCGTGGAAGGCAAGCCCGCGCTGCTCACGCACGACGACGTGATCACCCTGTTTCATGAGTTCGGCCACGGCCTGCACCACCTGCTCAGCCAGGTCGACGAGCGCGACGTTTCGGGCATCAGTGGCGTCGAATGGGATGCTGTGGAGTTGCCCAGCCAGTTCATGGAGAACTTCTGCTGGGAATGGGATGTGCTCAAGCACATGACGGCCCATGTGGACACAGGTGAGGCCCTGCCACGCGAACTGTTCGACAAGATGCTGGCGGCAAAGAATTTCCAATCGGGCCTGCAGACCCTGCGCCAGGTCGAGTTCGGCCTGTTCGACATGCTGCTGCACACCGAGCACGACCCTGGGCAGGACTTCATGGCCCTGCTGAACCAGGTGCGCGAGGAAGTCGCCGTGTTGCCCGCCCCGCCCTGGAGCCGCACCGCGCACACCTTCAGCCACATCTTCGCTGGCGGCTATGCGGCCGGCTACTACAGCTACAAGTGGGCCGAGGTGCTCAGTGCGGACGCCTACGCGGCGTTCGAGGAAACCCGTGGCAGCGACGGGCAGCCCAGTCTTGAAACCGGACGCAAATACCGTCAGACTGTGCTGGAAGTGGGGGGCAGCCGCCCCGCAATGGAATCGTTCAAGGCCTTTCGTGGCCGGGAGCCCAGTCTGGATGCGCTGCTGCGCCACCAGGGCATGGGCTGAACATCAACACTGGAGAGCACCTCATGACCCACACCCGGCACCGTGTCACCCTGGTCGCCTGCCTGTTGCTGACTGTTTCTGCCGTATGGGCGCAAGCCGTCTACCGCAGCGTGGGTCCGGATGGCCGGGTGACGTACTCCGACCAGCCCCCGCCTGCAGACGCGCCCGCCAACGGCGCCAAGAAACCCGTCGCGAGCGATACCGACAACACCAGCACGGCAGGCAACCTGCCCTACACGCTGCGCCAGGTTACCGCACAATTTCCCGTCACACTGTACTCGGGCCCTGGCTGCGGTCCGTGCAACACGGGGCGGGCCCTGTTGGCAAGCCGCGGCGTTCCGTTCGCCGAATACACCGTTTCCACGGTGCAGGACGCCGCCGCGCTGGCTCGAATCGCCGGCAGCAGCGCGCTACCCTTTGTGACCATCGGTGGGCAGCATCTGCAGGGGTTCTCGGACACCGAGTGGAACCAGTACCTGGATTTGGCGGGCTACCCCAAGCAGTCGCAACTCCCATCCAGTTATCGCAATACGCCGGCCGTTCCCCTGACCCAGCCTGAGCCTGAACCCGAGCCCACCGTCGCGCCCAGGACGCCCGCGCCACGGCCCGCGCCGCGACCACGTCCCACCCCCGACAACCCGGCAGGCATCCAGTTCTGAACCCGGTCCGACGCGCGAAGTCAGTACGTCAGAGCCTTCACGCCGCCGGGCGTGCCCAGCAGGCATACCTGGGCCTTCTGGTGGGCGAACACTCCGACCGTCACCACGCCGGGCCACTGGTTGACCTGCGACTCGAACGCCAGCGGATCGCTGATCTGCAAGCCCGTCACATCCAGGATGTGCTGGCCATTGTCCGTGACCAGCGGTACGCCGTCCTTCAGGCGCACCACCGCCGTGCCCCCCAGCGCCGCGAACTGACGCGCCACGCGCTGCGCGGCCATGGGAATGATCTCCACGGGCAATGGAAACCGCCCCAAGGTCCGCACCAGCTTGGACTCATCGGCAATGCAGACAAAGCAGCGCGACTGGGCTGCCACGATCTTCTCGCGCGTGAGCGCCGCCCCACCGCCCTTGATCATGTATCCCTGATCATCAATCTCGTCCGCGCCATCGATGTACACAGCCAGATCCCCCACGGCGTTGGCGTCGAACACCTCGATGCCCAGTGCGCGCAGGCGTTCCGTGGAAGCGTTGGAGCTGGAGACCGCACCCTTGATCCGATCCCTGATGGTAGCCAAGGCGTCGATGAACTTGTTGACCGTCGAACCCGTGCCAACCCCCACGATCTCGCCGGGGACCACATACTGCAGGGCGGCCTGGCCCACCAGGGTTTTGAGTTCGTCTTGGCTGTAGGTATTCATCTGGGACAATCCTTGCTGGTTACCACGGAATTATCCAATGTCTCTGTTGCCCTACGCCCTGGCGCGCCCCTTCCTCTTCGGTCTGGACCCCGAAACCACCCATGAACTGACGCTGTCCACCTTGGCACGCGCCCAGGGCACGCCGCTGGAATGGGCGTTTCGCAACGAACGCATTGACGACCCGGTGAACGTCGCGGGACTGCGCTTTCCCAACCGCGTGGGCCTGGCCGCCGGCTTGGACAAGAACGCCCACTGCATCGACGCCTTCGCCGCCATGGGTTTTGGTTTTGTGGAAGTGGGCACGGTCACCCCCAAGCCCCAGCCGGGCAACCCCAAGCCGCGCATGTTCCGTCTGCCCAAGGCACAGGCCCTGATCAACCGGCTGGGCTTCAACAACGAAGGTCTGGAGGCCTTCATCGCCAACGTGCGGTGCGCTCGCTTTCGCAGCCACGCCAAAGGTCTGCCCATGCTGCTCGGCCTGAACATAGGCAAGAACGCCGCTACGCCTCTGGAGCAGGCCACCAGCGACTACCTGACCTGCCTGGACGGCGTGTACCCGCACGCCGATTACGTGACCGTCAACATCTCCAGCCCCAACACCAAGAACCTGCGCTCCCTGCAGAGTGACGAGGCCCTGGACGCGCTGCTCGGTGCCATCGAGCAGCGCCGACAGGTGCTGGCACAACAACACGGCACGCCCGATGGCAAGGGCGGCGTGCGGCCACGCCATGTACCCATCTTCGTGAAGATCGCGCCCGACCTGGACGAGGCCCAGGTGGGCGTGATTGCCGCCACCCTCCAGCGCTACGGCACGGATGAGCAAGGTCGGCCAAACCAGCATTGGGGCGTGATCGCCACCAACACCACCCTGTCGCGCGATGCCGTCCAGGGGCTGGCGCACGCGGAAGAAGCCGGCGGCCTGTCCGGCGCCCCGGTGCGCGAGGCCAGCAACCGCGTTGTGCGCCAGTTGCGCGCCGCGTTGGGTCGCGGCTTTCCCATCGTCGGCGTGGGCGGCATCATGAGCGCGCAGGACGCGCTGGAGAAGATCGAAGCCGGCGCCGACGTCGTGCAGATTTACACCGGCCTCATCTACCGTGGCCCGAAACTGGTGCTGGAAGCAGCGCGACACATCCGCGACAACGCCTAGCGATAACCCGTAGCTATAAAACTCGTAGCATCCCCCAAACTGCGCTATATTCACTCCCCTGACCGAGCCGCGGTGGTGTGGGCCACCCCGGTCGAGAACAAGGCACCTGGAGTCCACAGAATGAGTTCAAAAGATAACGCAGCCATCCATCAACTGCTTGGCCTGCTGGAGTCTCGCTACGCGATCCGTGTCATGTGGGCCTTGAAGGACGGACACCCCCAAACCTTTCGCCTGCTGCAAGACAGCGTGGGCGGCATCACCCCCAACACCCTGAACACTCGCTTGAAAGAGTTGCGCGAAGCCACCCTGGTCACGCACGGCAACGAGGGCTACACCCTGACGGCCCAGGGCGCCGACCTCGTCAAGCGCTTGCACGACCTCGGCCCGTTCGCGACAAAGTGGGTTGCGACGCTCGCCCGGAAGAAATAAACCTGCTTTCTTCGATATATAATTTGCGCCGTGGGTTCTTAGCTCAGTTGGTAGAGCAGCGGACTCTTAATCCGTAGGTCGAGTGTTCGAGTCACTCAGGACCCACCACTAACAAGCCGCAAGGCATAAGGAAAGTCTGCTATCGGACCGGTAGCAGACTTTTTTTTGTCTCTCGGCAAGAAGTGTCAAATCCCTGCGGCCGCACCGTCACGGCCCGTGCCGGCCCGGACACTCTCAGGCCAGCCGGTACAACAGCCCGATCTTGCGCCCCTTGAGGCGCGAGAACGCGGAAGCCGCGCCGGCATAGCCCTCCCAGGGGTCGCACACCACGGCTTCGTTGTTCCAGGTGGAGGACACCTCAGGGTTGGTGACGCCGATGCGCCCGAGCACAACAAAGGCGTGGGAGAACGAGTCGATCTGCATCCAGTCCAGGGGCAGGACCCGCAGCACATCGCGCAGGTGCACGAACGCCAAGGCGCTTTGCTCGCCGCAGTTGCCGCAGCCGTAGTGTTTGGTCCAGTCGGCCCAGGTCTCGACCATGGCCTTGCCGCGACTGGCCCCCGTGCGGTTGAGTTCCGCGGCCTGGCCCTTGAGGTCGTCCAGGATGTGCTGGCGCGATTCGGCCACGCAGGCCTGGACGACGCCGAAGTGGTGCATGTTCGTCAGTTGGTTGGACGCACCAATGTCCATCTTGGACGCCACGTACTGCATCGCCATGCGCGCCGCGCTGATGTAGACCCCTTGGTCCAGGATTGTGTCCACGCTCGCCTCCTGCGGTGTTACGGGCTCTGCGTCAAATTCTAGTCCTGACATGGCCGCTCGGCCAGCGGGAGTGCGTCAACGCCACACCTGGTCCACGCGGTCATAGGCGCCCAGACGGCCGTCGATGGCGGCACCCGCAATCTGGTGCTTGGCGATCTTGTTGGACGATGTCCGGGGGAAGTCCTCGACAAACTGCACATAACGCGGCACCTTGAACGGGGCCAGTTCGCACTGGCAGTGGCTGATGACGCGCTCCACCGGCAGAATTTCCCCAGCCGGCCTGCCAGTGGCCAGGAGTTCGGGCTGCAATTGGATCATGATCTTGACCTCTTCCTTGCGCACCGGGTCGGCCACCGCGACCGCCGCGCAGTCCAGCACCTCGGGCAGGCCGCGCACCACGGCCTCCACTTCGCGCGCGGCAATGTTCTCGCTGGAGCGCCGGATCATGTCCTTGAACCGCCCGACGATGCGGTAAAAGCCCTGCGCATCGCGCATGAAGGCGTCCCCCGTGCGGAACCAGTCGCCGTCAAACACCTCGGCCGTGGCCTCGGGCTTGTTGAAGTAACCCTTGAACATGTGCGGCCCCCGGATCTGCAGCTCGCCGTAAGTGTCGGGTCCGACTTCCCGTCCGTCCTCGCCCACGATGCGCGCCTCGCGCCGCAGCGTGGCGATGCCCACGGAGGTGGCCCTGCCTGTCCACGGAAAACCCGTGGGCATCGCCAGCCCCAGGCCAATCTCGGTCATGCCGAAGGATTCGCTTGCCACGGCGGCAAACCGCGCCTCGAACGCGGCCCGGGATTCCCCGCTCCAGCCGAAGGTGAACACCTGGCGCAGCGCCATGGCCTGGCCACGCACGCTGTCCGCGGACTTGAGCGCGATCTCGGGCAACTGCGCCCATTCAATGCGCTGTTCGGCCAGCCAACCCAGAAATTTGCTCGCGCTGATCTTGCGTGCCACCGTCAAGGTACCCCGGCTCGTCACGGTCATGAGCAACTGCCAGAACGGGTCCATGTAGAAGAAGGGCTGGGCCGTGAAGAAGCGCTTCATGCGCGCCACATGCATCAGGCAGGCGGCCTGAGCGATGTTGAGCCAGTAGCCGTGCGTCAGGATGCAGCCTTTGGGAAAGCCCGTGGTGCCCGAGGTGTACTGGATGTTGGCCACCGTGTCCAGGGACAGTGGGCCGAAGGCGTGGGTGACGGGGAATTGCGCCGGGGCATCCAGCAGGCTTTGCCACTGCGATGCTTCGCCCAGCTTGGCACCCACGCCCACGATCCAGTCGCGGTTCAGGTGCTGCGGCCATTGCGCAAAGCTGGCGGGCGCGTCCAGCCGCTCCTGCGGGACGAACCAGGCATTGGCTTGGGCGTCCGACAACACGTACTCCAATTCGCGCGGCGTGTAGCTGGGATTGACCGGCAACACGCGCACGCCGAGGCGCAGCAGCGCCATCCAGGTGATGTGCCATTGCGGGCCGTTGGGCAACATCACCGCCGCGCACATGCCGGGGCGCAAACCCAGGGTCCAGAACTGTCCCGCCAGTCGGTGGCTCCACTGCGCGAACTCGCCGTAGCGAACCTGCTCACCGGTTTCAAAGAAATCCAGAAGCACCTGATCGGGCTGAGCGCGCGCCACCTCGTCCAGGAAGGCCGGCACACTGGCCGGTAAAGGCTGATCCTCCAGTTGGGCGATCCTTTCCTTCCATGCCGCGATGCGCACGTCATCCATTGCTGGCTTCCCCTTCGGTCGCCTTCTTGCGGAAGAAGCCGGTGCCCGAGCCATAGCCTTCGTAGCCCATGCGCTCCAGGCGATACAGGTTGTTGCAGTAACTCAACGCGTCGGCACGGGACAGGTCCAGCGACTTGTAATAGGTTTCCATCTCCACGCGCACGGCGATGGGCGGATGTGCCGCCACCTTCCTCGCCAGCCCGAGGGCGGCTTCCATGAGTTCGCTTTCGGGCACGACCGCGTTGACCAGGTGGTAGTGCAGCGCTTCCTGGGCCGACATGTACTCCCCGGTGAGCAGGAACTGCATGGCCACCACATGGGGAATCTGCCGCCCCAACCGCGTGATGCCGCCGGCACCGCCCATGCCGTAGGCAATCTCCGGCAGACCGAAGCGCGCTCCCTCGGAGGCGACGCGCATGTCCGTGAGGTGCAGCAGGTACATCATGCCCTGGCCCAGGCAGTAGCCGTTGACCGCGCCGATGATGGGCTTGTAGCGCTCCATGCGCAGGATGTCCAGGTCCCAGCCGGGCCGGTGGGGTTGCTCGCCCTCGTTCTGGTGCAGGAACAGGTAGCCCTCCAGTTCCTGCTGCCGCGTGCGTGCCGGCAGCGGGTTCTTGATGTCGTCGCCGGCGCAGAACGAGCCGCCGTCGCGTCCCTTGAGAATGCCCACCCGCACCTCGGGGTCGATCAGGAATTCCTTCAGGTACTCGTACAGTGCCCGGTGCATCACCGGGGTCAGGACGTTGTGCTTGCCGTTGTCGATGGTGAAGACCGCGATGTGGTCCTGCTTTTCATAGTGGATGTGCATGCATGCTCCAAATTGCTTCAGGAAAGGGATGGGCCGCGCCGCTGGCGCAGCGCGAACGCGCCCAGCACGAGACCGCTCATCACCAGGAATACGAGGGTGGACGCCGCGGCCAGCGTGGGCGATACGCGCAGCAGCGCCTCGTCCCACATCTGCTTGGGCAGCGTGGAACTCAGGCCGCCCGTGACAAACAGCGCGATGGTGAGCTCGTCCAGCGAGGTGACAAAGGCGAACAGGAACGCCGACAAGGCGCCGGGCGCCAGCAGTGGCACCGTCACGCGGCGCAGGCGCAGCAGCGGACTGGCGCCGCAGACCGCCGCCGCCTGGTCCAGGCGCTCGTCGTAGGCCTGCACCACGGCAATCATGGTCATCACCACGAAGGGCAAGGCCACCACGGTGTGACCTACGACCAGGCCCAGCCACGAGCCGACCAGCCCCAGCTTGGCGAACAGGTAGAACAGGCCGATGGCGATGATGATGCGCGGCACCACCATGGGCGAGATCATCAGCACCAGGGCGGGCACACGCCAGCGGTTGGCGTGGCGCACGAACCACACGGCGGCGGGATAGGCCAGCACCAGCGAGAGCAAGCCCGTGGCCACCGCGATGGTGAAGGAGCTCCATGCCGCGGCGCGCCACGTGGGCGTGTTCAGGGATTCGTACCACTGCCATGAGAAGAAGGTCGGCGGCCAGTCGATGATGCCCGACACGGTAAACGACATTGGCACCAGGAACAGCGCCGGCAACGCCAGGAAAACAATGGCCAGCAGCACGCCGACCGCGGCAACGCGGCCAATCCACCGGTTCAGTCCGAGGCTGATGCGCCCGCCCACGCGGTCCCAGACCATCCACAACGCACGGCGCAGCGCGGCTGCCCCCGAGTCCACGAGCGCGGAAGCGTGATGCAGCCGGGTCACGCGGCCCCGCCCCACCAGGCTTTCGATGCCGAACGCCCGCACATAAAGCACGAACAGCAGGGCCACCACCGCAAACACCACCAGCGACGCGGCCGAAGCCAGCGACCAGTTGAGCAACTCCTGCACCATCTCGATCACCACGTTGGCCACCATGGTCTGGCGTGGGCCACCCAACAGGGCGGGCACAATGAAGAAGCCCACCGAGGTCACAAACACGATGAGCCCGGCCGCCGCGATGCCCGGCATGGCCAGCGGCAGCGTAACGCGCAGGAAGGTTTCGGCGGGTCGGGCGCCGAGCGACGTCGCCGCGGCCTGCAAACGGGGATCGATCGACTCCAGCACAGGCAGGATGGTCATCACGGCGAACGGCATCAGCCCGTGCACCATGCCCACCAGCACGGCGCTGAAGTTGAACAGCAACGAGGCGCTGGCCGGCGCGCCGGTGAGCAGTTCGAAGAGGCCGTTGACCGGGCTGTTCTTGCCCAGCAGCACGAGCCAGGCAAAGGACTTGACGAGGAAGCTGGTCCAGAACGGCAGCAGCACCAGCAATTGCAGCACGATCTTGAGGCGGCCACCGCTGCGCCGAATAAGGGCGGCGATCGGCAGCCCACCCAACAGGCACAGCAAGGTGGTCCAGGCCGAGATCTCCAGTGTGCGCCACAGCAGCGAGCGGTACACCGGCGTGCCGGTCAGGCGCTGCAGGGAATCCATCTGGAAGCCGCTGGTGGGCGACCAGACCGCCAGTATCAGAATCGTGGCCACCGGCACCAGAAAGGCCACCAGCAGGAAGGTCACCAACGGCAGCGGAGCCCAATTGCGACGCAGTGCGTTCATGACAACATCCTCACTGCGGGATGACGTGACAGCGCCGCTTGTCCAGCGACAGGGCGATGGCGCCGCCCACCGGATGACGATCCGACAACAACATGGCCGTCGTACGCTGCAACACCTTGAGCGTCGCGCCCTGCACGTCCACGTGCAGCCGCGTCATGGCGCCGATGAACGTCCTCTCCGTGAGAGTGCCATGCATCAGCAGCGCCTCGGGGGACATCGTCCGTGCCTGATCGGATTCCAGCACGTCAATGCATTCCGGCCGGATCATGACCAGTCCCTGCCGGCTGGCGCCCGCCGTGACACCGCCCGACAGCGCGGAACGTCCCAACACAGGAGATGACCAGCCACCATCCGCGTGCACCTCGCACGGCAGCAGGTTGGACTCGCCCAGGAACTCGGCGGCGAATTTCGTCGTGGGCGCGAAGTACAGGGTCTGGGGCGTGCCCAGTTGCTCCACCTGCGCGTGGTTCATGAGGCAGATGCGGTCGGACAGCACCAGCGCCTCCTCCTGGTCGTGGGTCACGTAGATCACCGTCGTGCCCAGTTCCTTGTGCAAGCGGGCGATCTCGGTCTTCATTTCCTCGCGCAGATTGCGGTCCAGCGCGCCCAGGGGTTCGTCCATCAGCACCAGGCTGGGTTCGTAGGCCAGGGCACGGGCCAGCGCCACGCGCTGCTGCTGCCCGCCGGACAGTTCCTTGGGAAGACGCTGTGCCAGCGCCTCCAGGCGCACCATGGACAAGGCGCGGCGCACCTTCTGGCGCACCTCGGCCAGCGGCAGGCGCCGCGTCTGCAACCCAAACGCCACGTTTTCTTCCACCGACATGTGCGGAAACAGGGCATAGTTCTGGAACACCATGCCCAGGCCGCGCTGGTACGGTGCCAGCGCCACGATGTCGCGCCCATCGAGCACGATGCGCCCGGCATCGGGCTCAATCAGCCCGGCGATCAGTGACAGCAGCGTGGTCTTGCCGGAGCCCGAAGGCCCCAGCAAGGTCAGGAACTCACCCGGCTGCACCTCCAGCGAGGTGCTTTTCAGCGCCTCCACCGTGCCGTAGCGCTTGCGCACCCCCTCGATGCGCAGCTTGATATTGGTAGACGCCGGCGGGTTCGGGGGCGGCGTCCTTTCTTGCTCTCCCATGCTGTTTGACCTCAGGCCGTGACCCAGGCGTTGAAGCGCTCGGTCAGCGCCTCCTTGTTCTTGGCCCAGTAGGCGCCGTTCTGCTCCACGGCGTTGCGGATGTTGTCGGGATGCGCCGGGAACGTGCGGGCCCGCTTCTCGTCAATGAAGTTGTAGGCCTTCGGAATCGTCGGGCCGTAGGCCAGCGACTTGGTGAACAGGGCCTGGCGCTCGGCGGACACCGTGAACTTGATGAACTCGCGGCACAGGTCTGCCTTGGGCGACCCCTTGGGGATGACCCAGCCCTCGCTGGCATACAGAAACTGGTTCCACATGATCGACACCGGGCCACCTTCGTCCGCCACCACCTGGGCGCGGGCGTTCCAGGTCGGGCACATGTCCACCTCGCCGGACTTGAGCAACTGCGAGGTCTGCGCGCCGCTGGTCCACCACACGCCCACCTGCTTCTTGATGCGCTCCAGCGCACGGAACGCGCGATCCACGTCCAGCGGGTACAGGTTGGCCGGGGCCACGCCGTCGGCCAGCAGAGCGTGCTCCAGCGTATCCATCGGCGTGCGGCGCAAGGCTCGGCGGCCGGGGAAGGCCTTGGTGTCCCAGAAGTGGCTCCAGCTCGTGGGCCCCTTGCCGGCGGGGAACTTGTCGTTGCGGTAGGCCAGCACCACGCCCACCACGTCCATGCCCGCGTAGTGCGGCGTCTTGAAGGCGGCGGGGATGTCGCGCAGCGCCGCGTCCATGTTCAGCGGCTCCAGCATGTTCAAGGGCACCAGCGCATCGTGCACGTCCTTGCTCACGTGCGCCATGTCCCAGGCGTAGGCCTTGTTCTCCACCATGGTCTTGATGAACGCCGAGGGTTGGTGCTGCCCCGGGGCGGTGACGATCTCAATACCGGTGGCCTCTCGGAAAGGCTTGTAGAACGCGTTGCCGAAGCCCTCGGCGTAGGGGCCGCCGGGGTCGCGGATGACCAGACGCTTGTCCTGCGCCAGCAGGTCGGTGTTCTTCATCCAGATCATGAGGCCGAGCGCCGCGCTGCCTGAGGCCTTGATGACTTGACGGCGGGAGGGAGTCTTTTCCATGGAAGTTCCTCGGTTGGGTTGGAAGGGGTGAGTAAAATATGACAGTGCTGTCATAAAAAGTCAACAGTACAAAACCCGATGGGTCGAGTCATACTTGGCGCATGGCTTCGAAACACCTTACCGAACCCTCCGAACCCGCCCCCACAATGGCCCAGACGCCGTCACTGCGCTTCGTCGATTGGCTGGCCCAGGCCCACGACTCGCCCGATCTGCTGCGCAAGGGTGACCGCCGGCGCGTGGCGCTCAAGCTGGCCGCTGCGCAGTTGCTGGAAGACCGGGGCTACGATGCGTTTTCCACCGGCGACGTCTCGGACAAGGCGCAGGTGACACGAACCGCGTTCTACGTGTATTTCCCGAGCAAGCAGGCGCTCGCGCTGGACCTGCTGGAGGACTTCCAGCACTTCATGACGTCCGTGCTGCGCCCCGCCCGAAAAGGGTTGAGCCTGGCCGACGCGGCCTATGAAACCAACCTGACGTACGTCCGCTTCTTTGCAGTGAACGCCCGGGTGATCCTGTCCATCCAGAACATCCGCCGCTATCTCTCTGACGCGGAACGCCTGCAGTTCGACATGAACGATTGGTGGGCACACAAGGTCGCGCGCACGATCTCCCAGGGCCGAGGTACACGCAGCGCCACGCCACCCAAGGAAGCGTTGGCCACGGCCTACGCCCTGGAAGCGATGATCGACGGCTTCCTGACCGAACTGTATGTGCGCAACAACCCGCACCTCGTGTCGCTCAATCTCGACGAAACCGCCATCGCCCGGCTCCTGACCGACCTCTGGTTGCGCGCCTCCGGCGAGGGAACGTCACGCTGACTGTGACAAGCCATTGGCGGGAACCGATGTCCCACCTGGACAAGCACTTTGGCGTGGACGCGTCGCTGGAGAACAAGGCCACGCAGGAAATCTCCGCCTACCTCCTGCGCAACGGGGCCAGCAGCCGGTCCTTTGCCAGTCACGAAGACCCGCCGCGCGTCACCAGCAGCGACTGGTTTGCAAGCAAGCACCGCGGTGCCATCCGTCTGTGGAGCAAGGGCCGCGTCAAGTCCCTGGCCGACTGCGCGGCCTGCCATCAAGGGGCGGGACAGACACCACCGAAAGAATAGGCCCGGTCCTTGCTCCCGCAACCCGTTTGTTGCTAGACTGTAGTCTCGGTGTGGGGGGGTAGCTCAGCTGGGAGAGCGCTGCGTTCGCAATGCAGAGGTCGGGAGTTCGATCCTCCTCCTCTCCACCACTTACAAGGGCTCGGATGGTCTCCGGTTGTCGCGGGAACCACCGATTGCCGCGTGGGTCGTTTGCTGAGCATCCTTACCGCCAAGCTGCCCGCGCCCGGTCCCGCACCTGAACCTTGATCGCTCCCGCGGACTTGCCTGGTGCCGCGCCCGCCTCCACCGTGGGCCAGACCACCGTCTCGAATTGCTGCGCCAGTCCTTCCGGAATGAACCGCGTGCGGCTGGCATACAGGTGTCGATCTCCCAGCGCGGCTTGCTGGGTCACGTAGAACCGGTGAGGCACGAGCAATTGCAGGTGTTCCTTGGCGCGGGTCATGGCCACGTACAGCAGCCGACGCTCTTCCTCGATTTCCGCTTGCGTCCCCGTGCTCATGTCCGAGGGGATGCAGCCGTCCACCACGTTGAGCACGTGCACCGACGTCCACTCCTGGCCCTTGGCCGAGTGGATGGTGGAGAGGATCAGGTAGTCCTCATCCCGATGGGGCGGTCCGGACTGGTCACTGGTGGCCTCCGGCGGATCCAGCGTCAGCTCGCTCAGGAAGCGCTCGCGGTTGGCGTAGCCCGAAGCCATGCGCTGCAGGTTGTCCACATCCGCGCGGCGCATGGGCGCGTCGTCATGCAGCCGCTCCAGATGGGGGATGTACCAGCGCTTGGCCACGTCCAGGTCTGCGGGCCAGTTGTCCTGGGGTTGTCTGAGCGCCCTGTACATCGCCACGAAGGCCTGCCATTCCGGGGCAATGCCCGAGGGCACCTGAAACGTCTCCAGGGCCTGCACTGGGTCCTGCGCTTCGCCCATGGCATCCATCAGCCGCGAGGCGTGGGCTGGACCGATGCCGGGGATCAGTTGCACCACCCGGAACCCGGCCATCCGTCCCCGCGGGTTCTGGGCAAAGCGCAGGATGGCCAGCATGTCCTTCACGTGGGCCGCTTCCAGGAACTTGAGCCCACCGAATTTCACGAACGGGATCTGGCGCCGGGTGAGTTCCAGTTCCAGCGCCGCGCTGTGCGACGACGTCCGGAACAGCACCGCCTGGGCCTTCAGACGCAAGCCCGCCTCCCGGTGCTCCAGGACGCGGTTGGCCACCCAGCGCGCTTGCTCGGCCTCGTCCGGCACCATCACCAATTGGGGACGGGTACGGCCCGGCTTGTCGGTCCACAGGTTCTTGGCATGGCGTTGCGCGGCCTGGGCCATCACGGCGTTGGACACCTCCAGGATGGGCTGGGTGGAGCGGTAGTTGCGCTCCAGGGCAATGAGCCGGGCCGCCTGCTGGAACTGCTGCGGGAAGTCCAGGATGTTGCGCACCGTCGCCCCGCGAAAGCTGTAGATGCTTTGGGCATCGTCCCCGACCACGGTGATGCCCGCGCCACTGGGCTTGAGACCCAGCAGGATGGAGGCCTGCAGGCGGTTGGTGTCCTGGTACTCGTCCACCAGCACGTGGTCGAAGCGGCCGCCCAGCTCTGCCGCCAGTTCCGGGTCGGACATCATCTCGGACCAGAACAGCAGCAGGTCATCGTAGTCCAGCACGTTCTGCTCCTGCTTGGCCTGCACGTAGGCGCCAAAGAGCCTGCGCAGTTCGTCCTCCCATTGGGCACACCAGGGAAAGGTCTGCTGCAGCACCTGCAGCAAGGGCTCCTGGCTGTTGACCACGCGGGAATAGATGGACAGGCAGGTGCCCTTCTGCGGAAAGCGGCTGTGGGTGGAGGACAGACCCAGGTCGTGGCGCACCAGACCCAGCAGGTCCTCGGAATCTCCGCGGTCGTGGATGGTGAAGCTCTCATCCAGACCGATGCGACCCGCGTAGTCGCGCAGCAGGCGCGCACCGATGCTGTGGAAGGTGCCCGCCCAGGGAAGCGAGGGCAAGGACCGTGAAGACGCCTGACCTAGGACACGGTTCAGTACGCTGCCCACGCGTCGCTCCATCTCCTGCGCGGCGCGGCGGGAGAAGGTCAGCAGCAGCATGCGCTGCGGATCGGCCTGGTGCAGGATGAGATTGGCCACCCGGTGCGCCAAGGTGTTGGTCTTGCCCGACCCGGCCCCGGCGATGATCAGCAGGGGACGGGTATCGGCGGCGCCGACACCCAGCCCGTGCTCCACCGCGAGACGCTGCTCGGCGTTGAGCGACTCGAACGGATCGGCTGGGCTGGCGGACGGTGAGGACATGGTGACGGGGTGCACAGGTTGGTGCCGGGTGCATTGGCTGTATATTATTACAGTATGCAGTTCCCCGCCTCCCCAACGGTCTGACACCAGGAAGCCTTGATGCCCATCCTCATCGGCACGGCCTCATGGACCGACAAGAGCCTGATCGGCTGCCATCGCTTCTATCCCAAGGAGGCGACCACGGCCGAGGCCCGGTTGCGCTATTACGCCTCGCAGTTCCCGATGGTCGAGGTGGATTCCAGCTACTACGCCATGCCCAGCGCGGCCAACGCCCAGCTCTGGGTGGAGCGCACGCCGGCGGACTTCGTGTTCAACGTCAAGGCGTTCCGGCTCTTCACCGGGCACCAGACCTCCCCCACGGTGCTGCCCAAGGACATCCAGGTCGTTCTGGGGACCCTGCCGGCCCTGTGCCACAAGCAGGTGCTGTACTACCGGGAGGTGCCCCCGGAGATCCGCACCGAACTGTGGCGGCGGTTCCTGGAAGCCCTGGAGCCACTACGACACGCGGACAAGCTCATGGCCGTGCACTTCCAGTTCGCCCCCTGGGTGCTTCGCAACCACGAGGGACACGCCCACGTGGCGCACTGCGTGGAGATGATGGCCGGACATACCGTGGCGGTGGAGTTCCGCAACCGGACCTGGTTTGACCAGGAGCACACGTCGCAGACGCTGGCGTTCGAGCGCGAACTGGGGGTGGTGCATGTGGTGGTGGATGCGCCGCAGGGCTTTGCCAACAGCGTGCCGGCGATCTGGGAGGTGACCCACCCGGAGTTGGCCATCGTGCGACTGCATGGGCGCAACGCCCAGACCTGGAACCAGAAGGGCCTGACGGCCTCGTCGGACCGGTTCAACTACGACTACTCGGATGAGGAACTGGGCGGCCTGGCCGTCGAGATCAAGCAGTTGTCGCGCAAGGCCAAGTGGGTGCAGGCGGTGCTGAACAACAACTTCGAGGATCAGGGGCAGCGCAATGCGCTGACGTTGATGAAACTCATACGGGACCGCAACCGATAACCGCGCCGGGAGGACGCTCCCCATGGGAGGCGACGCGGTTTTCGACGGATGCCCAGGCTAGGCCGCTGCCAGCGCCCGCATGACGCGGGCATCGGCATCCGCGGCGAGTTCGGTCAATTGCTGATCACCCAGAATGCGCATCATCCCTGTGGGCGCCGCGAACTCGAGCGAGATCGTTCCCGGGCTCACCTCGCGGATCACCGCGTTGCATGGCAGCAGGCTGGCCACGTCCGAATTGGCGCTGTAGGCTTCAAAAGCCAGATTCGGGTTGCAGGCACCCAGAATCACCGTCGGCACGATGTCCTTGCCGGTCTTTTCCTTGATCTTGGTGTGCATGTCGATGCGGGTGAGCACCCCGAAGCCTTCCGCCGCCAACGCCTTCGTTGCACGCTCTATGGCCTGATCGAGCGATGCGTCGATTTGTCGCTTGAAGTTGATCGCGTTCATGGTGTGACTCCTGGTCTAAGTTGATTCGGTACGGACGATAGGATACAAACACCGCGGGCCTCAGGGTGAATTCGTGAACCCGACTCCCGTCGGACACCGCAACCGGCAGCAACGGGGGAACGCCGTTCGTATTCCCCAACACCACAGCAAGGACAACATGGGCTTGAAGCAATGGCTGGGTCTGAATCCCACGCCCGCGGAATTCGCCGCATTGATGATCCAAGGCGCGCGACAGCTCGGTCTGGGCACGTTCGAATACGACCCTGGGATGAACGAACTGCGGCAGACCGACTCCGACAACAAGGTCCAGCTTTACCTCGGTCGGGTCCATCAGGAATACATCGACACGCCCCGGCGGGACCGCGCTGGCGTTGTCGAGAGGTTCCTATCCAGCGTGCTGGCCCACGTCTCCACCATCCCCGACACCTACGCCCAGGCACGGCCCCATCTGCTGCCCTTGGTGCGTGACCGCACTGACGTTGCCATCGCCGAACTGTACGCCCGCAGGGCTGCTGTGATGCACGGCTCCGGCGTACAGACCGCCATGGCTGGCAAGCCGTTGGTGGGCACACTGATCCAGGGCATTGCCTACGACACCCCTCACGCCATGCACCGGGTTTCACTCTCGCATCTGGATACCTGGGGCGTCTCCCTGGAAACCGTCCTGTCCGACGCGATCGACAACCTGCGAGAGCTCACGCACCCCAACGGCTGGACGCAACTGGACGCCCAGACCTGGTCGGGTCATTGGGGCGACGCCTATGCCTCATCGCGCATGCTCACCCCTGAGGTCATCCACCAGTTGGGCATGGGCGACCCGATCGCGATCATCCCCACACCCGACAGCCTGATCGTGACCAGTGGCCGCCGCGAATCCGGCCTGGCAACCCTCGCCCACTGGGCCGAACAGGCGCAGGCCCCCGGGCGACGCAGCCTGTCGTTCGTGCCGTATCGCCTTGAAGAACGGTCCTGGTTCGAAATTCCAGAAACCGGCGCCTATCCCGATGCCTTGAGGAATCTGCAGCTGATGAGTCGCGCCGGCGCGTACCGCGAGCAAAAGGAGCAATTGGACGACCTGCATCGCCGTACCGACCGCGACATCTGGGTGGCGGGGTACGACCTCGTCCAGAAGCGTGGGTCCGACCGGATGAGCAGCTACACGGTCTGGACCGAGTCCGTGGACACAATGCTGCCCCTGGCGGACCTCGTTTTCCTGCAGGCGCTCAGTCCCGACATGAAGGAAGTGATCCGGCGCCTGGCCGTTCCCATGGATGCGGCGCTGCCCATCCTCGTTCGCCACCTGGAGCCCTGTTTGCACCTGTTTCCGGTGCGGTACCGCACCAAGGGCTTCCCGACATCGGACGACTGGCGGGAACTCGAAGCCATGGCAACGCAACCCTGAAGAGCCGGCCCATTCCTGCTGAACCGAGCTTGGCACCATGGCGGTGCGCGATCAAGGAAGCCGCACTGAACCAGTGCGCGACGCCGATGGGCGGGCCCGCTTCAAGCCGCCATGGGCACCAAAAACTCACGACTGATGCGCGCGCCCAGCCCATTGACACGGTCCAGAAACTGGGTCAGGAAGCCGTGCAGCCCAGTGGTCAGGATTTCATCGATTCGACCGTATTGCAGATCGGCGCGCAGCCGACCGGCATTTCGCAGGGTTTCGCTGGTCGGCTCGGCGCTCACCAGCTCCAGGTTGGCCACCACCTCGTTGAGGCTGGCGTGCAGCGAGCGTGGCATGTCGGGACGCAGGATCAACAGTTCGGCCACGCGCTCGGGCGTGATCACGTCTCGATAGACCTTGCGATAGATCTCGAAGCCGCTGACACTGCGCAGGATGGCGCTCCAGTGGTAGAAGTCGTACTCTTGGTCCTTTTCATTGGCAGCGCCGAAGAAATCGCTTTCAACCGCGTGAAATTTCACGTCCACGAGCCGCGCCGTATTGTCGGCACGCTCCAGAAACGTCCCCAGACGCATGAAATGCAGCGCCTCGTCCATCAGCATGGTGCCGACAGTGACGCCGCGCGACAAGTACGAGCGGAACTTCACCCATTCGAAGAAGGCGCCCGGATCGCGCTCGAACGCCCCGTCGCGGACCATGCGGTTGATTTCCAGCCAGGTGGCGTTGTGCGTCTCCCAGAGTTCGGTGGTCAGGGTGCCCCGCACCGCGCGCGCGTTCTCGCGCGCGGCACGCAGGCACGAGAAAATGGACGACGGATTGCTCTCGTCCTTCACCATGAACTCCATCACGCCGCGGGCAGTGATGTCACCGTGCTGCGTCGCATAGGCCGGCATCAGTTCGCTGATGGACAAGATGCCCTGCCAGCCCACCTGCGCGACGGCGGCGGACTGCGGCAGCAGTGATGTCTCGTAGCTCACGTTGAGCATGCGGGCGGTATTCTCAGCCCGCTCGGTGTAGCGGGACATCCAGAATAAGTGGTCGGCGGTACGGCTTAGCATCGTCATGTCCTCAAACTTCCAGGATCCAGGTGTCCTTGGTGCCACCGCCCTGTGATGAATTCACTACCAGGGAGCCCTCCTTCAACGCCACGCGCGTCAGGCCACCGGGCACCATCTGCACCGACTTGCCGGAGAGCACGAAGGGACGCAGATCGATGTGGCGCGGCGCGATGCCCGACTCCACGTAGGTCGGGCAGCTGGACAGACTCAGCGTGGGTTGCGCGATGTAGCGCGCGGGGTGCGCCGCCACCACCTTGGCGAAGTCCTCGATTTCCGCCCGCGTGGCGGCCGGTCCGACCAGCATGCCGTAACCACCGGCGCCGTGCACTTCCTTGACCACCAGATCCCTGAGGTTGGCCAGGACGTACCTCAGGTCCTCCGGATGACGGCACATATAGGTTGGAACGTTGTTCAGGATGGGCTTTTCACCCAGGTAGAACTCGATCATTTTCGGCACGTAGGGGTAAATCGACTTGTCGTCCGCCACGCCGGTGCCCACCGCGTTGCAGATGGCCACGTGGCCGCGACGGTAGGCATCGAGCAGACCGGGGCAACCCAGTGCCGAATCCGGGCGAAACACACTCGGATCGAGGAAGTCGTCATCGACGCGACGGTAGATCACGTCCACGCGACGCGGCCCGCGCGTGGTCTGCATATAGACGAAGCCGTCGCGCACGTGCAGGTCCTGCCCCTCCACGAGTTCGATCCCCATCTGCTGTGCCAGGAATGCATGCTCGAAGTACGCGCTGTTGTACATGCCCGGCGTGAGCACCACCACGGTGGGCTCGGCCACCGTGGCCGGGCTGCAGGCACGCAGGGTCTCGAGAAGCAGGTCAGGGTAATGCGCCACCGGCGCCACCCGGTTGCAACTGAACAACGACGGGAAAAGCCGCATCATCATCTTGCGGTTTTCCAGCATGTAGGACACGCCGCTGGGCACGCGCAGATTGTCCTCCAGCACGTAATATTCGCCGCGCCCCTGCGCGTCCGGAGCGCGCACGATGTCAATGCCGCTGATATGCGAGTACACGTCGTTGGGCACCTGCACGCCGATCATTTCCGGGCGGAACTGCGCGTTGCCGACGATCTGCTCGCGCGGGATGATGCCCGCGCGCAGGATCTCCTGGTCGTGATAGACGTCATGGATGAAGCGGTTCAGCGCGGTGACGCGTTGCACCAGACCCTGTTCGGTCGAATGCCATTCGTGGGCCGGGATGATGCGCGGGATCAGGTCGAACGGGATCAGCCTCTCGGTGCCCGTGCCGTCCTCATCCTTGGCCCCGTACACGGCGAACGTGATGCCCACGCGACGGAAGATCATTTCCGCCTCCTCGCGCCGGGCCCGCATCGTGTCCTCGGGCTGCTCGATCAGCCATTGCGCGTAGGCACCATAGTGGTCACGGACGGTCCCGTCCAGATCCTGCGCGGCAGGGTCGGAATACATCTCGTCGTAGGTCATCATGTCGCCACCTCCAGGCTTGCGGGATGTAACCAAGCAACTTCCGCGCCAAACCACTCTGAGCCGGCCGCGAACCACCCGCAGCACCAGCGCTGGCGCGTCTCTTGCTTGCACCGGGCGTGACATCGCCGTTCCCCACCCGGAAAGAGACTCGCATGCCCATTCACGCTGCCCTCCACCACGTCACCCACTACAAGTACGACCGTCCCGTCAACCTGGGTCCGCAGCTCATACGCCTGCGTCCGGCGCCGCATTGCCGCAGCAATGTCATCTCGTATGCGTTGAAGATCGAACCGGCCGCGCACTTCGTGAATTGGCAGCAGGACCCGTTTGCCAACTATCAGGCCCGCCTGGTGTTCCCACACAAGACGACCGAATTCAAGGTCACGGTGGACCTCGTGGTCGAGATGGCGGTCTACAACCCCTTCGATTTCTTCCTCGAGCCCGAGGCCGAGCAGTTCCCCTTCACCTACAGCGCGGCCACGCGGCAGGAACTGGCACCGTATCTCGTCACCGAGGCGGTGACGCCGCGCTTGAAGGCGTACCTGAATCGCATCGACCGCAAGCCGGTGCGCACCATCGACTTTCTGGTCAAGCTCAATCAGAAGTTGCAGGAAGACATCCGTTACCTGATACGCATGGAGCCGGGCGTGCAGACACCCGAGGAAACGCTCACCAAAGCAAGCGGTTCGTGCCGCGACTCCGGCTGGCTGCTGGTGCAGTTGCTGCGCCACTGCGGCCTGGCGGCGCGCTTCGTCTCGGGTTACCTGATCCAGCTCACCCCGGATGTGAAGAGCCTGGACGGACCCAGCGGGACGGAGGTCGACTTCACGGACCTGCATGCGTGGTGCGAGGTCTACCTGCCCGGCGCCGGCTGGATCGGCCTGGACCCAACCTCGGGGCTGATGGCCGGCGAGGGACACATTCCGCTCGCCTGCACACCACAGCCTTCCAGCGCCGCACCGATCGAGGGAGGCGTGGACAAGTGCGAGGTCGAGTTCCGTCACGACATGCACGTCACCCGAATTCATGAGTCGCCGCGCGTCACCAAGCCCTATACCGAGGATCAATGGGCCGATGTGATGGCCCTGGGCGCCACGGTCGATGCGACGCTTCAAGCTGGGGACGTGCGCCTGACGATGGGCGGCGAGCCCACGTACGTGGCCCAGGGCGACCGCGATGCGGCCGAATGGAACACCGACGCGCTGGGTCCGACCAAGCGCGGCTACGCCACCGAACTGGTGCACCGGCTGCGCGCCGAGTATGGTCGCGGCGGCTTCCTGCATTTCGGCCAAGGCAAGTGGTACCCCGGCGAGCAATTGCCGCGCTGGGCGTTGTCGATTTGCTGGCGCGCCGACGGCCAACCCATCTGGCACAACCCCGCCCTGTTTGCGGACGAACAAGCGCCCAGCGCCTACACCGCCGCCGATGCTCAGCGATTCATCCAGACCCTGTCACGCAAGCTGGGCCTGACACCCCGCTACATCCAACCCTGTTTCGAAGACACGTGGTACTACCTGTGGCGCGAGCGTCGTCTGCCCGTGAACGTGGACCCATTCGACTCCCGCCTGGACGACGAAATGGAACGCGCCCGCTTGCGCCGCGTGTTCGGGCAGGGCCTGGACAGCGCGGTGGGCTATGTGCTGCCACTGCAGTGCAACCCGCCTGTCGGGCCCCGACTTTCAGGCGCGCAGTGGACCACGGGCCCATGGTTCTTTCGCGACGAGCGCATGTACTTGCTGCCCGGCGATTCACCCATGGGCTACCGGCTGCCGCTGGATTCCCTGCCCTGGGTCAGTCAGGCCGACTATCCGTACCTGATCGAGCAGGACCCCTACGCCGCGCGGGGCTCTCTGCCCCACGCCGCCACGCTGCGTGCGCAGTACAACACCGTGCAGGCGGGACCGCAGGGCTACGCTGCCCACACGACTGGCGGCGGCTTCGCCGAGGGCGGCGTGGTCGCTGTGCAGGGTCAGGGACACGACGCCCTGGCGCCGCACGGCGATGCGGCCCAGGCCAACCGCATTGGCGAGGGGCAACCTTCGCACGCGACCCTGTCGACCGACGCCCAACGCACACCGCAACCGTTTGAATCGGCGCACTGGATCACGCGCACCGCGCTGTGCGTGGAGACCCGCGACCCCATGCGAGCCAACGGACCGAAGGCCGAGCGCGAGCACGGTGGCAAGAGCGGCGTGATGTACGTCTTCATGCCGCCCCTGGCGCGCCTGGAAGACTACCTGGACCTGCTCGCCGCGGTCGAGGCCACCGCCGAGGAACTGGGTGTGAAGATCGTGCTCGAGGGCTACCCACCGCCACGCGACCCGCGACTGAAGCTGCTGCAGGTCACGCCCGACCCCGGCGTCATCGAAGTCAACATCCACCCGGCCCATGATTGGCCTGAGCTGGTGCAGCACACCGAATTCCTCTACGACGCGGCTTTCCAGTGTCGGCTGTCGGCTGAGAAGTTCATGACCGACGGCCGACACACCGGCACTGGCGGCGGCAATCACTTCGTACTGGGAGGCGCCACGCCCTCGGACAGTCCGTTTCTGCGTCGCCCCGAACTGCTGGCCAGCCTGCTGCTGTACTGGCACAACCACCCAAGCCTGAGCTATCTGTTCAGCGGCATGTTCATCGGCCCGACCAGCCAGGCCCCGCGTGTGGACGAGGCGCGCAACGACCAGCTCTACGAGTTGGAGATCGCGCTGCGCGAGATCCACGCCAACCGCCAGCGCTTCGGCACCGACATGCCACCGTGGCTGGTGGACCGCACGCTGCGCAACATCCTGGTCGACGTGACCGGCAACACCCACCGCAGCGAGTTCTGCATCGACAAGCTGTATTCGCCCGACAGCAGCACCGGGCGCCTGGGTCTGTTGGAGCTTCGCGCCTTCGAAATGCCACCGCACGCCCGCATGAGCATCGTGCAGCAGTTGCTGCTGCGCGCGCTGGTGGCCCGCTTCTGGGACGAGCCCTACCTCGCTCCCACCACCCGCTGGGGCACGGAGCTGCACGACCGTTTCCTGCTGCCGACCTTCGTCCGGATGGACTTCTCCGACGTCATGACCGAGATGCGCCAGGCCGGGTTCGCCTTTGACGACGCCTGGTTCGCGCCGCACTTCGAGTTCCGCTTCCCGTTGGTGGGCGAGGTGCGAAGCATGGGCATCGAACTGACGCTGCGCAACGCGCTGGAGCCGTGGCACGTCATGGGAGAGGAGGGATCGGCCGGCGGCACGGTGCGCTATGTCGACTCGTCGCTGGAGCGCATCGAGGTGCGCGTCACCGGCCTGAACGAAAGCCGCTACGTCATCACCTGCAACGGCCGTGCGCTTCCCCTGCAGCCCACCGGGGTGATGGGCGAATTCGTGGCGGGCGTGCGCTACAAGGCCTGGAACCCGCCGTCGAGCCTGCACCCGAGCATCGGTGTGCACGCACCGCTGACTTTCGACATCGTCGACACCTGGATGAAACGCTCGCTCGGGGGGTGCCAGTACCATGTGGCACACCCGGGTGGCCGCAACTATGACACCTTCCCGGTCAACTCCTACGAAGCCGAAAGCCGACGGCTGGCGCGCTTCTTCCGCATGGGACACACCCCCGGTACGCTGAACCTTCCGCCGGCCACCATCGATCTGCCGGGCAGTCGGGAATTTCCGTTCACCCTGGATCTGCGTCGATAACGGGTAAGCCCGTGTCGCCTTCGCTGCGCGGGATGTGACAATGGGGCATCTTGGAAATGCCGAATCTGCCTGACGCTGATACCGCCCCCCTCCCCGTGTCTCCGGTGGAGAGGGCGCTTTCCCTTGCGTTGCCGGCCGCGCGCGGGCATTTCGATGAACTGCGCGGCGCGGTCACCTCGCCGGCGGCCGCACCGGCTGAGCCCGGCTCCACGGGGCGGACTCGTCAAGTCACGCCCGAAGACGCCGCGAGCAGGGTGGCACACACCGATTCCATGGCCGCGGGATGGCGGCAATTCTTTGAGCATCTGGGCGGCGATGGTTTCAACGATCTGGACCGTCGCACGCGCAGCCTGGCGCGGCAGATCCGGGACAACGGCGTCACCTACAACGTCTATGCCGATGCCAGCGGCCCGACGCGGCCTTGGGCGCTGGACCTGTTCCCGCTGATCGTCACGCCCGAGAGCTGGGCGCAGATCGAGGCCGGCGTTCTGCAGCGGGTGCGGGTGCTGGAGGCGGTCATGGCCGATGTCTACGGCGCGCGCTCGCTGCTGCGGACCGGCCTTCTGCCGTCGGCGCTGGTCAGTGGCCATCCCGGCTATCTGCGGTCGATGTACGGCGTCGAGCCTCCCGGAGGCACCCGACTGCACATCGTCGCCTTCGATCTGGCGCGTGGCGCGGACGGTCTATGGTGGGTCGTGTCGCAGCGCACCCAGGCACCTTCGGGCCTGGGCTACCTGCTGGAAAACCGCCTGTCCATCTCGCGCCAATTCCCCGAAGCGTTCGAAGCCATGAACGTTCAACGCCTGGCGGGAGCCTACCGCGCGCTGATCGACGGAATCAAGGCCGTGAGCAGCGCGGGCTCCGACGCCCACATTGCGCTGCTCACGCCCGGGCCGTACAACGAAACCTACTTCGAGCACGCCTACCTGGCGCGCTATCTGGGCCTCACGCTGGTGCAGGGCAACGATCTCACGGTTCGGGATCAGAGGCTGTACCTCAAGACGCTGCAGGGCCTGGAGCCGGTGCATGGTCTGCTCAAACGCGTGGACGACACCTGGCTGGATCCGCTGGAGCTGCGCGCGGATTCCACACTGGGCGTTCCCGGGCTGCTGCAGGCCATCCGCGCCGGGCACGTGGTGATGGCCAATGCGCCGGGGTCGGCCTTTCTCGAATCGAGCGCGTTGTTGGGCTTCATGCCTGCCCTGTCGGAACACCTGCTGGGCGAGGCGCTGCAGTTGCCGGCGCTGCCCACCTGGTGGTGTGGCGAACGCGCCGCCCTGGACGAGGTGCTGCCACGATTGAACGAATGCGTGATCAAGCCCACCTACCCCGGCGGCGCGGGCCACGCCAGTTTCGATGCCGTGCTGGGCAGCCAGTTGTCGCGTCGCAAGATCGACGAATGGAGCGGACGCATCCTGCGCCAAGGCGATGAATACACGATCCAGGAAGCCCTACCGCTGTCGCAGACGCCCACCTGGAGCGCCGATCCCGAGCGTCCCGGCATCGTCCCGCGCTCGGCCACCCTGCGCGTGTTCGCCCTGACCGACGGGGCGCAGTCCTGGCGTGTGTTGCCCGGAGGTCTGGTGCGACTGGTCGGCGCCACGGCGGGCATCACATCCATGCAGCGTGGCGGCAGCAGCGCCGATGCGTGGGTGCTGACCCGCGGCACGGTGGACACCACCTCGATGTTGCAGCCGCACCTGTCACCCGCGACGGTGGCGCAGCGCAAGCAACTGGTCACCAGCCGCGCGGCGGAGAGCCTCTTCTGGCTCGGTCGCTACACGGAGCGCGCCGAAAACAATGTCCGGCTGGCCCGCCTGGCGTTGGAGGTGCTCAACGGTGAGGATCAATCCTGTGCGCCGTTGCTCGCCTGGCTCACCGAAGTGTCCCAGGCTGGTGAGCTCGTGGCGCGCAGCGTACCCACGGCTCAACAAGCACGTCGCGTGTTCGAAAGATCCATCGTGGCCGGTCTAGGCGATCTGCAAGGTGTGGCCAGCGTGGGATTCAATCTGCGGGCCATCCGCAACGCCGCTTCCGCCGTGCGCGAACGCCTATCCCAGGAGCAATGGAACCTGATCGTGCGCGCCGAGCGGGAGTTCATCGGCCGTAGCGTGGAGGCCGCCCGTGATGGCGACTACTCCACGGTGGAAGCATTGCGGTTGCTCGAATCGACCAGCGGTGATCTCGCCGCCATGACCGGGGCTCAGACCGACCGCATGACCCGAGACGATGGCTGGCGCCTGCTGTCCATCGGCCGCCAGATCGAACGCCTGGGATTCCTGGCGGACGCGCTCCAACGTGGTTTCCGGACGGAGGCGGTCTATGGCGATGGTGGGTTCGAGGCCGTGCTCGCGCTGTTCGACAGCACCATCACCTTTCATGCACAGTTCCAGCAAAGCCGAGATGTTGCGGCCTTGCTGGAACTGCTGGTGCTCAACCCCGACAACCCGCGCTCCCTGGGCTGGGTGGCGCAGACGCTGCGCGGGCGGCTGGCACGGTTGGCCGGTCAGCCGGCGATCGGGGCCGATGGACTGGCGGGGCTGGTGCCCGACCCTGCGGGCTGGACCTTGTCCGAACTCTGCGACGCCGAGCGAGGCTCACCCGCGCTGACGACGCTGCTGGATCGGTGCATGTCGTCGGCCTGGCGCGTGTCCGACGAAGTCAGCCTGCGCTATTTCACTCTCGCCGACGCACCGGCCCGGAGTCTGGGCGCCTAAAGACCACCACCATGCATCTGCGCGTCACGCACGAGACCTGCTACACCTATGTTCCGGCCGTGGAAAACGGGCAGCACATGACCTGCCTGCAACCCGTGGACAGCCGCTGTCAACGTGTGGTGTCCAGCGAGCTGATCGTCCACCCGGCTACGTCACAGATAACCCACCGGCGCGACGTGTACGGCAACCGCCGCGCCTTCTTCTCGCTGCAGGTGGCCCACGAGCGCCTGTGCGTCACGGCTGTCAGCGAGGTCGTCACCCAGCCACCCGCGTCAGCCCGAAGCCACCTGCCGTGGGAGAGCGTGCGCGAGCGCTTCCGATACCGCGCGGGTGGCCTCTGGGACACCGAGTCGGAGTTCACCTTCGCATCGCCGCATGTGCCACGCCATGATGACTTCGCCGCCTATGCACGGCCCAGCTTCTCCCCTGGTCTGTCCCTGCGGGTCGCGGCGACGGACCTGATGCAACGCATGCACAGCGACTTCACGTATGCCAGCGACAGCACCGAGGTCAATACGCCGGCCGTCGAGGCCCTTGCGCAGCGCAAGGGCGTATGCCAGGATTTCGCCCACATCCTGATCGCCTGTCTGCGCGCCATGGGCCTGGCAGCCCGCTATGTGAGCGGCTACCTGCTCACGCGACCTCCCCCCGGCCAGCCCCGACTGATCGGCAGCGACGCCTCGCACGCCTGGGTACAGGTCTATCTGCCCGACCTGCCTGGCGCCGCGACGGGCCGGGGTTGGTACGACCTGGATCCCACCAACAACCGCCACGGGTGGGGCACGCCGGGCGAGGACTACGTCATGTTGGCCACGGGCCGCGACTACGCGGACGTTTCGCCCATCCGTGGCGTCATACACGGTGGTGCCCGGCACACGCTCAAGGTCGCCGTCACGGTGGAGCCAATCGACGAGCCGGCAGTGGTGCCCACCGCTTCGTCCGACGATGATGTTCCCCGTGTGCCGGCGATCCGCTGAGATCGGGCCACCTTGAGAAGCTGCCCCAACGACGGCGCTCGACACCCGCGTCGCGCATTTACGACCGTTGCTGCTGCCGAAACACATCAGGGGTGTAGCCCTCCACCCGCTTGAAGAACTGGACACAGTAGCTCGGGTCCGAAAAACCCAGGCGATGGCTGATTTCCGAGACGCTGACATTGCTGTGCGCCAACCAGCGCTTGACCTCCAACGCCGTCCTGCGGTCAATGAGCTGTTTGGCCGTACACCCTCGCAACGACAGCGTTGCCCTGGTCAGGGTGCGTTCGGCATAACCCAGTCGATCTGCGTAGTCCTTGACGCTCCAGTGGCGGGTGAGATGCTGCTCGAGCAGGCGATCAAAATCGCCCAGCAGGGCGGCATTCCTCGCGCGGACCGGCGATGGGCTCATGGCACGACTCGCGCCGCTTCCGGCGCTCACCAGTTGAAGTGCCGTCAACAACGCCAGCAGGCGGTGCCGGGCCAGCGCCTTCCTCAAAGCGGGCGGACCTGACGGGGCGACATCCCGACGCAGGGACTCGCACGTGAACCTGAACTCGCGCCGCAGCGCCGCGGGCAACCACTGCTGCGCCGGCAAGCCAGCCACAGGGTCGCCGGAGAGTTGGCCCAAGCCGAGCTGCGGCCCCACAAAGTCGGGCGCTACGGCAATGATGTCACCCTGCAAGCCCGTGTTCAGGTGAAAACGGTGAACCTGACCCGGCCTCACCACGATCAGGCTCCCGGGTTCTGCGGGGTAGGCCTCAAAGTCGACCTCATGAACGCTGCTGCCTCGGGTGTAGAGCAGCAGGAGCAGGAACTCCATGCGCTGCACCGCACGCAAGTGATCCGGACTGCCGCGCGCCTGAAGCTCCTGCAGATTGAGCGTATCCACCCCCAGCGACTGTGAAGTGGGAGGTCGATAGGCTACATCTTCAATCTCGGGCGGGTGGGAGCGAATCCGGGCCATGGTCCGCGTGTCCATTTTTCAACATCTTAAGTCGAATTCTGTTCTCGCAACACGCGCGCCGGCCGCGAACAATCCGTCCATCGCCTGCAACACACGGAGGTATCCAGATGCACGATTCACGACGTCGCGATTTCTTGTCGATGGTGGCCACTGCGACAGCGCTCGGCGTTGTCACACCCCGCCTGAACGCCACTTCAATCCCAACTTCCCAGGAGAAAACCATGAGCAGCCTGTACACCCGCGTTGAACGTTTCTACACGCACGCATTGACTGTCAACAAGGAAACCACGCCCGAGGCCGTATTGATGGACCTTCTGGCGGACAACTTCGAATCGCTCACCAGCCATGAACGCAAGAACCGGGAAACCCTGATCAAGCAATTGGGATTCTTCTGGAAGTTGATCCCCGATCTGCGCTGGGTTCCGCAAGACCATGTGGAACAAGGCAACAAGGTCGTCGTGCGCAGCGTGGCCACAGGCTCCCCCAAAGGGAACTTCATGGGCGTGGAGTCCGATGGCTCGCGCAGCTTCAAGATCGATACGATCGACATCCACGAACTGCTCAACGGCCGCGTGGTCCGTGTGCATCACCTCGAAGACTGGGCATCGGCGATACGCCAGCTCAAGGGCTGACCCCGGTCGGGCGTTCGGAGCTGACGTAGGGCAGCCCCCGCGCCTTCTTCGCCCGCCGTCGCTCAGGGAACCTCGCTCAGGTCGATCTGGTGCTGCAGCGGGGCGGCGCGGCGGATGCGCTCGATCGTGCGCAGCACCACGACAGCGTCCCCATCGAACGAGCCGTGCGCCGTGCGCAGGCGTGTGTCGGGGGCATCCGCCGTCGGCACCTCAGCCTCGCCCGCCGCGTTGGTACGCGTACTGGTGAGCGGATTTGTCAACGGCTCATCGAGCAGCAACCCCTGCGCCTGGGTCAGTTCGGCCACGGCGCGGCCAAAGTCACTCAGCGCCTGCAGCGTCTCCGCAGCGTTGTCCCACTCGCCAAACAGCTTGCTGCGATCCCACGCGCCTTCCATGCCGAACAGGGGCGATGGCGTGGCCTCCTCGAAGGAGCGCGCCACCAGATACAGCAGGGATTTCTGATACCCCAGCACGCCGCCCAGGGCCACGTTGTCGCGGCGCTCCAGGCTGTCGCTGAGCAGGCTCACGTGCAGCGGGAAAGTGTTCTTCTGCGCGTCACGCGGCCCCAGGTAGGGCAGCCAGTACCGGTTGGCGAAGTCCACCGTGCAGGCCGGCGCGTACAAGTGGCTGCTGGCCAGCGGCACGCGGCGCTTGTGCAGCGCGCCCACGAGCGGGCCGAGCACGATGCTGCCGGCAGAATGGCCGATCAAGTGCACTTCCAGGTCGGGTACGAAGGCGCGCAGGGTCTGCACGCTGTTGGCCAGTTGCGTCAAGCCACCTTCCGGTGCATTGGCCACGGCGGCAGCGCGCTTGATCTGACGCCACACGGCCCGGCCGGGCGCATGCACCAGTCGTTCCAGCAAGGGGTCGGTCACGTGGTCGGTCAGGTAGTTGCCGGCGCGGTCGGTGGGCTCACTCGGCGCGGCCTGTGCCTGGATGGCCGCCAGGGTTTCCATGAGGCCGGTTTTCCACACGATGAACAACGGGTAGCAGCCGTTGTCCAGAAAGGGCTGTGCCATGTAGCGGGCGCGCTTGAGTCCCTCCTTTTCGCTGTTCAGGCCGCCGTGGGCGTAGATCACCAGCCGCGCCGGCTCACCCGGGTGCGCCTTCTTCCAGGCGTCAAACCACTGACGCGGCCACTCGGCCACGAGTTCTCCCAGGCCGTTGGGCTGCAGGATGTCGCGCGTGCTGCCGCGCGCCACCAGGCCGCGGTCCAGCACCAGGCTGTGGCGCGCGTCCAGTTCCTGCGGGGGTTGGCTGGCGCCTGCGCTGCTGCCGGCACGCGCAGCGCCCTTGGCCGACTTGGGCTTGGCCCCACCCCCGTAACCTGCCACGGCAGCGTTGTTGACCACACCGGGCACACCCAGCGCGGCCACCCAGGCGTCCATGCCGTTGTCCAGCCAGTCCTCGTAGCGCAGCACGGCAAAGCCCTTCCAGCCCCACGCGGGTCCCCAGGAGTTCTGCACGATGAAGCCGCGCGAGTTGTAGCCTACCAGGGCAAAGGCGTGCGCCCCCTGCCGCGGGTTCTGACCCCGGGCGTAGGCAATCTGCACCAGTTCATCGTGCCCCACGGCCTGGGCGTCCTTGGCGGGGCGTCGTGTCGACAGGTCCCAGCCATCGTGCACGTGGGCCGACCCGTAGATGGCGCCAATGTCGGCAATGGCGGCCTGCATGTCCACCAGGTTGGATTTGTCGATGCGGTAGTACACCCCAAGGGTGTTCTGCAACGCGCGCGTGGCCCACTCGGGGTTGGACGGAACCAGGTCGCGCTCGTAGTCCCAGTCCTGCTCGAAGCACACACCGTGCTTGTGCCAGCCCTTGAGCGCGCCGCGGCAGCTCGATCCCTCGTAGTCGCTGCCCTCGTACTCGTCGTAGCGGCGCGCCAGTTCGTAGATCATGCGCGGGCTCACGCTCTTGAGGGCCTTGCGCTGGGCGTCCGTGGCGCAGGCGGCAAAGCGCAGGTAGTTCACCACGCAGGCCAGGCCAAAGCCGGTGCAGGCGCCTTCCTTGCCCTGGTTGAGCACCAGCTTGAGGTCGTGGTACAGCGGCAGGAACTTCTTCACCGTGCCTTCCTCGGGCCACACGGGTGGCAACGAACGCAACGGCGGCCGGTAGGGCAGGTCGCGCAGGTCCACCGGGTCGTGCTTGACCGGCAGCACAAAGCCACGGGTGCCCACACGATGCGCCACGGTCAGTGGCGCGGCACTGCGGCCCGCGGGCGCGGTGTCCAGAGTGGGGATGATGCGGCTGCGCCAGCGTGCCAGCGCGTCGCTGAAGCGATCCAGCCCGTGCACACCCCCATTGACGAGCCGTCGTGCCTGTTTCTCGTCCTTGCGCGCCAGGGCGCCCACGATGTCGGCCTGTTTGTCCTTGAGGAAGCGCACGAGCAGCACCGCCGCCACGTCCGGGTAGTTGGCCAGGAAGGGCAGACGGTCCAGCTCCAGCCCGATGGCCTTGCCCAGGCGCGTGTAGTTGTCGCGCCCGGTCAGTTGCACAAAGCCCCGGCCCTTGAAGCGGTCTCCATCGCCCACCTGTGTGTTGCCCAACCGCCGGGCCACTTCCGTGCCCGGGTCATACAACGAAAACGGCGCGCCGCCCGGCGGTGTGTTGAAGCGCGACTGCCCCTCGGAGATGGGGGCAAAGCCCTCGGTCTCCGCGCGGATCGTGGCCAGCGCCATCGAGCACATGGTGCGCCCCACGCTGCTGCCCGGGCCATAGCCGGCCGCGTCCAGCGCCGCCAGCACGTAGGGCGCGTAGATCTGCAGGTTCTTGCGCGTGGTAAAGGGAAACAGCACGCACAGCCGCTCCGCGGGCAGACTGTCGAGCCAGCCCTTTGCAGCGGGAGCCTGACCCGCGACGCGCTCCAGCATGGCCCACATGAAAGGTCCGACCACGCCGTCGGACATCAGGCCATGGTTGCGCTGCCACGCCGTGAGCGCCGCATACGCGGCCGGGTACCCCGCCGCCAGCGGACGCTGCAGCGGCACCTGCAGCAGGCCGCACAGGCGCGCAAAGTCGGCCTGCGCGTCATCGCCGCGCAACTCCAGCGCGGAACTTTGCACACCGTCCGTACCGGGGTTCGGGTCCGGCACCTGAAAGAACAGCAACGACATGAGCGTCTCCTGAACGTGCAGCCCACTCCGCACCCCCTGCACGAAGGGCGGGGACAGGCGTGCGGCCGATTACGGATATTGCTTGCGGATGAAGCGCTTGTCACCCGTCGACAGCCGGGTGTTGAACTTCGTGGGTTGGCCGCTCTTGATGAGCGCCCCGTCGAATTGGTAGAGCATGATCGAATCCGGATCGTATTTGGAGGCGTTGAGCTGGTCCACCGAATACTTGCCGATCACGTTGTTGTCGATCTCGTCCTTGCTCCAGTTGTTGGGCGGGCCGGAGAAATACGCATACACCGCCGGCAGGTTCCACTGGATGCCGCCCTTGGGGTTCTGGTGTTCGTGGATGGCACCCAGCGCGTGACCAAACTCGTGCACCACCACGCGCTCATACTCCGTGTCGTCGGTGTCGTCGCGCAGCCAGCCGAAATTCATCGTGGGCCGGCTCTTGGGAATGCCCAGACTGTCCGTGCCGATGTAGGACCACGAGCCGTCGTCCGCCTCGAACGAAATGCGGATGTGCGCACTCGCCTTGGTCGCCGAAAAATCGAACTTGATGTTGGCATACTTGGACCACTTCACCGCGTGGGCCTTGACCCTGGCCTTCTGCGTGGCCGAGCCGTCCAGAAAGTACACGCCCAGGGTCTTGCCATCCGCCCATTTCTTGCCGGTCTGCAAGGCCATCTTGGCCGGCGCGGCCAGCGAGGACACACCCAGCAGGCGTTGGCGGGGTACCGGCGGCGCGTTCTGGCCATTCTCGGCAATGGCCGCCTGCATGGCGCGGATTTTTTCCGCACCTGTGAGGATGCGGTCGCAGCACATGTGGATCATGGGTTTGCGCTTGCCCGACGACGCGGGCCTGGATGCGGATTTCTTCATGGGCACCTCCACGCGGCAACTCGCCGCCGCGAAATTGGGCTCCCGTCACGCACAGAAGTCAATTCAATAGCGAGTCGAACAACCCAACTTCAAGTAAAATTGCGTAACGGCGCGCGGGTGTAGTTCAATGGTAGAACGGCAGCTTCCCAAGCTTCATACGAGGGTTCGATTCCCTTCACCCGCTCCATCCACCTCACCTCTTGCAGCCGGCGTCTCGCGCCCAAGCGCATGTCGTCCCCACCATCCGCGCCGCCCATTCCGCCTTCGTCCCAGCCTCGCAACCCCTTGCACGGCGTGACACTGGAGGCCATGGTGACGGCGCTGTCCGGGCACTATGGCTGGGCAGAACTGGGGCAGCGCATCCCGGTGCGCTGTTTCACCAGCAACCCCAGCGTCAAGTCCAGCCTGACTTTTCTGCGCAAGACACCCTGGGCGCGCGCCAAGGTCGAAGGCCTGTACCTGTTCATGCTGCGCGAGCAGCGCCGCGAGCAGCGCGACCCGTAGCCAGGATGGCAAGCGCTATCGCCGTCTGGCGGACTGCACGCCCGCCACGTCCCGCACGGCGACCAGGACCTTGTTCAGGCGCGCGGAGTCCGTGACCTCCACCGTGAAGGTCATCCAGGCCGTGCCCTTGACAGATTGCGTCTGCACGCCAATGACGTTCATTTTTTCCTTGGCGAACACTTCCGAAATGTCGCGCAACAGACCCTGCCGGTCCTGGGCCTGCACCGCCACGTCCACGGGGTAGACGGTGGCGTTTGCGGCTTTGGGTGTGCCCCACTGCACGTCGATCACGCGCTCGCCGTTGCGCACCATCAGTTCGTGGAAATTGCTGCAGTCGGCACGGTGGATGCTCACGCCCTTGCCGCGCGTGACAAAGCCGCGAATCTCGTCCGGCGGCGCCGGCTTGCAGCACTTGGCTAACTGCGTGAGCAGCGAATCAATGCCCACCACGAGCACGTCCCCCTTGCCCGGCTCGGCATGCGCACGCTCCGGGTGGCGCTGCGCCTTGTGCAGGAGGAACTCGTCCTGCGGCAAGACCGGCTCGGCCGGGCGCAACAGGGTCTCGATGGTGCGCAAGGAGAATTCATCCTTGCCCACCACTTCGAACAGTTCATCGGCGGACTTGAAGCCCAGGCGCGTCGCCAGATCTTCCAGCTTGAGCGCGGTCTTGCCTTCGCGTTGCAGCAGTTTCTCCACTGCCTCACGCCCCCGGGCCATGGTTTCGGTCATGGCCTGGGCGTTGAACCAGGCCCGCACCTTGGCGCGCGCGCGGTGGCTCACCAGGAAACCCAGTTCGGGATTGATCCAGTCGCGCGAGGGACCGCCTTCCTTGGCTGCGACGATCTCCACCGTCTGCCCATTCTTGAGTGGTGTGTTCAGCGGCAGCATGGCGCCGTCCACGCGCGCGCCCCGGCAGCGATGGCCCAGGTTGGTGTGCACGCTGTAGGCGAAGTCCACGGCGGTGGCGCCTTGCGGCAGTTCGACGATGGCGGCGTCGGGGGTGAGCACGTAGATGCGGTCGTCGAGCACGGGCGGCGCGCCCGGTGTCTGCGGTGCGCCGGCCAGGTCGCGCTCCCAGGCCAGCAGTTGGCGCAGGACGGCGATCTTGGCATCGTAGTCGCTGCTGGCGGACACACCCGCGTATCCCTTGGTGCCGGCTTCCTTGTAGGCCCAGTGCGCGGCCACGCCATGCTCCGCGTGGTCGTGCATGGCTTGCGTTCGGATCTGGATTTCCACCGCCCGCCCCGCGGCGTCGCGCACCACGGTGTGCAGGGACTGGTAGCCGTTGGCCTTGGGCTTGGCGATGTAGTCGTCGAATTCCTTTGTCACCGGCGTGAAATGGGAATGCGCCCAGCTCAACGCGGCATAGCAGTCCGCCACCGTGGGCACCACCACGCGCAGGGCGCGGATGTCGAATACCTGGTCGAAGGGCAATGACTTGCCCCGCATCTTCTTGACGATGCTGTAGATGTGCTTGGGACGTCCCTGCACGGTGGCGGCGATGCCCTGTTCGCGCAGCTCGGTTTCGACACGCGCGCGCAACTGTTCCACGTGAGCCTCTCGCTCGACGCGCTTTTCGTCCAGGAGGATGGCGATGCTCTTGTAGGTCTCGGGCTCCAGGAAACGGAAGGCCAGATCCTCCATCTCCCACTTGATTTCCCAGATGCCCAGGCGGTTGGCCAACTGGGCAAAGACGTTAAGGGACTCCTGCGCGAGACCCTCGGGCATGGGTTGCTTGCTGGCGGCAAAGTAGCGCAGCGTTTGCAGCCGTGAAGCCAGACGCAGCATCACCACGCGCAGATCGCGCGAGAACGCGAGCAGCATCTTGCGCACGTTCTCGGTCTGCAGGGCGGGCGCCACGGCGGTGCGCCCGACCGCGGGCGCGCCGACTTGCGCCAACCGCGTCTGGCGTTGCACGCGCACCAGTTTCGTGGTTTCCATGGCCAGCGCGGCGTAGTTCTCGCCGAACCCCTTGGCAATCACTTCCTGCGGCTTGTTCAGATGCTCGCAGGCATACACGAGGTAGCTGGCAGCCTGCATGGCCTCGGAACCACCGATCATGCGCAGGATCTCCGCCACCGCCTCGGCATGGGCGAGCATGTTCTCGCCTGTGTCCAGCGTCTGCGACCCGATCAGCGGCTCGGCGAAGGCGCGGGCGCGCAACAGTGCCTGGGGTTGCTCGGGCAGGCTTTGCGCCGTGGCGGCGATCACCTCGGCCACTTGCAGGGGCGCGTGCACCGACGCGGAGTGTTCCGCTTGACGACTCCTCATGACTCGTTTCCCATCAATCCAGCAGGAAGGACACCGCCGTGTGCACCTGGTCGTCTGCGATGAAAGTGGGCGCGTGACCAACACCCGCAAACTCCACCACGCGAGCCTTGGGCCCACGCTGCGTCATGGCCAGCGCCGTCTGCGGGCTCAACAGATCGGACTCGGCACCGCGCGTCACCAGCGTGCGCGCCGTGATCTGGTCGTACAACTGCCACAAGCGGGCGTCCCCGGCCACGGCGTCGGCCTCGGTCAGAACCGCATAGGGTCGCGCGATGGCGGGGTCGTAGTGCAGGGTATAGCCACCCTCGGCCAGGGCCCTGACCATGGGCTGCGACAGGGCGAGCCACTGTTCGGGCGTGTGCGGCCCGAAGGTGTTGGACACCGCCCACATGGCGTCCGCCGCCTCCTGCACCGTGCCAAAGCGCCCCGTGCGCCCGAGGTACTGACCAATCCGCTGAATGGCACGCCACTCAACCGTAGGCCCCACATCGTTGAGCAGCAGGCGCCGCACGGGCGTGGGCAAGGGCAGGCCAGGTTGCCCTGCCACCACCATGCCGATGAGGCCGCCCATGCTGGTCCCCACCCAGTCCAGGGTGGTGGGCTGCAGTTGCGCCAGCAGCGTCAGGATGTCGGCGGCATAGTGGGGAATCTGGTAGCCCATCGGATCGCTCAGCCAGTCGCTCTGGCCACGCCCGACGATGTCGGGACAGATCACGCGCACCTCGTGCGGTGCGCGCTCGATCAGCGCGCGAGAGAGCACATCGAAGTCGCGACCCTGGCGGGTCAGCCCGTGCACGCACAGCACCACGTGGGGGCAATTCGGGTTGCCCGATGCGTTCCACTCCCAGTAGGCCATGCGATGTCGGCGCACGTCGCGGGACTGTGCGCCGGGCAAGCCGGGCGACGAAGGTGCCGCCCAAGGTTCGGGGCAGCTTACGTAATTCAGCGTAGGTTCCAGCATGTTGCAATCAGGCTTTCGGATAATGGCATCGTAAGGCATGGAATGCCACGTTTCATCACTTTCGGAGAATCACTATGCTCAAAGGAAAAACGGCCCTGGTCACCGGCTCTACCAGCGGTATCGGACTGGGCATTGCCCAGGCGCTCGCCGCCCAGGGTGCCCACATCGTGCTCAACGGCTTTGGCGACGTGGAAGGTCCCAAGGCGGCCGTGGCAACCCACGGCGTGCGCGTGGCCTACCATGGCGCGGACATGAGCCGCCCGTCCGAGATCGAGGCCATGATGGCCTTCGCCGCGCAGGAGTTCGGGCGCGTGGACATCCTCGTGAACAATGCTGGTATCCAGCACGTGGCGCGGGTCGAGAACTTCCCCGTGGACAAGTGGGACGCGGTGCTAGCCATCAACCTGTCCAGCGCCTTCCACGCCACGCGCCTGGCCCTGCCCGCCATGCAGGCCGCCCAGTGGGGACGCATCATCAACGTCGCCTCGGTGCACGGACTGGTGGCGTCGGCCGAAAAGTCCGCCTATGTGGCGGCCAAGCACGGACTGGTGGGCCTGACCAAGGTGACCGCGCTCGAAAACGCCACGACCGGCGTCACCTGCAATGCCATCTGCCCGGGCTGGGTGCTCACGCCCCTGGTGCAAAAGCAGGTGGACGCCAAGGCCGCGGCGCTGGGCATCTCCAACGACTAAGCCAAGAAACTGCTGCTGGGCGAAAAAGAGCCGTCCATGCAGTTCACCACCCCCGAAGAACTCGGCGCCCTGGCCGTGTTCTTCTGCTCCCCCGCCGCCAACAACGTGCGCGGCGCGGCGTGGAACATGGATGGAGGTTGGGCAGCGCAATAGCGAAGCCCGAGGGTTCCGCGTCAGCAGGATCGGGCAGCTATTGCGCTGCTCGTGGCAAGGGGCTACAGGCCCTGCCGCCGCGACAAACGCCACTCAAAGCCAACCCAACTCCACACCTGACTCCCTGCTCTCAGGCCCGCACCCGCAACTGGCGCCACAGCATCACGCCGCACAGCAGTGTGATGCCACAGAACACCACGAATGACCAGTTGGCGAGTGAACCGCCCAGAAAGGTCCAGTCCACGGCCGAGCAGTCGCCGCTGCCTTTGAAGATCATGGGAATGGCGCGCTTGAGAGGGAAGGTTTCGATCATGCCGTACAGATCGCGCCCACAGGACGAGACCTCGGGCGGGTACCACTGCAGCCAGCTCTGCCGCGCCGCGACGAAGGCGCCCCCCACGGCTGTGACGGCGGCCAGCACCATTCCAGTGGCCCGCAGGCGCAGACCACTGGCCAGGCTGCTCAAACCGGCGATGAGCGCCACGAGAATCAGGGCATAGCGCTGCACGATGCACATCGGGCACGGATTCAATCCGCCGATGTGCTGCAAATACAGGCCAAACCCCAGCATCAGCAAACAGGCCACGCACAGGGCCAGCAACACGCGGCGCGGAGCCGCATCCAGAACAGTCCACAACATCAAGAGCCTTCCACAAGCAGGGGGATCCAACGGTCAGCACGCACGGGCGTATCAAACCCGAAGGTTGATACGGTTGCGCGATGATAAGTTCCACGGCCATGGCCTGCCGCAGCGGGTAGCATTCGCCCTTTACGCTGTCGGTCAACCAGCAAGGAGTCATCATGAAACTGCGTTCCCTGGCGTTGCTGACCGCCGCCACTGTTGTTATGGGAGGTTGTGCCGTGAACAAACCCTGGACACTGGCCGAGGGCCAGCATCCGCAATCCCTCAGCCGGGGAGCCATGCAGCCCCCCACGCGGCTGCAGCTCTATCTGCCCCAAGGGTTTGACAGCACGCCCGGCAGGAAGTGGCCGCTGATCATCTTCCTGCACGGCTCGGGTGAGCGCGGTGATGACATCGAAAAGGTCAAGTTGCACGGCCCGCCCAAGATCGTGGCATCGCGGACGGACTTCCCGTTCATCGTGGCGTCGCCCCAGGCCCCCCACAACACGCGCTGGACCCCGACCGCCGTGAACCAGGTTCTGGACGAGCTCTTGGAGCGCCTGCCGGTGGATGTGGACCGCGTCTACCTCACGGGTCTGAGCCTGGGCGGCCACGGCACCTGGGCCACCGCCGCCGACCGGCCGGACCGATTCGCAGCGATTGCACCGGTGTGCGGCGCCGGCGACGTCAAGACCGCCTGCCAGTTGAAACACACACCCATCTGGGCCTTTCATGGCGAGAAGGACTCTGTCGTGAGCATCCAGGGCGACCAGGCCATGGTGGACGCCGTCAAGGCCTGCGGCGGCGACGTGCAGTTCACCGTCTATCCCGGTGTGGACCACGACTCGTGGACGCAGACCTACGACAACCCCAAGCTGTACGAGTGGTTCCTGCAGCACAAGCGCGGCGCACCCAAGCCCTGAGGGGTTGAACGCGGCCGCGAGGCGTTGCCTGATCACGCGGGCAGGTAGCCTTCCACCGACAGGTAGCGCTCGCCCGTGTCGTAGTTGAAGCCCAGCACGGTGGATCCAGCGGGGATTTCGGGGAGCTTTTGCGCGATGGCGGCCAGCGTGGCGCCAGAGGAAATGCCCACCAAAATACCTTCCTCGCGCGCGCTGCGGCGGCCGAACTCACGGGCTTGCTCCGCATCCACCTGGATCACGCCGTCGAGCAGCTCGGTCTTGAGGTTCTTGGGGATGAATCCGGCGCCGATGCCCTGGATGGGGTGCGGCGCGGGTGTGCCACCCGAAATCACGGGAGACGCGGCCGGCTCCACGGCATAGACCTTGAGTTGGGGCCAGGCCGCCTTGAGCACTTGTGCCACGCCGCTCAGGTGTCCGCCCGTGCCCACGCCGGTGATGATGACGTCCACGCCGTTGGGAAAGTCGGCCAGGATTTCCTGGGCCGTAGTGCGCACATGCACGTCGATGTTGGCGGGGTTTTCAAACTGCTGCGGCACCCAGGCGCCGGGCGTGGCGGCGGCCAGTTCCTGTGCCCGGGCGATGGCGCCCTTCATGCCCTTTTCGCGCGGCGTGAGGTCGAACGTGGCGCCATAGGCCAGCATCAGGCGGCGGCGCTCGACGGACATGCTGTCGGGCATGACCAGGATGAGCTTGTAGCCCTTGACCGCGGCCACCAGGGCCAGACCCACGCCGGTGTTGCCCGAGGTGGGCTCGATGATGGTGGCGCCGGGCTTGAGTTCGCCGCTCTTTTCTGCCGCCTCGATCATGGACAGCGCGATGCGGTCCTTGATCGAGCCGCCGGGATTGCTGCGTTCGGACTTGACCCACACCTGGTGCGTGCTGCCAAACAGGCGGTTGATGCGGACATGCGGCGTGTTGCCAATGGTGTGCAGGATGTTGTCGGCTTTCATGATGGGTCAGGCTCCTAAAAGCGGCCATTGTGCTGAGGCGCGTCGCGGGCGCCAACAACAAATTAATTGTTTGCTTATGACGTCCCCGCCATAAGTGGGGCCACCGCTGCGTTTGAGCCCCTGCCCCCAAAAGATTGTTACAGTGGCGCCCAAGCACTATCGCCCGAATCGCGTATCCACAGACACCCACCATGGCACGTACCGTCAACTGCATCAAACTCGGCCGCGAAGCCGAAGGGCTCGACTTCCCCCCCTATCCCGGAGATCTGGGCAAGCGCATCTGGGCCAGCGTCAGCAAGGAGGCCTGGGCCGCCTGGCTGCGCCAGCAGACCATGCTGGTGAACGAAAACCGGCTGAACCTGGCCGATGCCCGTGCCCGCCAATACCTGGCGCGGTAGATGGAGAAGCACTTCTTTGGCGATGGCGCCGACACGGTGCAAGGCTACGTGCCCCCCAGCGCCTGAACGGCCGCTCCCCATGCCCGCAGCGGCGAGCATGATCTTCACCCATTGAAGTGCCATGGCCGAACCCGTCGAATGGCGCGACGGCATTCCGCGCAGCCCCCGCTTTGACGACATCTACCGCAGCCTCGCAGGCGGCATGGAGCAGGCGCGCACAGTGTTTCTGGCCGGTTGCGGGCTGCCGCAGGTCTGGGGTGGACAACGCCAGTGGTGCGTGCTCGAAACGGGCTTTGGACTGGGGCTGAACTTCCTGGCGACCTGGAACGCCTGGAAGGCGGACGCGCAGCGCCCCGGACTGCTGCACTTTGTCTCGGTGGAAGCCCATCCCGTGGACGCGCAGGACCTGCTGCGCAACGCCGAAGCCTATCCCGAATTGTTGCCCCTGGTCCAGGCCTTGTGTGCCCAGTGGCACGGTCTGGAGCCCGGCTGCCACCGCCTGGCGTTCGAAGGCGGCGCCCTGCTGCTGACCCTGTGCGTGGGCGACGTCAAGCCCATGCTGCGCCAACTGACCTGCGCTGTGGATTCGGTGTTCCTGGACGGCTTTTCCCCCGCGCGCAACCCCGACATGTGGGACGCCTATACCCTCAAGGCCGTGGCCCGCTGCTGCCACCGGGGCACACGCGTGGCCACCTGGACCGTGGCCCGCGCCGTGCGCGACCATCTCACGCAATGCGGCTTTGCCCTGCGGATGGTGCCCGGCCTGCCGCCCAAGCGCCAGCGACTGGAAGGCAGCTTCGACCCCGCCTGGCAACCCAAGGGGGAAAGCCGCGCCCAGGATGGCGCATGGACCGGCGCTCCGGGCCGCTGCCTGGTGATCGGTGCCGGCCTCGCGGGTGCATCGGTGGCCGCCAGTCTGGCGCGGCGCGGCTGGCAGGTGACGGTGCTCGATGCCGGGGACGCACCCGCGGCGGGTGCTTCTGGTCTGCCGGCAGGCCTGGTGGTGCCACACGTCTCCAGCGACGACAGCGTGCTGTCGCGCATGTCGCGCGCCGGAGTTCGGGCCACCTGGCAGCAGGTGCACGACCTGCTGCGCGAGGGGCAAGATTTCGCCATGACGGGCGTGCGCGAACGTCAACTGGACGAGGGTCGGGAAGGCCAGGACCTGTGGCATGCCCGGGCCGGCTGGATCAAACCGGCGCAACTGATCAAAGCCTGGCTGGCGCAACCCGGTGTCACCTGGCAAGGCCAAGCGCCGGTACAGGCTCTGCGCCGCGTGGCTGAGGTGTGGGAAGTGCTGGACGCCGAGGGCCGGGTGCTGGCGCAGGCGCCGCTGGTGGTGGTATGCGCCGGATTCGGCAGCCACGCCCTGCTTCGCCAGGCGCTGCCACTGCAGGCCTTGCGCGGCCAGTTGTCCTGGGGTTGGCGCCGCGCCGATGGATCCGACGCCGACGCCTTCCCGTCCACCCCGGTGAACGGACAAGGCAACTTCATCCCGCACGTGCCCACCAACCGAGGGCAGGCCTGGTATCTGGGCTCCACGTTCGACCGCGACGATACCGACACCACGCCCCGAAACGCCGACCACCTGGCCAACCTGCAACGACTGAAACGGTTGCTGCCGCGCACGGCCCAGTCCTTGGCGGATGACTTCGGGAGCCAGCGTGTGCACGCCTTCAGCGCCGTACGCTGCACCGCGCCGGATCGGCTGCCCGTGGTCGGCCCGGTCGATCCGCAGGGCCAGCCCGGTCTGTGGGTCAGCACGGCCATGGGAGCCCGCGGCCTCACGCTGGCCAGCCTGTGCGCGGAACTTCTGGCGGCGCAGTTGCACCGCGAGCCCCTGCCGGTGGACCAACGATTGGCGCAGACCCTCGGCAGATCGCGCCGCAGCCTGGTCGCAAGGACTGCTGCCCTACACGCCGGTTGAATCGTGGCCCACGGGCCGGGCATGCCTCAGACCGAACGCCAGCGCTTCATCGGAAGCCACCGGCTTGCTGAACAGATAGCCCTGCAGGATGTCGCAGCCATTGCTCAGCAGGTAATCCCGCTGCAGATCGCTGCTCACGCCTTCGGCCACGACCTCGAGCTTGAGCTTGTGCGCTAGCGCAATGGTGGCCGAGCAGATTTCCGCGTCGTTCTCATTGGCCTCTATCTCCCGCACAAAAGTCTGGTCCAGTTTGAGCCGGTGAATGGGCAGCAGCTTGAGGTAGCTGAGCGACGAATACCCGGTACCAAAGTCGTCGATGGACAACCGCACCTGCAGGTTGCGCAGCCGGTGCAGCACTTCGATGGTGGTGCCGGGATCCTCCATGGCGACCGATTCGGTCAGTTCCAATTCCAGATCGTTGCCTTGCAGGCCATAGCGCCGCAAGGTGTCGGCCACCAGGTCCACCAACGAGTGATCACGCAACTGGTGCGCCGAGAGATTGACCGCCATGGTGACACCTCGCAAGCCCTGGTCCTGCCACTCGCGCAGGGTGCGGCAGGCCCGGTCCAACACCCAGGCACCGATCTTCATGATCAGATCCGCGCTCTCGGCCACGGGTACGAAGGCCACGGGTGCCACCAGTCCGTTGCTGGGATGGTTCCAGCGGAGCAAGGCTTCCACGCCTACCATGGCGCCCGTACCCGCCTGGATCTGCGGCTGGAAATGCAACAGCAGTTCGTCGCGGAGCAGCGCCTGACGCAGATCGCGCTCCACTTCATGACGGGTGATCGCGGCCTCGGCCAGGTCCGCGGAGAAGAAGCGCATCTGGTTGCGCCCGCAGGCCTTGGCATGCGACAGCGCAGCGTCGGCGTTGTGCAGCAGGGCGTGCGCATTCGCCCCGTCGTCGGGATACAAGGCAACGCCCAGGCTCACCGTGCTGCTCACTTCCTGTCCATCCAGGCGATAGGGCTGGGCCAGATCGAAGCGCAGCTTTTCGCCCAGCGCGTGCGCGCCCTGGGCATCCCCATCCTGCAAGAGCACGACGGCAAACTCGTCCCCGGACAGACGGGCCACGACGCTGGAGCGCGGTACTGCCTGGCGCAGCCGCTGCGCCACGGTGTACAACATCTGGTCGCCCGCGCCGTGCCCAAGTGCTTCATTCACCTGCTTGAAACGGTCCACGTTCACGAGCAGGACGGCGACGGATCGCCGCGCCTGGCCGCGGACAGGGACCAGTTCCTGGGCGAGCAGCGTCAGCAAATGGCCCCGGTTGGGCAGGTTGGTCAACGCATCGTGGCGCGCCATGTGCTCGATCACCGATTCGGCCACTTTCTTTTCGGTGAGGTTTTCCACGATGGAAATGGCACCCACGATCTCGCCCTGCTCATCGTGCAGCACCGACGTCACCCAGGAACAAGGAACTTCATGCCCGAGCTTGTGCACGTTCTGTGTCACGTGCTTGCGCTGCACCCACTCGGGCGACAGTTGACCTTCCACCCCGTCGTACAGGTAGTGCCGGGACGGATGCGACAGGATACGGGCGTGGCGACCGAGGATTTCCTTGTGCGACCAGCCGAAGATGCGCTCGGCGGCGTGGTTCCAGCGCCGCACCCGCAGTCGCGTATCCCACTCGATGATGGCCAGGGGACTTTGATCAAAAATGGAACGCAGTCGTTGCTCCCGCGTGCGCAAAGCCTGTTCCAGCCGTTTTTGCTGCGTCACGTCGCGTCCGAAGCCGTGGTACCCGGCGAAGCGGCCCTGCGCGTCAAACAGGGGCTCGCCGCTGGTCTGCACCCACAGGGTTTCCGATCCGGGGCCGTGCGTCCACACCTCGTACTGCAGATCGAAAAAGGGTCGGCGGGCCTCCAGGTCGGCGCGGTGGGCACTCCAGAAATCGTCGGGCATGCAGCTCGGCGCAGTCCAGCGCGTGTGCCCCAGCCATTGCTCGGGCGACACCCCCGTGCATGCCGCCATCTCGTACACCTGGACAAAACGCAGTTGCGCGTCCTGACGCCAATACCAGGTGGAGGTCAAGCGCAGACGCAAGGTTTCCAGCGATCCCGACGGTGGCGCCGAACTGTCCGCGAGGCGGCTTTCGGGAGTGGTGGCAGTGGTTTCGGTCATGGAGTGGTGGCCGCGGGGGCGCGGCGGTCAACACAAGTGTGGCGAGGTCCGCCAATGGTAACCAGAGTCGCCGCTCCCGCCGCGCCAGGATGAAGAATTTTCCCGAGCCCTTCAAGCGGGCGTCAGCACGACCGTCAGGCCGCTGAGCACGGCCGTGCCCGACAAGGGGTCGCGTCGGACATCGTCCAACAGCGCGTTCAGATTCGCGCCGGGGCGTTCCGCCGCGACCGCCTGTTGAGTACCCGGCAAACCGTGGCCCCAACCGTGCGGCAGGCTTACGACGCCGGGCATGACCGTGTGACTGATCTCCACCGGCGCCTCCACGCTGTGCCCACCGCGCGAGATCCGCACCGCGCCACCATCGCTCAGGCCGAGGCGCGCCGCGTCCTGGGGATGAACCAGCGCCGTGCAACGCTCGGGGCCCTTGGCCAGCAGCGGCAGGTTGTGCATCCAGCTGTTGTTGGAGCGGACATCACGCCGACCGATGATGACCATCGAGGGCGGCGCGCGCTTCAAATCGTCGGCGGCACGCTGCAGATCGCCCAGGAGTAGCGGCGGGGCAAGTTCCACCTTGCCGCTGGGGGTGCGCAGCAGATCAGGAAGACGCGGCTCCAAAGATCCGAGATCCACGCCGCCGGGTGCCGCCTGCACCTGGGCCAGCGTCAGCCCGCCTGGCCGTTGGCCGAACTGATCGCCGTAGGGTCCGGTGCGCAGCGCCAGATCCAGCCACCGTAGCGGCCCGGACAATCCCGCCGTCGCATCCAGAATTGCCTGCGCCCGATCGCCGTGGCGCCGGGTCACTTCCTGGGCAAACTGCGCCGCGTCCCACGCCGCAGGGTCGATCCCCGTCCCTTGGCCGGAAATGACGGCCGTCAGGCGCAACAGTGTTTCCCACTCGCTCGGCTGCCCCGGGACAGGCTCGAATACGGGTGCGCTGAAACGTGCGTGATTGCGCCAGGAAAGCTGCGGAAAAGGCACGTCGTAGTGCAGATCCTCCAGTGGCGAAGGGCCTGGGAGAATCACGTCGGCGTGGCGCGTGGTTTCGTTGAGGTAGATGTCCATGCTCACCATGAAATCCAGGCGGTCGAGCGCGCGTGCGATCCGCTCACCGTTGGGCGTGGACAACACCGGGTTGCTCGCCACGGTGATGAGTGCGCGCAACTGATTCTCCCCCGCGGTCTCCATCTCCTCGGCCAGGCACGTGATCGGGAGTTCACCCATCCGCTCGGGAAAACCACTCACGCGGCTCGCGTGCTGCCCCAACACCACGCCTCGGCCGCTGCCGGACCGACCCAGGGTATTGGCCGCGAAGGCCGCCGCCTTGGGGAACAGGCTGCCTCCGACCAGGTCAAGATGACCTGTCAGTGCATTGAGCACATCCAGCAACCAGGTGCTCAGACTGCCATATTCCTGGGTGCAGGTACCGATGCGGCCATGGACGGCGGCGCGCTCGGTGGTGGCCAAAGTGCGTGCCAGGGCGCGCACCGTGGACGCCTCGACGCCGCAACGCGCCGCCACTGCCTCCGCGGAAAACGCCCGCACGCTGGCCTCGATCTCGCTCACGCCTTCCAGCAACGCGGCGTATGTCCCTAGCCGTACCAGACCCTCGTCGAACAGCGTGTGCAACATGCCCAGCAGCAGGAAGGCGTCAGCGCCGGGGCGGATGAACACGTGTTCGTCGGCGACATTGGCGGTCTCGGTTCGGCGTGGATCAATCACGACCAGGCGTCCGCCGCGCGCCTGCATGGCACGCAGCTTGCCGCGGAAGTTGGGGACGGTCCACATACTGCCGTTGCTGGCCAGCGGGTTGGTTCCCAGCAACAACAACCAATCGCAGTGGGAGATGTCGGGAACGGGCACGCTCATCCAGTGGCCATACAGCAACCCGCTGACCAGGTGGCGCGGCATCTGGTCGAGCGTGGTCGCGGAATACTGATTGCGCGATCCCATGGCCTTCTGCAGCCGGGGCAGATACAGCATCAGCCCGATCTTGTGTGCCGCGGGGTTGCCCGCCACCAGACCTACGGCATCACTTCCGTGCGTGGCCCGCACAAGCGGCAAGCGGCGGCCGATTTCATCCCAGGCCTGTGCCCAACTCGCCTGCACGAAACGCCCATCCCGCTTGATGAGCGGCGTACGCAGCCGGTCGGGATCCTCGTGCAGGTCCTTGAGCGCAAGCCCCTTGGGGCAGACGTAACCGGCGCTGAGCACGTCGTATTCCGCCCCGCGAATGGTGCTCACCCGCCCGTCTCGCACCTGCACCTCCAGGCCGCAACAGGCTTCACACAACGGACAGATGCGATAGTGAGTGAGCTCGCTCATGGTAGGCCTCCATCCAACGTAGTCTGCAATGTATTGGGTTTTGGACTGGGCGTCGCGAACTTGCGCTGATTTCACGGTGACATCCTCCCCAAATATCCCATTCGACATAAGCAAACAATAAAACAATAGTTTGGGTTTGGGAGAGGCGCTTTTACAGTCGCCGCCATGCACGAATTGGCGTTTGTTTTTGCGGGCTTTGCGGTCGGCCTGGTGGTAGGGCTGACCGGGGTGGGTGGCGGCTCGCTCATGACGCCACTGCTCATCTTCTTTTTCGGGCTCAAGCCGCACCTGGCGGTGGGCACCGACCTGCTGTTCGCGGCCTTCACCAAGATGGGCGGCTCCGTGGCTCTGGCCCGCGCCCGCGTGATCGACTGGCGCATCGTCCTGTCCATGGCCGCCGGCAGCATCCCGGCCTCGCTGCTCACGCTGTACGTGCTGCGCCTGCTGGGCCCGGCCCATCCGCTGGTCCAGCAGGCCATGACCACCACACTCGGGGCGGCCCTGCTGCTCACTGCCGTCGCCACCTTGTACAAGGTGATCCGGGGCCAGACGGCACCGCGTCGCGTGACCACCGCCGCAACTCTGCAGGCGGCCACCACCCCCACGCACAGATACCTGCCCATGCTGCTGGGCGCGGCCATCGGCACCCTGGTCACGCTGACCTCGGTGGGCGCGGGCGCCATCGGCGTGCTGGTGCTGATGCTGCTGTATCCGGCCCTGCCCCTGCCGCGCATCGTGGCCGCGGACATCGCCCACGCCGTACCGCTGACCCTGGTGGCCGGATTCGGCCATGCCTCGATCGGGTCCGTGGACTGGCCCCTGCTGGGTCTGCTGCTGGCGGGCTCCCTGCCCGGCATCTGGTTGGGGTCGCGGCTGATGGCACGCACACCGGAGCGCGTCATGCGCTCCCTGCTGTCGTTGCTGTTGGCGTACGCCGGAGCCAAGCTGATCGCCCTGTGAAACCTTGTTTCACAAACCCTGTTTCGTCACTGACCCGATTTTTGTAGAGCCATGTACCAGTACACCGACTTTGACGCCCAGTTCATCCGCCACCGCGCCGCGCAGTACCGCGACCAGTTGGAGCGCAACCTTGCAGGCACCCTGAGCGATGACGACTTCCGTCCGCTTCGCCTGCAAAACGGCTGGTACGTCCAGCGCCACGCGCCCATGCTGCGCGTGGCCGTGCCCTACGGCGAGCTGTCCTCGGCGCAATTGCGCGTGCTGGCTCGCGTGGCGAGTGAATTCGACCGCGGCTACGCCCACCTGACGACACGCCAGAACCTGCAGTTCAACTGGATTCCCCTGGAACGCAGCGCCGATGTGATGGACCTGCTGGCCAGCGTGAACCTGCATGGCATCCAGACCAGCGGCAACTGCATCCGCAACATCACCAGCGATGAGCTGGCCGGCGTGGCCATCGACGAAGTGGCCGACCCGCGCCCCTTCTGCGAGATCCTGCGCCAGTGGAGCACGCTGCATCCCGAGTTCGCCTACCTGCCGCGCAAGTTCAAGATCGCCGTGACCGGCGCCCTGGAAGACCGCACGGCCAGCGCCTGGCACGACGTGGGCCTGCACCTGCTGCGCTCGCCCGAAGGCGAGTTGGGCTTTCGGGTGCTGGTGGGCGGCGGCATGGGGCGCACGCCCATCATCGCCAGCACACTGCGCGAGTTCCTGCCCTGGCAGCAGATCCTGAACTACCTGGAAGCGGTGGTGCGTGTGTACAACCGCTGGGGCCGCCGCGACAACGCCTACAAGGCCCGCATCAAGATCCTGGTCAAGGCCGAGGGTGAACGCTTTCGCCACGAGGTGGAGGCCGAATACCTGGACATCGTCACCCACGACGGCGCGGCCCACACCATCACCGAAGCAGAGCTGGCGCGCGTCAGCGCCAGCTTCGCGGCGCCCGCTCGCCTCACGCCCGCTGCCGCGCCCGCCCACAAGGTGGCCAGCATGCTGCAGGCCCTGGCGCAGGACGACGTGGCCTTTGCCCGCTGGCTGCAGCAAAACGTGGCGCCGCATCGCGACCCGGCCCTACGCGCCGTCACGCTCTCGTTCAAGCGCCTGGGCCACGCCCCGGGAGACGCCACCACGACGCAACTGCTGGCCGCGGCCGACCTGGCGGACACTTTCAGCGCCGGGGAAGTCCGTGTCACGCACGACCAGAACCTGCTGCTGCCCTGGGTGCGATGCGACCAGTTGGCACAGTTGTGGCAAGCCGCACGCTCACACGGCTTTGCACGGGCCCACGTCCGCCTGCTCACCGACATGATCACGTGCCCCGGCGGCGACTTCTGTGCCCTGGCCAACGCCCGCTCCATTCCGATCGCCAAGGCCATTGCCGAACGCTTCCATGACCTGGACGAACTGCACGACCTGGGCGAGATCGATCTGCACATCAGCGGCTGCATGAACTCCTGCGGCCACCACCACAGCGGCCACATCGGCATCCTGGGCGTGGACAAGGATGGGCAGGAGTGGTACCAGGTGTCCCTGGGCGGTTCCGACGGCTCGCGCTTGAGCGGCGCGCCCACGCCGGGCAAGGTGGTTGGCCCGTCGTTTGCGGCAGAAGAAGTGCCTGACGTGGTCGAGGCCGTGCTTGACGTGTACCGGCGCGAACGCCTGCGCCGGCAAGGTGGGCAGCACCGTGATGAGACCTTCATCGACACCCTGCGCCGCGTCGGCCCGGAGCCCTTCAAGGCCGCCGCCAACGCCGTGCGTCACACGACCGCCCTGGAAACCGCCTGAGTCCGCCGCACACACCGAGCCGCACACCATGAAACTGATTGCCCACCCAGACCACAGCCCCGGCACCGACACCAGCGTGATCGTGCTGACCAATGACGCCGACCCGCGCTCCGTGCCACTGGACGGCGTGCAACGCATCGACCTGCACTTTCCCAAGTTCACCGACGGGCGCGCCTACAGCCAGGCCTACCTGCTGCGCCGCCGCCTGGGCTTTCGCGGCGAAATCCGCGCCACGGGCGACGTTCTGCTGGATCAGCTGGTGCAGATGCAGCGCAGCGGCTTTGACGCCGCCGTGCTGCGTGCCGACCAGGATCTGCAGCACGCCCATGCCCAGTTCGAACGCTTTGATGGCTTCTACCAGGGCGATGCCGTGCAGTCGCGGCCGCTCTTTGCACTGGCCCCGGGAGCCGCGGCATGAGCGCCGCCGGGCCGTCCCAAGGCGCGAAGGACCCCTCGGGGGGCAGCGAGCCACGCACAGCGGGCGAGCGTGGGGGCCGCATCGCCAACCTGAACGCCATCGGGCTGAACGCGCGCGCCAGTGCCAGCTTTGCGGACAAGCTGGCGCACACCCAGGCCCTGCTGCGCCAGGCGGCGCAGGCGCATGCGGGCACGCTGACACTGGCGTGCAGCCTGGGCGCCGAGGACATGGTGCTGACGCACCTGAGCAACACCCTCAATCTGGACGTGGACATCTTCGTGCTGGACACTGGCAAGCTGCACCCGCAGACGCTGCAATTGCTGCAACTGCTGCAGGCCACCTCGCGCGTGCCGGTGCGCGTGTTCGCGCCCGATGCACAAGCCGCGCAAGCCTTCGAAGCGCGCGAAGGCCAGGATGCCATGTACCGCAGCATCGAGCTGCGCAAGGCCTGCTGCCACATCCGCAAGATGGAGCCGCTGGAGCGCGCCCTGACGGGAAAGACCGCCTGGATCACCGGGCTGCGCCGCGAACAGTCGGGCGCGCGCGCGGAGGTGCCGTTCACGGACACCAGCGACGCGCGACGCGTCAAGTTCAATCCGCTGGCCGATTGGACCTGGGGCGACGTATGGCACGCCATCGCCACCTACGCCATTGCCTACAACCCGCTGCACGACGAATTCTTCCCGAGCATCGGCTGCGCCCCCTGCACCCGCGCCATCACCCTGGGCGAGGACTTTCGCGCCGGCCGCTGGTGGTGGGAGAACGAGTCCGCCAAGGAGTGCGGCCTGCATGTCCAGAAGATCGTTCCCATCCAGGAGGCCGCATGAACGCCCGTGCCGAACCCCAACTGCTCCACACCCTGAGCGACACCCATCTGGATGCGCTGGAGGAGGAAGCCATCTTCATCCTGCGCGAAGTGGCCGCCGCCTTCGAACGCCCGACCCTGCTCTTCTCGGGCGGCAAAGACTCGCTGGTGCTGCTCAAGTGCGCGGAGAAGGCCTTTGGCGCCGGCCGCCTGCCCTACCCGCTGCTGATGATCGACACCGGGCACAACTTCCCCGAGGTCACGGCCTTTCGCGACCAGCGCGCCCAGGAGCTGGGTGCAGAGCTGGTGGTGCGCAGCGTGGAAGACTCCATGCGCCGCGGCACGGTACGGCTGGCCCATCCGGGCGAGTCGCGCAATGTGCACCAGTCCGTCACGCTGTTGGAGGCCATCGAGGAGTTCCGCTTTGACGCGCTCATCGGTGGCGCCCGCCGCGACGAGGAAAAGGCCCGCGCCAAGGAACGCATCTTCTCGCACCGCGACAGCTTCGGCCAGTGGCAGCCCAAGGACCAGCGCCCCGAGCTGTGGACCCTGTTCAATACGCGCCTGCAGCCCGGCGAGCACTTCCGCGTGTTCCCCATTTCGAACTGGACCGAGCTGGACGTGTGGCAATACATCGCGCGCGAAAACATCGGGCTGCCCTCGATCTACTACAGCCATCGCCGCGAGGTGGTCGAACGCAAGGGCCTGCTCGTGCCCGTGACCGAACTCACGCCGCCACGTGCCGACGAACAGGTGGTCACCCGCGACGTGCGCTTTCGCACCGTGGGCGACATCACCTGCACCTGTCCGGTGGAAAGCCTGGCCGCCACCGCCGCCGACATCGTGATCGAGACCCTGGCCGCCGACATGAGCGAGCGCGGCGCCACGCGCATGGACGACAAGACCTCCGAAGCTTCGATGGAAAAACGCAAGAAAGACGGGTACTTCTAGGCACCCCCCCAGGCTGCGCGCACTGCGTGTCGCTTCGCCACCCCCCTTGCAGGGGCAACACCAGCGGCCCGGCGAAGCCGGTTCCGCGGTGTTTCTTGAACAGGACAACTCCCATGACGACTACAGCATTGCCCACGAGCACTTCACTTTCCGACAGCGCCCACGCGGCGACCGATTCCGCTCTGCGCTTCATCACCTGCGGCAGCGTCGATGACGGCAAGAGCACGCTCATCGGACGCCTGCTGGTGGACAGCAAGACCGTGCTGCAGGACCAGCTCGCGGGCGTGCAGCGCGGCGGCGAAACCGACCTGGCCCTGCTCACGGATGGCCTGAGCGCCGAGCGCGAGCAAGGCATCACCATCGACGTGGCCTACCGCTACTTCGCCACGGCGCAGCGCAAGTTCATCATCGGCGACGCACCGGGCCACGAGCAGTACACGCGCAACATGGTGACCGCGGCCTCCAGTGCCGACGCCGCCGTGGTGCTGGTGGACGCCACCAAACTGCCCTGGGCCACAGACCCGGCGGCCACAGATGCCGCCGCGCACGCCCTGCTGGCGCAGACCCGGCGCCACGCCCTGCTCACCCATCTGCTGCGCGTGCCCTCCATCGTGTTCGCCGTGAACAAGCTCGACGCCGTCGACAACCCGGCCACCGCGTTTGCGCGCATCCACGCCGCCATCGATCACTTCTCCCAGGCCGCGGGCATCCCCGTCACCGCCGTCGTGCCCATGTCGGCGCTGCAGGGCTGGAACGTGGTGGACCGCGCCGCCGACCACGTGGGCAACCGCAACCCGCACTGGTGCAGCTACGACGGCCCGAGTCTGCTACAAATTCTGGAGCATCTGCCCAATGCCGAGCCAGCTCGCGAGCAAGCCTTTGCGCTGCCGGTACAGTGGGTGGAGAAGTTCTCGTCTTCATCCGACACCTCGCAGGGGCGGCGCGTGTTCTGGGGCCGCGTGGCTGCCGGCACCCTGGCCGTGGGCCAGGAAGTGAGCGTGTTCCCCGGCGGCAAGAGCGCCCGCGTGGCCCAGGTGCTCAACCACACCCGTCAACCCCGGTCCGTGCACGCCGGGCACAGCGCCGGCGTGGTGCTGGACCGGGAGCTGGACGTGTCCCGTGGCGACTGGCTGCTGGCGCCGCAGGCGCACGCGCCGAGCCGCGAACTGCGCACTACCGTGGCCTGGCTGGACGACGAACCCCTGGTGGCCGGGCGCGTGTACTGGGCCTTGCACGGGCACCGCTGGGTCAAGGCCCGGGTCAAGCGCATCGTGCACCGCCTGAACATCCACACCCTGGCCGAGGAAGAAGCCACGCAACTGGACGCCAACGCCATCGGCCACGTGGAACTGAGCCTGCAGGCCGAACTGGCCACGCTGCCCTACCTGGAATCCCGCGCCTTGGGGGCGCTGGTGCTGGTGGACACGGCCTCACACCGCACGGCGGGGGCTGTGCTGGTGAACGCGTAGCAGCGCCACGGTTTCAAGCTCGAAATATCACTATTCGCTAATGTATTGATCGTTATCAAACCGCGCCGGCGCCACGAATGTCATCTTTGGCGCCGTTGCTGGCCGAAACCCATAAAATATAGGGTTTCGCCGAATCCCGCTTTTCTTCCCCTTTCCGTAGATCACACAATGACTCACATCGTCACTGAAGCCTGCATACGCTGCAAATACACCGATTGCGTGGACGTCTGCCCGGTGGACTGCTTTCGCGAAGGCCCCAACTTTCTGACCATCGACCCGGACGAGTGCATTGACTGCGCGGTGTGCATCCCCGAGTGCCCGGTGAACGCCATCTACGCGGAAGAGGATGTTCCATCCGACCAGCGTCACATGACCAAGCTCAACGCCGAGCTGGCCAAGTTGCCCACCTGGAAGAGCATCACCAAGCGCAAGGCTCCTCTGCCCGACGCCGAGGACTGGAAGGACAAGACAGGCAAGCTGTCGCAGTTGATCCGCTGATCACCCTCCACTATTTTTTGATCCCCCGGACTATCGAGCCCCTCGTGCATACGCAACACGCCCCCATTGAAGCCGACGCAGTGATCGTCGGCGCCGGCCCCGTCGGGCTGTTTCAGGTCTTCGAACTTGGCCTGCTGGAAATCAAGGCCCACGTCATCGACTCGCTCGCCTATCCCGGCGGCCAATGCATCGAGCTCTATCCGGACAAGCCCATCTACGACATTCCCGCCGTGCCCGTGTGCACCGGCAAGGAGCTCACGGACAACCTGCTCAAGCAGATCGAGCCCTTTGGCCCCACCTTCCATTACGGTCAGGAGGTGACCGTGGTCGAAAAGCAGGATGACGGCCGCTTCTTTGTGCGCACCTCCAAGGGCACGCGCTTTCTGACCAAGACCATCTTCATCGCCGCGGGCGTCGGCGCCTTTCAGCCCCGCACGCTCAAGGTGGACGGTCTGGAAACCTTTGAGGGCTCGCAACTGTTCTACCGTGTGCGCAATCCTGCCGACTTTGCCGGCAAGAACCTGGTGATCGTGGGGGGTGGCGACTCCGCTCTCGATTGGACGCTGGACTTCGTCAAGGACAGCCCGCACAAGGCCGAAAGCGTGATCCTGATCCACCGGCGCGACGGCTTCAAGGCCGCGCCCGCCTCCGTGGCCAAGATGAAGGAACTGTGCGACGCGATGGAAATGCAATTCATCGTGGGCCAGGTCACCGGCTACGAGGAAAAAGACGGCGTACTCACGGGCGTGAAGGTCACCGGAGCCGACGGCGTGACGCGCGTGGTGCCGCTGGACATGCTGCTGGTGTTCTTCGGCCTGTCGCCCAAGTTGGGGCCCATCGCCGACTGGGGCCTGGACATCGAGCGCAAGCAGCTCGTGGTGGACACCGAGAAGTTCTCCACCAGCGAGCCCGGCATCTTTGCCGTGGGCGACATCAACACCTACCCCGGCAAGAAGAAGCTCATCCTCAGCGGCTTCCACGAATGCGCCCTGGCCGCCTTCGGTGCCGCGCCCTTCATCTTCCCCGAGAAGAAAATCCACCTGCAGTACACCACCACCAGCCCCAAGCTGCACAAGGTGCTGGGCGTGGAAACGCCGAACTTCGACGACTGACGCCTCATCCCACCCGGGCCCGCCAAGGGCCTGGGTGCCTCTCACGGCGCGCGACCGCGCCCCACCCACTCCCTCCACACAGCGTGCGCCGCACGTGCGCTGCCGTCGTAGCGGCGCAAAGCCATGTTGCCGAAGACCCGCGTCAAGGTTTCGGTCACATCTCCACCGGCCGTGTACATGGTGTGCAGCAGGGTGCAGGTATCGCTATTGGCTTGGGGGCAAGGGCATGTCGCCGCGACCTGGCCGTCAAGATAGTCACGGTTGAGCCACCAGACGACCGCCTCCAGACGCTGGGCCTGCGCCTGCTCCAACAGCCCCCCCAGATAAGCCGCCTGCTCGGCTTCATTGGCAATTCTGTCGGGCAGGAGGATAGGGCCACAGACCTCGCCGCTGCCGTGCGGATAGCGGCTGAACACCGGCACGGCGGGCCAGCCGGTTTCCGACACCCAGATGCCGCGACCAGTGGCCTGCCGGATCCTGGCCCAGGTATCGGTGGGTGGCGCCGGGCGAAGGTACTTCCACGCCGCGGGGTAGGTCGAGATGGCCATGCGGTCCGCCGGAATCGCCAGAGCCTCGGCCAACCGGATATCGAAGCACTGTTCGGGGGTGATTCCCCCGGCGCATTGCGACGTGGCGTCGGCCACGCCGTACATGTGATCCAGTTGAAATGTCGGGAAGACCACCAGGTTGGGGTAGGCATCCTTGATCGCCTGCGCCACATCGCCGTACCACGCCACCCACGCCGCCTTGTGGTTTGCGCAGGAGGTAAAGGGAATGTTCATTTCCACGGCGGGACTGAGATAGCGGGGGCCAACCAGATCAATCACGTACTTGGCGTAGGCGATGTACGCCGTTTTGTACGCTTGGGCCTGGGGGTCAGTGCCGAAGGCATAGCAACCGCTGGCATCCACCGGTGCCCATTCACTGCCGCGACTTCCGTTGGGCAAGACACCGGCTGACAGCGTCTTGCGCCCGGAGAGTGGTGACAGGGCCAGGTACAGCGGCTTGCCGCTGGCCTGGGCAGTGCGCGCCAGATCCTGCCACTGTCGCACCCATTCGCCCGGCAGGTTCCGGCAACCCTGCGCACTGCAGTAGTCCCAGGGCACGCCCCAGAAGTCGTCCAGGTGCAGGGACAGCAGATCGCGGTCCGTCATGTCCTCCATGCGCATGTCCGGAAACCGGGTCGGCGTCGCGAAAAAAGGCGATGCACCCATCAGAAAGCTGCGGGTGGGCGCAGACGTACCACCCGTGACCGGTGCCGCGCCGGAGCTGCCGCCTCCGCAACCGCCCAGGCCCAGCAGCAAAAGAACCATGCTCATGGCTCGCCGCGCGCCATGTCGCCACGATGCCATTCCTTGCGCCATGTGCCCTACTCCTCGTACTAATTCACGCCCCAGGGGCTCCTACCCCCGCCTCGCGCGCATTGTGCCGGTGCGGGACTCATTGTGCCAATGCCACGCGCAACGCACGCCGCAGCACTTTGTGCAGTGCGCTACGCGGCAGCTCCTCCAGCAGCCGCACCTCGTCGGGCAGGTCGCTGGCCGGCACGCGCACGCCCAAGAAGTCCGTCCACTCCTTCTCCCACTGGGCGGCCGGTCTTTGCCCGCGCAGGCCCCGGCGCAGAGACACCGCCATGATCACACGCTCCCCCACCTGCACCAGGGCCGTCTCCTTGACCGCCGGGTGATCATGCAGCGCCTCCTCGATCGGCCGGGGAAACACTACGCGTCCCCCACGCTGGATGGCATCGGCCTTTCGGCCCAGCACGTGCAGGCGCCCCGCCGCATCGAGGTAGCCCGCGTCTCCGGTGTGATACCAGCCGCCGCGCAAGGCGCGCGCCGACAGCGCCGGCTCGCCCCAATAGCCGGCAAACACGGTGGGACTCTGGAGCAGGATCTCGCCGACCTGGCCCGAAGCCAGCGCCCGGTCCTGTGCGTCGGCGATGCGCACCCGCACCTGTGGCACGGGTCGCCCGGAGCTTGACAGGGTCTCACGGTCAGCCGCATGACCGTCCACCCAGTGCTCGTGAGCCTGCAGCATGGCCACGGGGGGCAGTACTTCGGAGCATCCGTAGCCCTGCTGGACGATCGGCCCGAAGCAGCGCAACGCTTCCTCGATCTTGGGCGAAGGCATCCACTCCGTGCCATAGACCACGCTCGTCAGCGACGACCAATCGTGACGCTCGCACCCGGGCAGGTCCAGCAGGTCGATCAATTGGCTGGGCGTGACGAACAATCGCGTGGCGCGGTGTCGTTCGATGGCCTCCGACAACGCCTGTGCCCCACCCTCGCGCGGGCGAATCATCAGCCCGCCTCCGGCCAGAGTCGGCAGCAGCGGGCCGCTGCCCGCGCCGGCAAAGGGGATGCCGATCAGCAGCCGGTCCTGCCCGGTCGGCTTGCCCAGCTTCACGTTGCGGATCAGCAGTCGCATGCTGGTCAGGTACACGCCCTGCGTGGCCGGCACGATCTTGGGCCGACCCGTGGTGCCCGAGGTGAGGCTGAAGCCGGCCACGTCACCGGGACAAACTTCGTTGGCGCAGGGCACGGGGGCAAAGCGTTCCAGCACGGCATCGCGCGCGTCGGCCAGTGGCACCGCCATCAACTGCGGATAACGCTGGCGCAGTTCGGCCACCTCGTCGGTCAGCGTCGTGGCATGCAGCAGGCAGCGCGGCGGCAACGCACGAACCGCATCGTCCACCTGCGCCAACGCGGCGGACGAGGGAAACCCGGCAAACGCCGCACCACACTCCAGAGCGGCTAGCCGGGCCAGCAAAAAGGCCTCTTCGTCGAGCCAGACGACCAGCGGCTCCTGCGCGCTCGCACCGCGTTGTGCCACCAGTCGCGCCAGACGCAGCACGCGTTCACCCAGTTCGTGGTAACTGAATTCGCGGTCCCCGGATATCAGCGCCACCTTGGCCGCATGCTTGCGAAACGCGAGGCGCAACAACTCGCGCGGCACCTTCAGGCGCGAAAGAAGCAGCAGTATCAGACGCCGGATGACCCAGGCTCGCATAGTCACGAGATCGAGGCAGGGCAGGCACAGCGCGATGCGCAGCTACGCATCGCGCTGTGCCTCACGGATGACTTCAAAAACCGCCTTCGCGTCAGAGATCAACTCAAACCGTGGTTCCAACTGAGCCGACATGCCAGGCCAGCCCGAGAAGTTTCCGAACATGGAAGCTGACGTTGAACCGCCGCCGAAGCCAATGGTTCCTTGGTCACCCTTGATCTCGCCAAGGGACAATTCCGACAACGAGCGTAGGCTCAGGGACTTGACCTTGCGGGTGAAGACGCCAGACACAATGAGCACCCTCTCGTGGGTGACGGCGTAGAACGTATGCGCACGCCGTTTGGCGTCCACAAAGAAGCGTCCGATCACGAGATAGATCCCCATGAGAACAAATGGAATGCCCCATAGCACGAAGAACGGGGACGCATGGGACTCGAGAACGGAGAGCTCCCAGAAGACGGCAAATCCGGCCCAGAACAGACTGAATGGAATCGCAGCAGCGTCGGAGCCGCGAATCACCACGCCCTGGCGCGGCTGCCCGCTCCACAACACGCGCTCGTTCGCGGACAACGCGGACTTGATCCTGTCATCAACCATGCTCATATCCTTTCCAGCAGAAGCTGTGCGACAAGGTGTACACAAGGGCATTGCCCCAAAACAACACCTTCGGGAACGGCGGTGCGGGTTTTGTTGCCAACACTATATCTGACGCATGCAATGGCCTCTGGGCCCGCGGGCCAACTGACACATAGCACAAGCCCGCGCACGCCCCCATTTGCCACGGCCAACCACACGCAACGATCCGTTGGGACCCCATCCCGTCGGGGGTATCATTCCGGTCTCTCTTCAACCATCGCAGGAGTTGCACCATGGGTTTGATGGACTTCATCAAGAAGCAGTTTATTGACATTCTTCAGTGGACTGAGGACTCCGACGGCACGCTGGCCTGGCGTTTCCCGATGGCGGACATGGAAATCCAGTACGGGGCCTCGCTCACCGTGCGCGAGTCGCAAATGGCCGTGTTCGTGAACGAGGGCAAGGTGGCCGACGTGTTCGGCCCCGGCACCTACAAGCTCACCACGCAGACCATTCCTGTCCTGACCTACCTGAAGAACTGGGACAAGCTGTTCGAGTCCCCCTTCAAGAGCGATGTCTACTTCTTCAGCACGCGCCAGCAGGTGGACCAGAAGTGGGGCACACCCCAGCCCATCACCATCCGGGACAAGGACTTCGGCGCCGTGCGCCTGCGCGCCTTCGGCAACTTCAGCTACCGCGTGGCCGACCCCAAGCTGTTCCACACCGAAATCTCCGGCACGCGCGACACCTACACCGTGAGCGACCTGGACGGCCAGTTGCGCGGGCTGGTGTTGCAGAACATCAGCAACGCCATCGCCGCCAGCGGCATCCCCTTCCTGGACCTGGCCGCCAACCAGCTCACCTTCGCCCAGGCGCTGACCACGGCACTCGCGCCCGAGTTCGCCAAGATCGGCCTCAAGCTCGAAGTCATGACCGTGCAGAACCTGTCGCTGCCGGAAGAACTGCAGAAGATCCTGGACCAGAAGATCGGCATGGGCATGGTTGGCAACGACATGGGCAAGTTCATGCAGTACCAGACGGCGCAGGCCATCCCCAAGTTCGCCGAGGGCGTGGGCTCCGGTCACGGCGGCGGCATTGCCGGCGACGCCATGGGCCTGGGCGCCGGCGTGGCGCTGGGCCAGGTGCTGGCACAAAACCTGCAGGCCGGCTTGCAGGGCAACGCTGCGGCTGCTGCGCAGGCCGCGGCCACTGCCGCCCCCGCAGGCGTCAAGGCCGAGGACGTGATGGCCACCCTGGAAAAGCTCGGCGACCTCAAGGCCAAGGGCATCTTGACGGCGGAGGAGTTCGACGCGAAGAAGGCCGAACTCTTGAAGAAGCTGGTGTAAAGCTCTACCCACTTTACGAATGGGTTGTTTGCCCCCCCCTATCTCCCCCGCCTCTTTCCGCCCCCCGCCGGGGCGGAAAGAGGAGCCTGATTTGGCCTTGTGTGAAAGGTGGGACGTACACGTTCCACCGCACGTTGCTCAGGCAGTCCGCCCACCCTCGTGGTCACGACTCGCCCCGGCGCTGCGCATGCAAAATCTTCCCCCTTGCACACTCCACCTTTGTATACGCGGCCAAATGAGGCTCCCCTCTTCCGCCCGGCGGGGCGGGAGTGGGGCGGGGGGGTGTGAGTGGGGGAAAGAAGAAAAAGTAAGGTTCGCAAAGGGGTCCCCCCTTGGCCACTGAGACACCGCAACGTATCTACCGCGCCCCCTGCCCTGGCTGTGGGGCGCCGGTCGAGTTTCGCAGCGCGCAGTCCACGCACGCCGTGTGCGGCTATTGCCAGAGCACGGTGGTGCGTGATGGCGAGACGCTGTCGCGCCTGGGCAAGATGGCCGAGCTGTTCGACGACCACAGCCCGTTGCAACTGCTGGCCTCGGGCACGTGGAATGGCAAGGCATTCACCGTGGTGGGGCGGCTGCAGTACAAGTACCGCGAAGGCACCTGGACCGAGTGGCATCTGGTGCTGGCCGACGGCAGCAGCGCCTGGCTGAGCGAGGACAACGGCGCCTACGTCCTGACCGTGCCCATGAGCACGCAGCGCGAGCTGCCCGAAGCCGAGCGCTTCCGCGTGGGTGCCACCACGACCATCGACGGCAAGCCTTTCAGCATCGCCTCCAACGAATCGGTGTCGCTCATTGCGGCGCAGGGCGAGCTGCCCCGGCTGCCTGCGCTGGGCGCGCCGTTTGCCATGGTGGAGTTGCGCAGCGCCGAGGGTGAAGTGCTCAGCGTGGACTACGGCCCCACTCTCGCGGGTGGCGTGCCAGCTCTGTCCAAGGGCAGCGCTGTGTTGCTGGACGACCTGAAGCTCACCGGGCTGCGCGACGAGGTGGCCAAGGACGAAAAAGGCCGGCACTTCAACTGCCCCAACTGCGGCGCCACGGTGCAGGTCACACTGGACAGCAGCAAGAGCATCACCTGCCGCTCGTGCAACAGCATCATCGACCTGTCGCAAGGCGTGGGGGCCGAGCTCCAGCACGCCGTGCAGGACGACCCGGTGTCGCCCCTGATCCCGCTGGGCAGCCAGGGGCAGTTGCAGGGCGTGCAGTGGCAGGTCGTGGGCTTCCAGCACCGCCTGGGCACCGTGCCAGGCGACGACGAGCACTTTGGCTGGGACGAATATCTGCTGTTCAACAAGAAGCGTGGATTCAGCTTCCTGGTGGACTCGCAGGATGGCTGGAGCATGGTCAAACCCACCACGGGCGCGCCCACCGTGGCGGGCAACGGCCAGAGTGCCAGCTACCTCGGGACGCGCTACGCGTTGAAGGACAGCTACACCGCGCAGACCACCTACGTGGCCGGCGAGTTCTACTGGCAGGTGCAGCGCGGCCAGACCACGCAGAACAAGGACTTCACCAGCGGCAAGAGCCTGCTGTCCATGGAGCAGACACCCAACGAGGTCACCTGGTCCAGCGGCAGCCTGATGGACAGTAGCCTGGTGGTCCAGGCCTTCAAGCTCCAGGGCCGCGAGGACATGTTCAAGCGCGACGACGTGGGCCCCTTCACCCCCGCCAACAGCCTGAGCGTGCGCACCATCATCATCGGGGTCGTGGTGCTGATCCTGCTGGTGTTGCTGATGAGCCGCTGCTCGTCCTGCGACCCTGCGGTGGAGAATTGTTCCTCTTCCAGCTCCAGCAACTACGGCTCGCGCAGCGCGGGCGGTTCGTGGGGCGGCTCCTCCAGCGGCGGGGGGCATAAATAGTGACTGATTACCGGAGAACTCATCATGGGACTTGAATGGCTGAAGCCCGGAGCCTTTGTCGGCTCCATCCTGTTCGCGCTGGTCGGCGTGATCGTGTTCTGGGTGAGCTTTGTCATCATCGACAAGCTCACGCCCTACAAGCTGTGGGAAGAACTGGTGGAAAAGCAGAACGTGGCGCTGGCGGTGGTGGTGGGCGCGATGTGCCTGGGCATCTCCGTCATCGTGGCCGCCGCCGTGCACGGCTGAGCGGCCTGCCTTGTCCTTGAAACTGGAGTCCGACGCCGCCGCGCCGCGGCCGCTCGAGGTCGCGCTGCTGGGCAGCGTGTTCGTGGTGGCCGCCTGCGGCCTCATCTACGAACTGGCCGCGGGCGCCGTGGCCTCGTACCTGCTGGGCGACTCGGTCCTGCAGTTCTCCACCGTCATTGGCGCGTATCTGTTCGCCATGGGCCTGGGTTCGTATCTCTCACGCTTCTTCGAGCGCCAGTTGCCCGCCCACTTCCTGCGCATCGAGCTGCTCGTGGCCATTGCCGGTGGCCTGCTGCCCGCCGCGCTGTTCCTGGCCAACGGCTACCTGCCAGGGACGTTCCGCTTCCTGCTGTACACCCTCGTGCTGCTCGTGGGCATGCTCGTGGGGCTGGAGATTCCGCTGGTCATGCGCATCCTCAAGCGCAACATCGCCTTGCGCGAGCTGGTGTCGCAGGTGCTCACCTTCGACTACCTGGGCGCCCTGGCCGTGTCCGTGGCCTTTCCGCTGCTGCTGGTGCCGCAACTGGGCCTGGTGCGCACGGGGTTGCTGTTCGGCCTGATGAACGCGGCCGTGGCCGTGTGGGCGCTGTGGCTGTTTCGCCATGAGCTGCGACGCTGGCGCGCGCACGCCGCGGCCTGTGGCCTGACGCTGGCGGCGCTGGGCGCGGCCTTCGCGGGCGCGGACCACATCACCACCCTGGCCGAGGACAAGTTCTACCAGGACCGCGTGATCTTCACCGCCAGTTCGCCCTACCAGCGCATCGTGGTCACCCACGGCAAGGGTGGGCACCGGCTGTTTCTCAATGGCAACCTGCAGTTTGCCGAGCGCGACGAGTACCGCTACCACGAGGCGCTGGTGCACCCCGCCATGGCCGCGCACGGCGCGGCGAAGAAGGTGGCCATCCTGGGTGGCGGCGACGGCATGGCGGTGCGCGAAGTGCTCAAGTACCCCGGCGTGGAGAGCATCACCCTGGTGGAGCTGGACCCGGCCATGACCACGCTGTTCTCGCGCCAGCCGGCCCTGGTGACGCTCAACGGCGGCGCGCTCAACTCGCCGCGGGTGCGCATCGTCAACACCGACGCCTTCAAGTGGCTGGAGGAAGTGCGCGATACCTTCGACGTGATCATCGTGGACTTTCCCGACCCCACCAACTTCAGCATCGGCAAGCTGTACACCAACTCGTTCTACGCACTGCTCGACCAGCGCCTGTCGGCCGGCGGCTACGCGGTGATCCAGACCACCTCGCCGCTGATCGCGCGCCAGAGCTTCTGGACCGTGGTGGAAACCCTCGAATCCGTGGGCCTGCGCACCGCGCCCTACCACGCCCACGTGCCCAGCTTTGGCGAATGGGGCTACGTCATCGCCAGCCGCCGCCCCTGGCGCATGCCCGCCGCCCTGCCCGAGGGCCTGCGCTTCCTGGACCTGACATCCCTGCCCCTGCTGTTCGACTTTCCGCTGGACATGGCGCGGGTACCCGCGCCTGTGAACCGGCTGTCCAACCAGGTGCTGGTCACCACCTACGAGGCCGAATGGGGCAAGGTCGCGCACCCGTACCAGTGAGGGACGAGTCCGCATGAAGCGCCGCCACTTTCTCGCCGCCAGCGCGCTACCACTGCTGGGCTGCGAGACGGCGCACGAGATCGAGGGCGGCTTCGAAGGCATCGGCGTGGGTCGCGGGCACCTGCTGCACGGCGCCCCAAGCTGGCCTGCACCCAGCCGGACACACCGCACGCGCGTGCTTATCGCCGGTGGCGGCGTGGCCGGACTGGCCGCCGCGCGGGCCCTGCGCCTGCGCGGCCAGCACGACTTCGCCCTGCTCGAACTGGAAGACAGCGCCGGCGGCAACGCCCGCGCCACACAGCTCGGTGGCCTGCCCTGCCCCATGGGCGCCCACTATTTGCCCGTGCCCGGCGACGATGCCCCGCAGGTGCAGGACCTGCTGGAAGAGCTGGGCCTGCGCCAGCGCGTGGCCGGGCGCTGGACCTGGGACGAACGCCACCTGTGCCACAGCCCGCAGGAGCGCCTGTTCTTTCAGGGTGAGTGGCAGGAAGGCCTGCTCCCACTGCAGGGCGTGGGCGCTCCCACGCTGGCACAGTACCGCCAGTTTTCGCAGGCGGTGGATCAATTGCGCCAGGCGGCGCGCTGGGTGATCCCGGTGACCCGTGTGCAGCCGCAGGCCGCGCAGTTGGCGCTGGACGCCCAACCCTTCCAGACCTGGCTGAGCCAGAACGGCTATACCGACCCCCACCTGCTCTGGTACCTGGACTACTGCTGCCGCTACGACTACGGCGCCGGCCTGTCCAGCGTGTCGGCCTGGGCCGGCATCCACTACTTCGCCAGCCGCCACGGCTTTCATGTGCCGGGGGATGCCACCAGTGCCAGCGAGCGCGAGGGTGTGTTCACCTGGCCCGAGGGCAACGCCTGGCTCACGCAGCGCCTGGCGCGTCCCTTGCAGGACGCCGGGCAGTTGCACACTGGCCACGTGGTGCTGCGCATCGCGCAGGAACGCCACGGCGTGGAGGTGGACAGCTACAACACGGCCACGCAGGCGGTGGGACGCTGGCAGGCCGAGCACTGCATCGTGGCGCTGCCCGTGCCCGTGGCGGCCCGCGTGCTGCAGGATCCACCGGCCCTGCTGCGCGAGCGCGCCGCCCACCTGCGCCAAGCCCCCTGGCTCGTGGCCAACCTGCACCTGCGCGCACCGCTGCGCGACAACCCCGGCGCACCGCCCAGTTGGGACAACGTGATCCACACGCCCCTGCCCACGGCGGGCACCGCACCGGCATTGCGCAGCCTGGGCTACGTGGACGCCACGCACCAGAACCTGCACCCCGTGCCCGGCGCCACCGTGCTCACTTGGTACCTTGCCCTGGGCGACGTGCCCGACGGCCGGCGCCAGTTGCTGGAGCGCCCCTGGACGCATTGGCGCGACCTGCTGCTGGCCGATCTGGGCCTGCCGCACCCGGACGTGCGCGCCTTGGCGTCGCGCGTTGCCCTCACCCGCTACGGCCACGCCATGGCCATCCCCACGCCGGGAACATTGGCGCAAATCAGCCGCTTTGCGCCTGCCGACAAGTCTGGAGTGCTATCTAATACGGAGCACCAGAACCTTGCTGCAGGCCGTCTGCACTTTGCCCATGCGGACTGGGCCGGCTACTCGGTGTTCGAGGAGGCCTTTGCCCTCGGACACGCGGCTGGCAGCGCCACGTTCTGAAATCACCTTGTCAGAAAAAATATTTTTTGCAGGAACGCACTTTCTGTATTATTGTCGTAATACACTATGCATCATCACTGTTTGGCTGGGCATGACCAGCTTCTCCGTTCTGAAAGGGTGTCCCACATGATTCTGGAAAAACGCAAGGCCTTTTGGGTGCTGCTGCTCCTGGCCGCGCTGGCCTCGGCCATCGCCTCGTTCTGGCTGCTTCCCAAGGCGCTGCCCCTGCTGCAGGTGCAAATGAGCATGTCGCGTGACCAGGCGCTGACCGCGGCCGAAACCCTGCAGGCGCAGCGCTTCGCGGAACTGCGCACGACCCGCGCCGCGGTGCAGTTCGAGCACGATCAGCAGTTGCAGAACTACGTCGAACTCGAAGGCGGCGGCGTCGATGCGTACACCGCCTTGCTGGGCCAACGCTTCATTGCGCCCTACCACTGGACGGTGCGGCGCTTTGCCGAATCGCAGGAAGACGAACTGAGCGTGCGCTTCACGCCCGACGGCCATCCCTATGGCTTCACGCGCAAAGTGCCCGAGAAGGCGCCCGGCGCCGCGCTGGACGAAACGCGGGCCCGCGCACTGGCCGAAGCCGGTGCCCGCAGCCTGTTGGGCGATGCCCTGTGGACCGCCTACGCCCAGCAAAGCGCGTCGCAAGTCACCCGTCCGGGGGGGCGCATCGACCACACCTTTGTGTACGAGCACGTCTCCGAAAAACGCGCCGAGGCCCGCTTTCGCGTGAAGCTGGTGGTGGCGGGCGACAGGCTGGTGGAAGTCACGCCCCATGCTTTCGTGCCGCAAGCCTTCGTGCAGCGGTTTACAGAGATGCGCACGGCCAATGACGCGATTTCCCAGACGGCCACCATCGCCATGATCGTGCTGTTTGCCCTGGGTGGCGTATTGGGGGGCTGGATCTGGCTGTCGCGCCGGCGCGCCCTGGCGTGGCGCAGCGCGCTGACCAGCGGCGCTGTCGTGGGGGGCCTGGTCGGTGCGGCACTGCTGTCCAGCCTGCCCCTGCGCTGGTTTGGCTACACCACCACCGACTCGGCCAGCAGCTTCCTGCTGCTCCATTGCACCCTGTCTGTGGGGGGCGCCGTGGTGATGGCCCTGCTGCTGGGCTTGCTGTTCGCCGTGGCCGAAGGCTTGAGCCGCCATGCGTTTGCGGCGCATCCCCGGCTGTTCAGCCTGTGGAGCGTGGCCGCCGGGGCCAGCCCGCAGGCCTGGGGCCGCACGCTGGGCGGCTACGCCTGGATGTGCCTGGAACTGTCGCTGGTGGCGGGCTTTTACCTGGTGGTGCGCCAGCAGTTTGGCTGGTGGGTGCCGACGGAGTCCCTGTCGGACCCCAACATCCTCTCGGCCTGGCGGCCCGCGCTGGCCCCCATTGCCCTGGCACTGCAAGCCGGCACGTGGGAGGAAGCGCTGTTTCGTGCCGTGCCCCTGGCCGGTGCCGCCCTGATCGGCCAGAAGCTGGGTTGGCGGCGCAGCGCCATCGCCGTGGCCCTGGTGCTGCAGGCGCTGGTGTTTGCCGGCGCGCACGCTGGCTACCCCGGCCTGCCCGGCTACAGCCGGCTGGTGGAGCTGTCTGTGCCCGCGCTGATCTGGGGCCTGATCTTCCTGCGCTACGGCCTGGTGCCCTGCATGATCATGCACTTCACATTCGACCTGGTGCTCTTTAGCCAGCCGCTGTTCGTGGTCAACGACCCGGCCCTGTGGGTGGACCGCGTTCTGGTCGTGCTGGCCGGCCTGACACCGGTGCTGATGGTGCTGCGCGCCCGGCTCAAACAAGGGCGGTTCGCCGACCTGCCCGAGGCGTTGCGTAACGGCCAGAGCACCGTGGCAACGGCCGCCGCTCCTGCTGCCGTCCTGCCGGAAACGGCAGCCACGCCAACGCCCGTCACGGCAACCCCGGAGCCGTCCTCCTCCACCCCATCCAGCTCCGGGGCGCAGCCGTGGTGGCTGCGCCCCGCGCCCCTGGTGGCGGCGGCCATGCTGGGCACCGTAGCGCTGGGGCTGTGGCAGACGCCGCGTGTGGATACCCCTGTGTTCACCGTGGACCACGGCAGCGCCATCGCACGCGCCGAAGCGGTGCTGGCGCAGCGCGGCGTGCGCCTGAACGACGACTGGAAGCGCCTGGCCATCGTGCGGGCGGCCAGCGCTGGCGACAACCAGACGGTGAACTTCGTCTGGCGCGAAGCCGGTCCGCAGGTGTTCCGGCAACTGCTGGGCAAGACCCTGTTGCCGCAGCACTGGCAAGTGAAGTTCAAACGCGCTGCCGGCCCGGTGGAAGAACGCAGCGAGAGCTGGGAAGTGCTGCTCACCGGCCAGGGCGAATTGCTGGCCGTGGGCCATGAACTGCCGGAAGGCCGCGCCGGTGCCAAGCTGGACCGTGCCCAAGCCCTGGAGCGGGTGCGCCAGTACATCTCCAGCCGCACCGATCTGACTGGCCGCCCCTGGGAACTGGCCTCGGTGCAGGAGCAGGAGCGCCCCGCGCGGCGCGACTGGGTCGTCAACTGGGACGACAAACAGGTCTTGAACGTCAAGGGCAGCGCCAGCCGCCTGAACGTCATCGTGCGCGGCGACGAAATCGCCGCCGCCTGGCAATATGTGTTTGTGCCCGAAGCCTGGCAGCGCGAGCGGGCCCAGGCCGAGTCGGCGAAGATACCGTTCAAGGCGGTGGCTGGCGTGACGGGTGTCGGGCTGGTGCTGTTTGGCCTGATCCTGGCCCTGCGTCAGGTGGTACAGGGCACGCTGCGCTGGCGCCAGGGACTGACATGGGCGGGCCTGCTGCTGGCCGGCACGCTGGCGAACTACGCACTGACCTTCGACCACAAGGCCATGAGCTTCAACGTGGCGCAGGACTGGGCCACGCAGTGGGCCACCCACGTCGGGATGGCCGTGGCCGGCAACCTGGTGATGGTGACGCTGCTGGCCCTGCTGGTGATGCGCTTGCACGGCTCACGCTCCGCCCAGGACGAAGTTGCCCGCGACATGGCGCGGGGTTTGGGCCTGGCATTGGTGCTGCAGGGCGTGCAGGCGACCTTGAAGTACTTTCTGCCCCCCAATGCTCCGAGCCTGCCTGGGGTAGGCGCATGGGATTCCACCGCCCCAATGTGGAGTACGGTGCTGGGCGGCCCGGGCAATCTGGCCACCGCCGCGGCCACGGTGGCCCTGGTGGCCGCCGCCGCGCACTTTGCCCGCACGCGCAGCCGCACCGCCGTGCTCGGCGCGCTCGTGGCCATCGTCACCGTGGGCGCCATCCTGGCGGCCGAGACCCTTGCGGCTGGGATTTCGCAGAGTCTGCCCGTCCTGCTGGGCATCCTCGTCCTGTGGGCCCTGCTACGCCGGGGCGAAACCGGCGTGGCACTGGCCACGGTGGCCCTGACCCCACTGGCCAATCTGCCGCAACTGCTGGCAACGCCCATTGCCAACGCCGACACGCACGCTGCGCTGGCCTGCGCCACCGCGCTGGTGCTGACCTGGTGGGCCTTGCGTTATGGGCGCAGCCTGGGGCACGCCAGCGGCCCATAATGGCGCATGGTCAGCAACACCCCCAACCCACATGGCGGCACCCCACAAGGCAGCACCCTGCTGGCGTCGCCCTCCACCCCACCGTCAGCGGGCCTGCGCGCGGACCTCACCCCCAGTGCGCTGGTGCACTACCTGGACCAGTACGTGGTGGGCCAGGACGATGCCAAGCGCACGCTGGCGGTGGTGGTGTATGCCCATTACAAAAAGCTCGTGGGCGCGGCACGCCACAACGCCAGCATCGCCAAGAGCAACGTGCTGCTGGTGGGCCCCACCGGCACGGGCAAGACGCTGCTGTGCCAGACCCTGTCCAATGCCATCGGCGTGCCCTTCGTCACCGCCGACGCCACCTCGCTGGCCCAGACGCGCTACGTGAACGAGGAGATCGAGGCCATCCTGCTGCGCCTGCTGGGCAAGGCCGACGGCGACCTGACCCGCGCCCAGCACGGCATCGTGTTCATCGACGAGATCGACAAGCTCAAGTCCGCCAGTGGCCAGTTGCGCAGCACCTCGGGCGAAGGCGTGCAGCACGCGCTGCTCAAGATCATGGAAGGCTCACTGGTCAAGCTCAGCCCCACGCACGCCATCGACACCTCCAACATCCTGTTCATCTGCGGTGGTGCCTTCGTGGGGCTGGACAAGATCCGCTCGGGCAACCCCAACTACGGCTTCATCTCCGTGGGCGACTCGGCCAACCAGAAGATCCTGGACAAGCTCAACGCGCGCATCAAGCCCACGGACCTGATCGAGTTTGGGCTGATCCCCGAGTTCACCGGGCGCCTGCCCGTCATCGCCAACCTGCAGGCCCTGACCCGCGCCACCCTGGTGAAGATCATGACCGAGCCGCGCAACTCCATCTACAACCAGTTCCGCGACATCATGAAGGACCAGGGCGTGGAGCTCACCATTGCCCCGCGCGTGTTCGTGGAAATCGCCGAGCTGGCGCTGGAATACAAGGTGGGCGCCAGGTCCTTGCGCGGCATCTTCGAGGAAATGATGACCCCCGTGCTCTACGCCGTGCCCGACCTGCCCCAGGTGCGCAAGGTGAACTTCAGCTCGCTGTTTGCCAACCCCGCGCTGCAGGACGCGCAAGGCGCGGCGGTGGTGAATCCGGTGGCGGTGTGAGGCTTGACATCAGGGTTGATCTGATAGATCATACCTGAACCCATGAAACGGCGCAGAACTCAGGAAATCTATGCCCCAAAGGATGTGGCCATTCCTGCCAGACTGGGCGGGGGTGTTCTGAAAGAACGTGTCATCCGTGAGTTGCCATCGAAGAAGGTCGTCAGCTATGCGCTGGCCTACATCAATCCGCTGATCTTCAACGGTGACAACGGCCGGGTACTGGGGTATGACAACAGTCATGGGTACTCGCATCGGCATTACATGGGAACCGTCGCGCCTGAGCCTTTCACCAGTTACGAAGAGCTTTACGACCAATTTGAGCACGAGTGGCAAACGATAGCCGTTAAGTTTGTCAATGGAGAAAAGATATGACGAAGCAAAAAATCACGTTGGAGGATTTCGCGAAAAGTCCCACGCTGAAAGCGCATGTGCAAAAGAGTAAAGCCGTCGCACGGGCCTTGGACGAAAAGGCGGACGTGCTGCCGTACGCCAAGACCTTCACCAGCTTCGAGTTCGAGGACTTTCTGAGCCAACTCACACCCAAGCGGTTTGAGCTGCTACGGCTGGCCAGCAAGGGGCGGCGTTCCATTTCGGACTTGGCAACCGCGGCCCACCGTGATCAGAGCGCGGTTTCGCGAGACGTTGCCAAACTGAGCCAACTGGGGCTGGTCAGAGTGGAGGTCGTCCCGAACGACGGCCACGGAAACAAAAAGATCGTGATGCCCGTCGCCACAGCGATCTCGATCAACGCTTCGATTGCGGGGGTTTGAATAGTCATCTTGACACGTTTAGGAAAGATGACGAGCCCCTTGATCAACTGGCCCACTGCGATGCCATTTGGGTGGACGCATCCATCCCATTTCTTCCCGACAGAACCGGGTGACTTACGAATTTTTTAGGGCTCCGACACTGCGACATTTCCCCCAAAGACGCTACGAAACTCTTGAACGAGTTGGTTGAGCAATCCGCGTCCTTGCTCAGAAATCTTGTTGTTCCGTTCCGCAAATAGAACCCTCAACCGCCCGTCACGCTTTCTCAGCACGACACTTGCGCCAAACGTTCCGTTTGGTTTTACCTCGAAATTGGAAACCAACTCATCGGCACGATAGGGGCTTCGACCAGCTCAGCCCGACCGGATGTTGATTCCCGAACGCATGTCGCGGCTCATCAGAACTTCACGCCCCGGCGACTGGTAACTTTGTTACCATCACAACCTTGCCTCTTGTAACCCCCTGATTGCAGCCCATGTCCACCAGCGCCTACCACTTCGACGGTCACGACGGTTTCGTCGTCGAGCAGTACAACGACCAGGTTCCCTTTGCCAGCTTCCTGCCCGGCATTGCCGGCCCCTCGGGCCGCCCGGCCTGGGTGTTCTATGTGAACCGGGGCCAGGGCATTGCCAGCTTTGGCGTGCGCAACAAGGACGACGCCATCCTGGAGTTCTACCCGGCGGACAAGGCCTACCAGCTCACAGCCTCGCGCGGGTTTCGCACCTTCCTGAAGGTCACGGACGCGCAGGGCACGGCGTGCCACGAACCCTTCCAGCGCGGTGCCGCCGCGGGCGTGCAACAGCGCCTGCACGTAACGCCGCACGAGGTGGGCGTGGAAGAGATTCACCCCGCGCTGGGCCTGACGATCCGCGCCGACAGCTACACCCTGCCCGAGGCGCCGTTTGCCGGCCTGGTGCGCCGCGTGACGCTCACCAACACGGGCACGCAGGCCAAGACCGTGGACATCGTGGACGGCTTGCCGCAGATCCTGCCGTTTGGCATCAACCAGTGGTGCGTGAAGTACATGAGCCGCACCTCCGAGGCGCTGATGGTGGTCGAAGGCGTGGCGCACAACTCGCCCTACTACCGGCTCAAGGTGCTCACTGGCGACACGCCGGTGGTGGAGCCGGTGGTGGGCGGCAATTTCTTCGCTGGCTTCGTGGGCACCGAGCGCACGCGCACGCTGGTGGACGCGGAAAAGATCTTCGGCCTGGCGCTGGATTTTTCGCGCCCGGAAAAGTTCTACGCCGACGCCGCGCTGGACTTTGAACACCAGGTGGCCGGCAACCGCACGCCCTCGGCCTTCCAGGCGCTCACGCTCACGCTGGCACCGGGCGAGAGCCGCAGCTTTTTCGGCCTGTACGGCCAGGCCACGTCCTGGGAAGCGCTGCAGGACTTTCTGAGCGGCATCCAGGGTGCCGAATACTTCGAGGCCAAGCGCGAGGCCAACCGGCAACTGGTGCAGGGGTTGATGGCACGCGCCTTCACGGCCACGGCCCACCCGCTGCTGGACGCCTATTCGCGCCAGTGTTACCTGGACAACGGGCTGCGCGGCGGCTTCTCGGTGCAAGTGCCCGGCGGCGCGCACCTGCACCTGTACGGGCGCAAGCACGGCGACCTGGAACGCGACTACAACGACTTCTTCCTCCAGGCCACGCCCTATTCGCAGGGCAATGGCGACTTCCGCGACATGCTGCAGAACCGGCGCACCGACCTGTTCTTCGACCCGGCGCTGGGCAGCCGCAACATCCGCTACTTCTTCAACCTGATCCAGGCCGACGGCTACAACCCCATGGTGCTGCGCAACTCGCGCTTCGTGGTAGCCGATGCGGCGACCCTGAACGCCGATGCCGCGCGCGTGCCCGGCCTGCAGGCCCTGCTGGCCCAGCCCTTCAAGTACGCGCAGTTGTGGGAGCTGGCGCAAACCCAGGGCAGCCAGGCGCAGGCACTGATCGAGCGCGTGCTGCAGGCCGCCACCGAGGAGGAAGACGCCGAGTTCGAAAAAGGCTACTGGTCCGACCACTGGACCTACCTGGTGGACCTGCTGCAAGCCTATGAGGCCATCTACCCCGAGCGCGTGGCCGAGCTGTTTGCCCAGGGCGGCTACACCTTCTTCGACCCCACCCACTTCGTGCAGCCGCGCGCGCGCAAGCACGTGATGACGCCACGCGGCGTGCGCCAGTACGGCGCCGTGGTGCCGTGCAAGGACAAGCAGACCCTCATCAAGAGCCGCTCCCACCTGGCGCACCAGGCACGCGGCGCGCACGGCACGGGCGAGATCGTCACCACCACGCTGCTGGGCAAGGTGCTCACCCTGGTGGCCAACAAGCTGGCCTCGCTGGATCCGTGCGGCGTGGGCATCGAGATGGAGGCGGACCGCCCCGGCTGGTGCGACGCCATGAACGGCCTGCCCGGTCTGCTGGGCTCGTCGGTGAACGAAACGATCGAACTCCAGCGCCTGGTGGACTTCACGCGCCAGGCCCTGGCCCACGCCAGCGGCACCTGCCCGCTGCCGCAAGAGCTGGCCCGCTTCGCACTGGGTTTGCAGGCCCTGCTGCAAGACGGCAGCCTCTCGCCCGAGGCCTTCTGGCACGCCAGCCACGACCTGAAGGAAGCCTACCGCGAGCAGGTGTTCATGGGCTTTGACGGCGCGCAACAGGCGCTGACCTACGACGCGCTGCGCCCCTTGCTGGAAGCGGTGTCGCGCCACCTGGATGCGGCCATTGCCAAGGCGCGCACGCCCGAGGGCATCACCACCTACTACGCCTTCGAGGCGCAGGCGTTCGAGGAGCGGGGCGACGGCACGGTGCACATCACGCGCTTCAAGGCGGTGCCGCTGCCCATGTTCCTGGAAGGTTTTGTGCACGCGATGCGCGTGGCCCCGCAGGACGAGGTGCGCCGCCTGTTCAACGCTGTGCAGGCCTCGGAACTGTTCGACGCCAAGCTGGGCATGTACCGCCTGAACGTGCCCCTGGGCGACAACGCCATGGAGCTGGGGCGCGTGGGCACCTTCAATTACGGCTGGCTGGAAAACGGCTCGGTGTTCCTGCACATGCATTACAAGTTCGTGCTGGAAATGCTGCGCCGCGGCCTGGTGGACGAGTTCTATGCACGGATCAACGACTTGCTGATCCCTTTCCGTGACCCGGCGCAATACAAGCGCAGCACCACCGAGAACGTGAGCTTCGTGGTGAGCAGCGGCTTTGCCATCGACCCGCGCGAGCACGGTCGGGGCTGCGTGGCGCGCCTGTCGGGCTCGACCGTGGAGTTTCTGCAACTGTGGGCGCACCTGTTCCTGGGGCCGCAACCCTTTGCCTGGGAGCAGGGGCAACTGGTGTTCCGCCCGCAGCCGGTGCTCGCACGCGAGCTGTTTGCTGCCGCCGCCCGCCATGTGCATCCGTTCGAGGAGGCCGAGGTGCTGCCCGAGCACAGCGCGGCCTGCGCCCTGCTGGGCGACACCCTGCTGGTGTACCAGAACCCCGAGCGGCGCCCCACCTTCGGATCGGGTGCGGCCACGGCGCGGCGCTTCGTGCTGCACGGGCGTGACGGTGTGGTGACCACCGTCCAGGGTGGGCAGCTCGAAGGCGCCACGGCCGAGGCGCTGCGCGCCGGGCAGTTCCGCCGCGTGGACGTGGTGCTGGGCGCGTGAGCGCCCAGCGGGTGATCTGCTCGCGTTGACAACCGGGGCCTCGGTCAAGATACTTGCTCGTTTGACAAAAACCTTGTCCCAGCTCGTCTTCCTGTTGTCCTTCCCAGGCATCCCGCCACGTCTGATCCGGAAATCCCTATGCTGTTTGAACGCGCCCCCAAGAGTGTCTTCTTTCTGCTCAAGCTGTACCTCGTAGCGGGGAGCCTGGGTTTCGCGCAGGTCTGTATGGCGGCCGAGACGGCGCCTTCCGGAGCCTCGCGCGGGGGCAGCAACCGGTTTGCATCGGTCTGGCGGTTGCGTGGCGACGTCGTGGCAACCGAAGCCAGGACGGGCAAGCCCCGCAAGCTGTCCGAGGGTGACGCGGTGTATGTGGGCGAGCGCATCAGCGCCGATGCCACGGGCGAAGCCGTGCTCAAGACCGAGGACGCGGGCGTGCTCGCGGTGCGCCCGGGAGCGGCCTTTGTGGTGGACCGTTTCGCGGCCCAGCGCAAGCCCAGCGACGGCTTCACGGTACGGCTGCTGGTGGGCGCCCTGCGAATCGTGACGGGCTGGATCGGGCAGACCAACCACGCCGCGCACAAGATCATTACGCCCACGGCCACCATCGGCATCCGCGGCACCGACCACGAGCCCTACGTCATGACCGACGAACTGGCCGAATCGCTGCCGCAAAAGGCAGTTGCCGGCACCTACGACAAGGTCAATCGCGGTGGCACGACGCTGCGCGCTGCCGGCAGCGAGGTGGACATCGACCCGGGCAAGGTGGGTTTTGCCCGCGCGCCTGAAGCCGGACGCACTCGGGGCCTGATGACCCTGCTGCTGCCCGTCGTGCTGGACAAGGTGCCCGATTTCTACACACCCGGCCAGTTCGAGGACGAGGTGGACCGGCTGTCACTGGCTGCGGACGCCACCGCCACCCAGCCGGCGGATCGCCGCGATGGCGCGAGGAAGCCCGCGGCAGCAGGCACCGACAAGCCAGCCGCCGAACTGGCCTCCATCCCCGCCGGTGTGGCAGCCGACGGTGCGTGCACGCCCAACGAGGTCGCCAAGGCCTGGTTGGGCCAGTTTGACGCGGCCATTGCCCAGCGCAGGGTACGCACACTGCTGGATCTGTTTGCACCCGATGTGGAGGTGCGCGCCCAAGTTCGCGGCAAGGACGGTGCCACCAGTACGCTCACCCTGGGGCGTGACGAGTTCACGCAAAGCCTGGTCACCGCTGTACAGGGCCTGAGCGACTACAGACAGCGCCGTCTCTCGATCGAAGGACGCGTGGCCCAGGCCGGCGTGTGCGAGCGCATCAGCGTCAAATCGGTGGTGATCGAGCAGGGCAAGCAAAAGGGCAAACCCTACCGCTTCGAGTCCACCGAGGAGTTCACCCTGGAACGGCGCGACGGCACGTGGCTGGCCACGCAAGCGAAGACCACGCAGCGGTAACTGTAGGCGCGACGCCGGCATGGCCACTCTGATACCGACACTGGGGACTTGTGTATCACGCATGACGCCCGGTGAAAGGCGTCTGGCCGAACGGCTGGAACAAAAACTCGACGCCGACTACCTGCTCTGGTACGACGTGCCCGTTGGCCCCACGTGTTCGCACCCCGACTTTGTTGTCGTTCACCCACGGCGTGGCATCCTGATTCTGGAGGTCAAGGACTGGAAACTCACGACCATTCAGCGCGCGGACAAGGAAACCTGGGAAATACTGGACCACGGGGCACCCAAGACCCTACCCAATCCTCTTCTGCAGGCCCGCCACTACGCCCACCAAGTTGTCGATGCGCTGAAACGCGACCGACAACTGGTGTATGCAGACGGCCAGCATCAGGGCAATTTGTCCTTTCCTTGGAGCTACGGGGTCGTGCTGACGAACATCACCCGCAAGCAATTCGATGCTGCGGGCATGGCCGGCGCCATCGAGCCTCACCGCGTTGTCTGCCAAGATGAGATGCTGGAATCGGTGGACGCTGAGGAACTACAAAGCCGCCTGTGGGACATGTTCCCGTACATGATGCGTGGCGTCATGTCGCTGCCGCAACTCGACCGCGTGCGCTGGATCATGTTCCCCGAAGTGCGCGTGCAAACGCAGGGCGCGCTCTTTGATGACAGCGACACTGATGCCGAGTTGCCCTGCATCATGCGTGTGATGGATCTGCAGCAGGAACAACTGGCTCGCAGTCTGGGCGATGGGCACCGCGTCATCCACGGTGTGGCAGGCTCGGGCAAAACCATGATCCTGGGCTACCGTGCCGAATACTTGGCCAAGGCCAGTACGCCCACCAGCAAGCCCATCCTCGTCCTGTGCTTCAACGAGCCGTTGGCGGTGAAATTGGCGAGTGTGATGGCGGCCAAGGGTTTGACCGCCAAAGTGCATGCCGTGCACTTTCACAAATGGTATTATGACCAGCTCAAATACTCGGGGCAGGCCATGCCACCCCAAGGCCCCAAGTTCTCGGAAGAACTGGTGGAGCGTGTCATCCGCGCCGTGGACCGCAGGCAAATCCCCAGCGGTCAGTACCAGGCCGTGCTCATCGACGAAGGCCACGACTTCGCCCCGGCTTGGCTCAAGTTGGTGACGCAGATGGTGGACCCCCGCACCAACAGCCTGCTGGTGCTGTGCGACGACGCGCAAAGCATCTACGAGCGCAGCCGTGGCAAGCAGTTCAGTTTCAAGAGCGTGGGCATACAGGCCCAGGGCCGCACCACCATCCTGAAGATCAACTACCGCAACACCAAGCAAATTCTGCAGACCGCCAGCCTGATCGCGGCGGACTTGCTGACCGCCGACGAAAAGGACGACGACGGCATCCCCCTGATCAAGCCGGTGAGTTGCGGACGCGAGGGGGAAAAACCCGTCATCGTCAGGCTACCCAGTTTGCGTGACGAAGCCTACGCGATCGCGGACCAATTGAGTTCAGCGCATACGGAGGGCCACGCCTGGGGCGACATGGCCGTGCTGTGCCACGATCACGCCACCATGGACTTGTGTGCCTTGACCCTGCGTCACCGCAAGCTCCCGCACCAGGTGCGCAGGAGGACCGGAGACTACAGACCCGGTAGTGACACCATCCAGGTCATGACCATGATGGCAAGCAAGGGCCTGGAGTTTCCCGTGGTGGCCCTACCTGGCTTGGGACATCTGCCAGCTCCGGGCGAAGATGAGACGGAGGCAGCAAGGGTTGCTTACGTTGCCGCGACACGGGCCACGTCCAAACTGCTCATCACCATCAGTGGCAATGGCCGACTGGGACAAAGGGTACCGACCTGAACACTCGACGGACATCCTCGTGCGCGCGCAAAATCCTTTCTTTTAAGGATGCCCCATGAGCGATCTCTCTGCCTTTCCCGTCACCCGCAAATGGCCCGCCCAACACCCGGACCGACTGCAGCTGTACTCCCTGCCCACGCCCAACGGCGTGAAGGTGTCCATCATGCTGGAGGAAACCGGGCTGCCCTATGAGGCGCATCTGGTGAGCTTCGAAACCAACGACCAGATGTCGCCGGAGTTCTTGTCCCTCAACCCCAACAACAAGATTCCTGCCATCCTCGACCCGAATGGGCCGGGCGGCCGGCCGCTGGCGCTGTTCGAGTCCGGTGCCATCCTGCTGTACCTGGCGGAGAAGACGGGCCAGTTCCTGCCGCGGGACGCCGCGCAGCGCTACGAGACGATCCAGTGGCTGATGTTCCAGATGGGCGGCATTGGCCCGATGTTTGGGCAACTGGGGTTCTTCCACAAGTTCGCGGGCAAGGACTATGAAGACAAGCGCCCGCGTGACCGTTACGCCGCCGAATCGCGGCGCTTGTTGGGTGTGCTCAACCAGCGCCTGGCCGACCGCGCCTGGATCATGGGCGACAGCTACACCATCGCCGACATCGCCGTCTTCCCCTGGGTGCGCAACCTGGTCGGCTACTACCTGGCTGGCGACCTTGTGGGGATTCAGGATTTTGCACACGTGACGCGGGTATTGGAGGCGTTCGTGGCCCGGCCTGCGGTCGCGCGGGGCTTGGCCGTGCCGGTTCCGCGCTGAGCTGCGCCCTACCGTCGCCGCACGCGACGATGCGGGCCTCAGGAACCCGTCGAACTCGTGCCTGGAGTGCCATCGGGGGCGGATGCCCTCCGCTACATGCTCTCCACCCGGTTGCGGCCATGGTCCTTGGCACGGTAGAGCGCATCGTCCACGCGCTTGAGCAACGAGTTCAGGTCGTCCTGGGGTTCGAACGTGGCCACGCCAAAACTCACCGTGATCTGGTCGCACGTGGTGAAGTGGTGCTCGGCGACCGCCAGTCGCAACTTCTCGGCGGCGTTCGTCGCTGCCTCGAGGTCCGACTGCGGCATCAGCAGCATGAACTCCTCGCCGCCCCAACGCGCGACGACATCATTGACCCGGATGTGCTCCTTCACCAGGCTGGTCAGCGTCTGCAGCACGTGGTCACCCACATCGTGACCGTAGGTGTCGTTCACGCGCTTGAAGTGATCAATGTCGTACATGACCAGTGACATGGGCGTGCCATAGCGGCGGGCACGGTCCATCTCGCCCAGCAGGATTCGGGAAAACTGCCTGCGGTTGGCGATGCCGGTCAGGCTGTCGGTGGTGGCCAGATGGTAGATCTCTTCCTCGGACTGCTTGCGCTGCGTGATGTCAAGAACATAGATGCGAATCAAGCCCACTTCCTGCACATAGGAGATGTGCAGCTCGTACGTGGCCTGCCCCACCTTGGCCTCGCGCACGTGCTCGCCCGGTTGCTTGTCGAGCCACAGCATGGCGATCACCTCGCCTGAGCCGTTTTGCAGCAAGGGGTGCGCGGAGCCCATGGCCTTGAGGTCGGGAAACAGTTTCTCGGCCGCCGGGTTGAGATACGTCACGTCGCCGGACGGCGCGAGTTCGATGGCCGGACTCGGAAGCAGCCGCGGAAAGGACGCCAGTCGCAGGATCTCTTCCCGCGCTTGCATCCGCTCCACCGCATGCCCGATCTTCTCGAGCAAGTCGTCCATCTGATAGGGCTTGAGCAGATAGGCAAACGCCCCTTGCCCGGTCGCGGAGATGGCCGTGTCCATCGAGGCGTGCCCCGTCAGGATGATGACCTCGGTCAAAGGCGAGACGGCCTTGACACGCGCCATCACCTCCAGACCGGGGATGTCTGGCAGTATCAGGTCGATCAGAGCCAGGCTGAAGGAATCCCTTTGAACTGCGGCAATGGCTTGCGCTCCGTTGGCGGCGGTGACCGACTCATATCCCTTGAAGCGCAGAATGTCCGCCAGCGTCTTCCTCAGATTCAGGTCGTCATCGACGACCAGGACCAGCTTCTTGCTTTTCACGATGCTTCTCCAGCTAGGACGAGATCAGCAAGCTTTGCAGCTTCTTGATCCGGATTTCGTCAAGCAGTTGATACAGTGCCTCCATCTCCAGAGGTTTGTACAAACAGGTGTAGGCGCCCATCCTTCGGGCCTTCTCGATGGAGCTCGCCATCTCCTGGCGATAGCCGGTGACCAGCACCACCGGTTTGCCGGGATACTTGGCCTGTATCTGCTGCAGGACTTCCACCCCGTCGACGGCGCCCAACTGCAGATCAAGCAGGATGATGGCCAGTTTGTAGTTGTTGTCCAGATGCCCGATCACGCCAAGCGCCTCGGTTTCGGTCTCGACCTGAAAACCCCTGAGCGTCAGGATGTCCTTCAGGGTCCTGCAGAATTCGGGGTCGTCGTCCACCACGAGAATGCTCTCCTCCTGGCGCAGCAGGGACAGGAATGAAAGGATCACCGGAAAGTTGAGTGGCTTGCTCAACACCGCGTAAGCGCCATCGCGTTTGGCGGCCTCCACAAGTTCGTCCGTCGCGTAGGCAGTGACCAGCACAACCGGCAGCGCCGGCGCGATCGCCTCCATTCGCTTGAGAGCCTCAGCACCACTGATGCCCTCCATCTTGACATCCATGAGCACGCAGTCCGGTACGTCGCCGCGGACCTTCTCCACGCCCTCCTCACCGGAATAGGCCGGGATGGGCTCGTGACCCTTGAGGCTCAGGATGTCGCAAGTCGTTTTCACGATGCGCCGATCGTCGTCTACCACTAGGATTCTCATGATGCGCTCCCGCTGGGCAAGGTCACCGTAAACACGCTGCCCTGCCCCGGCACACTTTGCACTCGCACACTGCCGCCGTTGGCCTGCGTCAGGTTCCTGACCACCGCCAATCCGAGACCGACACGCCGGGCCTTGGTGGTGAACAGGGGTTGAAACAGCTTGCCCACATGCTCCGCTGCGATGCCGCCGCCGCTGTCGCGAATGCTGACATCCACCGCCTGACCGCCGTTGTCTGCCTTGACCGTGATCGCCAGCACGCCGCCCTGGGGCATCGACTCCACGGCGTTGGTGATCAGGTTCCAGAATACCTGGTCCATCTGCACCGGATCGACGCGTACACGGGGTATCGACGCCGGAACATCGAGCTGCACGGCGATCGTGGACGGAACCTGGCATTTTCGCAGTGCGTGCTGAATCAGGCCCGCCACCGCGACCAGGTCGCAACGAGGTGGCTTGGTGCGCACGGCATCGAGCAAACCGGACACGATGCGGTCAGCGGCGCCGATTTCGTCCTTGATGATGCCAAGGTATTCCTTGACGCTGGCATCGGAATCCGGCAGCACGGCCTGCAGGTAATACACGGCATTGTTCATGACGCCCAACGGATTGCGCAGTTCGTGCCCCACGGTGTCGGCCACCTGCCCGAGCAGAGCCAGTTTTTCGGCGCGCACTAGTTCGTCCTGCGCGGACCGCAGTTGCTCGGTGGCCTGCAGTACTCGCGCCTCCAGCACGGCGTTCAGGGTGCTGGTCTGCGCCTCAGCCACCCTGCGTCGCTCGACTTCCCGGCGCAATTCGCCCAGCACGGCCACAAGCAGCCCGACGACCAGCAAGCTGTCGAGGAAGGGAACCACCACGCCTGCGAACTGCAGTTCGGCGTTGACGCGTCCGTCCCAAATCAGGTCGATCACCCAGACCAGCAGCATGGATACCAGCACTGCCAGCGCAACGAACAATGCCACGACCTGCAGCGTGTTCAGCGCCAGCAAGTTGCGAACGATCCTGCGCAGCGCGTGGCTTGGAACCTCGCGCAACTTCCTAATCATGCCCACGGCCTCCTCTGCCCGGGATGGGCAGTGTGATGGAAAACACGCTGCCCTTGCCAAATTCACTGTGCACCCGAACGCTGCCGCCATTGGCCTGCGTCAGATTCCTCACGACCACCAGCCCGAGGCCGATCCCCCGCGCCTTGGTCGTGAAAAGGGGTTGGAACAGCTTGGTCATCTGTTCGGGCGTCATGCCCACGCCCGTATCGCGCACATTGACCGTGACAGTGCCTTCAGAGGGGTTCTGAACCGCGCTGATCTCCAACCTGCCGCCGTCTGGCATGGCCTCGACCCCATTGCTGATCAGGTTGCGCAACACCTGCTGAATCTGCAGTGGGTCAATCCGCACGGCGGGCAGGGCAACCGGTATGTCCAGGCGCACCGTGACGTTCGACGGCAGCGCGCACTTGTCCAGGGTTTGGTGCATCAGATCGCCGATGCCCACGTCCTGAGGTTGAGGCAGGCGCGTGCGTACCGAATCCAGCAGCTCGGACACGATGCGATCCGAACTCGTGATCTCGTTCTTGATGATGTTCAGGTACTCCCGAATGCTCTCGTTTCCGTCGCCCAGCACGGTTTGCAGGAAGTACACGGCGTTGCTCATCACACTCAGTGGATTTCGCAGTTCGTGCCCCACGCTGGCCGCCACCTGACCCAGCACCGCCAATTTCTCCCGGCGAACCAATTCCTCCTGAGCGTCGAGCAATTGCTGTGTGCGCTCCCGCACCTTTTGTTCCAGCTCCTGATTCAGTTTGGCCAGCGACTGGTTGGCAGAGCTCAAATCCGCGGCGCGCTGGGCCACCTCGGCCTGAAGGCGTTCCAGTTGCCCGGACACCGCGACAAACGTGTCGTCGAGCACGTCGAACTCGTCCCTGTAGCGCCCCCGGCGAGGCGTTCCGGCCACCGCCTGACGGATCTGTCCAAACGCGTTCTGAACCAGCAATGGCAGCAGGTCCGCCATGCGGCGCAGGCGGGACAGTGGCTGCCACAGAATCAGCAACAGGATCAGTTCAGACAGCACCAACCCCGTCACGCCAACGGCGACATTGCGCCAGATGCCCTCGCGAACCTGTGCATGACTGCTCGTGATGTCGTCGATGAGCACGAAGTAGGCGTTGCCGCGAACCGCGAACTTCTCTACGGGAAGCAGATGGATTTCAAATTCCCGTCCCCCAGCGGATTCCCGAAGTCCAGTGCCGATCGCAGCGGGAGAATCCAGTCGGGCCGCCACGGAGTGCAGCAGGGGCAGGTTCTGCTCGAAATTCGTCAGCGCCGAAATGCGCGCGTGCCAACGGGCGATGACTCTGCGATCATCGCCAGGCGTCGCGGGCACGGAATCGGCCACGTTCAGAAGGCCAACATCGACGCCCGAAATGTTCTTGAAACTGACGATGCCCGCGGCCAAGGTGGCCCCCAGCACGACAATGCCAGAGTTCTTTCCACGGGAGAGCATGGGTGCCACCGCCAGTTGAAGACACTTGTGCGTGCAATCCAGAAACGTCAGTGGCTGCTCGGTCCTGCTGACCTCGCGGATGTAGCCGTGAATGAGTTCGGAATCGGGATACTCGATGTCGTCGGATTTCGAACTTTGGACCACCGCGCCTTGTGTGTCGTACAGTTGCGCCAGATCGAACGAGGCCGCCAACTGCAGCGACTGCCATCGATCCGTGAACTCCTTGCGCGCCGCGACCGAGGAAAGGCTCGAAAACTGCTCGGTCAGGCCGCTGATCAGGGGGACAACCTCGGTCATGCCCTGCAAGGTGGCCGAGGACTGGCGCACCAAGCCTTCCAGCTCCCTGACCTGCTTGTTGTAGCGCGACTCCCGTTCCGCCTCAAACTGACTCAGCAGATGACCGGAGACATAGACGGTGGAAAACGATGTGATCGCCAGCAGCAACAGACTGAAGATGACCAATGCGCGCCATTTCAGGCTAAAGAAGCGTGGAGCGTGCGGAGTACTCATCGTGGTGCGCCTCGAGAACAACGCAGGCCCCACGGCCTAGAAACTGTATGACGCCTGGACGGCCAGCATGTCCCAGTTTTCCTTGATCGCGGAAGGGACCCGGTTCTCCCTGCCAGACAGCCATGCCGTACCGTTTACGCGGTGCCATTCCGCCCGCAGCAACACGCCTGGCATCACCTTCCATCCCAGGCCCAGTGTCCAATCCTTGGCGTAGCGGCTGTGCGCTGGCACACCCGTTGCGGACTGGAACATGGCGCCTGACCTGTCGCTCTTGTCCGCATACAAGATGTCCCGGCGCAGCAGCACGTCCCAATCCTTGGCAAACTGGTAGGTACCCTGCACGTAACAGCTCATCGCAACGGTTCGGGTGTCTGGCGCCAGCGGTCTGAAGCCACGGAAGATGGACTTCTGCTCGGGCTGCAACTCGATGGCCACGCCCCATTTGTCCGCGCTGTACTGGGCCGACACGATGTACGTCTTCAGGTGGATTTCGCCGCTGGGGAACAGCGCCGGTTTTGAACCCACACGGGCATCAACGGCGGTCAGCGCCAGGCGCAAACTTCCACCCTGGAGTTCATACAGAAGGCGCCCGACGTAGGACTGCCGCGGCGTCGATGTCGCCTTCGACAGGCTGTCCAGAATGGGCTCGCCCGTGCCAACGTCAACGAAAAAATCACCCATTGCGCTGCGCTGCTCTCCGTAGAACTGCGCCCCATCCAGTGACAGGATCAGGCTGCGCGCATCGTCCCGGTATATGGACTCCGGAAGGAATATGCTGGGCCGCGTATTGGCTACGTCGCGCGTCAGGTTGTACAGCCCGATGGGGTTCTTGTGCCGCCCCACGCGCAGTCCCGCGCGATGGTCGGCGCTGGAGGCGAAGGTGAGATCCATGAGGGCGTAGTCGAAGCGCGGCTTGTCGTCGTCCGTCAGCCCGGCCTTGCGAGAGTTCACCTGCGCGGCGAACTGCAGGTTGGGCATGGCCTGCCAGGACAGGTTCACGCCCAATTCCCTGAAGTCCGGACTACCGTTCTCGCTGGCGCCAAAAAAGTTGTTGGCGCTGGTCGATATGTAGGCCTGACTGGCGAACCCATGGAGTTGCACATTCTCCGAAAGATCCACCGCCATGACCGGCGCACTGCACGCGAATCCCACCACGGCGACCCAGGAGCGTGTCTGCCGTGAGTATCGGGGTCTAGCGGACTTCCAGAACATGGACGCTCTCATTCTTCCCTCCTTCTTGCAGGTAGGTATCTGGCAGATAACCGATCGCTCCGGGTGTCGAGGACACCTTGAGCAGCATTTCCTTGGGGGATTCCACGACCGTTGGCGCCTGGCCGGAGCCGGAGAAAATCAGCAGGTCCCACGAACGTCGCAACTGATGCGGAAAGGTGTTGAGCACGCGCTTGGCAAACAAGACGTGAACTGCGTTCTCATCGGGCAGGACAAAGACCTTGATCGGCTTGCCGCTGGGCCACTGACGCAGGCGCATGCTGAAGATGGCACGCAGGGTGTTGGACGACACCGTGCGGTCCGCGACGTCCGAGTTGACGATGACCTCCTGCGCCATGACCGGCGTCGGTGCCATTGCCGCTAGACCAAGCGCCAACCAGCACACTGCAAGCACCATCCGCAGGAGTACTCCGTAGCGGTCTTTTGTCATGGACTTTCACCCTCATCCCGGTCGGCTTCGGTCACGGGAACTTGCCGTGCCCGCAACACGATGCCTCAACCACCAGTGGGTCTCTTATACCACCCGCGGGCCGGCGTTGCCACGTCAAACGTCAAGCCAGATGCACTGGTCGGCCATGCCCGCCAATCACGGGCCGGCAACGCTTTGCGTTCGATGCGGATCCACATCCGACGGGTGCAGCGGGAACGACACGGGTTCTGTGTCCCTGAAGAATTCCGCGGACGGGGTTGTACGACGCCGGACAAACGTGGCCAGCACCCGTTGCGAGCGTGAAAAGTACGCCATCCACAGGGGAAGCACAATGAGGTTTCGCACAAACGCCACCCACTCTTTGGGCGTCATGGCTTCAGCCGCCGGTGGAAGTGCCAACGTCAACGCCAGATCGGCCACGGTCACGACGAGTGCAAAGCCAGACACCACCACGAACACTCGCGGCAGACTGGTGCGCCGGGTGAGAAACAGCCACGCGACCAACAGGTAGCCGATCACCAGCGCCAAGTTGACCACCAGTGCGAACAGGATGCTCGGCGCCCAAAGTACATGGTAGGCGGAACCGCCGGGCGTGGTCAGCGCCAGCCACACGTTGGTCGCGTAGGTCGGCCACGATTCCCCGAGCAACTGGGCGGGCTTGTAGATCGCCCCCGCAATGCCGATGCCCGCAAGGATCAGCCAGCCACCCAGGCCCGACGGTGCCTGGGGGTCGGTCGGGGCACGCGGCTCCGGATCCCATCGGTACACGCGAACGGCCAGCGCGGCGAAGACAAGCAAGGACAACGTACCCAGCACCGCGGGCACCCAGTGCGGTGAGCTCGCGCCCGAGGGTTCTGCGGCCGGATCGGTGTGGTAGAGCACGTAACTCACCGCGTCACGCGCCTTGGTCAGATTGGCAGAGTACCGCCCCACGTCATTCGCCGCGATGTAGGCCAGCCGCGACCTGAAATGGTCGCGCAACACCACCGTCGAACCCTTCCAGGTCTCGTTGCGTTCAAACTCGAAGGCAGGATCCTCCACACGCATCGTTCGGTCTTCTCCCTTCCACTTCCCGGGAAGCAGGACCTCCGTCACATTTGACACGTCGATGGGATGCGGGAGCGACAGTGGAGAGTCACGTACCTGGCCACTGGGTCGCTGCATGAGGTCCAGCAGATCGGGCACGTCGATGGAGGCTTCCAGTCGCTTGTTCTTGTCCGAACGTTCCCAAAAGGATTTGAGCCGGTAATGTTCCGTCATCGTCAACTGATTGGCGGTGGCGTCGTCAACCACTTCGATGGGCGCAGCAACCTCCACGCCGGGGTAGTACCTGGCATAGAAGTTGACATACATCCTTTGCAGGTCGTCCCTGCTTTTCGCTGCGAGCGTCGTCCGCAAAGAATCGGCAGCGGCCCCGCGTGCCACCGTCGTCACCGTGTACTGGGCTGGCTTGTCCAAGCCCTCCCGTGAATCGATCACCGTGCGAATGTCCCGTTGGTTCGCGCGCGTCCGTTCTCCGGCCATGCCCACCAGAGCATCGGAGCGCTCGTCCACCACCAAGGCGGCGCCAAAGTCGGCCTGCACGATATGGGGCAAGTCCCCCTGTTGGGGCGTGCGCGTGGGATCAATCCAATAGTCGTTCCCGTTCAGGCGTGCTCTCACGAGCACATGATTGAACGCGCCCGGCGACGGCTGCCACTGTTCAATTCCGCGGCGCACGCGAGTGTTGACGAGAGCCGGGTGGGCGTCGATGCCCAGCCCTCGCAGCATCGCCACGGTCAGGCGTGCCTTGTCCTTGCAGTCTCCAAATCGACGGGTCAGAACCGCCTCGGGCGAACTTGGTGCGTGCGAGCCGACGCCTACCTCCACTCCAAGATATCGGACCTCGCGCTGCACGAACCGCAAGGTTTCCAGCAGACGCGCACTATCGTCCCGGTGCAGTGCGGCGATGCGCGAAACCTCGCCCCGGACCTTGGGAGTGCCCTGGTCGGGCAAACGATATAGCGGCACGGCCCAACGCGCGACTGACTGCCAATCATTGAACTCACCCCATTGCACCCAGCGATACGGATCAAACCACTCCGGGGCGTCGTTTTCCACCCTCACGCCCGAAACACCATGCAGGTCCCACAGGTATTCCCGAAACGACGATGATTCACGGACCGTGGGATCCGGTGCGTTGTTGAGTTTACGCAACTGCAGTTCACGCCCACGAGGCCAGATCAGCCGTGCGTGGACACGTGCAATGGGAACCGCCCACTGCAGGTCAAAGCGACCAAATTGCCTCGAACCGAAAACGGGGTTGTGACCTCGCAGGCTGTACGCATACTCCACGACGTCGCCCACGCGAACGTCGTCCAGCACGACGCTCGCGGTCATGCTGCCGTCGAAGATGAGGGCTTCCATGTCCGTTTCGCGTTGCAGCACCCTGACGGTCGCCGTGTTGAGCTTGGGTATGACCTGCGCGCCGCGTCGCACATTGATTGCATGCAGTGTGAGCCGCTGAAAGGAAGGGGCATAGATGATTTCCAGATTAGCGATGGATTCCACCCCCCGCGCGTCCAGTGCCTTCGATGCCATATGCCGATAACTCACACGATCCGCTCCATCGATGCGCACCTGGGAGTCGTTGAGCAGGTAATACACCCCTTGTGCCACCTGGCCCGCGGGCGGCGTAGCCGTTACATCGGGCACCAGCGGCACGACCCAGGTCGGAGCGGGGCCCACGTCAAGCCCCTTGCGCTGCGCCCAGGTTCCTTGCGCCAGGGCCAGCGACAACATCGCAATGAGAACCTGGCGCAATATTGCTATGAAATTAGATTGCATGCTTGTAGTATCGCATTGCCGTGGTCGGCGTGTACCCACGAGATCCGTGTGCGCATCCGGCGGACTCTCCTCACTGGAAGTCCCGGCTGTGCGTGCCCAGCCGCCCCAGCAGCGGCGTGAGGTCCACCAGCCGCTTCGCGATGAGGTGGCGCACTTGGCCACCGCTGTCCACGTCGCGCTGCCACACGCCGTACACGGCCAGCAGCCGGGCGTGGATCACCTCCTGGCGCTGGCGTTCGCGCAGGGCCTTCCACACGATGACATTGACGGTGCCGGTCTCGTCTTCCAGCGTCATGAAGGTCACTTCGTGCGCGGTCTGCGGCCGCTGGCGCACGGTGACGATGCCGCAGGCGCGCACCAGCGCGCCGCTGGGCAGGTCGCGCAGGGCCTGGGCGGTGAGCAGCCGCTTCTTGTCCAGCATCGGGCGCAGCAGGCACAGGGGATGGCGGCGCAGGGTGAGGCCGGTGGCGGCGTAGTCGAAGACGATGTCCTCGCCTTCGGGCGCGGCGGGCAGCGCCAGCAGGTCTTCGTCCACGGGCACGGCCTTGAGCAGGGGCGGTGCGAGCCTGAGGGCCGAGGCGTCCCACACCTGCTGGCGGCGGTGTCCGGACAGCGCCGCCAACGCATCGGCCGCGGCCAGGGCCTTCAGGTCCGACGCATCCAGCGCGGCGCGCAGGGCCAGGTCTTCGGTGCTGGCAAAGCGCTGTTCATGCCGCGCGGCCACGATGCGCTGCGCCCCCGCCACGCTCAGGCCCGACACCATGCGCAGGCCCAGGCGCACAGAAGGGGCTTTGGGGGGATCGTGGGAAATGGAATCTGACCCCCATTCCTCCAGCGTGCAGTCCCACGCGCTGTGCACCACGTCCACGGCGCGGACCTGAACGCCGTGGCGTTGCGCGTCCTGCACGAGTTGCGAGGGGGTGTAAAAGCCCAGGGGCTGGCTGTTGAGCAGCGCGGCCAGGAAGCAGGCGGGTTCGTGGCACTTGAGCCAGGAGCTGACGTAGGCCAGCAGTGCAAAGCTGGCGGCGTGGCTCTCGGGAAAGCCGTACTCGCCAAAGCCCTCGATCTGACTGAAGATGGCCTGCGCGAATTCCAGCGAATAGCCGCGCGCCGTCATGCCGTGGATCATGCGGTCGTAGAACTTATGCACCCCACCCTTGCGCGTCCACGCGGCCATGGAGCGGCGCAGGCTGTCGGCCTCGCCCGCCGTGAAGCCTGCGGCCAGCATGGCGATCTGCATCACCTGTTCCTGAAAGATCGGCACGCCCAGGGTGCGCCCCAGGGCTTCCTTGAGTTGGGGATATTGGCAATGTTCACGCTCCGGGTGCGCGCGTGCCTTGAGGTAGGGATGCACCATGCCGCCTTGTATGGGGCCGGGGCGCACGATGGCCACCTCCACCACCAGGTCGTAGAAGCAGCGCGGACGCAGGCGCGGCAGCATGGACATCTGCGCGCGGCTTTCAATCTGGAACACACCCACGGTGTCGGCGGCGCAGATCATGTCGTAAGTGGGCCCATCGCCTTCCGGGATGTCCTGCATGGCGAAGGTGTGCCCGCGCCGCGCACTCACCAGTTCCAGACAGCGGCGGATGGCGCTGAGCATGCCCAGGGCGAGCACGTCCACCTTGAGCAGGCCCATTTCGTCCAGGTCGTCCTTGTCCCACTGGATGATGCTGCGCAGCACGGGCAGCGCGGTATCGGGTGTTTGACGCTCCGTGGTGCCCGTACTGCCACGATCCCCTTGTGCGGGTCGATCCCCATGCTGCGCACGGGGCCCCTCGCCCCACGCTTCAGGGTCTCCCTCCATGGCCGCGTTTTCCACCGGCACCAGGCGCGTGAGCTTGCCCTGGGTGAGCACGAAGCCACCCACGTGCTGACCCAGGTGCCGCGGAAAGCGCATGAGCTGGCGCGACAGGTCCAGCCACAGCGCCAGTTGTCGCTCCGAATGCGCGGGCGCGTCCGCACCGAGCCGCTCCAGCGCCGATCGCAGCCGCTCGCCCAGCACCTCGCGGCTGTACATGCCGGGGTGCTCGCGCGACAGGGCCTGGATCAGCTCGGGCGCAATGCCCAGCGCCTTGCCCACGTCGCGCAGGGCGCTGCGGGGTCGGTAGCTCACCACCACGGCGGCAATGGCGGAACGCTCGCGCCCGTACTTGGCGTAGATGTACTGGATCACCTCCTCGCGGCGCTGGTGCTCGAAGTCCACGTCGATGTCGGGCGGCTCGTCGCGCTCGCGGCTGATGAAGCGCTCGAACAGCAGATTGGTGCGCGTGGGGTCCACCTCGGTCACGCCCAGGCAGTAGCACACGGCGGAGTTGGCCGCGCTGCCGCGCCCCTGACACAGGATGCCGCGGCTGCGCGCGAAGCGCACGAGGTCGTGCACCGTGAGGAAGTACATCTCGTACTTGAGCTCGGCGATCAACGCCAGCTCGTGCTCCACCTGCGCCCGCACACTGTCGGGGACGCCCCGCGGGTAGCGCGTGGCCGCGCCCTCCCAGGTCAGGCGCGCCAGGGCGTGCGCGGGCGTCTGGCCGGCGGGCACCGTCTCCATGGGGTACTGGTAGCGGATTTCGTCCAGGGAAAAGCGGCAGCGCGCCGCCACCTCCAGCGTGTTCGCCAGCAGGGCCGCGGGGTAGATGTGCCCCAGCCGCAAGCGCGTGCGCAGGTGCGCCTCGGCATTGCGCTGCACCTGCTGGCCGCATTCGGACAACGGCAGGTGCAGCCGGGTGGCGGTGAGCACGTCGTGCAGCGGCTTGCGCGAACGCACGTGCATGAGCACGCCGCCAGCCGCCACCAGCGGCACGCCGGTCGCCACACCCACCTGCGTGAGGGTATGCAGCCACAACGCATCGTCCAGGCCGTGCAGCAGTTCCACCGCCAGCCACAGGCGCGCGCCGAACCGATCCGCCAGCGGCTGAAGCAGCGCCGCGAACGCGCGCGTGTGCGCCTCGGTGGGGATGCGGTGCGGCGGCAGCAACAGCAGTTCACAGTCGTCCAGCAGCGCCAGATCGCACGTCCCCAGCGTCACGCGGTACTGGCCCTTGGGCGCACTGCGGCGCGCGGCGGTGATGAACTCGCACAGGTTGCCCCAGCCGTTGAGGTTGCACGCCAGGGCGATCAGCTCAAAGCGCTCACCGGCGTCGCCATGGTGCACGGTGAACACGCTGCCAAGTACGAGCTTGAGGCCCAGTTTTTTGGCCTGCGCATGGGCACGCACCACACCAGCCACGGAGCATTCGTCGGTGATGGCCAGGGCGCTGTAACCCAGGGCATGGGCGCGCTCCACCAGCTCCTCGGGCTGCGAGGCCCCGCGCCCAAAACTGAAGTTGGACAGGCAATGCAGCTCGGCGTAGGCAGGCAGTTGGGTCAACATGGCGCGGCTCCACCGTCACGGGCGCTCAGGCATACAGCCCGTGCAGGTACCAGCGGTCCGTGCCCTGCCCCATGGCCAGGCGCTCGCGAAACACCCAGAGCAGACCGACATGCGGGCTGTGGGCCACGAAGTAGTCGCGCAAGGTGGCGGCGGGAGCGGCAGTCTGATCCCAGCCCATCACCTCCAGCCGCTGCGGCCCCACCAGCAACTGCAGCGCGCCCTGGTACAGCGGGCGGTTGCCCTGCAGTGCCAGACGCAGGGGCTCGCGCAGCAGCCAGGTGGGGTACAGCGCCGCATTTTCAGTGTCATTCCAGGCCACGACACAGGATGGAAGAGAATTTCCAGCTAGTGTTTTAATAGCATCCGCCGCTGCCGGCAGGGTCTGCATGTGTTCGGGCCGGTGATCCGCCTGCGCCTGCAGGCACACCACCTGCCGCGATCCCAGGCGTGCGCCCAGGCGTTCCACCAACTGGTGCAGGCTGTCGCCCTGGCGCTGGTCCTCGATCAGCAGGCTCGCGCTGGCCGTGGGCAGCGGCGCCACCTCCAGCGACTGCAGACGCAGGCTGTGCGCCGGCGCAGCCAGGGTGCGGCGCGCCAGTTGTTCGGCCGTCAGGCGCGCCAGATGCGCCATGTCGCGCGTGGGTTCGGCCGTGCGGATGACCAGACTTTCGTGGGCCGGCACCCCGCCTGTGGCCTGGCCGCGCCGCGCGTCCAGCAGCCAGGTCCATTGCAGCGCCAGCACGCCGCTTTGCCGCGCCTGCAGCCAGGCCTGCAACGGCATGAGCAAACGCTGCGCCGCGAACATCAGCGCCGGGGCGGACTCCACCAGCGCGTGCAGCTCCAGCTTCACGTCGAACACCTGCGGCGCCACCTGCCAGACATGGGCTTCGGGCTTGAGCCCGTAGGCGCGATCCAGCGCGTCCAGCAATCCCGAGCCAAAGCGCCGCGCCACGCCACCGCGCGGCAAGGCCCGCGCCTCGCCCCAGGTGTTGCAGCCCAAGCGCACCAGCGTGGGCAGATGCTCACGCGCGGCGCTCAGGGTGTGCAGCGGCAGGAGATCGGGCGGCAAGGGCACGGCCGCGGGCCCCTGCTGCAACTGCCAGCGCAGGCGCGCCAGGGCCAGCAACGCGGTGGTGCCCTGTGCCCAGGACGCCGTGCGCACCATGGCCTCGCCTTGCTGCAGCACGCGCCGCAACAAGGCCTCGCGTCCACCGAACAGACGCTCGCTGCCGGAGACTTCCAGCAGCACGGCCTCGTCCTGCAAGGCCACGCGCGGCGTGAACCGCAGGGCCCACCAACCCAAGGCCTCCCGCCATGCGGCTTCCTCCTGCGCGCAGGGGGCCACCCCAACGGAGGAAGCCTCGCCCAAGGGCAGCAGCGCAATCCAATGCATGGCGCCCCTCAGACCAGAATCGCGTTGACCTGCGGCACAGGGCCGCCGCGGGCCACACGCACCGGCCGGACCGGGCACAGGTCCGACGCCGCATCCGCGCGCCGCCGAACGGCCCGCTCGCGTGCCGCCGCCAGCAGCCCCTGCAGCGCCGGGCTGTGCAGTGGCAGCCGCAGCGGCACGTCCAGCGGCGGGCCGCGCCGCTTGAGGATGCGCACGCAGCCCTCGTGCCGCGCCCCTTCATCCAGCGCGTCGGCCGGCGTGACCACGTGCATGGCCGCGGGCGTGGCCCACTCCAGCAGCAGGCGCAGCGGGGCCGGTGAAGACTCGTGCCGGGCCTGAACCGGGCGCACCACCCACAGCAGCTTGCGATGGTCGTGCGCCGCCAGATGCAGGCGGCGCAAGGCCTCGGCGCGCACCTGGGGCAGCCAGGCCAGCACCGCCCCCACGTCGGCGCAGCGCAGGGCCTGCTCGCAGGCCCAACTGCGTGCCGCCGGCGTGTCGGTGTGCACGCACAGCAGGCGCTGCGCCTGCAGCCCGCGCGCCTGCAGGGCCGGCCCCAGCGGCACATGCGGCGCCCCCACCAGGGCCACGCAGGCACGCTGGGACACCGGCCCCAGCGCCGGCAGCAGCAGGCCCCATTCCCCCGTTCCCGGCTGAACCTGAAGCAACTCGATCATGGCGCCCACAGGCCAGCCGCCGCCCGGTAATTGCGCGTCCAGCACCGGGTGGCCACTGGGCAGCACCGGCCCCGCCCCCGCCGCCACCCGGTCCGCGCGCCACACCCCCGCCTCCATCAGCGTGGATGGGTCGTTCAAGGCAACACGGGGAAGGGGGGCAGGCATGGCTGGAGGCAGAAAAATCCGTGACGGAGACTGTATATTTTTACAGTATTGTGAGCCACAATCCAGGCCGCCGCAAACCCGAGTCACAAGACGGATGGGCGAATTACAATTGCAATGCAATTTCAGGAGCGCCCATGAAAACCGCCACGCTTCCCGCCCTGCGCGTCAGCCCCGCACTGCGCGAGTCCGCCGAACGGGCCTTGCGCCCACACGAAACCCTGTCCAAACTGATGGAGGCGTCCCTCAAAAGCTTCATTGCACAGCGGCAAGCGGAGGACGATTTCATTGCGCGCGGCCTGCGTTCCGCTCAGCAGTCCAGGGAAGACAACCGCTACATCGCTGCCGACGACGTTCTTGCCAAGTTGGCGCAACGGCTGGAGCAAGCCAGACGGCAACCATCACAGACAACCGACGCTCCTGTCGTTGCCGCCCCCAAACGCCCCTCACGCCGGGCAAGCGCCAAGTGACCCGGTACCAGGTCCGGTTCACCCCTGCGGCAGAAGACGACCTGCTGCGCTTGTACGATTTCCTGCTCGCCCACGATCTTGCGGTAGCGGATCGCGCCCTGCAGACCATCCAGCAAGCCCTGCATCTTCTGGAACAGTTTCCGTTCACCTGTCGCAAGGCGGCTCAAGGCGAGCACGGGGCGCGCCTGCGTGAACTGGTGATTCCCTTCGATGCCCACGGATACGTTGCCCTGTTTGAAATCGAGGACGCGAGCACCGTCACCATCCTGGCCGTTCGGCATCAACTCGAATCTGATTACCATTGACACCGATTTGCGTCTGCATTCATCCCTGATTCACCACACAACTCATGTCCATTTTTGAAATCGAAGGCGGTGTTGCGCTGCGCGGCACGGTCCGCGCCTCGGGCAACAAGAACGCCATATTGCCCATGATCGCCGCCTGCATCCTCACGGATCAGGAAATGATCCTGGAGAACGTGCCCGACATCATCGACGTGCGCCACATGCTGGACGTGATCGTCGAGCTCGGCGGCAAGGTCGAGCGCAGCGGCGAACGCGTGAGCGTGCACCTGGCGCACGTGAACAAGAGCGAGATCTCCCAGGCACTGTGCAACAAGGTGCGCACCTCCATCCTGTGCGTGGCGCCACTGCTGCACCGCACGGGCAAGGCCCGGCTGTTCCCGCCCGGCGGCGACGTGATTGGCCGACGCCGCCTGGACACGCACTTCTATGGCCTGCAAAAGCTCGGTGCCACCATGGAGCTGGACGGCAGCTACGACTTCGCCGTGCCCGGGCACCTCACGGGAGCTGACCTGTTCTTCGACGAACCCTCGGTCACCGGCACCGAGCACATCCTGATGGCTGCGGCCGTGGCCAACGGACACACCATCATCCGCAACGCCGCCTGCGAGCCGCACGTGCAGGACCTGGCCCACATGCTCAACGCCATGGGCGCGAGGATCTCGGGCATCGGCACCAACCAGCTCGACATCGACGGCGTGCCCTCGCTGCACGGCACCACGCACCGCGTCTGCCACGACCACGTCGAGGCCGCGTCCTACCTCGCGCTGGCCGCGGCCACGGGCGGCGAGATCAAGGTCGAGGGCACGGACCTGCACGCGTACTGGATGTGCAAGCGCGTGTTCGCCACGCTGGGCGTGAAGATCGAGCTGTACAAGGACCACATCCACCTGCCGGCCGAGCAGGAACTGCGCGTCACCCGCGACTACGACGGCTCCATCCCCGTCATCGGCGACGGCCCCTGGCCGCAGTTCGCCACCGACCAGATGAGCTGCATGATCACCCTGGCCACGCAGGTACAGGGCAGCGTGCTGTTCTTCGAGAAGATGTTCGAGTCGCGCCTGTACTTCGTGGACCGGCTCATCGGCATGGGCGCCAACGCCGTGGTGTGCGACCCGCACCGCGTGGTCATCAGCGGCAAGTCGCAGTTGCGCGGCACGACCCTGAGTTCACCCGACATCCGCGCGGGCATGGCCCTGCTGGGCGCGGCCCTGTGCGCCAAGGGCAAGTCCATCGTGCAGAACGCCAACATGATCGAGCGCGGCTACGAGCGCATCGATGAAAAGCTGCTCGGCCTGGGCGCGCGCATCACGCGCCGCGCCTGAGCCGTGGCCCGCGGACGCAACCTTTTTTAACCACCCCAAGAACGGAGAACACGATGGGAATGTTTGCCTGGCAGGAAAAGGAACCCGCGGTGCTGGACGAGGGCGGAGTGATCAGCCCGGATGAACGTCTGCCCTGGCCGCAGACGGCCGCCATGGGCGTGCAGCACGTGATCGCCATGTTCGGCGCCACGGTGCTGGCGCCCATCCTCATGGGGTTCGATCCGAACATCGCCATCCTGATGAGTGGCATCGGTACGCTGATCTTCTTCGTCGTCACCGGCGGCAAGGTGCCCAGCTACCTCGGGTCGAGCTTTGCCTTCATCGGTGTGGTCATCGCGGCCAGCGCCTACGCAGGCAAGGGCCCCAACGGCAACATCGGCGTGGCGCTGGGCGGCATCATCGCCTGCGGCGTGATCTATACGCTCATTGGCGCGCTGGTGCAGGCCATCGGCACGGGCTGGATCGAGCGTTTCATGCCCCCGGTGGTCACGGGCTCGGTGGTGGCCGTGATCGGCCTGAACCTGGCGGGCATTCCCGTCAAGAACATGGCGGCCAGCAACTTCGACTCGTGGATGCAACTGGTGACCTTCGTGAGCGTGGGTCTGGTGGCCGTGACCACGCGCGGCATGGTGCAGCGCCTGCTGATCCTGGTGGGTCTGATCGTGGCCAGCCTCATCTACGCCGTGCTCACCAACGGCATGGGGCTGGGCAAGCCCATGGACCTGGGCGGTGTGGCCAATGCCGCATGGTTCGGTGCGCCCGCCTTCTCCGCGCCCACGTTCAGTGGCACAGCCATGTTGCTGATCGCGCCGGTGGCCATCATCCTCGTGGCCGAGAATCTGGGCCACCTCAAGGCCGTGACCGCCATGACCGGCAAGAACCTGGACGCCTACCTCGGGCGCGCCTTCATGGGTGACGGCATTGCCACCATCGTGAGCGGCGCCGCCGGTGGCACGGGCGTGACCACCTACGCCGAGAACATCGGTGTCATGGCCGCCACCAAGATCTACTCCACGGCCGTGTTCCTGGTGGCCGCGCTCATCGCCGTGGTGCTGGGCTTCTCACCCAAGTTCGGCGCCGTCATCCAGGCCATTCCGCTGCCCGTGATGGGCGGTGTCTCGATCGTGGTGTTCGGGCTGATCGCCGTGGCCGGCGCCAAGATCTGGGTGGACAACAAGGTGGACTTCTCGCAGAACAAGAATCTCATCGTCGCCGCCGTCACCCTGATTCTGGGCACGGGCGACTTCACGCTCAAGTTCGGGCAGTTCGCGCTGGGCGGCATCGGCACCGCCACCTTCGGTGCCATCCTGCTGTACGCCCTGCTCAACCGCAAGGCGGCGTAGCGTCAGAAGCGGACGGCGCGCAGGCTCAGGGGCGCGCCGTCACCGGCCCCAGTTCGGCCCGCACCGTGCCCTGGCCTCCCGCAAACACCAGGTCCAGCCAGGAGATGGCCTGGGTGTCCAGTTGCAGCTTGCCCTTCTGGTTGCCCCAGTTCGGGCGGCGCGTGAAATCCTTCAAAGCGATCACGTAGGTCTTCCACGCACCGGTACCCGTGAGCTTGGGGCTTTGCAGGCTTTCACCGTCGGCCTGGCGCACGCCCTCGTAAGTGCCCACGTCCGTCGCAGCGGCTCCGGCCTCCTCGATCAGCACCTGGAACTGCGCGCCCCGGCTCACTTTGGCCTGCAGCACCAGTTGCGTCGCGCCCGACATATCGATGCCGTCCTTGTGGTCGGCGGCGAAGTGGATCGACCAGCCCAGGCCCCAACCGGTGCCCGTGGCGCCCTGCGCCACGAACCACGCCCGGCCCGTGGGGACCTGCGGCTCGCTGGTGGCGCCCGTGGCTTCATCGCCCCACCACGACGGAGCCGCCACCGGCGCATGCCCCGGCCCCAGGATGATCGTGGCTTTGCGGACCATCGGGTGATCGAACCGTGGCAATGACACCTTGGGCAGCGGCGCTGCCGTACGGCTGGGCGGCGGACCCACGAGGGAGGGCGGTGCCGGCGGCAACTCCGGGAACCAGGCGCGCACCGCGGGCTTGGGCCGACGCTGGGCGTCGAACAGACCCCAGTGCTTTTCCACTTCGTACGGGCCTGCGGAATCGCCCCCGCCCTTCCAGTTTTCGTCGAAGGCCTCGAAGTGGAACACCACGGTGTGGGTGCGGTCCACCCAGGCGCTCATGGCCTGGTAGTAGGCCGTCTGCGCCGCGTCGCCCACCACGCCCTTGATCAGGTAGCCCTGCTGCCCCGGCGCGTTGGCCGCGGGGTTGTAGGTCGTGGCCCAGCCGGTCTCGCCGATGATGATGTCGCGGTCCGGATGCAGGGTCTTGACGGTCTGCACGGTCTGCTCGGTCCAGGCGACGGCGTTGTCCACCTGCTGCCCGTTCCACAGGGCGTACAGGTGCAGCAGCACGAAGTCCACCTCCTGCGCCACGGCGCGGCTTTTCGGCTTGTTCCAGAAGTTGTAGTCGTCGGCCGTGGTCACGGGCTGCTTGATCGCGGCGCGCACGGCGCGGATGCCGCGGATCAGCAAGTCCGGGTCCACCTTGTGCGAAGACCACCCGACCTGCGTTTCGTTGCCCACGTTCACCGCCACCACGATCTCCGGGAAACGGTTGGCCAGGGCAATGGCCGTCTCGATCTGGCGCTGGTTCTCCTGCACGCGGGCTGGCATGTCCGCGGGTTCGATCCACGCGCCCAACAGCACCTTCATGCGGATACCGTGCTTGCGGATCACCTCCAGCAGTCGCTGGGTGTCGGCGTCGGCGCCGTACACCCGGATCATGTGCCAGCGCTGCGCCAGGATGCGCATGTCCTCCAGCATCTGGGCCTCCGTCGGCCCCGGCTCGCGGCCCGGCGCCTGGCCGTCGCGGTGCGGACCGTAGGACAGCGCATGCCCCGCCCACACCCCGTCCACCTTGGCGTCGAACGGTCGCACAGTGAACTGGGCTTCGCGGGCGTAGGCCGTTTGGGCATCAAACGTCACCGCCGCTGGCTGCGCGTGGGCGCCACCCAGCCCCCCCAACACACAGGCGTACGCCACCACCCCACAACTCACCACCCTCTTCCACACGCGATCAAACCTCATTGCGACTCCCATGTCGTTGTTCCGGTATCGATGCCCCGGGCCCATCCTTCGCTTTGATGGGCCCGCAGCGTGAGCGATCTTACCGGGGTGCCGCGGGCTTGCCGCTCAGCTTGGGCGCGACATCTGCGCCACCAGATACGTGGCCAGTCGCCGGGGCATGAAACGCACCGATTGCGCCATCACCGCGTTCATCCAGCCATGCACGGCCACGCGCCGGCCCGCGAACAGGGCACGCAGGCCGAAGTCCGCAACCTCCTTGGACGTGGGCAGCTTCTTGCCCTTGACCAAGGCGCTGTCATGCATGTCCGCCTTGTCCTGGAACCCGCTGCGCGTGGGACCGGGACACAGGGCCGTGACCGTCACGCCCGTGTCCGCCAGTTCCTCTGCCAGCGCCTCGCTGTAGCTCAGCACATAGGCCTTGGTGGCGTAGTACACCGCCATGTACGGGCCGGGTTGAAACGAGGCCGTGGAGGCCAGGTTCAGGATCCTGCCGCGTTGCGCGATCAACCCGGGCAGCAGCAGCTTGGTCAGGCGCGTAAGCGTCACCACGTTCAGGTTGATCATGCGTTGCTCATCCTCCAAAGCGGTCTCGGCGTGGCGCCCGAACAGCCCCACACCCGCGTTGTTCACGAGCACGGCCGGGCGCACCCCCTGCTGTGTCAATTGGTCCGCGATCGTGTCGGCGGCGTCCACGGCACTCAGGTCCACGCCGATGGTCTGCACCTGAACGCCGTGCCGGGCGCGCAGCTCCCCAGCCAAAGTGTCCAGCTTGTCCAGCCCGCGTGCGGCCAGCATCAGGTGGTAACCCGCCGCCGCCAGGTTGCGCGCCAGCTCCAGCCCAATGCCGCTGGAAGCCCCCGTGACCAAGGCCCAGGCGGGAGCGGAACGCGAGGATGAGGTGTGAGTGGTGTTCATGTGATGTCCTTTCGGATTAAGAGATTAAGCGTTTAAATAAATAGACCAAATGCAGCAAAAAATGAGCGCTGACCGGCGCCCTCGGAACGGGTGGGAAATGGGTCACACGCAGGCTTCCACCTCCCGCACAAAGCGTTTCAGGGCCGCTACCGCTTCGTCGATGGTCAGCGAATACAGCCCCTCGGTACCGCGCTTTTGCACGCTCACCAGACCCGCCTGCCGCAGCACCTTCAGGTGATGCGAAATGGCGGGCCGGCTCAAGGGCAGACGCGAAGCCAGCTCAGTCACGTTCATGTGCTCTACCTCGGCCAGCACCATGATGATCTGCTGCCGCTGAGGCTCGCCCAGGGCAAAAAACAGGTCCGTGGTTTCCGCGAAGCTGGCGGCGATGGGTTCGAGATTCGAGGACATGTGCGCAATTATATGCGTTTAAACCTTTAAACGCAACGTACAGACACGACTCCGCGCCACAATGCTCGTGCATGGACAAATTGCGCATCGACAAATGGCTCTGGGTCGCCCGCTTCTACAAGACCCGCTCCCTCGCCGTGGACGAAATCGGCAGGGGCCGCGTGCAGGTCAACGGGCAGGACGCCAAGCCCTCGCGCGAGGTCAAGCCCGGTGACACCGTGACACTGCGTCAGGGCCCGATGCAACGCACGGTGATCGTGCGCGGCGTCTCCGCTGCGCGCGGCCCCGCCCCTGTCGCGCAGCAGCTTTACGAGGAAACGGCGCAGAGCATCGCCGCTCGCGAACGCGCCGCCGAACAGCATCGCCTGGCCCCGGAACCGGCCTTGACCATCGCCCATGGCAGGCCCACCAAACGCGACCGGCGGGACTTGGGCAAGGCCTGGGGCGACCGCTGGAGCGTGTCGATCGACGACTGAGAATGGGAAGGACGGGCGCACCGAGCGCTCAAGTCAAGTCACTTTCACCTGCACCAGTTCCTCTCCCTGGGGATCGGTTACGTGCACGGCGCACGCGATGCAGGGATCGAAACTGTGGACGGTGCGCAGAATCTCCAGCGGTTGTTTGGCATCGTGCAACACATGGTTGTTCTGCAACGCCGCCTCATACGGCCCCGGCTGGCCCTTGGCATCCCTCGGCCCGGCGTTCCAGGTGCTGGGGACCACGGCCTGGTAGTTGCTGATCTTGCCGTCATCCACCACGATCCAGTGCGAAAGTCCCCCGCGCGGGGCCTCCATCAAACCCACACCGTGCATGTGTTTCGGCCAGGTGGAGGGGTCCCAGTACTGGTTGTTGAAAGTGCGCACATCGCCCGCCTTGATGTTGGCAATCAGGGCGTCGTACCAGCCCTGCATGGCGTCGGCGATGAGTTTCGATTCGAGTCCTCGTGCCGCCGTGCGCCCCAGGGTGGAAAACAGCGCGGCAATTGGCACGTCCAGGGTCTTCAGGGTGGAATCCACGAGAGCCCGGGCCGGGGCGTGGCCCTTGGCGTACATCAACAGCACGCGCGCCAGGGGGCCCACCTCCACGACCTTGCCCCGCCACCGCGGCGACTTGATCCAGGAATACTTCTGCTCCACGTCCAGCTGCTCGTAGGGTGGCTTCGGGCCGGTGAAGTTGAGCGCAGTCTCGCCTTTGAAGGGGTGCAGGCCCTGCGCGTCGCCCGCGCCGTACTTGTACCAGGAGTGGCTGACGAACTCCTGGATCTCGTCGTCCTTGTCCAGGTCAATGGGATGAACGGTGGACAGGTCGCCGTTGAGGATGACACCACGCGGGATGAGGAAGGAATCCTTGTCCCACATGGACTTTTCGGGCAGGTCGCCGAAGGCCATGAAGTTGCCACCGCTGTTGCCGACGCCGCCCCAGTCCTTGTAAAACGACGCAATGGCCAGCAAGTCGGGCACATAGACCTGATCGACGAACTCCTGCATCTGCCTGATCACGTTCTGCACGATTTGCAGGCCAACCACGTTGACGGACGTCGCCGCCTGCCCGCCGCCACCGCGCTGGGGGCCGGCGCTGGTCTGCAGCGAGATCGCGCAAGGTACGCCGCCGACCACGAAATTCGGATGCGGGTTCTTGCCACCAAAAATGGTGTGCAGCTTGACAACTTCCCGCTGCCATGCGAGCGCTTCCAGGTAATGGGCCACCGCCATCAGATTGGCCTCCGGCGGCAGCTTGTAGGCAGGGTGTCCCCAGTAGGCACTGGAGAAGATGCCCAATTGCCCCTGATCGACGAAGGTCTTGATCTTCTTCTGCACGTCGGCGAAGTAGCCCGGCGAGGACTTGGAATGGCTGGAGATGCTTTGCGCCAGCGCTGAAGTCGCCTTGGGGTCGGCCTTGAGCGCCGAAACTACGTCCACCCAGTCGAAGGCATGCAGGTGGTAGAAATGCATGACATGGTCATGCACGTACTGGGCGGCAATCATCAGGTTGCGGATAAGTTCCGCGTTGCGGGGGACGACGTAGCTGGGAATGGCGCGATGCAGCGCATCTTCGACGGACCGTACCGAGGCGATCCCATGCACCAGGGTGCAGACGCCGCAAATGCGTTGGGCGAAGGCCCACGCGTCTCGCGGATCGCGCCCCCGCAGAATGATCTCGATGCCGCGCACCATGGTGCCGGCGGAATAGGCCTGGGTGACCTTGCCGGAAGCATCGGTCTGCGCCTCGATGCGCAGGTGGCCTTCGATGCGCGTGACAGGGTCAACAACAATACGCTGTGTGGTCATGATCGGGTTTCCTCAACTCTGCAGGAAGGTTTCAAGAATCCGGTACTGTCCGTGTCATCGGTGATCGACATGGCAGTCATGCTCCGTTTTCGACGAGGTGGTCGGCGACCATTTCGGTCAGGCCGACCACGGGCAGGTTCATCTGGTAGTGCTCCAGTCCCTCCTCCAGCACGATGCGGCAATTGGCACAGGCCGTGACCACACGGTCCGGCTTGATGGCGTCGAACTGGGACTTCTTGGCCTTGAACGCCTCCAGGCGCAGTTCCTCGCCTTCCTCGATCGCGGACGCGCCGCCACCGCCACCGCAGCACCAGTTCATGTAGCCGGCGTCCGGCATCTCGACAAATTCCTTCGCCACCATGGCCATCAGCTTGCGCTGCGGCTGAATGACTCCGCCGCGCCGGGCCAGTTGACATGGGTCATGGAAGGTCAGACGGTCCTTCTCGAAGCCTTCCGTCTTGAGCAGGCCGAGTTCCTGGAACTCACCCAGCACTTCAACGATGTGTTGGACTTTGAAGGTGAACGGACGGCCCATCAAATTGGCCCCCTCCCAGCGCAGGGCGGTGTAGGCGTGTCCGCACTCGGGGCTGATCACCGTCTTGACCTTGAGTTTCTCTGCACCTTCGACAATGCGCGAGACGATCACTCGGGCCAGATCCGAATTGCCGATCTGCATCCCGGCGTTGGTGGCTTCGAATGCGGTCGAACACAGCGTCCAGGTCTTTCCGACGTGCTGCATGATCTTGGCGATTGCCCCAAGGTATTCGGGGAAGTTCATGATCTCCATCGACGACAGCAAGACCATGTACTCGGCGCCTTCCACATCCATCGGGATCGGAATGCCCGTATCTTTCTCCACGTGCTTCATCTGCGCCTTGACGGCGGGCAGCTTCACTCCCATGGGGCTGCCGATCGTGATCGTGCGGTTGGCCGCGCCCTTGATGCCTTCGGGTGCATTGCCGGAAGCCGACATGCCCTCGCGGAATTTGCGCACCATGTAGACGATGTCGTTTCCCACCGGGCACACCGCCGAGCAGCGACCGCACAGGGTGCACGCGTTGTAGACCAGCTCCTGCCACTCGCCGAGCTCCGTGTCCGTGACCGGTCTGGACAGCCCCACCGCCTTCTTCAGCCGGCCCAGCAGCGTGTATTCCTGCTCGTAAACGCGGCGCATGGGTTCCAGCTTGTGGATCGGGGCATACCTGGGGTTGCCGGTTTCGGTATAGAACAGGCAGGCCTCGGCGCACAGGCCGCAGTGAACGCAACTGTTGAAGTAGCTGGCGATGGGGGCATCGATCACTTCCTTCAGGACGCGCATGCCCTTTTCGAGAGAGGCACTCATACGGCAACTCCTTTGTGACCGTTGACGGTGCCATTGAACCAGCGCGATCCGAACACCGTGAAGGCGTGAAACAACTTGGTAAACGGCAGAAATACCAGAAGCAGCTCGACACACAGGATGTGCAAGGCCAACATGGTGGTGTAGGGCAGCAACAGGTGGCGGACCGCCAGCCAGCCGGTCAAGAGGGGCAGGAAAGTCAGCGCCCAGGTGAACCAGTCTTCAAAGGTGGAAAGAAAGCGCTTGACCGGATTCTTGATGCGATCGGCAAGCACCACCAGCATGACGGCGAGAGTCACGATGGTGACGAGGTCGATGAATTGGGACGGCAGGGCAAGCCAGGACACGCCGATCAGGCTCTGAATCAACTTGATGTGCGGTGCAAACAGGAATACCACGATGGCCAGCCCAACGTGAAAAATACCGCCGGCAATGTAGGTGACCGGCGCCTTTTTCAACATGCCCTCGGCGGGCAGGGTACGCCGGAAAACCGTTCGCAGCCCGGATGCGCCAGGCACCGTACGCGGTGCCGCGAGGTCTTTCTTGCGTCCCAGGCTATAGATCTCGAACAAGCGCCACAGCACGCCGAAGAGGAAGATCCCCACGGCAAGGTTGAGACCCGGTCCCCGGACCCAGGCCAGCAATTGCATTTCATTCATGATTGTTTCTCCAGGTCGGCCAGGGTGGTGGTTTCGTGGCCCGCCTTGGCGGTGCTTTTCTTGGCCCGGTTGAAAAAGCTTACGGCGGCGCCGGTCGCCACGCCGGCGGCTGCTGCCGCACCTACCATCTGCAGAGGACCCGCAGGCATGGAAAGCGCCCGGTAGAACCCGCCCGCGTCCCAGAACTCGGGTTCCGAGCAACCCAGGCAACCATGCCCGGACTCCACGGGCCACGAGGTGCCCCCGTTCCACTTGGTGGTGGCGCAGGAGTTGTAGGTCACCGGCCCCTTGCAGCCGAGTTCGAACAGGCACCAGCCGTTGCGCGCGCCTTCGTCATCGAAGGTCTTTGCAAACTTGCCCTGGTCGTAGAACGGTCGTCGGTAGCAGCGATCGTGGATGGTCTCGCCATAAAAGGCCTTGGGTCGTCCCAGGCCGTCGAGTTCGGGCAGGCTGCCAAAGGTGATGAAATGGGCCAGCACACCGGTCATCACCACCGGGATGGGGGGGCAGCCGGGAACATTGACAATCGGTTTGTCCTTGATGATGTCCGACACCGATACGGCGCCGGTCGGATTGGGATGGGCATGGGGAAGACCCCCGAACGCGGCACAGGACCCCATGGCAACAATGGCGGCAGCGCCCCGTGACGCTTCCTTCAGCAATTCCAGGTTGGTCCTGCCGGCGATGCAGGAGTAGGCACCGTCCAGTCCCAACGGAATGGAGCCGTCAACGATCAGCAGGTACTTGCCCTGGTTCTCTTTCATGGCGGTGTGCAGGGCTTCCTCGGCCTGGAAACCCGCAGCGGCCATCAGTGTCTCCTGATAGTCCAGCGAAACCATGTCGAAGATCATGCCTTCGATGGTGGGCGAGTTCGATCGTGTGATCGATTCGGTGCAGCCGGTGCATTCCTGGAATGGCAACCAGATGACCGAGGGGCGTTTGGCAGCAGCGGGGGCCGCGGCCAGCGCAGCCGCCATGGCACGCCCTGCGGTCGGCGGCAGCGCCATCATGGACGCCAGGGTGGCGCAATACTTCGAAAACGTGCGTCGGCTGACGCCTTGCCGCGAGAGTGTCTCGATCAAGGGACCTTGCATGATGTTTTACCTTCCAATCCGTCACACGCTGACGTAAAAAACCATTTCAACGCAGATCTGAAATCAGCAGATCAAGCCGCTCCAGGCCTGCCGCCACGTCGCCGATGGGCGCCTTCACCAGTTCAGGAACCACGGCCACTTCGATGAAGGCCGATGCCACGCCGCCTTGCCCATTGTGGTGTGTCACCCACCAGACTCCTGGACAGTGGGTCTCGTCCAGCCTGGATTCACCCCCGGCGTCCAGCCGGATGTGGGTCTCGCCGTTTCCCAGCACCTCGCGCAGCCAGTCGAGGTCGGCTGCGGTCAACGGCATCGCCAGCAGATCAATGGTGGAGGCCTCACCGGCATCTACCAGCCGGCGCACTTTCTGCGCGATCTCTTGGAGCACGACGGAAGCATTGCCGGATAGCCCCGGCGAAGGACCCGGCGCAGGAGCGGACACGACGGGAATGCTCTCAAGCTTCATGTTGCCAGGCTTTCACAAGATCAAGAATCGCAGTCACCACCCCAGGGATGGCTGCGGCCACCACTGGCGTTGGCAATTCACCCCAGTCCATGACCTGCGGCTGGATAGCCATCATGGCGCGC
>JABLTH010133080.1_pt1 | contig 154261 bp, 147 predicted proteins | sample 7875711 | NCBI WGS metagenome assembly JABLTH01 (sample SAMN14941262, study PRJNA633318) | bioreactor metagenome | isolation source: bioreactor | place: China | collected 2019-03-05
AAACCGGGAGGCGTGTCTTGACGACACGTGCCCGGTTTCGCAACGCAGCCCATCGGCAAAACAACTCGGTTTCCTCCGGAAATGCGGCGGCGCGCTCCGCTGCACAGCCTTCGGCGAGCGGGCACGTGCCGCTTCGGCACGCCTCCCGTTCGCCCGCCTTATTCAGCGGGCGCGGCGCGCGCACCAGCGCGGAAATAGGTTCTGGGATAGCCTCTACCGTGTTTCTTTGCATCCGGCGGAGTGAACGGGTATCATGACCCTCAATGTCATCCAAATTTGTTTCCGGGTTTCGAAACAACGTGCTGATCGGCCTGCTGCTCATCGCTCCGATCATGCTGACCTTTATCGTTGTGCGATGGCTGTTCAATCTCTTTAGCGACCTGTTCTTGAGCTTTTTCCCCAAGAAGCTCTGGCACGAAACAGACTACGAGTTTTTTTTCCGAATGGCCGCCCTTTTCGCGGTCATCGTGGTGCTGTTTTTCATCGGACTGCTGGTTCGAAATGTTCTCGGGCGGCGCATCTACCGACTCGGCGATACCATTCTCGGGCGCATTCCCCTCGTGAACCGCATCTACATCGGACTCCGCCAAGTCATCGAGTCGCTTCTCGCGCAGCGTCAGACGTTGTTTCAAGAAGTGGTGCTGGTCGAATACCCCCGCCCCGGCGTGAGGTCCATTGGCTTCGTGACCAGCGTGGTGCCGCCCGATGTCGTCGCGCAAATTCCCGGGTCCTCCGGAAACGGCGACTATGTCACCGTCTTCATTCCCACCACGCCCAATCCGACCTCGGGCTGGTTCTGCGTTCTGCCTCGACGCGACACCCTTCTCCTATCCATGAGCACGTCAGATGCAATGAAGCTGATTGTCTCGGGCGGCGCGGTTTATCCGGGCACACACATGAACGGCGGCCAGGCCTCCCTTCTCGAACGCATTGAGCAACTCGCCGCCGACGCGCCCCAAAAACCAAGACCTTGAGCACGATTTGCAAAACGCAAGGCGTGGTCCTCCGCACATGGCCACACTCCGAAACCTCCGTCGTCATCTCCTGGCTCACCCCCGACTTTGGGCGCATCGCGACGCTCGCCAAAGGCGCTCACCGTCCGCGCAGTGACTTTCTCGGTCAATTTGATCTGTTCCAAACCTGCGAGCTTCTTTTCTACTGGCGCGATGCGCGCGGCGTTTATATCGCACGGGAAATCAGCGTCACTCGCGCGCGGGAACGGTTTCGCGCGGACTGGCGCGCCGCAGCGGCGGCCTCGTATGTGACGGACCTCGTCAGCCGCATTGCGCTTCCCGACACCCCGCAAGCCGACATCTTCCAAGCGCTCGTTCAAGCGCTCGACACGCTGGCCGACGCCGGCGCGACGCCGGCCTTTTTGAGTTGGTTTGAATTGAAGCTGCTCGATGTTCTCGGCCTCGCGCCGCGGCTGACCCACTGTATCGCCTGTGCAAAGCGACTCGAACCGGGGGCGGGGCGTGTCGGCTTCAGCCCATCGCGCGGCGGCATGGTGTGCGCCTCGTGTTCGCAAAAGGCGGGCGACAGCATCAAGCCAGTCGCGCCGGATGTTCTGGCCGCGCTGTTGGGCTGGCAGCGATCGCGCTCTTCTCGCGCCGCCTACACCACGCGCACGCGCGTTCGACAAATGGACGAGATCGAAAGTTTTCTCGGGCGTTTTCTCCGGCATCACCTCGACCTCCCCCTGCCCAGCCGCGATATTGCGCTCGATCTTCTGCGCCGACGGTTCGCCTGATGCTTGAATGACTTTGCCTTTCGTCATAGCCTGAAGACCTATGTGGAAATCCCCATTTCTTCGAAAACTATTCGCCGCGCTCGCGCAGTCTGCAAAAATCGCGCTCGTGCTCCTGGCCGCGCTTGTAGGGCTCGAACTCCTGCGGGCCTTCCGCATGTTCTGGTCGTGGAAACACGTCGCGGGCCTCGCGTTCGTGGGCGTCGTCGCGCTGGTCACGATCTGGCTCGCCTTCAAGCTCGCGCGATTCCTTGCCGAGCACCGATTGATTCGCCCGCCCCGCTCGCCGGAACAAGGCGCCACTTCGCACGACGAAATGGTCGAATATTCCCGCTACCAAATCCAACTCCTCAAACGCCTCTCGCAGAATCCCGACTACGCGCCGGACCAGCAAAAATCGGTGCGGCAATACGCCTACGACATTGAAGAGGTCCTTTCCGCGCACCCGCTGTTGGATGATTTGCAACGCTCGATCCGCAAGATAAACAGCCAGATCATCGCCCCCTTGCAGGCCGATGCGCGCGCGCGCGCCGAAGCCCTCACCCGCGAGCGCATCAAATCCGTGCTCGAAGATGTGATTGAGCCTCCCTTTCCCGTCGCCGTGCCCTTCGTTGTATTTTATGTTCAGTTGATGCTCGTCACCCGCATCGCCGATTTCTACTGGCCGCGCCTCGCGCTACGCGAATATGGCCTCATCTTGCGAGACGTCTTCGACACGCTCGCCACCGGACGATTCTTCAAGTTGGGTCATAGTCTCTTCGCCGGCATCTACGCCAACAGTCCTCCGCTTGGCCCCGCCGTGGACGACCTCGGGCAATCTCTCACGACCATCTGGCTGACCACCACCGTCTCGCAAGCCGTCATCCTCCGCTGTGAAACCACCGAAGAATGGGACACCGATGCGGCCGTTGAAAAAATGAACAGTCGAATCGTCGAGATGCTCGCGCAAACCAAAGATTCATTCCTGCGCGATGGCATGCCGATTCTCAGGCTTCGCATTCGCCACTCCGCGCCGCCCGGCACACCCGACGCCGCAGGATTTTCCGAAATCGTTTCCAACGGCATCGCTCTCGCCATTGACAGTGTCGTGCGCGGCTACAAGAACCAATCACCGGAGCAAGTTGTGGCCACCGCCCGTCGGACCATGTCCGGCGACGGAGCGCCACTCGATGAAGGCGTTGAACGATCCGGTTCGCGAGAGCGGCGGCGCCGTCGCTCCCGCCGCCGCGGCCCGTTCGGCGTTCTGGCCAACTTCGGCCAACGCCTCAAATACTCACTCTTTTCCGGCCATTTGAAACGATGAGCGGTCGGGGTTTCCAACTCGTATGAGCAACTTTCTCTCTCTCGTTCGCCCACGCCCGCCCGCGCCGCGTCGGCCGCGACATCTCCGTCCCACCGTGGCCATGCCCGTTCCGTATGGCGCGCACGTGGTGAAACAAGGCGTTCAATTCACCCTCTTCGCCCGTCACGCCACGAGAATCTGGCTCATGCTCTTCGACGAACCCGACGCCGCGACACCGAGCGAAGAATTTGAAATGCTCCCCGATCGGAACCGAATCGGCGACGTGTGGCACATCCACCTGAAACACGCGCGGCCCGGCCAGTTCTACCTCTACCGCATGGAGGGCCAAACGCCCGACGGCGCAAAGGACTATTTCAATCCCACCCAATGGCTTCTCGACCCCTACGCCCTCGCGATTTCAGGCTCGCCAAAATGGGGAGACCGCAACGGGTTCGAGCCGGGGCGCCACCTGATAAACGGCGCCCACTTCCCCAAAGGCGTCATCGTTCAAGATGAGTTCGACTGGTCCGGCGACCACACCTTCAACACGCCCCTCTCTGAAACCATCATCTACGAAGCCCACCTCCGCGGCTTCACGGCCAATCCCAACTCACAAACCACGCTGCCCGGCACCTATCGCGCGTTTCGTGAAAAAATTCCCTACCTGCGAAAACTCGGCGTAACCGCCGTCGAATTCCTCCCCATCCAGGAATTCAACGAGATGGAATATTTTCAGGAAAACATGAAGCGCAAGGACCTGCGCAATTTCTGGGGCTACAGCACCCTCGCCTTCTTCGCGCCGAACGGACGCTACGCCGCCGCGACCTATGGCCAGCAAGTCAAAGAGTTCAAAAACCTCGTCATGGCGCTCCACCGCGCCGACATCGAGGTCATCCTCGATGTCGTCTTCAACCACACCGCCGAAGGCGGCGACGGCGGCCCGACCTACTCCTTACGCGGCATTGACAACTCCATCTATTACATGATGAACGGAGGCGGCGCGCACTACCTCAACTACTCCGGCTGCGGCAACACGATGAACAGCAATCATCCCGTGGTGCGCGACTTCATTCTCAACTGCCTCCGCTACTGGGTGCTCCACATGCACGTGGACGGCTTCCGCTTCGACCTCGCCTCCATCCTCACGCGCGGGACCGATGGCGAACTCCTGCCCGAACCGCCCATCGTCGAACACATCGCCGAAGACCCCGTGCTTCGCCACACCAAAATCATCGCCGAGGCGTGGGACGCCGCCGGCACCTACCAAGTCGGATCGTTCCCCAGCGAACGCTGGTCGGAATGGAACGGACGATATCGCGACGACGTGCGAAGATTCTGGCTCGGCGAGCGCGGCACGCTCGGCGCCTTTGCCACGCGAATCTGCGGAAGCGCGGACCTCTATCAAAAGAACGGGCAGTCGCCGCTCAAGAGCATCAACTTCATCACCAGCCACGACGGATTCACCCTCGCCGACCTCGTCGCCTACACGAAGAAGCACAACGAGACCAACGGCGAAGACAACCGCGACGGCGACAACCAGAACTACGGCCAGAACTTCGGCGTCGAAGGCCCAACCGACGACGAGAAAATTCTCGCGCTCCGAAGACGGCAGCAAAAAAACTTCCTCGCCACCCTCTTCCTCTCCCAAGGCGTTCCGATGCTTGTCGCCGGCGACGAATTCGGCCGCACCCAACAGGGAAACAACAACGCCTACTGCCAGGACAACGAAATCTCGTGGGTGGACTGGTCTCTCTTGCGCGCCAACCACGACCTTTTGCGATTCACGCGACGCCTCATCGCCTTTCGCAAGCAACATCCCGTGCTCCGCCGCACCCAATTTCTCAAAGGCGCGCCCGCATCGCCCGCCGCAAGTGCGGATATTCAATGGCTCGGCCCGAACGGCCACGGCGTGGACTGGGCGCAAGGCCTTTGCGTCGCCTGCCTCATGAGCGGCGACCCTCAATCCAGCGGCCTTGAGGCTGCCGACGACACGCTGCTCGTCATCTACAACGCCGGTGAAAATTCTGAAACATTTCAACTTCCCAAAGCGCCCGGCAAAACGTGGGCAGTCGAAATCTGCACGCACGAAACGCCGCTTGCGCCGGCTCGCGATGGCGCATCCATCACCGTGGATGCCCGAACCGTCACCGTTCTCGTTTCCGCGCGGAACGGCCCCCGAGCTTAGAGGCTATCCCAGAACCTCTTAAAATCAAACAACACCATCGGCGCTTGAATGTCTCACAGGGAAACTCCAAATTGAGAGAGGAGAAAAGCCATGTTTGGAATGGATCCCATAATGATGATGATCACGCTGGCAGGCATGGGCCTGTCCATGCTCGCGTCCTTCTTCGTCAAATCCACCTTTGCAAAATATGCCCAAGTCGGCGCCTCTTCGGGACTCACCGGCGCCGAAGCCGCCGCGCAAATGCTCGCCTCGCAGGGCATTCGCGACGTGCGCATTGAACGCATTGATGGATTTCTGAGCGACCACTACGACCCGAGAACAAACACCCTTCGACTTTCCAGCGCCGTTTACGATTCTCAATCTCTTTCGGCCATCGGCGTCGCCTGCCACGAAGCTGGCCATGCCCTTCAAAAAGCCACCGGCTACGCCCCGCTCGGAATGCGCAGCGCGCTGGTGCCCGTCACCCAATTCGGCAGCATGCTCGGCGTGCCGCTCTTCGCGATCGGAATGATCGCCTCCATGCCGGCGCTCATGAAACTCGGCATCCTCCTCTTCGCCGCCGCGGTACTCTTCGCCGTGGTCACGCTCCCCGTCGAATGGAACGCCAGCGCACGGGCCAAGCGATTGATGACAACATCCGGTGTAGTGCGCCCGCAAGAACAAGTTCACGCCGCCTCCGTCCTCAACGCCGCCTTTCTGACCTATCTCGCCGCCGCCGTCACCGCCGTCGCTCAACTCCTCTATCTCCTCTACCGCGCCGGACTCCTCGGCAACCGCCGCGACTAACCCCGCCAAGGGGTCAGTCCGCACATAGTAACAACTTTTACCCCCCTGCTTTTCTCGCGAGTGTGCATGGCCTTGCGCCGCACTGAGTCAATAAAGCAGGCCTCATGGCGGGGTCGGGGCGGAGCCAGAGTTGTTACTATGTGCGGACTGACCCCTTCGTGCGGTCGGACTCGTCCTCTTCTGGAGGGCCGTGCTTTGTCATGGCCATCTGTGTTCCGGCCACGACAAAGCGTGGCCCTCCATGATGAAAACATTTCTCCGGCGACAGGGCGGCGGACGTCCTTCGGGAAACAATCTACACACGCCGGCGTTCCGAACCGTACAAGCGCCCTATCTGTTGTTGCTGTGCATGGACAACAATAACAGTCGAGTGAACGGGTCGCTCAACTGACGAAACAATCGGGCCAGCCCACGTCAGTCATTTTGCAGCAGCCCATCAAATAACAATTTTACGCTTCCGCTGCGCCCCCTCCTGACTTGTCGGCGCCAGCTATTCACTGCCGACGGGGTGGTCTCAGAGGTGTGTTTCGGAGTGGATCCACGATAGATATTCGGGGCTGCCCGCTTCGATCGTCAGCGCGACGATGCAGGGATTTGAATAGCTGTGAAGTTGCCGCACCCGTTTGATCGCGACCGGCACCAGATCGCGACGCGTCTTCGCAAAAAATGCGACTTCCGAGTCGTCATGAACTCGGCCCTCCCAACGATAGATCGAGCGGATGGTCCCCAGAACGTTCACACACGCGACCAGACGTTCCTCCACCAGTTGGCGCCCAATCCTCGCCGCCTCCTCCGCGTTTGATACTGTCACATAGAGGCTGACCACTTCGACTTCGGACTTCATATTGCCATCCCTCCGCTCCATTTCTGCGGCGCCGCCGCTGCCGTCCCGATTCACGCCATGACCATAGACGATGGCACAGATTATGCACTAGGAGCTATGCGAAAGGATGGGCAGGAAAATGAACTTCAAAGCGTGCGCCCAGAAGTTGATCATCGCACTCGCAGTCGGTCTTGTCACCGCCTGCGGGACGGTTCAGGACCCTTATAAACCCACCCGCGTTGGCGCTCTCCAGGATACCGACGCTTTTGACGGACTGCAGGTATCGCTTCAACCGGATCGCACCACGGCGCGAATCGGAGACCAGTTGAGCTTTATTATCAAAATTAAGAATGTGGGAATTGAAACGACCTATATCCCCGCCAGTCCTGAAATTCTGCTGACTTGGATCTATCCAGACGGCAAGCGCGACAACTTCATTCAGGATGCGTATGCCCTGCCCGTGAACAGCCCAACAACGGTTCGGCTGAACCCTGGGGATTCTTTGGTCCTTCGCACCGTGCTCCCCACCTACTATTTCAACAACAAAGGGATCACCGAATTTCGCGCTCTGGTGAATCTCGGCAAACGCCCGCCTGCGATGGAGTTCACGTCAAACGGCTTTGGCATAATGTTTCAAAATTAGCCAACTGTTCCGTTCGATTTTGACCGATCCCGCTGCGACGGCCTGACCCGTCCAGAGATCCACGCCACCTCGATGGAGTGAGACGTGCGCGGGTTTCGACGTGGGGTTGAACACGCAGCTAATGACATCCCTTTTGAGCTTCCGCTCAAAAATCGCGACGCGCGGATGGCCGGATGTTTTCCAACGCAATTCACCACGGCGAAGCGCGGCTTCGCTTTTTCGCAACTGAAAGGCGCGCTGAAAAAACCGGAATGTCTCCATATCTGGCGCGCGGTGTGACACGGCGACTTCGCGATTCCATCCGCGGCGCTCGTCTTCATAAGAAATATCGTCCCACAGCATGGGCTGGCGATCGCACGGATCGTTCGCGCCCCACAACCCCACCTCCGTGCCGTAGTAAATCATCGGCGCGCCGACATACGCGCACTGAAAGGCGACCATTTGTTTCAACGCGCGAACGGCGGCCGGGCCCGGTTTCTGCGTGCGCAGTCCGGGGCGGTTTTTCACGCGCGTGGCCTCGAAGAAATCGCTGAATTTTTCGACCGGGGGAAAGCGGTTTTCGAAGACGGTCAAAATTCGTCCCACGTCGTGCGAATCGAGCAGGTTCTGAAGCGCGTAGCCGGTTTCTTCAGGATAAGCCCGGCGAATCTCGTTCAAGCGGCGGCGAAACTCGTTCGCCGAAACGGCGGCTCTGTTCGGCGTGAAAAAGCTCGCGGCGGCGAAGAGCCACATGTAATTCATCACCGCGTCGAATTCATCGCCCCGCAAATATTCGGTCGCAAGGCTCACAATCTCCGCCGTCGTATAGGCTTCCGGGTTGAGTTGCTTGACGAGCTTTCGCCAGTCTCGCCAAAAACCGTGAGGAATGCAGAAGGCCACGTCCAACCGCCAACCGTCAATTCTTGCGCGCGTCATCCATCGGCGCGTGATGTTGAAAATATATTCACGAACAGGCGGCGCGAGATTGTCACGCACCTGAGCAAACTCGGGCAACATCTGATGACCGAACCAACCTTCATATTCGAAGGCGCCGTCCTCGTTCCACTTTTTGATCTTGTACCAATCGCGGTAGCGCGAACGCTTCCCGTTGATCAAAAGATCGCGGAAGGCGAAAAAGTCGCGGCCGGTGTGATTAAAAACTCCGTCAATAATGATCCTCATTTTGCGCGCGTGCGCGTCGGCAACCAATTCGGCAAAATACTCATCCGCCGATGTCCAGGCCCACGAGTCCGGATTTTCCGTTTCGCCCGCGCGAGCGATCACCTTCAAATCGCCGTCGCGATCCGGTCCGAAAGTGGGATCAATGTGATGAAAGCACGCGCCGTCGTATTTATGGAGCGACCGCGCCTGAAAGACCGGATTCAAATAGATCGCATTGATGCCGAGGTCTTGAAGATAGCCGAGCTTCTGGCGCACACCGATCAAATCGCCGCCGTAGCGGCGGAGATAGACCGACTTGAAAAAGTCGCCGCGCTTGCGCTCCCACGGCGCCTGCGCATACCAATCCATGCCCCACGGCGTGATTCGCCAACCCGGCACGCGGCTATCGCCGATATCCTCCACCCGTGGATTGCTGCGCGGCCGACCATTTCGAAACCGTTCAGGAAAAATCTGATACCAAATCGCGTCTTTGGCCCAATCGGGAACTGTGACTCGTTTTTTCACGCGCGGAGAGTTCCAATCCTTGGAACTTTTTTCGAGCCTTTGTCCAATCGTTGGAATAGTCTCATCGCAATCATGTCGGAGATTTCATCATGAGCGCAGCCCCACCCCCTCCCCCCGTGCCCCCTTGGAAGACCGGACCTGACCGCAGCCGCGGGTTGGCCGCATTTGTCGTCGCCATGCTCCTCATCGGCGCGATTTTCATCGCGCCGGTTTTCGTGTGGTTCTTTTGCCGCATCGAACCCGGCCCGGGAGAGATCGCCGTTCTGATCCGCAAAACGGGCAAGGACTTGCCCTCCGGCCAAATTCTCGCGACCGAGCCGGGACAAAAGGGCATTCAACTGGAAGTTCTCCCCGAGGGCCGCTATTTCAAAAATCCCTACCTTTGGGCGTGGCGAATTGCTCAAATCACGGATATTCCGGCAGGCTCGCTTGGCGTGCAGGTCCGCTTATTCGGACGGGATTTGCCGCCGGGCCACATGGTCGCCGGAGAGGGCGAAAAGGGGATCCTCGCCGAAATTCTGGGCCCTGGGAAATATCGCATCAACCCCTACGCCTATGTTGTGAAACTATTTGACGCGCTCTCGATCAAGCCCGGATCGGTCGGCGTGGTCACCTCGCTGGTTGGCGACGATGTTTTGAATTCGGCAATGCAGGGGAGCGAGCGCAACACGTTTCTCGTCGGCAGCGGGCAAAAAGGCGTCATTCGCGAACCGCTCGATCCCGGCACTTACTATCTAAACCCCTACCTCGTGAACGTTGTTGAAGTGACGCTTCAAAGCCAGCGCTTCGAGATGAGCGGCGACGATGCCATCAGCTTTCTTACCATGGATGGTTTCAACGTGAACGTCGAAGGCACGATCGAGTTTGCCATCCGCCGCGACTCCGCGGCGCTCCTCACTCACCGCGTGGGCGACATGGATGACATCCTCAAGAAAGTCGTCCTGCCATCCGCGCGCGGATTCAGCCGCATCGAAGGCAGCAAACACCCCGCGATTGACTTCATCGTCGGCGAAACCCGGCAACAATTTCAAAACAGCCTCGAGGCGCACCTGCGCGAAAAATCCGACGAATGGGGCGTGGCGATAAAATCTGTTTTGATTCGCAATATCCAGCCACCGGACGAAATCGCGAGCGTCATTCGCGACCGCGAAGTCGCCGTGCAAAACGCGCTCAAATTCGACCAACAAATCGAGCAGGCCAAATCGAAAGCTGAACTGGTGAAGCAGGAAATGCTCGCGCAGCAGAACAAGGAAAAGGTGGAAGCGGACACCGCGCGCATTCGCGCCGTCATTCTCGCGGAACAGGATCAGTCCGTAAAACTGACTGTCGCCAACCAGGACCTCGAAGTCGCCAAACTGGAGAAGGCGGCTGCGGATGCGCAGGCCTCGGCGCTGATCTCGCGCGCCGAAGCTGATCGCGACGTCGTGAAATTTAACAACGAAGCCCAGGCGCGCGTTTTTGAAAGCCAGGTTCGCGCATTCGGGTCGGGCCTCAATTTCGCCCGCTACAGCTTCAACCAGAAGGTCGGGCCGCAAATCAGCGCCATCATCAGCAGCGACGATAAGGGCGGACTCGGCGCCCTATTCGGCCCGCTGCTTCCGCGGGAGGTCGCGCCATGAAGAAATTTTCAATCTTGTTGTTGATCGCGATTGTTTTCGGCGGATGGTTCATCTGGCAATGGGGATTCTGCCGCTTCTACGTGGCGCCCGACTTCATGGCCGTCCTCACTGCAAAAACAGGAACGCCGCTGGAGCCGGGTCAGATTCTTGCGAAGCCCGGCCAGCAGGGCGTTCAGGAAGAGGTGCTCGGCGAAGGCCGGCATTTTCGAAACCCGTGGCTCTACGACTGGGAAATCCGCCCGGTCATCAACATCCCCGCCGGGAAAATCGGCATCGTTACGGCGAAAGTCGGGCAGGATCTTCCGGCTGGAGAATTTTTGGCGCAGCCCGGCCAGAAGGGAATTTGGAAACACGTCCTGGGACCGGGGAAATATCGCCTCAATCCCTACGGCTATCAGATAGACATAACGGATGCGACGAGCATTCCCATCGGCTACGTCGGCGTCTTGACTTCCCTATCTGGTGCGCAAGCTCCCGCCGGCGAATTCGCCGAAGGCAACCAGAAGGGTGTTCGCAAAGACACGCTCCAGCCGGGCCTCTACTATCTAAACCCGAAAGAGCTGAAATGCAACGTGCTCGAAATTGGCGTCAGCCAAGTCTCCCTTCTCGTCGAGAAAGGCGGCGAAGTGCGCACAAAGGCCAACATCCTCTCGCAAAACGCCGCGCTCGACCAACTCAACCGCCAATCGCTCGCCGAACAAAAGCAGGAGCGACTGGACTATATCGGAGGTCCTTCCTCTCAAGGCGGCAGCCCGCGCACCCGCCTTTTTTCAAAAGCCTCCTACGAAGCCTCCATGGCCAATTCGCCCGCCGACGTGAGCGACAAAGCCTCCCTGTTCCAAGCCCCGGATGCGCCTCTGTTGAGCTTCAATCAGCAGGTGAGCTTCCCGTCGCGAGACGGATTTGAAATCAGCCTCGATATGACCGTTGAGTTTGAACTGCTGCCCTCCAACATTGCCTGGGTCTTCCGCAGCTACGGAGACCTGCCCGCCGTTGTGGAGAATATCCTGATGCCGCAAATTCTCTCCATTTCGCGCCTCAAGGGTTCCGCCTATGGCGCCAAGGATTTCATCGTGGGCGAGGGCCGCGAAAAATTCCAAAACGACCTCACCGGATCGCTCGCGCGGGCGCTCGATGACAAGAAGATCATCGTGCACAATGCGCTGATCCGGCACGTCAACGTTCCCATGCAGATTCTCGATCCCATCCAACAGGCCAGCGTCGCCGTGCAACAAGATCTCACCAACAAGGAAAAGCAGAACACCGCAAAGAAGCAGGCCCAGTTGAACACCGAGCTAAGCCTCATCGAACAGCGAGGACAACAGGTCGCGCAAGAAACTGAAAAGCTGCGCGCCGAAATCAAAGCCGATCAAGAAAAGCAAGTCGCCGAAATTCGCGCCGCCACCATTCAGAAGGCTGCGGATATCGAACGCGAGACCGCGCGCATCCGCGCCGACAAAACGCGCAAACTTGGCGAAGCGCAGGCCAACGTCATCACGCTCGTCGAAGGGGAAAAGGCCAAAGGCTTTGAGCTCAAAGCCAAAGCGTTCGGCGACCCCGCCGCCTATTCGATGTGGGAGTTTGCCAACAACCTGAACAGGGATGTGAAGATCACCATCCTTCACTCCGGTCCCGGCACATTGTGGACTGATCTGGAAAAGGCGAGTCTGGGCCAACTCGGCGGAGCGGCGATCATCAAATCCAAATAGACATTTCGCTCGCAGCCGGGCACGAGTCCGCCTCCGACATTGCCCGCAGGCCAAAATATGATAGCCTGCCGCTTTTATGGATTCATCCTCACAACGACCTGACCTGCTGTTGCAAACACATCCGCGCTGGCGCCCGGAAGATTTGGGCGAGCCCCTGCCCGCCTCCCTCCACGCCACGTCGGTCTGTCTTCCGCAGTGGAAGGATGTCATCGGCTACGAAGAAAAACACCCGCGCGTCATGCAAAAATTGCAGGCCGGATATCCCCGGTTCGTTGTCCCTCCGGCGTGTTTCCGCTATTTCGCCGACTGCCGCCGTCGCTTTGCGCGAGACGGAGAAAACTGCCACGCCTACCCCTCCGAACGCGCCGCCCTCCGTTGTGCGCACTGGATCAAACAATGGAGCGGCGTGGATGCGCGAATTCACCACGCGCGCGACCACGGCATCTTCATCGTCATCTATCCGATCGCGGCCGAAACGTGGGCGCTGAAATATTGGCGGCACACGGGCGAGGGAATTTCCTCTCGCCGCGCCGACGCGCTCTTGCGCGGCGCCCAGGAACGGGATGGCGCCGCGGCCAAGCAGATTATTCGCGACCGAGTCGCCGGGCATGCGGGGGCAAACGCTGAGGACGTATTTCTGTTTAAATCCGGAATGGCGGCGATCTACACGGCTTTCCGCGCTGCGGCCCGACTTCAACCTGCGCGCGAAGTGGTCCAGTTTGGATTTCCTTACGTGGACACATTGAAAATCCTTCAGGACTTCGGATCGCCTCATCGTTTCATGCCTTTTGGAAATGCCGAAGAAATATCCGAGCTCAACGGTCATCTCTCGCGCACCCCCATTGCCGGCCTCTTCTGCGAATTCCCTTCCAACCCTTTGCTGAAAACGCCCGACCTCCATGCCCTCTCCGCGCTCGCGCGGTCGCATCGCTTTCCGTTGATCGTGGATGACACCATTTCGTCATGGGCAAATGTGGACCTTCTTTCCTCCGCCACAGCCGTCGTCACCAGTTTGACGAAGTCCTTTACGGGTCGCGGCGATGTCATGGCGGGATCCATCGTCCTCAACGCCAACGACCCGCTCTATCAAGACTATCGCGCGGCGTTGGAATCCGAATATGAAGACGCGCTCTGGGGCGACAATTTGATCGTCATCGAAGATGCGTCACGCGACTTCATTCAACGGAGCCTGCAAGCTGGGCGAACAGCAGGACAGGTGTGCGAATTCCTGAGGAACCATCCCGCAGTGGCAGAAGTGCACTACCCGCAATTTGGACATCGCGCCGGATACGACGCTTTCCGGCGCAAAGACGGAACCTATGGCAGCCTCTTTTCTGTTCTGTTAAAAGACGCGGCGGCCCTGACACCAAACGTTTTCGACCGGCTGGAATACTGCAAGGGCCCCAATCTCGGAACAACCTTCAGCCTCTGCTGTCCCTTCACCATGCTCGCGCACTACGGAGAGTTGGATTGGGCCGAACGCTGCGGCGTTTCGCGCAACCTCCTCCGCATTTCCATCGGCCTCGAACCCGCCAACGAACTCATCGCCCGCCTCCAGCGCGCCCTCCCCTGAAGCGGGGCGCGCGCGCAGCGCTTCGGACAGATGCCCCTTGCTCACCGCCCGTTCTCTTGCGCTTTCGCGAGCGGATGATCGGCCGTCTTCTTAAAAAAATAGCGGCGCTCGACCAGCCGGAAGAGCGCCACGGTCGCGACTCCCGCCGCCGCGAAGCTGATCGCCGCCATCGCGGCGGCCCGCAGTGGCGCGTCGGGCAAGCGGATCACCCACCTCCACGCGACCGCAAATGCCGCGAGATTGCACATGCCATGCACGAGATAGAAAGAATAGGAAACATTTCCAAGATAGCGCAGAAGCCGCAGGCTGAAGATGCGATTCAGAAATCCGTTGCCGTGGCACGCCTTGATGACGAGCAGAGCGGAGGCCGCGCCGTAGAGCACGGAGTAGGCGCTAAGCGACATCGGCGCCAGACTCACCGTCGTCGTAATTGCGAGGTAGATGATCGCAACCAACGTATCCGGCAAACGGCGGGCGAGATCGGGCAGGCGCGGCTCCATACTTCCAAGCCACGCCCCGACAAGAAAATGCCAGGCGCGCTCATAGTCGCCGGGCAAGCAGGCGATGCCAACTCCTGCAAGAAGGAGGACGGCAGCCAACCTCCCTGGACGTTCCATCACACCGAGGCGACGGAGGAGCAGGACAGATGGGAAGGTCAGGTAAAATACGAATTCGTAGAAGAGCGACCAACTCACAGGATTCCAAGCCTGCACGCCGGAGGAAGGCAACGCATTTAGAAAGAGAAGATTTCCAATCAAGTTGCGCCACGTGAATGAGAGGGTTGCCGGACTGAGACAAAGCGAGATCGCTACGGCGAACAGAAGTGAAACCAGAAACGTCGGGTAGATGCGGTCAAAGCGGCGTCGAAGAAACTCACGGATTGAAAAGCCCGGTTTGCGCAACAATCGGAAGACCAGATAGCCGCTGAGCATGAAGAACAGATCCACGCCAAACTGAGATTTGAACAGATAGAAGCAAAGCCGCTGGGGAAGATCGCTCAGGTCGTTCCACTCGGCCATCGTGAGGTCAGCGCCGTACTGCTTCAACGCGAAGACGCTGAAAAAGTGGACGAAAAACACCAGGCCCACGGCATAGCCGCGCAGCCCCTCCATTGCGAAGTTCCGATACGGGCCAGAACCGAGTGCGAACCACCGATCCAATCGGTCGCATGGTTTGTGTTTCATGGCGCGGATGGGGGTCGCTGCTCACGAAAAAAAGAAGTCGCGACCCCAGACCATCAAACCCCCGAAGTGGGCTGTCACGACCACCAACGCCACGGCCAACGCAATCATTGCGCGGCGAACCCAAACCGCAAGGCCGGCGAGCTTGGCGCCCGCCACGCTGGAGACAAGGGCCGCGCCGAACGCGACGACCACGGTCGCAATTCCCAATCCGCGATGCCACGGAAGCATCCATTTATCCGATGGCGCGGGATGGAAGTCCGAAGAAAAAATCTGCCCGGTGACAACGGCAACTAATGCGCCGAGGCCGCCGAGAAATAGAAGCGCGGGAACAGCGTGTCTCCACTCGTGGCCCGGGCAAAATATTCGCACAATTTCAAACGCCGCGGCCACGAGAATCAAAGCGATCGGAAAATGAATCACCAGCGGGTGCAAGCGCCCGATAAATTCAGGAACAGAACTCATCGTCAGTCCGATGGAATATAAAAGCAGCCGACGCGTCGGTCAGACGCGGCGGCTGTCATGATCACGCTTGGGAAGCCTTCCCTATTCCTTGGCTTTCGCCGCAGCCTCGTCAATTTTCTTGAGGTATTTTTCGGGATTCGCATTGAACTTTTTGACGCAGTTCTTGCAGCAGAGCCGAACAAGGCGGTCGGGATGCCCTTCGCTCTTGTACACGAGGTTGAACGGTTCGTCCGCATCGTCCCCTTCCAGAGACTCGCCGGAGACGACACACGTCTTTAGCGGGTAGGCCGCAATCGCGTCGGGGCTGGCCGCGGCGCTGGCCGTCGCAGCTTGCTCCGACTTCGCTTCGTGGTCGCCGTGCGCCATGGCCAAGCCCGCAAAGGCCAGAAAGGCCGACAAGGTCACGCCCAAAATGTCCAAGCGCCAATTCAATCGAACACTCATTCCAACATCTCCTTTGAGGTTAATGGTTCAAGATACCACAGGCGTGCCGCGCGCGCAAAATGGCCCTCTGCCGATCGCCTCTATTCCGACTTCAAGTGGCCGGAAAGAAACGCTTCGTAGGCGGTCATGTCCATGAGGCCGTGGCCGCACAGGTTGAAGAGAATCACTTTCTTCTTCCCCTCTTCGCGGGCGCGAAGGGCTTCATCAATCACCGCAGCGATCGCGTGCGAAGGTTCCGGCGCGGGGACCAGTCCTTCGGTGCGGGCAAATTGCACGGCGCTTTCAAAAACTTTCGTTTGGGAATACGCCACGGCTTCGATCTGACCGAGCTTGTACAGATGGCTGACGAGCGGCGACATGCCGTGATAGCGCAGTCCGCCCGCGTGAATTTTGGGCGGAATGAAATCATGCCCCAACGTGTACATCATCATCAACGGCGTCATCATCGCCGTGTCGCCGAAGTCGTAGCGGAACTCGCCCTTCGTCAACGAGGCGCAGGATGCCGGTTCAACGGCGACCACGCGATAGGATTTGCGTCCGGCGAGTTTGTCGCGCAGAAAGGGGAAGGCGATGCCGGCAAAATTGCTGCCGCCGCCGACGCAACCGATGACGACATCCGGCGACTCCCCGGCCAACTCCATCTGCTTGATGGCTTCCTGACCGATGACGGTCTGGTGGAGGCACACGTGATTCAGCACGCTGCCGAGCGCGTATTTCGTGTTCGGCGACTTCACGGCGTCTTCGATCGCCTCGCTGATCGCGATGCCGAGGCTGCCCGGACATTCGTGATCCTGGTGCAACACTTTTCGCCCGTATTCCGTGTTTTCGCTCGGACTGGCAAAAACATTCGCGCCCCACGTTTGCATCAGCATCTTGCGATAGGGTTTCTGGTGATAGCTGACCTTCACCATGTACACCGTGCAGTCCAAGCCGAACATCTTGCAGGACATCGCGAGGGACGATCCCCACTGCCCCGCGCCGGTCTCGGTGACGAGCCGTTTGACGCCGGCTTCTTTGTTATAGAACGCCTGCGCAACGGCGCTGTTCGGTTTGTGGCTGCCGGCAGGGCTTACGCCTTCATATTTGTAATAGATATGAGCGGGCGTCTGGAGAGCCTTCTCCAAACGCACGGCGCGCAGGAGAGGCGTCGGACGCCAGAGGGCATAAATTTCGCGCACAGGCTCCGGAACTTCGATCATCTTTTCGGGCGACATTTCCTGTCGGACAATGTTTTCAGGGAAAATCGCCGTCATATCGGAAAGCGAAACCGGCTGCTTGGTGCCGGGATGCAGCGGCGGCGCCAGCGGCTCGGGCAGATCGGCGGCGATGTTGTACCACGCCTTGGGAATGTCATTCTGGCCGAGCGTAAAACGAGTTGATGCGGTCATGCGTGCTCCTGTCGAGTTGATAACTCCGCGTATCGTTGCGATGCCTCCGCGCGCGGGCAACAAAAAAATGTATGATTTGCCTGATTTTGCGCCCGCCCCTACCATATTCATCCATGCCCGGCCTCTACATCCACATCCCGTTTTGCGTCCGCAAGTGCCTCTATTGCGATTTCTATTCGCTGCCGATGGGAAAAGGCCCGCTCTCAAAACGCCTCCGCGAGGCGCAAGGCTACGACGCCTCGCGATTTCTCGACGCGCTCGAAATGGAAATGGATCAGCGCCCGCCTGATTTTCAACCCGAAACCATCTTTGTCGGCGGCGGAACGCCAACCGAGCTGTCCGACGGCGACTTTGCGCGCTCGCTGGAAATAGTCCGCGCTCGCGTGGACATGAACCGCATCGTTGAGTGGACCTGCGAATCCAATCCGGGGACGCTGACCCGCACCAAAGCGGAACTCATGAAGGATGCTGGCGTAAATCGCGTTTCGCTGGGCGTTCAGTCCTTCGATCCCAAAACGCTCGAATTCCTCGGACGCATTCACAGCGCCGACGAAGCGGAAAGCGGTTATCACCTCCTCCGCGAGGCGGGGTTCGACAACATCAATCTCGATCTCATGTACGGCGTGCCCGGCACGCCGACAGAGATCGTCGCCTCCGACTTGGATCGCCTCATCCAACTCTCTCCCGCGCACACCTCATGCTACTGCCTTATCTTCGAGAACGGCACGCCGCTCACAGAACTTCGCGCACAAGGCTTCGTCAAGGAAGTGGACGACGACACGGAGCTCGATCAATACAACCTCGTTCGCGGTTGCCTCGCGAAGGCCGGCTATCGGCACTACGAAATCTCGAACTTCGCTCAGCCCGGACGCGAGTGCCGGCACAATCTCTGGTATTGGGGCGGCGGCGAATACCTCGGTTTCGGACCTTCCGCGCACTCCCACTGGGCTGGACGCCGGTACGGCAACGTTCGCAACCTCGAAACCTATTGCACTCATCTGCTGCAAAAGGGCGAACCCAAACGCATCTGCGATGCCCTGCTCGAACCAGAGGCAAAAGCCCGCGAAACATTGGTCATGGGACTGCGCCGGTTGGACGGCGTTTCGCGCGCTGATTTCCTGAGCGAAACGGGATTCGACTATCGAGAACTCTGCGGGAAAACCATCGAGTGGCTAACTTCGGAAGGACTCCTGGAGGAAACGGACACCCACCTCCGACTGACCGAAAATGGCCTGTTCGTCAGCGACGGAATCTTTTCGGAGCTGGTCTAATCCTGTCGCAACACATTCGGCTTCAGTATATTACGCAAATTGCCCAAACTTTCTGGCATTTTGTCCTGACCCGTTGTTTATTGTGCGCTCACTAAAAAACCCGTGAAAAACACCACAAAATCTCGAAAAAGCGCGCGCGTCAGCATCCGCCACATGACCTTCAAAGACATGAACGAAGTCTTTGAACTCGGCACCCAACTCTTTACCGCCGAAAAGTGGCCCACGCTGTACCGCGCATGGGACGAACACGAAATCCTGAACCTCTTCGATTCCGAAGACGACTATTGCCTGGTCGCCGAAGCCGACGACCGCGTTGTCGGTTTCGCGCTCGGAACGATGATGAAAAAGCCGCGCAGTTCCTGGTCCTACGGCTGGCTGCTGTGGCTCGGCATCTCGCCGCGATTCAAAGGCCGGGGCATCGGCAGCCGGTTGATCAACAGACTCACCGAAGCGTTCATTGATAACGGCGCGCGAATGATGCTCGTGGATACCGACGCTGAAAACGCCGACGCCCTCGGGCTGTTCCGCAAGATGGGATTCGCCGACGAGATGAAACACGTCTATCTCTCGAAGAACCTCCTCGCTCATCCCCGCTATCTCGAACGCACGCTCGACGACGCGGGCTGGGACGACCTCGACTGACACCGGGCCGCGAAAAACGCGCGCGCGATCTAGGTGTTAAACAGGAAGTGGCACACATCGCCATCCTGCATCACGTAGGCCTTGCCTTCGACGCGCAGTTTGCCCGCGGCGCGAATTGAGGCTTCGGATCGGTGCTCCTCCAAATCGGCGACGCTGTAAATTTCCGCGCGGATGAAGCCCCGTTCGAAATCGGAGTGAATCACACCCGCAGCTTGCGGCGCGGTGGATCCGCGCACCACCGGCCACGCGCGAATTTCCTTTTCGCCCGCCGTGAAAAAACTCTGCAAACCGAGCAGGTGATACGCTGCGCGCGCGACGGACGCCAACGCAGGCTCTTTCATGCCCAGCGACTCGAGCATCTCCTGCTTGTCCTTCTCGTCCAACTCGGCCAGCTCGGATTCGATTTTGGCGCACACCACAACCACTTCGCCGCCATTCGCCGCGGCATATTCGCGAACTCGTGCCACCAATGGCCCTTCGCCCGTCGGATTCGAGTCATCCACATTCGCCACATAGAGCACGCGCTTGGCGGTCAGCAGCCCCAGGCCTTTCAGCAACCGCAGTTGCTCCGCATCGAACGACAGCGAACGCACCGGCTGTCCTTCGGCCAGCGCCGACTTGCACATCTCCAACACCGCCAGCCGCGCGATGGCCTCTTTATCGCCGCCGCGCGTCAGTTTGGAGGTCTTGTGAATCGAATCTTCGACTTGCTGCAAATCCGAAAGGAGCAGTTCCGTTTCAATCGTCGTGATATCGCGAATCGGGTCCACCCCGCCATCCACGTGTGTCACATCGGAGTTTTCAAAGCACCGCACCACTTCCAAAATCGCGTCCACTGTCCGGATGTGCGACAGGAACTTGTTGCCCAGCCCTTCGCCCTGACTCGCCCCCTTCACCAGCCCGGCGATGTCCACGAGCTTCAACGCCGAAGGCACGATCTTTTGCGTCTCGATATATTGGTTGATCGCCGCAAGCCGCGGGTCGGGAACCGGAACGATGCCGACGTTCGGCTCGATAGTGCAAAAAGGATAATTGCTCGCCTCCGCGCCCGCGGCGGTCAGCGCGTTAAAAAGCGTGCTCTTCCCGACGTTCGGGAGTCCGACAATTCCTGCTTCCATGATTGATCCCCGCTAGTTAAAGGCCGCCAGCGCAGCGGCAATCGCGTCTGCGGTGATCCCAAAGAACTCCCAGACTTCCTGATGGCCGTCCGACGGCGCGACCCGCGGATCGGTGATGCCGATGAAGGAGAGCGGAACGCCGCTCTTCGCGGACGCGGATTGGACCAACCCCGCGAAGCCGCGCAGCCCGATCTCCGGCGTGGCGATCAAGCCATCTTCCACCGTGACCAGACCCGCCGGATACTGCTTCACGAACTTCGCCATCTGATCGTCGCCCCACGGCAAACCGTTGATGACATAAACATCGGCGTCTTTCGTCCGATCCGCCGCCTGGCCCGCAATGTACGCCGTCGCGCCGATCGCGAGCACCGCCTTTTTCGCGCCAGGATATTTTCGATATTGCGTGACCGCTTCCCAAGCATCGCCCGGCTGCCATAGCGGCTCCGTCGTGCCCTGCTTTTCAAGAATGGGAAGATTATCGCGCGGAATGCCGATGATGTGCCCGCCGTAATGCGCGGCCAGATCTTTCACCGCGATGAACGCGGCGCGCGCATCCGCCGGCGCATAGAACCGGTGCAGATAGGGCAGATACCCGAGCGCGAGCGTGATCCAGTCGAGACTCCAGCCCGAGAAGTGATCGCGGCCCGTGCACGACCCGACGTGCGACAAATGCATCGTCACATTCAATCCCTCGTTCACACCCGTCAGGTTGCGCGTGTAACGCCACAGCTCAAAACCCTCGCGCGCGATGCCCTCGAAAAACGCCGAGAACGTCGCAAAAGCGTTCAACTGCGGCCGATGACTGCTCACCGCAAGTCCGTCCGCCATCAGCGCGGAAACCTGCTCTTCGATGCTCATCTCGAAACAATGGTCGGGCTTGAGATATTTCTTGGCCTTTCCCAATTTCGTCGAAGGATCCAAATCGCATGACACGAGAAAAACGTTGTCCGGGAACGCCTTCGCGACGGCGGCATAGCCCGGCTCCACTCCCGCGCGCGGACTGACCGACTTGCCGACGCCCGGCAATTCCACCTCCGCGATCGCCGATGAGGGCACCACAAGATTGGGTGAGCCGATTTTCGGGCGAGCCTCCGTTACCACGTTGCGCTTCGGCTGCGCGGCAAGCTTCACCAAGGCGGCCTTCTGCGCATCCGTCTGTTGAAACAGCGGGCCGGAAAGAACTTCATCTTCCTTGCGGCCTTTCATGTGTCCGTCGTGATGCCCCTCGCCGCCCGGAAGATTGTTCACATAGAACAAACACTCCAACATCGGATGCGTGTCGCGATAGCTCATCAGCGAACCGGGAATCCAAACCTTCGTATCGAGGCTCACGTGATGCTCGGCGGCGAACTTCGCCAGCGCGTCCGCGACCCCATATTTTGCGCCGAACTCGCGCAGCGCGACGTTCGGATATCCCGTCGGATAAATCAGCGAGGGCCGCCCGTTCTGCGCGAGGTCATACGCATGCTTGTACGCCTTGAACAACGAAGGCACATCCAACAACGTCGGCGTTTCGATGATCTCGACGCCTTGCGAGGCGATCATCTTTCGCGGATCCTTATCCAACACCTTTGCATTCGTGTTGGACAGTTGGATTCCGTTGCGATGCATGATGAACGTGATCGGCGCCTTGTGCAGGTCCGCGCCGTTAAAACCATTCAGCGCCTGACCGGAAATCCAACCCGCGTCGCCGCAATGGCACAGCACCCAGCTCCCCTCACCCCGCAACGCGCGAACACCCAGCGCCTGCCCCACCGCCACCGGCACCATCACGCCCAGCCGCCCGCCATTCAGTTGCGTGCCGCCCGGCAACCACGCCACATGGCCGGCGATATCCAGTCCGCGACGGAACTCATCAATTACAACTTTCGGATCCAGAAACCCCAACGCCGCCAAGGCTCCGTAATAACCCACACTCGTGTGCGCATGCTCGATTGTGTAGTGGACCTTGTCATAATCCGCCACCGCCAACGTCATCATGAGCGCCGGAATCAAATCCAACCCGCCGCCGAGATGATCCAATTCATTGATCTTCGCGAGCGAAGCCAGCGCACGAATGGCCACCCGCGCCGCGACAATCTGCAACGCCTCCATCGCGTGAATCTGATCGTCCGTCAACGAAGGCGTCCTGGACATATCGAAGTGCAGCGGCAACACATTTGAAACGATGCGATCCCGCATGTATTTTGACTGGGCCACCAGTTGGGCATTCCGTTCCGCTTGCGTGCTCATAACATCTCCTTGCAAAAGTAGGCCCGAACATAGTGGCCAAATCCATACCAATCAATAGCGCAATCCACCCTCCCCTCGCCGCCGCCGAAAGACTCGCCCTCTGCCGCGCCGCCGGCGCGGCGCAACGGCAAGCCAATGGCGTCGGGGCGAAGCGTGAGGCTTTAGGTTTTGAGAAGCACGATGGATGAAATTCCCGCGACGCGCACCGCTGCGCCGCGAAGACGGCGCCGCGGTTGCAAGCCTGCCGCGCGGTCATCAACCAGTTGCGACCACACCCCGGTTGGCAAATCCACCTTCACCGCGCTCCTGCGCGCGTTGTGAATCACAAGCAGCCGCCCAACCGTAAAACCCACCATCCGCGCTTGCGGCATCGCAAGAAACTTCAACTGCTTCCGAATCGCCGACGCGCGGGTCAAACGCAATTCGGGAAATTTTTTCCGCAGCGCCACGAGGCCCGCGTAATACGCCACAACTCCGTCAAATTTCCGCGCCCGGTCCCAATCGAGACGATTGATGGCGTCGGGTTTATTGTAGCTGTTTTCTTCGCCGCCTTTTGTGCGCAGAAATTCCTCGCCCGCGTGCAGGAAGACCATCCCTTGCGAGGTGAGTAGAATCGCCGCGCACAGCTTGTTCATCCGAATTCGCGCGGCCTCGCCCGCCGCCGGCGCGCCAAGCCGCAACCGATCCCACAGCGTGTGATTGTCGTGGCATGAGTCGTAGGAAATGCAACGCCACGGCTCTTCAGCCCACGGTCCGCGCCAATCGTCGCCTTTCGGATAGGCCACCTGCGGATGAAAAACCGAAGCCGCGATTCCGGCCTTCAGGGCTTCTTCAACATTCTCCGCGCCCGAGACAAACCCCGGCTCTTTGTGGTGCATCACAGGACCTTTGAGCGCGTCGCGAAGGTTGTCGCTGAAGGCGGCGATACCGCGCAGTTTGCGAACGCTGGTTTTCATCGCGCGCTTTTCGAACGGCAGCGGCGAGTCGCCGCCGGTCCAGCCCTCTCCATAAAGAATAATGGAGGGATCCACCGAGTCGAGCGCCGCGCGAATTTGCCGCATGGTCTCCAAATCGTGCAGGCCCATCAGATCAAAACGAAATCCATCCACGCGATATTCGCGCGCCCAATAAACCAACGAATCCACCATGAATTTTCGGAACATCGGATGCTCTGAAGCGGTTTCGTTGCCGCAGCCGGAACCATTGGAGAATCCGCCTTCCGCGTTTCGCCGGTGATAATAGCCGGGGACGATCTTGTTGAAGCTCGATTCTTGTCCGCGGAAGGTGTGGTTATAGACCACATCGAGCACCACACGAATTCCCGCGCGATGCAGCGCCATTACCGCCCGCTTGAACTCGCGAATGCGGATGCGGCCATCGTGCGGATTGGTCGCATACGAGCCTTCCGGCACGTTGTAATTCTGAGGATCATAGCCCCAATTGTACCGTTCGCTCGGACGCGTCTCGTCCACAGATTCAAAATCCTGAATGGGAAGCAAATGCACATGGGTGACGCCGAGCCTCTTCATATGCGGGATCAACCGGCCTTCCGCGAGACCAAGGTATTTGCCCTTGTGCTTCGCGCCGGACTTCGGATGAATCGTCGCATCCCGCACGTGAAGTTCATAGATCACGGCGTCGGTCGGCGCTCGAAACGGCGGGCGCTGATCCCGGTCCCATCCGTGCGGGTTCGTATCCCGCAGGTCCACGATCTGTCCGCGCAATCCATTCTCGCCCGTCGCGCGCGCGTAGGGATCAACCGCCTCTTGCAACACGCCGTTCACTGACACGCGATAGGTGAAATAGCGATTCTTCAAATCACCCGACACCACGCATCGCCACGTCCCCGATTCCGCGCGCTTGAAATTAATTACGCGAAGCGGCGCGGCGGCCGCGTCGTCGCCAAACAGAGCTAGTTCCACATACTCCGCCGTCGGCGCCCACACGCGAAACGCGGTGCGCGTTCGGGTGTACGTCACGCCAAGGTCCGATCCGGTATATTCCATTTTCTTTGCCATAAGAATCGTGTTACATGGGCGAAAAGGAGCTGTCATGTCTGCACCACTTTTCGACGCTTTATTGGCCGACATCAAAACCGCGATGAAGTCCGGCGACAAGGACAATCTCGCCGCCCTGCGCATGTTGCATGCGCAGATCAAGGACGCCACCGTGAACCAGGGCAAAGACGTCACCGATCCCGACGTCGCGACGATCATCGCCAAGGCGATCAAACAACGGCAGGAGGCCGTTGCGCAATTTCAACAAGGCGGGCGTCAGGATCTCGCCGATCGCGAGTTGCGGGAAATCGAACTGTTCAAAAAATATCAGCCGCAGCAACTTTCCGAAGCAGAGATCGCCGCGCTGGTCAAAAAAGCCGTGGCCGAAACCGGCGCAACCTCCCGCAAAGAGATGGGGAAAGTGATGGCCGCGCTCATGCCTCACGTGAAGGGGAAAGCCGACGGCAAACTCGTCAGCCAACTTGTGCAAAGCGCCCTACCCGGCTGAGATATTCCACCCCAGCAAAAGCGCGAGGCTATTCGTCGTCCGCCTCTTCGACGTGGACGTGTTTGTGTTCGTCCTTCGTTTTCCGCTTCGGGTTTTCGACGAGGGAGAAGTCGTCGAAATGGAAGGGGATGGTACATTCGGCGACGCGCTCGCGGACGACGCGCACAAGCTCTGCGCCGGCCAGCCAGTTGGTATCAATTTCGAATGAGGACCCGGTGTCCGCCAGGCGATCAGCGGGATAGCGCAACCGGAAAGAGTTGACCTTGAGGTGGAACGAGGACGGGGCGAAATTGAAGGCGCCGTTGAATTCATCGTTGGGCATCACGACCTCGCCGCGTTCGCGATTGACGAGAACATAGCAGGTGTTGTGCTTGTCCATGTCATCGCCGAAACCGCGCCATCCTTTCGGGTGGCGCGCCCAATTTTGCCTCATTGTGGAACGGCGCACGCGGATGATCACGCCGCCAGCCACCTCGGTGACTTCTCCAATCACTTCTTCAGTCGAACCTTGATGGAAGCGGCTGCCGCGCTTCAACGGGAACGCGTGGCTGATCACACTGCGAAACACGGCGATATCCGCGTCGCCATCAAGCGCGCCGCGTTTGTCCTTCAGCTCCATGTAGCGCGGGAGCGGGAGCGACAGTATTTCGGCGCTGCCGACATAGGTGGAGTCCGGGCCAATCACGCGTGTGTTGGGGAATAGCTCGCGGACTTGTTTATTCGTCCATCGAGAGGAGAAACTATATCCGCGCCGGTTCGTCGCGGCGACCGACGATTCGGCTTCGCCTTCGGGAGTGAAGCGCGTCCGCGTTTCCACGATGTCGGCCACATACGAGGCGGGAAGTCCGGCCACGGAGACATCGGTTTGAATATTCTGCTTCGCTTCGACGCCGCGACGGGCGACGCCTGCCGACGAGCGGACGTATCGGTCATTGATTTTCATGCTCAATGTCGAGCAGTCCACGGCGGTATCGGCGGGCGGCTGGGCGGGAAGCTGCATGAAATCTATCGGCCAGGCAGAACTCGCCGCGATGGATGCGGCAATGGCGACGGCGACGAGAACGATGCTGCGCACGGTGTGTCGCGTGAGATATTGATTCACAATGACCGCCACCCCGAACGCCAGATAGAGCACATTGCTGACAATGCTGCGCGATAGCATGAGCGTGCCGGACGTGCGGAGAAGAGTTTCTTCCGCTCCGCGCAGGTACATCATCGTCAGCGAGATGGTGACGCTGGCCACCGTGAAGGCGACGAGAATCGCCACGCCGGTGATCGCAAATCGCGCGAAATTTTGTGTGAGCACCGCAAGCACGAAAACCGAAACGATACTGACCAACGCAGCGAAAAGAATTTCAGGCGCGACGCCCATAACCTCCTCAACCGGGATGCGGTTCAGCACAAGCACGCTGAGTTCGACCACTGCAGGAAACAGAACAAAGGCGAGCAGGCAGAACAGCGCCTTCGACGAAAGGAGCAGGGGCCGGGGAATCGGGCGCGTGAACCAGAAGGCTGTCGTGCCGACGAGCGGCTCGTCCTGAACCAGCAGCGGAACCATCACCACCGTCAACAAGAACTGCAACAAGGGCAGCAGCACCGAAATCATCTGATAGGCAACCTGCGCAACGAGGTTGTCCGGATCGGCGTGATTGCCAAAGCCGATCAACAGCGCCTCAGCTGCAACGAGCAATACCCACAGGCCGAGCAGCCAGCGCAGGTGGCGCACATCTTTCTTCATGTGATGTGCAAGCAGGCTCATGCCGCACCTCGCTCTTTCAACACGCGTCCGTGCCGCGTCAACGCGAGGAATATCTCGCGCAAACCCATCGGACTCGCCGTCATCTGTGCGCCCGCCGGAAAGAGACGCTGCAACTCTTCCATGCGATTCGGCGTCGCCGCCGCGCCGTCAACAAAACATACCGTGCGCCCGCTCGCCTCCGGCAGCAGGCAATCCGCCGGAAGAACAGGGCGCGCCGCCACCTCGCCAGCCAGAATAACTTCGATTTTGCGGAAGCGACTCTGCAGGGATGCAACAGGCTCGCACACCGTCAGAATGCCGTCGTTGATGAAGCCAACCCAATTCGCGAGTCGCTCGACCTCGTCAATGTCATGCGACGAAACAAACACCGTCCACTGCTCCTGCTCCGTCAATTCGAGCACGCCGCGAATGAACTCGTCGCGCACGAGTGGATCGAGTCCGCTGAACGGCTCATCCAGCACGAGAAGGCGCGGGCGGTACGCGAGCGTCGAAAGAAGCGCAGCCTTTGTCTTCATTCCGCGCGACAAATGGCGCAGCTTCCGATCCGGCGGCAAGTCGAATTCCTTCAACAGCCGCGCACAGAACGCGTCGTCCCACGTCGGATACCACGGCTTGCAGTACGAGAGCAGGCCACCGACGGTCATCCAATCCGGCATCTTTTGATTTTCCGACACGTATCCAATCTGCGCCATGATCTCCGGCCGCAGATTCGTAATCGGGCATCCCAGCACCGTCCCCTTTCCAGAAGAAGGCGCGAGGATGTTCATCAACATTTTAATCGTCGTCGTTTTCCCCGCCCCGTTCGGACCGAGGAACGCGAACACGCTTCCCATCGGCACGCGCAGGTTAAGATTCTCGACCGCGACTTTTCCCCGGAACCTCCGCGTGAGGCTCTGCGTCTCGATGGCCAACTCCTCACTCATCCGCCCCCTCCTCATTCAAAATATCGTGCACGCGCTCCATCGAAACGCCAAGTCGCCGCGCATCCGCGCGCAACGACCGCGCTTTCTTGCGAATCAATTTCACGCGCGTCGCCTCCACCGCGTCCGCGCCCGGCAACGCAGCCACCGGTTGCTCGTCATCGCCGATCAACCATCCAGCTCTACGCAACGTCGCGAAAACCTCGCGCACCGCATCGGGATGAATTCGCAACTCCGCCGACACCGCACGCCAGCCCGGCACGCGCGACGCGGGCGGAAGTTGCCCCGACAAAATAGCGCGCTGAAGCGCCGCCTCCAGCTGCGGACCAGCCGGATCGCCAACCGTAAATTCGACGAAAAAAGGCAGCATGAAAAACCTATCAATGTGATTGTGCCCAAAGTTTTGTTTTGAACCAGTATAAACCGAACCGCGCCACCTCGCGCCGAGCTTAACGGAAGCTGAATAAACCGTCACAACGCAAGCCCCCCGCATTTCCATTCACAGGCAACTCGGGTAGATTCGTTTTCGTGACTGAGGAAATTTTTGACGTAGTTGACGAAAGCGGGCGGGTGATCGGTGAGGCGTCGAGGGGTCAGTGCCACGGCGATCCGCGCCTCCTTCATCAAGCTGTTCATGTGTTGGTCTTCAACCACCGGGGCGATCTCTTCCTCCAGCAGCGTTCGGCACATAAAGATATTCACCCGGGCAAGTGGGACACTTCCGTTGGCGGGCATCTCCGCCAAGGCGAACAGGTCGAAGCTGGCGCGCGGCGCGAAATGATGGAAGAACTCGGCAAGGCTCCCGACGCGCTGGCCTTCGCCTACCGATACATCTGGCGCTCGCCGACCGAATCGGAATTGATTCACGCCTTCGCAACGATTGACGAAGGCCCCTTTGCGCTGGATTCAATCGAACTGGCGGCTGGCCGCTTCTGGGACATCGCCGAAATCGAATCGTCACTGCGCCGCGACATTTTCACCCCGCAGTTCGACCGCGAATTCCCACGAATGCGGGCTTGGTGGAAACAGCGGCGGGTCAATTGACAAGCGGGGAGTCGTGCCGTAGGTTGCGCCCGGCTTAAGGGAGAAAAGGCATGGAGAATTCGATATCCGTCGGCATTGGGGAACCCACTGTTCAAATCATTCAGATCAGCGCGAAGGCGAAGCAAGAGCTGCTGAAGCTGGACGCGACCGGCGCCAATTTCCTCCGCATCTCCGTCACCCCGGGCGGATGCTCGGGCCTGACCTATGGCGCGTGCATTGACAACACGCCGGGAGATGACGATCAGACGATTTATCAGGACCCTGAGCTTCGCGTCGTCGCGGACGCGGGCAGCGCCATGTTCATTGACGGCCTGAGCATTGACTACTCCGACGACCTCATCTCCTCCGGATTTCGCTTCAAAAATCCGAAGGCGAAAAAGTCCTGCGGCTGCGGTTCAAGTTTCTCCGCGTAACGCCCATGACCATTCGACCGATTGAACTCTTGGGCGGCGAGTCGGTGTACTGCATCAACCAAAGTCAGCTCGCCAGCGCGTTCAAATTGGCCAACGACAACGCCGAATCCGGGCCAAAGATTCAGGCGGAAATCCAATCATTGGAAGCCCGCCTCTCTCGCAACGAGCGCGCCGCCCTCGCCTTCGTCCTGATTGACCGCCTGCTCAAATCCTCCGACCGCTGACGCCGGCCCTTCCCGTGGCCGCGGATGTTTTGATATAAGCGAGGGCGTTCCAGTTATGCCGCCTGTTTTTCGATTCGAGTCCCGGCACATTTTCCGGCAGCTTTCCGGTTGGGGGTTGCTGGTCATCGGCGCCATCAATCTCCTGATCCCCGGCATCCCCTCCTCGCCCTTTTTCGCGGCGGGGGCGTTGTTGCTGGCGCCCTACATCCGGGCTTTCCGCCGATTCGCCGCGTGGATGCATCTCAAATTTCCAACGTTGCGCAAACCGCTAAGGCGGTTTCGACTTTTCAAAACGCCCCCGCGCCCGCCATTGAAAAAATCCGGAACAGATTCCCGTTGAAAACGAATCCCCGCGCCCGCATGCTTCTGACCGACTCATGACTCGATGTTTCGTATTCAGCCAGGGCAAACTGATCAGCCAGGATCCCGCGCTGGATTTCCTCAAAATGGTGCTCGTGGATGAGGACGCCCAAATCTGGGTGGACCTCGATCAACCCACCGAGGAGGAAACCAAAAACGTCCTCGAGTCCGTTTTCAATTTTCACCCCCTCTCGGTCGAAGACTGCATCACGCCGTCCGAGCGCCCGAAGGTGGAAGAATACGACGGCTACATCTTCATCGTGATGCACGAGGTCGAATACTCCGTCTCCGAACACACCTTTCGAACGAACGAACTCAACATCTTCGTCGGCAAGAACTTTCTCGTCACCTACCATGACCGCCCGCTCCACAGCATTTCAGCGACCTTGGATCGAATTTTGAAAAACTCCGCCACCGTCGCTCGCGCCCCCGACCGCCTCACCTACACGATTCTCGACTTCCTCCTCGATAAATATGAGCCGGCCCTCGAGGACCTCGGCCAAACCTTCGACGCCATGGAACAAGAGATCATCGAAGTGCAGGCGCAGCACACCATCAGCCGAATCGTGGATTTGAAGGCGCAGCTTCAACGACTCCGCCAGATCATCAACCCTCAGCGGGAAGTCGTGAGCCGCATGGCCCGAGGCGAATTCAAACTCGTGCGCGCCCACATGCTGCCCTACTTCCGCGACTTGATGGACCGCCTGAACCGCACGCATGATTTGACCGAAAACTACCGCGACGGGCTGAACGACATGATGAACGTCTTTCTGAACCTTCAGCAGGTGCAAGCCAACCGCGTGATGAAGGTTCTGACCGTCCTCGCCACTCTCTCGCTGCCGATTGTCGTGGTCACCAGTTTCTACGGAATGAACTTCGCCCACATGCCGGAACTGGAACTCCGCTATGCCCACGTCTATGTTTTCATTCTCTCCGCGTTGATGACCGGCGCGATCTATTGGATTCTGCGAAAAATGGATTGGCTCTAACTCCATCTTATGAAGAAGAACTTCATCCTCGACACCAACGTTCTCCTGCACGACCCCACCGCGATTCACCAATTTGAAGACAACGACATCATCATCCCGCTCAAGGTCATCGAAGAAATTGACGCCTTCAAACGCGACCTCTCCGAACTGGGCCGCAACGCGCGGCAGGTTTCGCGAATGCTCGACGATCTGCGCGCGGGCGGAAAACTTTCCGAAGGCGTGAAACTCGAAAGCGGCGGATCCGTCCGCATCGCCTTCCCCGGCGAATCTTTTCACTATCGCCCCGGCATCACCGCCGATGATGAAATCCTCTTCATGGCCCGGCAAGTTCGGCAAACGCAGCCCGATGTCCCCTGCGTCGTCGTCAGCAAAGACATCAACCTCCGCTTGAAAGCCGACGCCATCGGACTGGACGTCGCGGATTACGAAACGGATCGCATTGACATCTCCGAACTGTATCTCGGCCATTCGGAAATGACCATCGAGCACGACGCGATCGAAGCCTTCAAGCGCGAAGGCCGCATTCCTTTCAGTTCAAACAAAGTCTCCCCGAACGAATATGTCCTGTTGCACGACCAGACCGATCCGCATCACACTTTTCTTTCTCGCTACGATCACGACGCGCGCGCGCTGGTCCCGCTGATTCCCGTCCCGGACGAAATCCGCCAGGTTCTCCCGCGCAACAAAGAACAGCACTTCGCGATGGATGCCCTCCTCAACGACAACATCAAAGTCGTCACCATCATCGGAAAAGCGGGCACGGGAAAAACGCTCCTCGCCGTCGCCGCCGGTCTTTACAAAGTCATGGAGCAGAAAAAATACCGGCCGCTCCTCGTCTGCCGCCCCACGATCCCGATGGGCAAAGATATCGGCTATCTGCCCGGCACGATGGAAGAAAAACTGAACCCGTGGATGCAGCCGATCTACGACGCGCTCGACTTTCTTTCCAATGGACGGCGCGCCGGATGGAAGCGCGGCGAAGCCGGGCTCGATGACGACCGCATCGGTGTGGAGCCCCTGACCTACATCCGCGGGCGCAGTATTCCAAACCAATACATCGTCGTGGATGAAGCGCAAAATCTCACCCCGCTCGAAGCGAAAACCGTCCTCACCCGCGTCGGGCCCGGCACCAAAATCATCCTCACCGGCGACATCTATCAAATTGATAATCCGTATGTGGACAGCATGTCGAACGGCCTCACCTGCATCGTTGAAAGATTCCGCTCGCAAACGCTGGCGTCGCACATCGTCTTGAGCAAAGGCGTGCGTTCCGAAGTCGCCGAACTCGCCGCCAATCTCCTCTAGCCGTGCGCGGCGCCGGCCACCTGATCGAAAACATCGTCCGGCACATCGAGCTCGCCAAAGCCCACGCCCATCCGGGAATGGCCGGCGGCGCCGTGAAAATCCGAGCCGCCTGTGGGAATCAAATCCAGCTCGTGCGCCAGCTTCAGATAAGCCCTGTTCATCTCCTCGCTGTGCTCCGGGTAGTAGCACTCCAATCCCATCAACCCCGACGCCTTCAGCCTCGCGAGCAATTTGCGCAACTCCTCCTTGCCCAAACCCAACGAAAATGGGTGCGCAACCACCGGCACGCCCCCCGCGGATCGCAACATCTCCATGGCCGACTCGGGACTCAACCTTCTCCGCTCGCAATAGGCCGCCTTCCCTCGCCCCAAGTAGCGTTGAAAGGCATCTTTCTTGTCCTTGGCATAGCCCTTCTCGATCAAGACCGCCGCAAAATGCGGACGCGCCACAACTTCTTCAGAAGCATGTTGGCGCACTTCGTCCATGGTGATGACAAAACCCAGCTGATTCAGCTTGAAGAGAATCTCCTGATTTCGCGCCTCGCGCCCTTCGCGAATCCACTTCAATTGCTCAACGAAGCTCGCGTTCCCCACATCCACGCCGTAGCCCAACACATGCAGCGTGCCCGACGGCGGTTCCGCGCTAACCTCCACACCGGAGAGCGCGCGGATTCCTGCCGTTCGGGCCGCCGCGAGAAAACGCGAAACGCCGCCGGTCGTGTCATGGTCCGTGAGCGCGATCCCCTTCAATCCCCCCTCAACAGCCAGCGAAACAAGCTCTTCAGGCGTGCAGGTTCCATCCGAAAAGATGGAGTGCATGTGCAGATCAATCATGTCCCGCTCACTATAGCGAAAACTTCGCGCAACGTCAGCGGATTTCTCAAATCACGCGGAATGCGCGTAGCGCTTGAAGCGATAGACTTCGATCGTGGGCGAAACAAAATAGCCTTCAAACATCGGATCCAGCTTCAGATAAACCCGTTTGTTGAGGAAATGCGACTGAAAGCGACGCACGAGATAAAACGGTCCATTCGGATCGCGCACGCGATCGTAGGCCTCCGTGAAAACCGCGTTCCCGTGACGGTAGTGGCGTTGATACTGCAACGACGTGATCACGAGATAAATGTCGTCGTCGTGATATTTGATCTTTCCCACCGCGCGTTCCGGCGGAAATTGCACGCGAAAGCGATTGGTGTCGGGCAACGGCAGATAGCGGCTCCACCCCAACTCAACAATTTCCGCCTGCGCGGGCAGATTTTCATTCAACCAGCGCCCGGCCGCCATGCGCGTGTCGCGGCTGTAGCGGTGCGTCGTTTGAATCACAAAAAACAGCGTGTAGAGACCCACTGCCGTCAGCGACGTGGCGGCGATCCGACGATAAATCGGAGCGGGCATGATGAGCCAGTCTCCCATCCATTTGCCCGCCAGCGTCACCCCCACCACCAAAATCGGAAGATAGTAACGTAGCGGCGTGAACACCCAACTCCCCGTGACATAGAAAAATACGGCTGTGAATCCGAGCACGACCGCCGTCCCCCGATTCATTCTGAAGAGCGCCCACACCGCGCCGCCGATACACGCCGCATAGAGGCAAAAACCCAAACTGAACGGCCATGCGGCAAGAAGTTGATAAACCCACCGATGATACCACCAACCCACCGCATAAACCGCGAACCCGTAATGATGCGACAAGGTGTGCTGGTGTTCATATTGCATCGCGGCCAGAAGGTCGCGAAATCGAAGAAAACTGTACGGGGTCACGGCAAAACAGGCGGCAGCCGACAGCGCGCCGCAGAAAATCAGTTTCGGCAGCTTCCGCCGGAAGGGATATCGCGCCATCACAACGCCGAGAAAAATCGCGATCGCCGCTATCGCTGCGGTATATTTGCTGCCCGTCGCCAGCCCAAGCGCCACGCCCGCAAAAGCGTAATCCCGCCACTGCTGATGTCGAATCAAGCGAACGGCAAAAACCAGCGTGAGCGTTGTGAAAAAGGTCATCGCGATGTCCGTGATCGCCGCGTGGCCCTCCCACACATGAAGCGGCATGATCGCCATCCAAAACGCCGCCAGAATAATCCCCCGCTTCTTCGCGCCCAGTTCCGCCGCCAGCCACGCAACGGCGGGAATCGTCAACGTGCCGAAAATGACGTTGAAGATTCGACCAACTAGAAAAAGTTGCCAGACTTGGGTCGCCAGATGGATGCGCCTCAGAATCGCCCCCGTGAACGCGATCAAATACATTAGAAACGCGGGATAGTTCAGAAACACCGGATCGAGCGTCTTGCGGTCGAAAACCGCCGCATGCGCCCAAACCGCTTCGAGACGGTTCAGAATCCCGATCGCATTGGCCATAACATAATCGGTCTCATCCGGATGCAAATCCACCCGCTCGGGCGCGCCCCACATCAGCCCCCAACTCCGCAATCCCACCCCCAGCGCCATCACCGCAAGCAAAGCCCAGTGCGTCGGCGCCAGTTGTTTTATGATTGAACGTAGGAACCTCATCTGGGACAGTATTTCTACATGAAAAACGCCGAAGCGAAAAGAACAAAACATCCGGGGGGAAGGCCTCGAAAATTTGCTGAACCAAGCCGCCCCATTACCGTGACCTTGCCGCAATCCATCCTGCAGGCGCTTGAAGCTGTGAACACCGACCGCGCCAAAGCCATTGTAAAATGCGTGGAGGCCGCGACCGCTCCTCTCAATCCATCCAACGGGAAATCCATCACCATCACCGAAGTCTCTCCCGGCGTCGGACTCATCGTCATGGGGCCATGCGCCACGCTCCGTAAAATTCCATGGCTCCGCATGAGCGAGATCGCCCCGCTCCGCTACATTCTCTCCGTTCAGAGCGGAGTATCCGTCGAATCGCTCGAAATTGCGCTATCCGATGTGCTCGAAACCCTCTCGCCTCGCGAACAGCACGAACGCGAAACCATCAGAGAACTTCGGGACTTCGTTCAAAGCATTCGACGCGGCCAGCGCGTAACCAAAGCGGAAATTCTCTTTGTGCGCACCAATCCGGCTAATTTCCGCCCCGGCCCGGCTCTAAAATGACATAGGTCGGAAGGCCGATCGCGCCGAAGTGATCGAGCACGCCGAGCGCCGGCTCCTGGTCGGGCACCTCCGCCTGAAAACGCACCACCTGAAAATCCGACAGCGCCTTGACCACCTGCGGGTTCTTGAACGTCGTGGCTTCCATGGCCGTGCAGTTCTTGCACCACGTGGCCCAAAAATCAACAAACACGGGGCGGCCGCTCGCCAGCGCGGCATCAAGTTCCTGGAGTGAAGCCACCGCCGGATCCACGCCACCCATTTCCGCATCAGCCCGATGCTTATGAATATCCCATGCCAATTTCCCGTAGTACGCCGCCAGACCGAGAATGAATACGCCGAAGATGTGTTTAACCACCGTCATCCAACGCCCCGGCTTCGGCAAAAACGACAAGCCCGCGCCCGCAAATGGCCACGGCAATGCCATGCCGGCGCCCAGCAAAAACGGCATTAGCGCCGCCGAACGAATGCCTTCCGAATAGAACTGACTAGCCATCAGCAACGTTGAAATCAAAACCGGCGCGACACACGCCCCGGCCAGCAGCGCCGCCACCGTCCCCATCGCAAATGCCGCCGTATATCGCGCAATGCCCACTTTCCCTCGAGCGCTCGCCCGGCCTTGCCACCGTGAAAAATCTATCGTGATCGCGCCAAACATCCCCAGCGCCAGCAACACGAACAGAACGGCAATTGAAACGTTGAATCCCACCGAGGCATTCAACGCGCCGAACTTCGCACCCGTCGCCACCACCAGCGCCCCGAGAACCCCATACGCCACGGCCATGCCCATGCCATAGGCGCCCCCGAGCAAAAAGCCTTGCGCCTTCGTCCTCGCTTGGGCGCCCGCGCCCAAAATAGCCAGATTGATGGGAATCAGCGGCAGCACGCACGGCGTCAAATTGAGCGCCACGCCGCCCACCGCGAGCAAAAGCAACGTGAACGCCAACCCGCGCCGCGGCGGCTCGGCGGTTGCGCTTTTCGCGCGTTCCGCCAAACCCAAAAACTTCAGAAATTCGCCGGCCGACAAATAACCGGCCGCCGTGCGCGGCTCGCGATAACTGGCCAGCCGCGCTTTCCAATCGTTGGAACTTTTTTCGGGCGTTTTTCCAATCGTTGGAACTTCGACCGAAACGGCCACCTCACCGGCGACAAGGCGGAAGTCCTTCTTCTGCGGAAAGAAACACTGCTCCTCGTCGCATCCCTGATAAGCCACCCGCACGTGAATTTCAGACGGCGCCGCTCCGTTCACCCGATACAGCAACTCGGCCGGCGCGGTGTACACCCGCTTCCGCTCGCCCGTGAATTTGTCGAGCTCTTCGATCGGCGCCGGAAGGTCAACGACGGCCAGCGCGGCATTGCTCGAAGTGACCTTCAATTCGTCCGCATATAAAAAATGGCCCGGCGGAACGCCGAGGCGCACGCGCACTTCAAGCGCGGCACGATTCGTCTCCAAATTTGCCGTGACTTGAAACGGGTCTTTGCCGAAGCCGAATGCAGCCGCCGGCAAAAGACACAAGACTAGAAGGCGCAACAACATCAAGGCTCCGCCAAAAGCGCGTTCACTTCCGATTGAATCTCATCCGCTGAAACGAATCCGCCCAAAGTCTTGCGAATTTGTCCTTTGCGATCCACCCACACGATCGAGGGCACCGCGCGGATGCCGCCAAACGCCGCACGTACGTTGTCATCGGCCAGGGCCGTCGAAAACGATGTGTCCAGTTCCGAAGCCTTGGCCGCGAGCACGTCCGGCGCGCCGATATCCGTGACCATTCCAACCAGCGCAAAAGGACGCCCTTCCCACGCCGGCGCAACCTGCTTCAAAACCTCCCACTGCGCCCGGCAGGGCGCGGAATCGAGGGAGAGAAAATTCAGGAGCAACACCTTCCCTCGATAGTTCATGAGCGAAAACGCCGCATCCTCGGGACCGCTTAAGCGCGCGGCGCGAATATCCAATCCCGTGCTCTCCCCCGCCTGCGCGGGCTCGGCGGACGTTCGCGACTTCGAACTGGTGTGAACCTCGCAAGCCGACAATCCGAGCAACAAAACCAACCAAAAACGTCGTATCATAATTAAGCTCATTCACATTTCTGCACTTGTAATTAACAAGCAATTACCGGAAACTGCAAGCGCGAGCATAGAGGAGAGTCACTCAGCGGGGGTAGGCGAAAATGGCGGAAAATTCTGACAGCAAACAGGCGTGGAAACTGCCTAAATGGCCGTGGGAACTGGAGGTTTTCACGATCCTCTTTATGCTCCTGGCCATCGCCCTTCCTTTCTATGTCCATAATTTGGAACCCGCTCCGGGAAGCATCGTCGCGGAGCTGAACAAAACGAATCCCGCAGAGGCCGCGCTGGCCGAACAGCGTGGAATGCTCTGGTCGGTGAGCATCCTTGGCCTCTATTTCTTCCACATCATCGTGGCTCGCGGCACTCTCGACCTCATCTCCACCCCCATCACAACTCTCCTCGCGCCCCCCGCGTTCGCCACGATCGCCTATTTTCGGACGCTCATCCTGTCGCGAGATATGGGCCAAAACATCGCTTTCGTCACCGGCTCCATCGGACAGATTCTGCTCATCGCCGCGAGCGTTATCATCGTCTCGCTGGTGCTCGCCCGACTCCACATGACTCGCTACATGCTGAACTTCCGGCAAACCAAGTGGGACATCGCCAGCCCTGCATTGATGGACAAGACGTATACCTCGCTCCTCTCAGAACTCCGCCCCTTGCTTTATCTGCCCAGACGCTATCGCGCAGCGGAACAGGGCATCCTGATCGAGGGCTGGTTCTACGTGATGGTCATGCCATTCCGAATGGTTCAATCCATCAGCGCGGTGAACTACGCCGGCATGGGAGTCACCGGAAACTATTTCGCGACCTCCACTCACACCCTCATTCGAGTCGAAATGACGGAGAGCAATACGCCCGTTTTCATTTCGCCGGCAGAACGCGACGAGTTCTTGCGATACTGCGTCACCAACGTCTTGCGCCTCAAGCGCAGTGGCGCCGCGGGCAGCACCAGCTCCGGAGACCTCGCCGGAATGAGCAGAACCCAGCGCGTGACGCTGCAGAACACGCAGTCCTCCATGCGCCAAACCCAGCAAATTCGCTCCGGCGGAACGCAGGCCGGCAACGTCACAAAGCCGTCTCAGCCGAATTGAGGAGCCGCCATGCCGCCCGCTCCGCTCGACTTGCCGGACGCGGCGCGACGCGTTGTGGAAACCCTGCAACGCCACGTACACGACGCCGTTTGGGCCGGCGGCTGCGTCCGCGACCGCCTGATGGGGCGTCCGCCCAAGGACTACGACGTGGCGACCTCCGCGCGCCCCGATGAAATTGAAAAGCTCTTTCCGCGCACACGCTCCGTCGGCCGCTCCTTCGGCGTCATTCTCGTGCTGGAGGATCAACTCGCAATTGAAGTGGCCACCTTCCGCCGCGATCTGGGCTATGCCGACGGACGCCGCCCCACGGCGGTCGAATTCACCACCGACCGCGAAGACGCCGCGCGCCGCGACTTCACCATCAACGGCCTGTTCTATGACCCCATCCGCGATCAGGTGCGCGACTATATCGGCGGACGCGACGACATCGAACGGCGAACCGTTCGCGCCATTGGCCGGCCCGAATCCCGTTTTCAGGAAGACTATCTGCGAATGATTCGCGCCGTGCGTTTCGCCGCCACGCTGAATTTCACGATTCATCCGGACACGTTCGCCGCGCTCCAACAAAACGCCGCGCACATCACCGCCATCGCGCCCGAGCGCATTCAACAGGAGTTGACGCGCATCTTGACCGAAGCGCCGCGCGCCGGCGATGCCCTCCGCCTCCTCGACGACGCGGGACTGCTTCGCGAGATTCTGCCCGAAATCCACGCGATGAAGGGCGTCGAACAATCCCCCGAATATCACCCGGAAGGCGATGTCTTTGAACACACCATCCTCATCCTGAACCAGATGCCGCCTTCACCCCCGCCCGCCCTCGCCTACGCGGCCATGCTGCACGATGTCGGCAAACCTGTGACGCAGAAAGTTTTGAACGACACCGACGGCAAGGCGCGCATCACGTTCTACGAACACGATCGAATCGGCGCCGAGATCGCGGGATCCATTTTGCGCCGACTCCGCTTCTCAAACGATTTTGTGGAAACCGTCTCCACTTGCATCCGCAACCACATGCGGTTCATGGATGTCCCCGAAATGCGCGAAGCCACACTCCGAAAAATGGTCGGCGCGCCCGCCTTTCCCCTCGAACTCGAACTGCACCGCCTCGACTGTGTCGCCAGCCACGGGAAACTCGACCACTACCATTTTCTTTTGGATTTTTCGGCGCGTCTCCAAAGCCGCCCCGCCCTCCCCTCGCCGTTTCTCGATGGCCACGACTTGATGGCCATGGGCATACCCTCCGGACCGCAAATTGGAAAACTACTCAAACAGGTTTACGATGCGCAACTGGAGGGGCGCTTCACCGATCGCTCCGCCGCGCTGGAATGGGCGAGGCAACAGGCGGCTCATCCGCGAGCCGACCCGGACTGAAGGGCCTGGGCGCCGATGATGCCCATCAACAAAGCCATCACCATAAAAATTTCGGCGTCGCCAAAATTGTATTCTACCAGTCCATTCAGCATCAGCCCGACAAACGCGGCAAAACAACCCAAGGCCACCGTTCCCGCGCCGGGCCCTCGAGCCGCCGCTTGCGAATAGTTCAAAATCGCCGTCTGGCCCGTCCGGAGCATCCACCACAACCACGCCGCCAAACCCATCCACCCCAACTCCAACGTGACCTGAAGTGGGTTATCATGAAGGTGATTCAGTTTTCGCTCCACGCGCCGCGTCACGCGCTGAAAATCCTCGTGCCGCGTAGCCTTCCAGCCCATTCCAAACGGAAATTCCTTGATCATCACGGGCGCGACTTCAGTCCACAAAACCATTCGCCCCTTGTGGAGAAGCGAAAATTCAGCCGAAGTCATCGCGAGGCGATCGCGCACTTGTGGAAGCGCCAGCATGGCGCATACACAAACCAACAGCCAAAGAATCGCCTTTCGCCGCCGCGCCAGCAACGCCAGCAGCACAGCCGAAAGGACGAAGGAAATCCACATGCCTCGTTTGAAGTGGAGCACCAGCCCTCCGCCCAACAGCAATAGGCTCAACTGAACACCGCGGTCTCGAAGGGTGCGATAGCCCAAAAGCACACCCGCCAGAACAAACAACAGGCCGACCGAATACATCTGCGGTTCGCGCATGTTTCCCGTTTGAAACAGCGGCGTACCGCCCATCACCGCTGCGGGGATTCGGAACACGTCATACAAAGCCTTGCAAAGCGCTCCGATCACAAAGGCCTTCGCCAGCCTCAACAGATCTTCGCGATCTGCAGACATCGCCGGAATGACCCAAACAACGCCGAGAAGGAAAAATCGCGAAAGCTTCGCCACGCTCTCCGCAGGTCTCATCCCCATCACGCTGGACAGAACCGCCACGCACAAAAAAATCACGATCGGCCAGGAAAGAGGATGCCGAGGTGGTGTCGGAAACTTTTTCGTCCAAACGGATGGCGTCCAGAGCGCGAAGGCCAGAATGGCGCACGGCTCAGCCGCCGCAATGGAAAGGGGCAAAAAAAAAGCGAACGCCAGCAGCAATCCTTTGACCGCGGAGGTCATGGGGCAGCATTGGTTGGCGGAGAGTCGGCAGAGACCGTGCGGTGCCGTTTGACATAGTCCAACACGGCCGTCCGGGTGTCCAACGTCAGCAGCTCAAGGCGCGCCTCCGGCTGAATCACGATTTCGTGAAGGCGCGGGAAACGCGCCCCGCCGGACGCAATGGTGTAGCTGTTGAACGCCACGCGAAACCGCTTGCGAGGATGCAGAAAGGAGCCATCCGCCAGCCGCAAATCCCTCACGCGCAACTGTCCGTTCGCGTCCTTTTCGACTTCGTAATCCAATCCATACACACCCATGAACTGAACCTTTCCTCGGCGCGCGAGGTTTTCATTGAGAATGTCCTCAATTTCGCGCGGGGTCAGCAGCGCCGTGCCGATCCGATTTTCATAGGGCACAATGCGCCAGACATCGGACATGAGAATGTCGCCGGCCTTGAGGTCTTCTTCCGCGAGAATGCCGTGCATCACAATCTCCGCTTTGGATGCCTCCGCAATGGCGCGGCACAGCAACAACTGAATGGGCGACCGCCCCTTGGCGTCCGTGCCGGCCTTCAAATCTCCTTGTGCGCGCCCGACGCGCTGGGAAAGGTAAGCCTCCCCCCGCTGCACTTCATTGGAAAACAGCGAGGACAGTTCCGGATCAGGGGGATATTGATCGCCCACGGTGAGCACGCGCGCATTCTTGCCGACGAGCTTTCGAGCCACCGTGTCGTAGCTCAAATCCAGGCAACCCAACCAATTGCCATAGTAACCCGCCTGCGTGAAAATCGCGTCTTTCACGTTGACCGAAGTCTCCACCCGATGTGAATGACCACCGATGATCGCGTCGAATTCGGGAAAGTTTTGCGCAATCGCGTTGATCTGATTCGCGTGATCATCGCCATACGGCTTGTAGCCTTGATGCGTCGCGAGAAGAAGAATGTCGGGCTTCTCGGCGCGAACCGCCGGCATGATCCGGCGAAGCGCATCCACGGAAGACTCGAAATGAAGACCCTCGAATTGATCGGGCATGGACCACGACGGCACGCCCGGCGTGACCAAGCCAACGATCGCCACCTTCACGCCCTCGAATTCCTTGATGATGTAGGGCCGCACCGACGGCATGGGATTTGCCGAATCCTCGATCGGTTGCATATTGGCCGCCAGCACGGGCGTCGTGGATTCACCGACGCGCGCAGCCATCTTATCCAAGCCCCAGTCGAACTCGTGGTTGCCCAACACCCACGCATCATATTTGAGCGCCGCCAGAGCCTTGGTCATCACCTGCCCGCCCGTCAACAAACTCTCCGCGGTTCCCTGATACAGATCGCCGCAATCCACGAGGAGCACATTTTCGCGCTCCGCGCGCAACTGCCGAATCAACGTGGAGCAACGAAACAAACCGCCCACATTCGTGTGCCCCTCATAGTCTGTAGTGGGCACGAGGTGTCCGTGCAGGTCCGTCGTGTGAAGAACGCGAATTTCAATCAGTCGCGCTTCAGCCTCGCCCCAGGACAGGAGCAGGCACACCAAGGCGGCCGATAGAAACTTGAAAATATATCTCATCACGCGATTTTGAGGTCTTCGTCGAGTCCGAGCGCCGAGCGCTGGCCCGCCACCACTGACTTGGTGATCCGACATTCCTTGATATTTCCCTTCGCGGGCACTTCGTACATCACGTCGAGCATGATGTGCTCCAACATCGAACGAAGTCCGCGCGCGCCTGTGCCCTTCGCGTGAGCGACTCGGGCCAATTCCTTCAAGGCGGAATCCGTGAAGGACAGATTCACGCCCTCCATGCCCAGCAACTTGACGTAATGCTTGATCATCGCATTGCGCGGTTCGGTCAAAATCCGAACCAGTTGTTCTTCCGTCAACTCAGCCAGCGTCGTCGCGACGGGAAGCCGCCCGATGAACTCGGGAATGAGCCCAAAACGCACGAGGTCTTCCGGCTCAACCTCAACTCCGTTGGGGCGATCCGGCGCGGCCGGCGCGACGCCATTTTCGCCGAAGCCCAGGACTTTTTTGCCCACGCGGCGCCTGATGATATCCGGCAACCCGCCAAAAGCTCCGCCGCAAATGAACAAAATGTGTTCGGTGTTGAGCTTGATGTATTCCTGCTGCGGATGCTTCCGCCCACCCTGCGGCGGGATGCTCGCCACCGTGCCCTCTAAAATCTTGAGCAACGCCTGCTGAACTCCCTCGCCGGACACATCGCGCGTGATCGAGGGGTTGTCGCTGCGCTTGGCGATCTTATCAATTTCATCAATGTAGATAATGCCGATTTCCGCGCGCGCCACGTTGAAATCCGCGGCCTGCAGCAAACGTTGGAGAATGTTCTCCACGTCTTCGCCGACATAGCCCGCCTCCGTGAGCGTGGTCGCATCGGACATGCTGAACGGAACATCCAACACGCGCGCCAGCGTCTTGGCCAGCAGCGTTTTGCCCGACCCCGTTGGGCCGATGAGCAGAACGTTGCTCTTTTCGATTTCGACATCGGGATGAATGCTCTGCGCTCCAGGGTTCCGGCTGCGGATGCGCTTGTAGTGATTGTGCACGGCAACGGAGAGCACCTTCTTGGCATGTTCCTGCCCGATCACATAGTGATCGAGCGCCGCCTTGATCTCGTGCGGCTTGAGCGCAGTCGGCTCCGCCACGCTGCGTTTGCGCTCAACGCGCTGCCCATCCCGGTTCAACATCGTGCTGCACAAAAGCACGCACTGATCGCAGATGTGCACACCGGGACCCGCGATGAGGCGCTCGACCTCCGATTGGGTCTTTCCACAAAATGAACATTTACCGGGTTCTCGCATACGACTCATTTCGGCTTGCGTTCCGTCTTGCGGCTCGTCAGCACGTCGTCCACCAGACCGTAGGCCCGCGCTTCGTCAGCGGACATAAAGTTGTCGCGGTCGGTATCCTTCGCAATCGCCTCCAGCCCCTTGCCCGTGTGGAACGCCAGAATCTCGTTCAGGCGGTCGCGCAAGCGCAGAATCTCCTTGGCCTGAATGCTGATATCCGACGCCTGCCCCTGCACGCCGCCCCACGGTTGATGAATCATGATGCGCGCGTTCGGGAGCGCATGTCGCTTGCCCGCCGCGCCGGCGGCGAGCAAAACGGCGCCCATGCTCGCGGCCTGCCCCACGCAATAGGTCACCACGTCGCACTTGAGGTACTGCATCGTGTCGTAAATCGCCAATCCCGCCGTGACCGATCCGCCGGGAGAATTGATGTACAAGTTGATGTCCTTCTCCGCATCTTCGCCCTGAAGGAAAAGCATCTGCGCGATCACGAGGTTGCTCACGTCGTCGTTGATTCCGGTGCCGATGAAAATGATGCGCTCTTTGAGCAAGCGGGAATAGATATCGAACGCGCGCTCGCCGCGCCCCGTTTGCTCGATCACCATCGGCACCAGTATCTGGCTAAACTCGGTCATGTCGTCTCCTGTCATCCAACGGTCACTTTAGCCTTGTCAAGCAGCATGTCCAAGGTCTTGTTCAACCGCACTTCCTCTTCAATCTTGCCCATGACCTGCCGCTTCTCAAGGTCGGCGCGGAATCTATTTTCCGGCATCTGATACTCCATCGCCATCCGTGCAATGCGCCGATCCAACTCCTGCCGGGTGCTCTCCACCTTTTCCGCGGCGGCGATCCGGCGCAATACATAGCGCAACTTCACCTTGTCCGTCGCCGTCCGGGTGGCCGCGTCGAAAAGCTCTTCCTTGTGCTGCTCGATGTCGTCCGACGACATGCCGCCATGCGTGCTCTGCCGAACGAGGTCGTAAACTTCGTTTTTTGTTTCCTGCGCCACCACCGATTCGGGCACATCGAGTTGCGTGTTCGCGAGCAGATACCGAACGATTTCGCCCAACTGTCGGCGATGCTCCGACGCTTCGCGCATCCCGGTCAGCTCGCGCTTAACGCGCTCGCGCAAATCCTCGACCGTGCCCACCGCGAGCGACTGCAAAAACGCTTCGTTTAATTCCGCCGGAATGTTCTCGCGCACCATGTTGACCTTCGCCGTGTACTGCGCCTTCTTTCCCGCCACAGAACGCTCCGGAAAGTCGGATGGAAATTCCACCGCGACCTCCCGCGTCTCGCCGACCTTCGCGCCGATCAGCCCCTCGCCAAATCCCGGCAAAAACGAATTTTCGCTGTCGGCGATCATCCAAAAATCCTTCCCCTTGCCGAGTCCGCTGGCCGCAGGCGCCACGGTTTCCAGCGGCTGGCCATCCAACGTTCCCTCATAGTCAATTTGCACCATGTCGGCTTTCTGCACGCCGCGTCCGGTGACATCTTGATACTGCCCGGAATCTTTTCGCAGCCGCAGAATGGTGCTTTCCACGTCGCCGTCAGAGACTTCAACCTTCTGGCCCGCAATTTCTATTCCCGTATAAGACGGCAACGTGAAATCCGGCGCGACATCCAGCATCACCGTGAACACAAACGGGCGTCCCTCCTCCAACTCCTCTTCCTTCACATCCAACACCGCGACCGTCTCGATCTTTTCCTGCTTTATCGCCTGCTGAAAGCTGCGGGGGATTAAACGCTCCTTGACCTCTTGATTGATTTCCCTGGCATAGCGGCGCTGGATCAAACCTCTTGGGGCGCGGCCCGGTCGAAAGCCCGGCACGCGGGCCATCTTCGCATATGACGCGAGGACCGTCTCCAACTCCTTCGAGACCTCATCGGCGGGCAATTCAATATGAACGGTTTTTCGGCAGATGCCCGTGTTCTCAACTCGAATATTCATCACGCTTTCCTTCCAAAAAATAAAGGGCCGTACGGTACGTGAGCGACCCAACGCGGTCAAGTTACCAGCCGGTTCCCCAAAGCCCGTCGAAACATCACCGCCCCATCGCATCCTTTCCATAAGGAATATCCAGGCGATAGCGCGCGGCCAATTCCTCAATTTCAGTCCACAGCGCGGGATTTCGCGTCTGAATGAACTGGCCGATGCGGTCATAAACCCTGTGCCACACCCACTTCGTCCGCAACTCATCCGTGCCCGGGCGCGCCTGCGAGAGATTCAGCTCAAACAACAAATCGCGTTGCGTCGCCCCGCTGCGCCCCACCACCTGAAAGGCGGTCCGCTCAAGCGAGCGCGGAACCCGCGCGAAAATCATCAGTGGCCGATCAAGATAGAGATGCGTCAACGTCGCGGGAAAAGCCTGATCCTCCTCCACTCCGCTGAAATGATACGTCAAGTCGCTGAGCACCGGACGCCGAACCTCCTTCGCCCATGCTTCCATATTCGATGGAATGCGATCAGTGTCCACCACAACGAGGGAATCTCCCCGATTTCGATAGCACAGCAAATCGAGCAAAAAACGATTCACGCGCCGCCCGGCGCCGAAGGCGAACATCGAAACCCGCCCCTCGTTCGACTTGGTGAAGGTCTCAATGATATCCGAACTATCCGTCGTTCCCACCGTCGGACGGCCGTCGGTCACCAGAATCGCAAGGAGCGGACGGGCCGGATCGCGCTCCGCGTGTTCCGCCGCCATCAGCGAAGCAAAAATATCCGTATTCCCCTGCGCCCGCATGTCGTCAATGAATCGGAGAGCGCGCGCCTTTGACGCTGGATTAAATTCCATCCAACGCCCAAAACACCGCCGCGTCTCGTCATTAAACCCCATGACATCAAAACGGTCGCCTTCGCGCAACTGATCCAACCACCGGCGAAGCCCCGCCTTGCATTCAATGAGCTTCCACGCTGTCATGCTTTCGGAACAGTCCTGCATGAGCAACACATCCTTCGGCAGCACCGGCAGCGCATCCTCGGCGCGCCGCGAAATGAGCACCTGAACATAGGTCGCGTCCGGCTCATCCGCAGGCTGAAACGACGACACCGCAAGGGCCAGATATTGCTCCGTCGGCTCCAAGCCCGTCACGTTCGACATTTCCTCATTGAACGCGGACGTCTCGCCCGGAAAAACGTCCGCGGCCTGAAGCGGAACTGCGCTTCCGCGCGCGCCCCCCGCGCCCGAGGCCATCGCGCCATCGGCCGGCGGGCGCGAAACCGTCAGCGCCAGATCGCCCGATCCGGACCCAAAACCGCCCGCCGGTTGGATGTCGGGCGCATCGGCAGGAAACACGACATCCGGCGCAACCGGCGATCGTTCAACACGCTCGACCATCCGCCGCGGCAGCACGCTCACAGCATCGTCATAGAGCTTGTCCTGCACTTGAAGAATATCCTGTCGCGGCTCCCATGGAGAACGCGTCGTCGGCAACGCCGGAGCGGCAAGCGCCTTGTCCTGCGCAAACATCGGCCCCTCCGGGATGGCGGGCGCCGCGGGCGGCACGGAAGGAGCCGTCGCCGCCGGATCCACTTCAGGCTCGCCGAAAATCTCGCGAAGCTGATTCGGATCTTCGGGGCGAAAGCGAGCCGGCTCGTTGATCTTCGAGGCCGCGGGTGGCGTACGTCTTTCCAACTCGAAGGCGCGATAGCGAACGATGTCCTCGTCCTTGATCGGCCGTCCGAGTCGCATCGGAGGAAGCTTCTCCAGCAGGAAAATGTGAAACGCGGCCGAGACCAGCAATGCGAAAACGGCGGCCAACACATGCGGCTGTGTCGTTGACCGCGTCTCCGCGCTTAATCCTGACCGTAGGGGTTCCTGCATCAGCCCTGCAATGTCATCAAGAATTCTGCATTACTCTTCGTTTTCTTCAAGCGATTGATGAGCAATTCCATACCCTCCACGGGCGGCACGCCGTTCAACGCTTTCCGAAGAATCCATATCTTCGCAAGTTCATCCGGATGCAGCAGCAACTCCTCTTTGCGCGTTCCGGACTTTTCGATATTGATCGCCGGGAAGATGCGCTTGTCCACCAGATGGCGGTCGAGGCAAAGCTCGTTGTTGCCCGTGCCTTTGAACTCTTCAAAGATGACTTCATCCATCTTGCTTCCCGTGTCCACCAGCGCCGTCGCCATGATCGTCAGGCTGCCGCCCTTTTCGATATTTCGCGCCGCGCCAAAAAAGCGCTTCGGCTTGTGCAACGCATTCGCATCCACACCGCCGGAAAGAATCTTTCCACTATGCGGCTGCAGGGTGTTGTAGGCGCGCGCCAGGCGCGTGATGCTGTCCAACAGAATCACCACATCCTTGCCCGCTTCCACCTTGCGCTTGGCCATTTCGATCACAATCTCGGCCACCTGAACATGCCGCTCCGGAGGCTCATCGAAGGTGGAACTCAGGACATGCGCCTTCGTGTTGCGCTGCATGTCCGTCACTTCCTCAGGACGCTCGTCAATCAACAAAATGATCAACTCCGCGTCCGGATGGTTGGCGCTGATGCTGTTCGCAATTTTCTGCATCAACACGGTCTTGCCCGTGCGCGGAGGCGCGACGATCACGCCGCGCTGGCCAAACCCGATCGGCGTGAGCAAATCCATGACGCGCATGGAAATCTCGTCCGGCTTCGTCTCGAGGTGAATCCGGCGATCCGGGAACAAGGGCGTCAGATTCTCAAACGGAATCTTGGACCGCTGCCCGTCCGGGTCGCCGCCGTTGACCCGATCCACCTTCTGCAGCGCGAAAAAGCGCTCCTTCTCCTTCGGCGAGCGGATTTCGCCCTCCACGTGATCGCCGATGCGAAGCGCGAAGCGCCGGATCTGCGACGGCGAAACATAAATATCTTCCGGGCACGGCAGATAATTGTACAACGGCGAACGCAGGAAACCGAAGCCGTCGGGCAAAACTTCCAGCACGCCGCGGCTGAACATCGCCCCGCCGGCGCGCGCATTCGCCTTGAGGATTTCAAAGATCAACTCGTGCTTTCTCAGCGCGCCGAGTTCGATAAGTCCATAGCCGTCCGCGAGCTTGTGCAACTCGGGCACGCTTAAATTCTGCATCTCATAAAGTTTAAGCGTCTGGCCGTTCACGCGTGGGCGCGCATCCTGCTGCGCGCCATCGGCGGGCGCGGCAGAGGAGTCCAAAGGCTCGCCATTTGGCGACAGAGCCGGCGGCGGCGCGGATTCCCGCTGCTGGGCCGAGGGTTGATAGGTATCCGCGCCATCGTCCGCCGGCAAGCCGCTGTATTGCGGATTCTGCCCTCGGTCGCGATATTGGCCCCCGCGATGATAACGACCTCTTCCATATCCGCGGCGTCGCCCGGATCCACCTTCTGGCATGTTCATGTTCGCTCCTTTTTCAAAATGGCCTGATAAACCTTGTCGGCCCGTTCCTTCAGTTGCTCTAAAGTTCCATTGTTCTCGATCACAAAATCCGACCGCGCGGCCTTCTCCCGCACCGGCCATTGCGACGCGATTCTGCGACGCGACTCCTCGGGCGTAAGCCCTCGCGCGGCCAGCCGCTCCATCACACGCGCCTCGTCCGTGATCACACACACCACCGTGTCCACATCGCGCTCCATCCCCACTTCAAACAAGAGCGGAATCTGCGCGACGGCCACCCCGTCCCGCGCCGCCACCTCGTTCAACCACGCCCGAACATGCGCGATCACCGGAGGATGCGCCAGCGCGTTGAGACTCAAACGCGCAGTCTCCCCAGCGAAAACCACCTGTCCCAAACGGGCGCGATCCACGCGCCCCTCCGAATCGAGAATGCCGCGCCCGAAGCGCTCGACGAGCGAGTCATAAACCGCGTGGCCCGGTTCCATCTGCTCGTGCGCCACGCGATCAGCATCCAGCGTCTCCGCGCCCAATTCGGCCCACACGCGGGCAACTTCGCTCTTTCCGCACGCAATACCACCGGTCAGTCCGATGCGAACGCCACGCTGGCTATTCCGATTGGGTTTCAAAACCCCGATCCCGCAAGGCCGCCGCGTGCCGGATGACCTCCAGCGCAACGGCCTGATTTGGATTCCGCTTCACCGATTCCAGCGCGCGCTGTTCGGCCTGTTTCAAATCGCCCTGTTCCAGCGCCTGCCGCGCCAGCGCGGCAAAGCGATCCGCCGCCACTTCGTCGGCGCGTGTCAAAATCTTGAACACTGAATATTTCGTATTTCCCCATTCGTATCGAAACCACTTCAGTTTTTCCGGGTGAAACTCAAAAAGCCGGGCCGGCGCATCTTCGCGCGGGTTCAAGGCATTGACGAAATAGCGCATCTGTAATTCCGGCGCCACTTCGCTGAACTCGCCTTTGGCATATACATAATAAACTGCGCCCACTTCATCCGCCCAATCCCTGAATCCGCGCTCGTCGCCCTTGAACAGCGCCTCGCCGTATTCTCGAACCCGATTTCGGATGTCCGGTGACTCAAATTTAGGGTGAAGAATAATCGGGCACTCCCCATACGCGGCGATCGAGCCGCTCACGCCAAAATTGGCCAGCACCGGGTCGGGCGCCACGTTTTTCTTCAACCACGCATCTAACTCCTTCAATTCGTCATAATAGACGTTGGACCGGCCCCATCGCGCGGGCTTGTACAAGGTGTTTCCCGCCTCCACCACAAATGCCACTGACCAGAGAATCGCCGGAAACCAGGCGCGGAAACCCCGCGAAGAAAGCGCATGAGCCACCCAGCATCCCGTCAGCGCGGAAGCAAAAATCGCCACAAAAACATGAAACCGGACAAACAAAACAAACGTGACGAGCGAAGCGAAGTAGTAGAGATAAAGTTGGCCGATCTCGATCCGACGCCGCTGCCTGATCAATCCCACAGCGGATACCAAACTGATCGGAAGCATGGCGGGGAGGATGTGTAATGTCAACGGAATTGTTGCCGAATGAAGCGCGGGAACCCACATGATCCGGTTCTCGAACGACAGCCGGGCGGGGTCCGCCGGTTTGTGGTTCAGACATCGAATCTTCGCCCAAAGGAGGCTCGCAAAATGACTGTAGGACTCCGCGTAACCCGAAAGCCAGATGAGCAACGGCGCCACCAGCAGCGGAAGCAGGACGGCCGACACACGCCACCCCCTCGCCGGCGGAAGAAATTGCCCCGCCGCAATCCCATAGATCAACAACATCGTCGGCGAATAAACAAATCCGTGCGCGGCGTAATAAGGGCTCGCCACGCCCACCGCCAGAACCGCCAAGGCAAACCACCGTTCCCGGACGAAGTCCACCGGCTTCAAACGCGCAAATCGCCAAGCCGTCCACACCGCGCGCAATAGCACATAGTATTGAATCAAATCCCAATTCCACAACGCCCCACCCAACAACGCCGCCGAAATCCAGACCTGCCATAACTTGCCGGACCGCCGACCCAACGCTTCAAAGGCCAAATGCGCCAGAAGCAAAGGCAGCGCGAAGTTTTCCTTCGAAAGTTCCTGGCCCGTTGATCGCATCACGCCCGAAATGGCCACCGCATATAACAACGCCGAAAGCAAGCCGCCGATTCTGCGTCCGGTCATCCCATATACCCAAAGGGCCAAAAATGGAATGCCGAGACAAAACCACGCGGATTCGACCACCCGCAGGCGATCGCCTACGGACATCGTGTCGGGCATAAGTTTCACCAGCGCGGCCTGCACATATTCCGATCCGAATTCATAAATCCTTCGGGCCTGAACCCCTTCCGGAAATTCCACTCCTTTATCCAACTTCGGGAAGTTGCCCGTGTCATAAATGATCTTTACGCGGCGATAGTGCAGTGCGCTCTCCAGCGTGAAAGGGAAATCCCGCCCCAGCGCCGCATACTGGGTCTCCAACACCGCGCGTCGCGCGCCAAACCCCAACAAAAAAAGGAAGCACAGCGCGAACGCAAACAGCCAACCCTGGAGTTTGGAATTCATGCGCTACATGTCGAAAAGCATGGACGACGCCTCTCTCGCGCGCTCCGCCATGCTCTTGAACTCCATCCGTTCCAGAAACGGGACCAGCTTCGAGACATCCGGCCGTCGCAGTTGCAAACGGTCCGCGGCGAGGTCCATCGGCAGATCCGTTTGCAGACGGGCCAGCAATGCATTGCGTTCCACGTCACCCCGATGCGCGCTCAACGCCGCGCGGAGCTTTTCCGATTCCACCCGATCCAGGTGCGCCCACAACACCTCCAGCGAGCCGAACTGCTCCAGAAGTTTCGCCGCCGTCTTCGGTCCCACCCCCGGCACACCCGGAATGTTATCCGCTGAATCCCCCATCAGGGCCAGCCACGCCACGATTTGCTCCGGCCACACCCCGGTCTTTGCTTTGACTTCATCGCGCCCCATTCGCTCGCCGGCTTTGGTCAGCGAAACAATTCCGACAGCCCCTCCCACCAACTGAAACATGTCCTTGTCCGCAGTGGCGATGTGCACCCGTTCGCCCCCCGTCCGCGCAGCCAACGTCGCGATGAGATCGTCCGCCTCGACACCCTCCCGCATGAGGCTGGGGATATTTGACGCGGCGAGATATTCATTGATCGCCGGGAACTGTCCGGCAAGCTCCCCCGGCATCTCATCACGCTGCGCCTTGTAGGTCGGCAGCAGTTCGAGCCGATGAGCGGGCGCGCCCAAGTCGAAAACTACCACCCAGTGAGAAGGCTTCCATCGTTCCTTCAACTGGTCCAAAAGCCGGATGAACCCATAAACCGCATTCGTCGGAGCGCCGGACTTTGTGGTCAGACCAGCGATGGCATAATGCGCGCGATACGCGAGCGCGGTGCCATCCACAAGAAGAAGCGAAGGAATTGACATGTTCGGCCCGTGACCGCGCCGTCATGAGCGCCGCTGAAGCCGGCAAATCTGGCGAAGCGATGCGTCAGGGCGCGGGAGCAGCGCCGGCAGCGGCAGTCGCCGGGCGCTCTTCCGTCACACCAACCTCGCCCGCCTTGTGAATGGTTTTCCCCGCAGGGTCAACCAATCGCGCGGTCACGAAAATCAAGAGATTCTTTTTCTTGCTGTATTCGCCTTCCGAACGGAAGAGGCGTCCGATCAAGGGGAGATCCCCGAGGAACGGAATCTTGTCCTTGACGCGAATCAGGTCTTCACGAATCAAACCGCCCATGACCACCGTCTGACCGTCCCAAATCACGATGCTGGTCGTGACCTTGCGCGTGGCAAACACCGGCTGCGGAATGTTGAACGTGAATTCTCCAAAGGTGGAGCCATAGTTGATCCAGTCCACAAGTTCCGTGACCTCCGGAACCATTGTCAGGTCAATCGTGTACCCGTCGGGACCGACCGTCGGGGTGACATTCAAGATCACGCCCGTTTCGCGGGTTTCAAACGTGCCTGGAGTCACCAGCGGGGGGGTGACGATCTGCGTGTCGCCGGAATTGCTCGAGAACTGCGGCTGGGTAGTTTCGAATTCGGTCGGATAGATGATTTCGCGCACGACCTGAATCGTGGCATTCACACCGCTGCGCGTCGTGACGCGCGGAGCTGAAAGGAGATCGCTGCCGCCGTGCTGCGAGAGCGCTTGAATGATGACTTTGAGCTCGGGATTCGTCAGCACGCTGGCCACCGTGGCAATATCTCCGATCGGATTCAAGTTTTGAGCCGCTGAGTTCGCGACAATGCTGCCCGACTGACCCACTTCAAAGAAGCGGAGACCTTTGGAGAAGCCCTGCGTGTCGCGGTTCACCTGAATGCGCTCACGGCTGGTGACGGGACCATTCCCCTTGGAGGCGATCTCGTAGTTGTCCGTCAGAATCCACTGGAGCCCCAACTCTTCGAGATCATCCTGGCCGATTTCAACGAAACGGGCTTCGATTTCGACCTGGTTGGGAATGACATTCAACTGCGCGAGAATGCGTTCAAAGACTTCCAAGTTCTCCGGGGTGTTGGCGACGATGAGTTGGCTGATGCCAGGATTGAACGTGATCGAGGTCCCCGCCGGGAACGGAACGCCTGCGCGTTCAAAGAATTCCTTCACATCCGCTCGCTTGATCGTAGATGAGTTCGCGCCCATCTGAATGAATTCGCCGCGGTCAGACTGCTGTTGCGAAGACTGATCGCCCTTGTCAACGACGACATCGAGGAAGGTGGGCTGAACCGGATAGAGGCGAGTAACCACGCGGCCTTCCAGGGTGCCGACGGGTGTAATAATGACAGCGTCTTCATCAATGCGATATTTGAGTCCGGCGACTTCCGTGATGTACTTGATCGCATTGAGCAGGGTGACGCGGCGCAGGCTCAACGTGATCGAAGGCGTGGAAGAGTCCGCGGTCACAGATTCGGCGTGTGGCTGCGACGCAAACGGATCCTGCGACGCCGGCGTTCCGCCGAAAAGGTCGTCCGTCCCGCCTGCCTGCGGCTGGACCATAGGCGCTGGAGCCGCGGCGCCACCACTGCTCAGCTTCAGAATAATGTTCACACCGATGTTCTCGGGATCGAGATTGGCGCTTTCGTCGTTCAGGAACTTGACCACATCCACAATATTGGCGGCGCGGAAGTCAATCAGCGGGAAGGTGATCTTGTCCATCTTGTCTTGGAGTTTTTGCGCCGCGGTCTTCTTCTCAACTGCGGTGGGGCCGACACTCAAGCCCGGCAAGCCGACTTCTTCACGAATCGGCGGATTCCACGCATCGCGCACCTTCTGGAGCATATCGGCTTCCGTCGCGGCGCGCTCCTTGCTGCGGATCGAATAGCGGACTTCACCAATTTTGCGAAGCATGCGCATGGCGTCCACGTTGTATTCATCTTTGAGGAGCACGCGCTCGAAGGCGGACTCGGCGGCGTTCAAATCGCCGTTCTTGTAGTTGTCCTTCCCTTCGATCATCAAGTCGTTGATCGTCTTTTCGCGCTCAACAAATTCGGCGCGGGTCTTGACGGGCTTTCGGCGCTTGGCCAAGTCCGCCTGGCGCTCATCTTCGCGAGCGATCTTCTTCAGCAGATCGGCCGCGTCGGCGCGCCCATACTTTTTCGCGTTTTCCGCCGCCAACTTCGCCTCTGCGAGATTGCCATCCGACGAGAGAAGGCCTGCGGCTTTTCGATAGTAGGCATCCGCCAGATTGCGGCGGGCTTCGTCGCGCAACTGTTTGTTCGCGGGACGGTCAGGCAATTCGCCGAGGGCCACCTCCAACTTGCTGATGGCCTTGTCGTATTCTTTGCCTTCGACTTCTTTGAATCCCGCGTCAAGGGTCTTGCGAGCCTGTGACTCGCGGGCTTGCCGGCGGATTTCTTCGTCTTTGGCGAGTTGCTCAACGTCTTTCGTGATGTCGCCCGGGCCTTCGTCGGCGGCGGCTTGTTCGACGGATTCGTGCTGTGCAGCGGGTTCGGTGGATTCCGTCGCCGTGGCTGCGGGCGCGGCGGCCGGCTCTTCTTCTTCGACGACGGGCGCGGGCATGTCTTCGGACGGGGCAGGCTCCTCAGTGAAAAACTCATCCGCGGCGGGCGCGGCGGCATCCGGGGCGGGCTCGGGGGTGAGCGGCTCAGTTTCGACGGGCGCTTCAACGGCCGGTTCGCTCGCCACGGGTTGGGCTTCCACAGCGGGCGCCTCGGCCTGAACTTCGGCTTCATGCTGCGTGGGTTCGGCGGCGACGGCGGACTCTTCGACAGGCGCGGCGGGTTCTTCGCTGACCGCGGCGGCTTCGCTCGTCGGAGCTTCCATCGCAGGCTCTTCCGCGGCGGGCGCTTCGGTGACGGCGGCTTCCGGCTGGGCCTCTGCGGGGGGCACCTCGGCTTTGACTTCGGCAGCCTGTTGGGTCGGCGCGGGTTGACTGATTTCCTGCAACAAGGACTCGAATCCGTCCTGGTCTTGGGCGATCACCCATCCAACAATGGCCAACGAAGCACAAGCGGCGACAACATAGGTAGCCCGCGTAAATTTCATGAACAAACCTCCCCGCCGATTACGGATGGCGGAAATCCAAAGCACCCCGATTTTTGAATCAACTGCAACATACTACGAACTCGTGAGACCATCCGACCCCTTCTTACTGCGGTGGCGCAACGCCTCCCCGCAATTGTTGACGCTCCTCGTCGGACAACGGATAGACCGGGCTATCGGCACCGGCTTCTTCGTCGCGTACTACTACACGATCCCTGTTAATGTCAACGACTTTGTACGATTTACCTTGTAACTTAATCGTACTGTTTATTCCCACCCGATACTGCTGCCCATCCAACAAGAAGATGAGCAACGCATTCAAGGAGTCTTCGTTAATTACGCGACCCTGAACAAGCCGAATCTGACGGTCGCCCTGACTCAAGATCAGCGCCGGTATGCCCGCGTTGGTCTCAACCCCGGCGACTTTGAAACCTTCAACCACTTCGTCGAGCTTCACAAAATAGGTCCGATCAAGCGTGCGCACATTCAACTGATAGCGGTCGCCCGATGGCCCCTTCGTGACTCCGAGGAAGCGGAAGCGGAACGGCTCAACGACCGCGCGCAACAATCGGAGTTTGGCCACGGCGGTGGGATGTTTCGTCGGATCGCGTGGATCGGTGCCCGCCTTGTATTCTTCCAAATTGCTGTATCCGTCCTTGTCCAAATCGCCGCGCGCGTCGTTGGGATCCGCCGGATTAAGACCCCACTTCTTCTCGACGGCGTCGGGAATGCCGTCGCCATCGCTATCCTGTTCGGCCTCCAACAGCGGCGGCTGCTGGTGCGAGGCGTCGAACGGGCACGTCAGCGCCTTGTAGGGAATCGGCCGCCCGCAAACGACACAACTGACGCGCAACTCGCCCACCGCGAGGCGCTCGTTCGCATTCGATGCCTGAAACGGCGCGTTTAATGCCACAAGCGCTTTGTCAAAGGGCGCAAGATCGGTGACGACCGCCGGCTTTTTTTCACCGGTGTAGGTCATGCCGCCCATCTTCGCCTCCGATTTCACCGCGTTGGCGCGAATCACCAGAATAACGGACGAAGCAAGAACCAACGACAAGGCGATCAGAAGCGCTACTTTGTCCCAATGCTGGGTCAAACTGTTGGATCCGGGCGCGTGAGCTTTCATGCGCCCCCCCCCTCTTCCTTCGCCGGGGCTTCAGACGGCGGAGTGAAGCGATAGACATCCACGACCAAATCCACACGAATCGGTTCGCGCCCCGCGACCACCCGTTCTTCGCGCGGCGGCACGACGACGGCCGCAACCGGCTCGACCGGCGCGGCGGCAGGTTGCGCTGCGCCAAATATGTCCGAGGATGCCTGAGCAGTCGCCGCCGGCGCCGGCGCCGCAGCGGGCGCTTGCGGCGGCTTCACTGTGATGACGAGTCCGTTGTGAATTTCAACGTGACTGACCACCGCAAACATTTTGGAGCGAGCCAAGCTGTTGATCACTTCCCACACGGCATGTTCATTGGCGGAAAAAGAGACCTGCACACGCTCCACATCGAACAGGTCGTTCGATTCGGAATGAGGCATGGATTCCATCGCGCTGGACCCGGCCGTGGCGGTGCTTGAGGCGAATTGCCGCTGCTGCTGCGCGGACTCTGGCTGCTCCTGGCCCTCCACTTCGGCCTTGATGGAGCTTTCAAACATTTCGCGTTGAACGTCCAGAATCTCTTCCACTTTTTCCGCGGCGAGAATATCCACAAGCTCGTGAATGATCTTAACCTGAGACACCAACCTCGGGATCGCTTCGATATTCGGAAGTTCACCTTTGGTATAGCGCTCGAGAGCCAGCGAGCCGGATTCCGGAATCTTCGTGCCGCCGGCGCTCGCGGCGCGTCGGATTTCTTTCATGTTGCGCTCAAGGAAAACGGCGAATTCCGCCGGCTCGATCATTTCGGGCGCGACGGCGTCGTACTGGAAAGTCTTTTGCACCTTCGTCAGATACGCGGCGAGTTGGTCTGCATCCTTGCGCAAAATTTCGATGTTCTCTTTAGAGGGGAAAGGATTGCCCTGGTTCAGCCCCCGCAACCGGTCGGTCTCTTGCCGCAAATCCGCGTTGAGTTTGCTGTACGTCGCCTGATAGCGGAAAACCAAATAACCGGCGGCGGCCAAAACCGCCGCGCTCACCGCGCCGCCGATCCAAAATGACATATTCTTTCGGAAGTTCATGGGAGCATCGGCTCTTTCAACGCGAGAATGATTTTGAATTCGCGCACGACCGCACCGGGTTCAGGCGCGGGCTGCCAGGTGATCTCCGTCGCGGCGGCGTTAAATTTTTCGTTTTTGCGCAGGTTGTCGCGAAAGGCGATGATCGTGCGGCTGTTCGGAACCTTGTCAATGTAACCATAGCCCGACAATTCGATCTTGGACACGGCGCCCGGCAGCGTATCGGGCGAGGCCGGTTGGTTGTCCGAGGTCATCAGCGGGTTGCGCACAGGAACCAGCCCGCTGACCCACAAATCTTCGGGAAGCGCCGCTTGAATGGCCGTCAATACGTGAAGCCACGCGGTTCGCTTCGGCACCAACGCGAGCAACTGGCCGATCTTTCCCTTGATTTCCTCCCCTTCCCGCATCGTCTGGCGGAGCGGATTGGCGATGCTCTCCAAATTCGCGACTTCTCCCTGAACGCGGTCCACGCGCTTCTGCGTAAAGCCATCCATCTTCATGAAATATGCGCCCCACACCCCCAGCGCGAGCAGGAGCGCCAGGGCCGTCGCCACCAGGAACGGCTGCTTCTTCTTAAAGTCCTTCTCCGCGACGACGTAGGGCGGAAGCAAATTCACCTCGATCGGGCACGTGAGCAACCGGCGCAGCGCCACACCGACCACCTGGCCCAGCATGTGCGCGTTGCGTCCGATCTCGTCGCCGGAAATTTTCTCGCTCACCGGCACGTTGATGAAGGGGTTGAGATAATCCACATCCACCTTCAATTTTTCCTTCAGGAATGCGTCGCTGTATGGGATGACCGAGCAGCCGCCGGTAAGCAGAACCAGCGAGGGTTGCGACCCGTTTTGCTGGCTGCGATAAAAATTGATGGAACGGTTGATTTCCGCGTGCATGCGCGTCATCACGCCGCGGACAATCTTGGAGACTTTGTCGGCCACTTCGCTCTTCGGCGATTCATAGGCGCCGCCGAACGAAACGAACGAATGCGCATGCTTCATCTCTTCGGCGTCATTAAACGAGAGCTCGAACTCCCGCATGATCTGCTGCGTCACCGCGTTGCCGGCCACCGGCACGCTGCGAATGAAGACATGCCCGGCTTCCATGAAAATCAAATCCGTGGACCGCGCGCCGATGTCAATAACCAGCACACACCCGGAAAGCTCCGGATAGTTGTACCGCACGGCGTTGTAAAGCGCCATCGGCGCCACATCCACCAAGTCCGGCTGCAATCCCGATTGCTCGACCGCATTCGTGAGTCCGACAATGATGTCGGCCTTGATGGCGGCCAGCATCACGTCCAGATTTCCTTCCCCGCGCCCGATCAACTGATAGTCCCACACCACTTCTTCGATCGGGAAGGGACCGCACTGCTGAGCCTCGTAGAGAATGATCTGATAGACCTTCTCCTTGTCCACCGGCGGCAGTTGAACAAAGCGCGAAAAAACCGAATGACCCGAAACCGTGATCAGCACCGGGCCGGGCTTGATCTGCTTTTCGTGGAGGAGGTCGCGAATCGTCGCCACAATGTGCGGCAAGCGATCCACATCCGATTGCTGGTCCAGATCGAGCGACCCCACCGCAAAATTGGTGAGTTGAATGTTGTCGGACTTCAGCGTCTGAAATTCCGCCAGCTTGACGCTGCTGGCCCCGATGTCCAGCGCAAGAATACGGTGATCTTTAAACATGTGGGCCGGAAAAGTATTTACCTAAGGTGAACGAGTGGACTTTACCGCTTCGTAGTCGTCAAAGTAAAGCATCGCGAACGGAGTTTGCATTCGATTCAGGAGATACCCTTCCTGCGGCTGAAGCTGCTCCCACCACCGCTGATTGCTCGGCGGTTTGCTCTCCATCGCCACCAATCGCCCCTGCGCATTGACCAAAACCGCGATGGCCTGAACGTCGCCGAACCGCGCGATGGTGCTCGGGTGCAAATACATATCGCTCTTGTGGCGCCCCTTCGCGACGTTGATATAGCTCACTTCGCCTTTGAACAATCGCTGCGGCGGCTCGCTGGGTTTGGGATTCTTCGCCTTGACCAACACATAGTACGTGAACTGAATGTCGTCCATCCATTCCGGATCCGTGTCATAGGTCGTGACAATCTGGAACCAATCCTTGGTGCGCGCGGCAATCTGGTTCTTCTTGATCGAATACTCCGGCGTCTGCACTCGCGCGCCGCTGATGTCTTTGATGTTCACACTGCGACTCAAGTCCTGCTGCGCGGGAACCTGCGCATGGGCCGCGCACGCCGCAAACAACGCGGCGAGCAAAACACTGCTGATCGCTCTGTTCTTCATGGCCCGACCTCCGTGAAACTGATGTATGACTGAAACATAACGGACGGACATCAATTGAGTCGCAGTATAGGTAGGGCAAAATCAGAGGTCAACTTTTGTCGCTCAGAAGAAATCATTTTTGCCGAATCCCTCTCCGCCACCCCTCACAACACCACCGGCAACGGCCAGTTGGGATCCACATCCAAATCCCCCGCGCGCACCGGCGTCGGATGCAACAACCCCGCCGCAGCGGCAATCATGGCGGCATTGTCCGTGCAATAGGCCATCGGCGCCAGCCGCAAATCCACTCCGCTCGACCGCGCCGCCTCCACAAGCATCCCCCGGAGCCGGCGGTTCTTCGCCACCCCGCCCACACAGCCCAATGTCTTGAACGAGCGCAAGTCCAACGCGCGCTCCACACGATCCATCAGCGCGCAAAACACGGACTCCTGATAACTCGCGGCAAGGTTTTTTAAATTCTCCGGCGACGCCGCATCTGGATGCTTTCTCATATAGTATAGGAGCGAAGTCTTCAGCCCGCTGAAACTGAACGCCGGAATATCCCCCACCCCCGCCGCAATCCCGCGTGGAAACTTTATCGCGTCCGCATCGCCGCCCGCCGCTGCTTGCTCGATCGCCGGACCGCCCGGATATCCCAACCCCATCAACTTCGCCCCCTTGTCCAACGCCTCCCCTGCGGCGTCGTCAAGCGTCCTCGCCAAAATCGTGGACTCACCCGGACGCTCCATCCGCACCAGAAGCGTATGTCCCCCGGAAACCAACAGCACCAGCATCGGGCACGCCTCGGCAGGCGGCGGCGCGGCGGAGTCCAAGAAAAGAGAATGGAGATGCCCATCCAGATGATTGATCGCCAAAAGCGGCTTGTCCAAAGCGATCGCGAGCGCTCGCGCCGCGCTCGCGCCAATCAGCAGCGAACTCGCCAGACCCGGCCCGCGCGTGACCGCCACCGCATCCAACTCATCCCATCGAACGCCCGCCTTCTCCATCGCCTCCGCGAGAACCATCGGCATGGCCTCAACATGCGCGCGCGACGCCAACTCCGGCACCACGCCGCCAAAAGGTTGATGCTGCGCCATTTGACTCGCGACCACGCTCGAAAGCACGTCCCTTCCGTCGCGAACCACCGACGCCGCCGTTTCATCGCAAGAAGATTCTATTCCCAGAACCAGCACGACATCCTCGCTAAACGCCCGCCGGGGCGGCGGCAATTCTTCGCTGCAAAATTTCGAGCGCCTTCAACAACTGAACATCTTCCACTTCTTCCACCGGACCGCTTTCGCCCACTCCCCGGCGCACGCGCTGATCCTGGAGCGCCGCCCAGTCTTCCGCCTTCATCGGCACGGCCACATCCGGCTCAATACCCCGCTGGTGAATCGCGCGATGCGACGGCGTGAAATATCTCGCCGTCGTCAAACGCAGCGCCGCGCCGGAAGACATCGGCAACAACACCTGAACCGTTCCCTTCCCAAACGTTTTCTCGCCCACCACCTCCGCCCGGTGATGATCCTGAAACGCGCCGGCCACAATTTCCGCCGCGCTCGCGCTCCCGCCATTCACCAAAACCACCATCGGAAAATTCGTGAGATGAACCCGTCCGCGCCCGACATACGAGTGATTCTCCGCCGGCAACCTCCCGAGCGTCGAAACAATTTCAACATCCGGCGGCAGAAACTTCTGGCTCACCGCGACCGCCGACCGCAACAGCCCGCCCGGATTTCCCCGCAGATCCAGCACAAAGCCCCTCATGTTCTTCGCCTGCAATTCATCCAACGCCGATTGCACAGCGCCCGCCGCAGGCTCGCTGAATTGCGTAACGCGAAAATATCCGACACCATCCCCAATCATCCTGACATCCGCCACCGGGTTCACCTTGATCTCCGATCTCGCCAACACGATCGTGCGCGACTCATCCGTTTTGCCGCGAAGGATGCGCAGCGTCACGCGCGTGCCCGGGTTACCCCGCAAGAGGTGAACCGCATCATCCATCCGAATCCCATCGGCATTCTTTCCGTCAATCTGCACGATCCGATCCCCGGGAAGGATCCCCGCCAGCCGCGGCGCATCCTCCAGTAGCGCCGCCACCACCAACACGCCGTCTTTCAACCGCACCATCAACCCCAGCCCGCCAAACTGTCCGGACGTGTCATTCTTCATTTCCTCATAGAGATCAGGATTCAGATATTCACTGAACGGATCGAGCCTGTCCGCCATCCCTTCCAGCGCGTTCTCGGTGAGCGCCGCATAGTCCACCTCATCCACATAATTATTGTGAATGAGCGCCATCGCCTCGGAAAGCGCCCGAATCTGCTCATAAGCATCATCGCGCGCCGCGACCGCCTTGACCTCCTGCGAATAAAGTCGAACGCCAACCGTCAAATTGGCGATCAACAACAAGCCGAGCAGCGCCCAACCCGCGCCGCGACTCAACATCTTGATGGGCATCCAGTGAGCTCCAAAGTCCGGTCAACACCAACCGAACGCGCGCGACTCTAGCACCTCTCTCGCGCGATTCAACGCCGCAACAACGCGATCGCTTCAACCTTCGCGGGCGCCGCATCGCCGGCGTTCCGAAGGCTCGCGCGGCCTCCCTTTTCAACGACCACAAAACCATCCTCATCCAAAACAATCCTCGCGCGCCCGGCTGAAAGGGCCTCCTTCACCCATCCGGCCTCGTCGCTTTCCAACGACGCCTTTCGAAGAAACACAAAGTCGGGGAAATCCGTCCGACCGGACGCGGCCCACATCCGCATGTTCAATATCCGTTCACGCGCCGAGCAAAATCCCGCCAGCACATCGTCGCACACCAACAACCCCTCCCGCGGGATTTGGGCCGCGACTTCCACAACCGCGCGCGCCTCGGGCGACGTGCGCTGATAAATTTTCATCGCCGAAACCGACGGCCAGAAGAAGCCCCTTGTCACATGCGAAATGACCGCCGCGCCAACCAGCCAGATGGGCAAGGCGATGCGCACCCACCGCCGCCAGCCGCGCGCCGCTTCGCCCAACGTCATCGCAACGCAAACCCCCATGGCCGCCACGAACGGCGCGGCATAATGCAGCGTGATCGCGAGTTGGCGCGGCTGCGAACTCAAATAGCACGTGAGCAAGGGCAGCGCGCTCAACAACGCGAAACGACCGGGCCGCAATAACATCAGCGGCAGCAACAGACTAATCGCCGCGAGCGAAGGGACCGCCCGCCAGCGCAACACCTTCGGACTGAACAGCAACGCCCACTGGGTGCCCTGCTCAATCTCCGGACGCCGCACAAAGATCGAGGTCCCTTCATTCAGCCACGGGAACAAAACCAACAGCGCGAATCCCACATACGCCACCGCCGCCACACCCATCCACACCAGCCGCATCGAGCGCAACGGCCGCGCCAGCGCAAAAAGCGTCACTGCGGCCAGCAACCCGCTTTCCTCCCGCAAGCCGCAGGTGAACACCAGCGGCAGCCATGTCCACGCGGGGCGCGTCACCGCCGTGAAATACAGCCACGGCAACGCGAAGAGCAAAAGCGTCATGCCGTGAAACTCCGCCAACAACGCGCCCTGCGTCATCGGCAACAAAAGATAAAACAGCGCCAATGCCGAAGCCGACGGCGCACCCGCTCCCTGCCTTCGCGCGCCCGCGAACAATAAACCCGCTCCAGCCACCGCCAGCGCCCACTGAAAAAACGAGAGGACAAAAGGATGATCCGTCACCCAGAAGATCGCGGACAGCGGGACCAGCGAAAACGACAAATGCCGCGAAACATAATTTTCGCCGTCGAGGATTTGCAGCACACGGCCATGCGCCGTATTCCACATCGCTCCGGCGTAGAGCCCATAATCCACCAGGCGAAACAATTTGTTGCTGAACGCGCACCACGCGCTGCGCAACGTGGCGAGCGCAACGATCACCGCCACGAGCCCACAAGCCGCGGCGAGCGCGGTTTTGAGGCGATTCACTTTCGGCAGCTTTCCAATCATTGGAACATTTTTTGCCGCGTTTTCCAATCGTTGGAACTCATTCGGCCAGGGCGTCATCTATGTGCGCGCGAAATTCGCGAGCGAACTTTTCCGCCAGGTCGCGCGTCTTCGCCTCCGCCGTGATCCGCAGGACCGTTTCCGTATTGGAACGCCGCACGTGCACCCACGCATCTCCAAAATCAATATAGAGTCCATCCATGAGATTCTGCTCATGCGACCCGTAAAGGCGGCGCAGCGTGCGCAACACATGCGGCGTTTTCGCGCCGGGCGCCGGAACCTTTTCGCGCACGGTGACAAATTCGGGAATGCCCGCGCGAATTTGGGACGGCGTTTTTCCCGAGAGCGCGAGCATCTCCAAAATCATCGCCATCGCGGTGAAACTGTCGCGGCAGGGATGCACCGCGGGCACAATGACACCGCCCGTGTGTTCGCCGCCGATAACGCAACGGTGTTCGAGAATCGCCGCGGTGACGTTCGTCTCGCCCACCCGCGTGCGCACCACCGGCGCGCCGCGCGCTCGGGCAATTTCCTCCACGCTCTTGCTGGCGGTCATGTTGATCGCCACCGGCCCGACCCCGTGATGCTCCAGCGCCTGCTGCACCGCAAAGGCCAGGGTCATGTCCTCGCCCATCGGCCGCCCCAACTCGCTCACCAACGCGAGGCGGTCGCCGTCGGGATCCTGCGCAAAACCAATCGCGCACTTTTCGCGCGCCACCAGATCGCAAAGCGCGGAGAGATGCTGCGGCAGGGGTTCAGGCTCCCGTTCAAACTTCCCGCTCGGCTCTTCAAACACCGTCACCACCTCGCAACCCAATTGCGATTCCAAAAAGTCGCGCGTCGCCAGCGCGCCCACGCCATTGCAACAATCCACGGCAACCTTGAACCGGCGCGCCCGAATGGCATCCGCGCGAACGTAATCGCGAACCCGCGCGAAATGTTCCGCGAGAGGCCGCTCGATCCGCCCGACCGCGGGGAGTTCGGTCTCGGTCACAAGCGGAAATTCCTGTTGATAGTAGATGTCGAAAAGCTCTTCCGCCCGCGTGGCCGATAGAAATGTGCCGTCCGTGTCCACGAACTTCAGCGCGTTCCATGCGGAGGGATTATGGCTCGCGGTGATGGCGATCCCGCCGCGCGCGGCGAGATGTCGAGTGAGAAAAAGAACCGTCGGCGTGGGCGCAATTCCGGTCAGCAGCGGCTTGCATCCGACGCTCTGCAATCCGGCCACCACCGCCGCCTCGATCATCTTGCCCGACGGGCGGGTGTCGCGGCCCACGACCACGCTGCCGCGCCCGACGAAAGCGCCGAAGGCCTGGGCAAACGCGCAGGCGAGCTGCGGCGTGAACGAGTCGCCCACAATGCCCCGCACACCCGCCGCGCCGACTTTGAGCGATTCGCGCATCACAACACCTCATCGAGGGCGCGCACGGTTTCTTCGGCCCTCCGTTCGGCGACTTCGCGCGTCGTCGCCTCGGAAATAACGCGCACCAGTTGCTCCGTGCGCGAAGGGCGAACATGAATCCACCCGTCGTCCCAATCGAGTCGAAGGCCGTCGGTGAAATTTTTGCGCGAGGCGACCTGGCCGAGCTTGAGCTTGAGCGCTTCCAGCGCGGCATAGCCCTGCCGCGGCCCGCAGAAAACGCGGCGCTTGACCATATGATACCGCGGCAGAGCGGCGATCAGTTCCGAAACCTTTTTTCGCCGCAACGCCATCGCCTCCAAAATGAGACCCATGGCGAGAAAGCCATCAAAGGCGCGCTGAAACTCCGGCCACGCGACGCTGCCGTTGCCTTCGCCCCCAAGCACCCCCGCTTCATCCGCCAGCGCGGAAAGGACAAACGCCTGACCCACCGGCGTTTTGATGAGCGCCGAGCCATGGCGCGCAACGATGTCATCCACCATGCGCGAGGTGCAGCAGTTGGTGATGACAGTGCCCGCCTTTTTGGCGAGCAGGTGGTCGGCAATCAAGGGAAAGGTGAACTCTTCGCTCGCCGGCTCGCCCGTTTCGGTCACGATGGAAAGCCGCGTCATGTCGCTATCCAAAAGGAATCCGAGATCGCACCCGGCGAAGCGAATGAACGAGGCGATGTGCGAGGCGTTTCGCGGACGCGGCTCCGGGTCGCGCGCGAGGTAGCCGGTGGGTTGGCCGTTGACGGGCAGGAGTCGAAAGTTCAGCAGGCGCGCGAAAGACTCCACATGGCCGCAACCCGCGCCGCCGACCGGATCAATGATGACCGAAAATTTGGCCGCCCGAATCGCTTCAACATCCAGCACGCGCCCCATGTCCTTGAAGTAATCGCCCGCCACGTCCGTCGCCGCAGGCGACACCCGCCCGATATGATCCCACTCGGCCTTGCGAAACACGCCGGCGTGAAAATAGTCGAGCACGCTTTGGCCGCCGATCGGCTCAAGAATTGCGCCGTCGCCGCCAATCAGCGTCAGGGCATTCCATCCCGCCGCGTGATGCCCGCCGCCAATCGAAACGCCGCCCACGGCTTCGGACACGCGCACCGCATATTGAAGCATCGGCGTGGAGCAAATTCCGCAATCCACAATTTCGCATCCGGCGTTGATGAGCGCGGCCACGACCGCTTCGCGCAACATCGGGCTGGAGTAGCGCGTGTCGCGACCGACGATGACTTTTCCGCCATTGACGAACGTGGCGAACGCGGAGGCAAAGTCCATCACCACGCGCGGCGAGAGCGAAGTGCCCACGAAACCGCGCAACCCAAAACTCGCCAGGCGCAAGGTCATGCGTCCTTCGACTCCAGCGCGGCTTTGCGCTCCCAATATCGAATGATCAACACGCTGGCCTCGAAGAGCAGATAGAGCGGAATGGCTAGGATCAGTTGCGAGACCACATCCGGCGGCGTCAAGATGGCGGCGATGACGAGAATGGCGAGGATGGCGTGTCGCCGTTTGTCTCGCAGTTGCGCGGCGGACAAAACGCCCAGCCGCCCCAAAATCAAAATCACGACCGGCATTTCAAACGCGAGGCCGAACGCGATGAGCACTTGCGAGGCAAATGAGACATAGCTCGTCAACGTCCACATCGCATCAATGCCCAGCCAGCGATTGACGGAAAACATGGCCTGCACCGCGAAGGGCAAGGTGAACCGGTAGCCCATCACGACGCCGAAAATAAACAGCGCGACGGCGACTCCACCGGTTTGATACACGACGCGCTTTTCCGAGGCGGTCAGCGCGGGCAACACGAACGCGCCGATGAACAGGAGAAGAAACGGCGCGCTGACCAGCGCGCCGCTCCAGAGCGCCATCGTCATCGTGGCCGAAAACGCGCCCGTCACTTCCATCGTCTGAAGAAACCGCTCGGGGCGATCGCTGATCGTGGCGAGGGGCGCCTTCAGCAATTTCAGAATGTGCGGAATGAGCGGGATCGAAATGAGAACGCCGAGCGCGAGGGCCGCCGCGCATCGAATGACCATCGTTCGGAAATCTTCGAGATGCTCGATGAACGGCTTGAGTTCGGCGGATTTTTCCTCCGCCAAAGTCATGCGGGGCCGTCCTTCTGTCGCGGCTGCGTGTGTTCGGCCGTCTGCGGAGCTTTCGGCTCATCCGCCGCCGCAGGCGCAGATGCGGACACCGGGGCCTCGATCGCTGCTGGAGGGCGGGCCGCCGGAGGCGAGGAAGGCTCGACATCAGCCTGCATCAACTCGCGCTTGACCTCGTTCGCGGCCCGACGGAATTCCGCCATGGACTTGCCGAGATCGCGCGCAATTTTCGGCAGGTTCTTTGCGCCGAACAGCAACAAGGCCACGAGCAGGATGAGAATCAGTTCTGTGCTGCCGATACCCATTTTTATGTCTCCGCCTGAAATGAAAAAAACCCTGCGCTGATCGCGATCAACGCAGGGTTGCAATTTCGCGCGGTCTGCCTATTGGAACAAGACAAATTCTGCGCGGCGATTTTGCGCCCACGCCGCTTCGTCATGCCCCATGGCCACGGGCCGCTCTTCACCGTAGCTCTTCGTTTGAATGCGGGATCCATCCACCCCGAGCGCAATCAGCGCAGCGCGAACCGCAAGCGCGCGGCGCTCGCCCAACGCGAGGTTGTATTCGTTGCTGCCGCGCTCGTCACAGTTGCCTTCCACCGTCACACCACCCGCCGTGTTGCGGCGCAGGTGATCGGCAACCGCCTGCAACTTCGCCTGTTCGGCCGGGCCAACTTGGGCGCTGTCATAGTCAAAATAGACCGGGCTGAACATACCGGCTTGCTCGGTCATTCCGTCCGGACGACTCGACAAACCTTCGCCGCCGTAGTCAACATCGGAGCCGACGCCGGAGACGTTGTCGCCGAGACCTGACCCGACTTTCGGCTTCCTTTTGCAGCCCGTCGCCGCTATTGACGCCACCATCAAACCCAGAATCAAAAGTTGCAATCCACGCTTCATCATTTGTTGTTCCTTCCTTCGCACTATCGTGCCCATGCGGGTGAATACCAATCTCCTTGAAAATCGGCCAAAGCTACAGGCGGGTCGCCAAGCGTGTCAAGAAGGTACAGCTTGGAATGATAGTTCTGGGTGCGCGAACAGACGATGTGCCGCCCGTCGCTTGCCCATGTCGGATCTTCCCAATCCGCCCAGTCCGAAGTGATCTGCCTGGGTTCTCCGCCCGAGGGGTCCATCACACAAACCTGGAACTTCCCACCCGTCAAACTTGAATAGGTGATCAGTCCGTTCGGCCCCCAATCGGGCGCAACGTTTTGCGAACCGCGGCCCGTCAACCGCCGCGCCGCGCCGCCGTTGCGACTGATGATATAAAGTTGAGGACGCCCCACCCCCGCTTGATCGGAGACATAGACAATCTGGCTGCCGTCGGGCGAAAACGACGGACTCGCCTCCGCTGCGTGTGGCGTTTGCGTCAATCGGGTGAGCTGCCCGCTCGAAAGGCTTTTGAGATACAATTCGGGATTTCCATCGCGCGAGAGAATCAGCGCGACATCGCGCCCGTCCGGCGAAAAGGTCGCGCCCGTGTTCAACCCTGGATATGCCGCGATGCGCTGCCGGTTCCCTGACGCCACATCCACGAGATAGACATCGGGGAAGCCTTTCAAATAGGAGGTGTACACCAGTTGCTTGCCGCCCGGCCCCCAGTTCGGGCCGATGCTCACGTTATTGTCATGGGTCAACTGAATCAACCCCGACCCGTCGGCGTCGCAGAGATAAATCTCCTTCTTCCCCGTTCGATTGCCGACCACGGCCAAACGGCCCGACGCAATTCCGCGGCGGCCCGTGATCGCCTCCACAATATCATCCGCAACGCGGTGCGCGAGGCGGCGCGCGCCCTCCGGAGGGCTGTTGTAGGATTTTGCCAATCGCGTTTGGCTCGTCCCGCGATTCAACACGCGGCACTGCACTTGCACGCCGGGCTGCGCGCTCCCCTGAACGGCAAACTCGCCGCCGCCAGCCGGCGCGCGCGTGAACCAGCCCGAACGCATCAAGTCCGCCTCCAAAACCTGTCGAAAAGTTTGCGCCGCCGCATCGCCGCCAGAGGAAAATCCCGAAAGGTCCAGCGAGGTTTTCTCCCCCGCCTTCTTGACCACAACGACCTGTGACCATGCGCCCGCCGCGCAAATCGCCACACCCACAAAAATCAGCGCAAATTTTCGCATGTCATTTCCCTGCTGCGGCGGAATCTAGCGACTGCCCGCCCCGTGTCAAGTAAGCCTCTCAAAAAATCACTGCGGAACAAACTCGATCGTGATTTCCGTCGAAGACCCCGCGATTTCCGGAGGCAGCGGCGGAACGCGCGAAACGGAATTCGCCGCGCGCATCACCGAGTCGTCCTTGCTTCGATTTCCGGACGGCCGGCTCAACCGCCGCTCGATAATCGTGCCATCCCGCCGAATGCGCACCGCGAGAATGGGATTGCCGCCCGAAAGATCGCCCGGCGTGACCCACGCATCATACATGATCGTTTGAAGCTTGGCGTAGTAAAGCGACACCGCGTTCACCGCGCCCGGCGTGCCATATGCGCCTCCGGCGCCCCCGCCCCCCGATCCGCCCGACCCCGGCAGCCCGGAAGAAAGCATCCGTTCGATCTGCGCCTGAGTCAACGCGGGGCCGGATTTCGGCGCCGGGCCGGAAGTTGGCCTCGGCACATCTCTGCGTGTGACCAGATTTGTGCTGACCTTGATCTCCGCCTTTTTCACGACGTTGGAAGGCGCGGGCTTTGCGTCCGGCTTTTTTTCCACCATTTCAGGTTTGGGTTTCGGCAGTTCCGGCTGAGGCGGCGTCGGCTCCGGCGGCTTGGGAACTTCCGGCTTCGGTTGCGGAGCCGGAGGGGCCGGAGGCGCGGGCGCCGGATTTCCCGGCATGCTGTTGATATCCACCATCATGATGGAAATCGGCGGATTCTCTCGATGCATCAGATCATACAGCAGCGGCCAGATCAGCAACGCGCCCAGCAAAAATCCGTGCCCAATGGACGACCATTTCAGCGCGCGACGAATCGGGATTGACGGCCCGGGAGTATGCTCAAAATAGACCACGGCAAGGCTTCGGAATTGATGTGTTGCGGACCATATAAGATGGTATGCACCCGGTCAATAAACCCATGAACATTCTCGGCCTCGACATCGGCGGAACCAAAACATCCGTCTGCCTCGGCGACGAACGCGGACAAATTCGCGCCGCGCGCCGCCGGCCCACCCGCACCGACGAAGGCGTGCCGGCATGGTTCGAACGCACCCTCGCGCAGATCGCCGAAGCGCTCGACGAAGCCCGCGTCTCCCCCGCGCAGCTCGACGCCATCGGCTGCTCCTGTCCCGGCCCGATGTCCACAAAAAAGGGAATCCTCCTGGCCTCCCCCAATATGCCCGGCTGGACGGACGTGCCCATCCAACAAATGCTCTACGACAAATTTCGGCGACCGGTGCACATCAACAACGACGCCAACACCTGCGCCCTCGCCGAATGGATGTGGGGCGCCGCCGCCGGAGCCGACCCCCTCGTCTATCTCACCATGAGCACCGGACTCGGCGCCGGCGTGATCGCCAACGGACAACTCCTTCAAGGCGCCAGCGACCTCGCCGGCGAAGTCGGCCATCACGTGCAAGACCTCAACGGGCCGCCCTGCCCCTGCGGCCAGCGCGGCTGTTGGGAACTTTTTTGCGGCGGCAAAAACGTGGCCGACCGGCTCCGCGCCGAAATCACCGGCGCGAACGTTCGGACGGCCATACTCGACGAAGCCGGTGGCGACCCAGAAAGAATTGACTTCGCCGCATTCGCCCGCGCGGTTCGCAAGCGAGATGCTTTTGCCCAGGAACGATGGGATGAATATCTCGAACGACTTGCGCAGGGCTTCGGCGCCGTCATTCAGTTTTACAACCCGGAAGTCATCCTTCTCGGCACCATCGGCATTCGCGCCGCCGATTTGATCTTTCCTGAACTTCACCGCCGCCTCCCGCGCTATGCCTGGTCGTGGGGCCGCGCTGCCTGCCGAATCGAACCCAGCTCGCTCGCGGAAAAAATCGGCGACCTCAGCGCTCTCGCCGTCGCCGCCCAAGCGCTGCGCTAAACGGCGGACTTCCAATCGTTGGAACTTTTTTCCGCCGTTTTTCCAACCATTGGAACTTTTTGGCGACGAGCTTTCCAACGATTGGAAAACGCGCCGGGTTGAAAACACAGCAGGCCGATTCCTTTCGGAACCGGCCTGCCTTGATTCACGGTTATGGTACGCTTTTAGCGATCAAACCGACGGCGATCGCCGCCGTGACCGCCGCCTCGCGGGCCATCCCAACCACCGCCGCCTTCACGGCGAGGAGGACGAGCTTCACGCGGCTGCGCTTCATTCACGCGGATGTTGCGACCGTTCAGGTCCTTTTCATTCAGGGCCTGGATGGCGGCTTTCGCTTCGTCGCTGTTCGGCATTTCAACAAAGCCGAAACCACGCGACTTGCCGGTCAGCTTGTCAAGGATGACGCTGGCCGACGAAACTTGCCCATGCGCTTCAAACGCAGAGCGCAACTCCCTGTCCGTAACGTTGTACGACAGATTTCCAACGAATATGTTCACTTACTCACTCTCACTACTACAACGGCCGCAATGTTAATCCCAATCACTCGATGAGCCCGCAGCCTTCAACTCCCGCGTGAATGGGCCGTAAAGTAGCAGCGCCCCGTCCCAGTTCAACCAAATTCTGACACGGTTTTTGCGTACAAACTGCCGGCCTCCGGCGTCAGCCTTTCAGCGCGTTGATGGCGGATCGAACGTCCGGAACCTTGGCGACGATGAGGCTCACGTCCGCTCCGGGCCCGGTGGCGGAATAGGCATAGTCGAGGTTGATCCCCGCCTTGGCCCATTGGTCTATCGCGCTGGCCATGCCGCCGGGCGCGTTGGAAACTTCAAGCAACACGACATCGCGCTCCATCACCAAATGCCCATTGGCGCGCAGCGTTTTCACCGCGGCCCCGTGATGGTCCACGATAATGCGCAGATAGCCGCCCTCCAACCCTTCCGAGAGCGAAAGGGCCAGCATGTTGATGCGATTCTTGCGCAACAGGTCAATGACGGCGCCCAGCGTGCCGGGGCGGTTTTCAATAAAGATCGAAATCTGTTTGCCGGCCCGCGCGCTGAAAAGTTTTCCATTCATCTCTTTTCTCCTCACTAAAATTTCAGACCGATCTTGCTCAGCCTCGCTTCAAGCTCGGCGAGCACGCGGTCGTCATCGCGCGGTCCACGGGATTCAAATGTGGAGGAAAACCGGAGGAAAGCGCCGGCGTCGTCCCACGGGACCGTCGAGATGGAACACTCGCGGATAAGATATTGCGAAGCCTCCTCGGCATTCATAAAGACCGCCGAAGCCGCCGCGCGCGGCGCGGGCACATACATAAAAAAGTTCCGCCGGGCATCCGCGCGTCAAATCCCACGCGGCGCAAAATGCCGGCCATCTTTTCAAGGCGCGCGCGGTAGTGCTCGCGAATCGCCTCCGAAAGCTGAACATCGGCAATGCCGGCGCACGCCGCGATCTGGATGGCTTTGAACTGTCCCGAATCGCAGTTATCCTTCACCTCGGCGAAAGCCTGCACAGCGCGCGCCGCGCCGGCGACAAAGCCAAGCCGCCAGCCGGTCATGTTGTAGCTCTTGCTCATCGAGTGCAACTCCAGCGCAACCTCCTTGCCCCCCGGTCGCGAGAGAATCGAAAGGCGCTCGCCCCCGTAGGCCAGCGTCGCATACGCCGCATCGTGAATAAGGAGAAGATTGTGGCGCTTCGCGAAAGCGATGAGGTCGTCGAAAAATTCGGGGGTCGCCGAAGCGCCGGTGGGATTGTTCGGATAGTTGACGTAGAACAACTTCGCGCGCTTCGCGATGTCGGCGGAGATTTCATCCAGTCGCGGCAGAAACGCATTTTCGCGGCGGAGCGAAACGCGGTGAATTTCGCCGCCGACATATTTCGCGTGCGTCCCCAACACCGGATAGCCCGGCACGGTCATGATCACGACATCGCCGGGATTCACAAAGCACAGGGGCAACATCGCCAGGGCGGGTTTGGAGCCGATGCTGTGATTGATCTCGGTGTCGGGATTCAAGTCCGCGACGCCGAAAAACTTCTTCATGTAGTCCGCCGCAGCCACCTTGAAATCGCGGATGCCATTGTCGGCGTAGCCGCGATTGGCCGGGTCATCCACCGCGCGCTTGAGCGCCTCGCGGATCGGCGCGGGCGCGATCTCATCCGGCTCGCCCACCCCGAAATCCAGCAGTTCGACCCCCGGACGCGCCGCTCGCGCGGCGGCCTTCGCCCGTTTGATTTTTTCGAACTTGTAGATCTCGTTGCCGGTCCCGAAACGGGCGCCGCCAATACGTTCCGCGAAAAGTGACTGCAAATCCATTACATCATTCTCCAAAGCGGCGCATCTAATCACCAATTCGCGCCCGCCGTCAAAAATGATTTCTTCGCGTCGCCCCGCGTGCCGCGTTGACCCGCCGGCGGCTTTCAGCTTAACTCCCGGGTCATGAACCCGACCCTTTTCGGCATCCCGATTGAATTCTTCCTGTTCGCAGCCACGTTAATCTGCGTCGCGCTTTTTCATCACAAGACGCTGCAAGTGGCCGTCACCGGACTCATCACCATCACCGCCTACAAACTTTTTTTCGCCGGCTTCCATGGCACGCCGGGCCTGCAAGGCCTCGTTGGGCACTTGGGGCTGGAGTGGGTGATCCTGGTGAACTTGTTCTGCCTGCTGATGGGCTTCGACATTCTTTCCCATCACTTCTCAGCGAGCAAAGTCCCTGCCGTCTTGCCGAACGCCCTGCCGAATGGAAGAATGGGCGCGTTCGCCCTCCTCGTGATCGTGTTTGTGCTCTCGTCCTTTCTCGACAACATCGCCGCCGCGATGATCGGCGGCACCATCGCCGCAACCGTCTTTCGCGGCAAAGTGCATGTGGGCTACCTCGCGGCGATTGTCGCCGCAAGCAACGCCGGCGGATCGGGCAGCGTGGTCGGCGACACCACCACGACGATGATGTGGATTGATGGCGTCAACCCGCTCGATGTGCTGCACGCCTACGCGGGCGCGCTCGTGGCGCTCGTCATTTTTGGCGTGATCGCCGCCGGGCAGCAACATCGCTACCACCCCATCGCGAGCGACGCCGCGACCGGCGAAAAAGTTGACTTCGGGCGCGTCGCCATCGTAGCGATCATCCTCGCCGCAGCCATCGGAACCAACGTGACCGTGAATGTGAAATTCAATGAATATGCCGACCTCTTCCCGTGGATCGGCGTGGCCGTGTGGGTCGCCATTTTCGCCACCGCGCCGCTCCGCCGACCACATTGGGGCGGTCTGGCGGCCGCCGCAAAGGGGAGTTGCTTCCTGCTCTCTCTCGTGCTTTGCGCCTCGATGATGCCCGTGGAAAAACTCCCCGCGGCATCGCAAAACGTGGCTATGGGTCTCGGCTTCGTCTCCGCCGTCTTCGATAACATTCCCCTGACCAAACTCGCCCTCGACCAAGGCGGCTACGACTGGGGCGCGCTGGCCTACGCCGTCGGATTCGGCGGCTCGATGATCTGGTTCGGATCGTCGGCGGGCGTCGCCATCTCGAACATCTACCCCTCGGCCAAATCCGTCGGACAATGGCTCAAGCACGGATGGCACGTCGCCCTCGCCTACACCATCGGCTATGCCGCGCTGATCGGCATGGTCGGCTGGCACCCGCACGCCCCCCACAAGGCGAAGCACATGATCGAGCCGGCTGCGATCGAACAGTCCGTTGAAGAAGCGGTTCCCACATCGTAGATTCTCCCTTTTCGACCCGGACTCAAAACATGAAAATCCCGTTCTGGAAAATGCACGGCGCGGCCAACGACTTCATCGTCGTGGACGATCGCCACCGCCAATTTCCCCTCCACGACCACAAGTGGATGGCCGGCGTCATGACGCGCCGCACGGGCGTGGGGTCCGAAGGCATTCTCCTCATTCAACCTTCGACACAGGCGGATTTTCGGATGCGCTTTTTCAATCCGGATGGCGGCGAAGTGGACATGTGCGGAAATGGCGCGCGGTGCATCGCCCGGCTCGCTCACGAAATCGGCGTCGCCCCCGCCTCCATGACGTTTCAGACGGAGGCGGGATTGGTGCGCGCCGAGGTGAACGGCCACCAGGTGCTCCTCCATCTCTACAATCCGAAAGATTTTCGCATGGGCCAGCGCATCCTGCTCCACGGCCAACCCTACACCTATCACTTCGCCAACACCGGCGTTCCCCATGTCGTGGTGGAAGTGGACGATTTGCAGCATGTGGATGTTCAGCGGCTCGGCTCGACGATCCGCTACCACGCGGATTTCGCGCCGAAGGGCACGAACGCGAACTTCATCCAGATCACCGGCGCCAACAGTCTCCGCGTGCGCACCTACGAGCGGGGCGTCGAAGCGGAAACGCTCGCATGCGGAACGGGGATCGTTGCGGCGGGAATCCTTGCCGCGAGAAGCGGGCGCGTGACCGCGCCCGTTCGGGTGACGCCCGCCAGCGGAGACGTCCTCGAAGTGAATTTCACGGCGACGCCCGACGGAGCGCGCGACGTGACGCTTCTCGGCCCCGCCGAGCACGTCTTTCGCGGCGAACTGATCCACGAATAAACGCGCCCCTCCCCCCGCCCGCTCAGGTTTCGAATTTCTTGGCCTCGTTCCAGATCGCATCCATTTCGGCCAGCGTGCAATCGGACATTTTCTTGCCCATCGCGTTCACGCGCTCTTCGATAAATTGAAAGCGGCGCGTGAACTTGGCGATCGTGCCGTGCAGCAAATCTTCCGGGTTGCGGTCGAAAAAGCGGCTCAGATTGACCGCCGCGAAAAGCACATCGCCAATTTCCGCGCCGACCTTTTCCGCGGAACCCGTGGCCACGGCCTCGCGAATTTCAGCGACCTCTTCATCCAACTTGTCGAGCGCGCCGTCGGCGCTGGCCCAATCGAACCCGACGCGCGCGGCGCGCTTGGCCACCAGATGCGCTTTGTGCAATGCGGGCAGGCTCTTCGGAATGCCGTCCAACGTCGAACGCGGCTTCTCACCCCGCTCCGTCTTTTTGATCTGCTCCCAATTTTTGAGCACTTCATCGGAGCCGCTCACCTTCACATCGCCAAAAACGTGCGGATGGCGCCGAATCAATTTTTCGACAATCGAATTGGCCACATCGTCAAACGTGAACGCCTCTTCTTCGCGGCAGATCTGCGCCTGAAAAACAATTTGAAGAAGCAAGTCGCCCAGTTCCTCGCAGAGCTTGGAGCGATCGCCGCTGTCTATCGCGTCGAGCACCTCGTGGCTCTCTTCCACCAGGTGGTCCTTCAGGGTTGTCAGGGTCTGCTTGTGATCCCACGGGCATCCTTGCGGCGAACGCAGAATGCGCATGACCTCGATCAGCCGGTCAATCGGCTTCCATTCGGATGGCGGCGCGGAGGGCCTGTCAGATGCGGACATGGGCGCGCCGCACTCAGGTCGCGGGCGCCGTTGCGCTCAAAATTTCTTTCGCCGAGAGTTCATCCCACGAATCCAGCAGAACATCAGCGCCGCAAAAATCCTGATGCGAAGTCAACGACGAAGGCGCCGCCACGCTCTTCATCCCAGCCGCCAGCGCGGACTTGATCGCGCTTGAGTGATCCGCCACCACGATACACGCGCGAACGGAACGCCCGAGTTGCTTGGCCGCTTTCAACCACATGTCCGCGCGGGGAAAAAGATTTCCGGCTTCGGAAAACGACAAGAGCTTCACGCCCTTGTCGGCCAAGCCGAGATGCGCCAGCAAACTTTGCGCCGTTTCGACGGGCAATGTCGTGATCGCCGCAGCTTCGAGACCCTGCTTCTGGCCTTCATCCAACAATTTTGCGAATGCCGCCGCCATCGAGGTCTTGTCCGAAAGCAGATAGGCGATGAACCCCGCGTTGAAACTCTCCACCAATGCCGCAGGCGTCAGCTTCATCGCGCCGGACTTTTCAATCACATCCGCCGCATAGGCATCCGGTCGGGGTTGAATCGCGTAGCGGGAGAAAATGGCGGGCGTCAAAACGCCGCCATGGCTGCCGATAATTTTCTTCAGCACCTCAAATGCCGCATGACGCCCATTCGAGGGAACGCCCTCCAATTCAAACAAAAGCGCGCCGGCATCGCCGCGCGAAGTGGTCCGTTCCGTATCTTTGCCCGCCGTTGCAGTCGTCATCCGTAAAGACTCCTCTCTGGTGAAAACGAAGCGTCGAATCTAGTGGCGCGAAGCGGTGGCGTCAACAGCGGAAGGCGATCGAATTACCCGCGGTCTTTCCACGACGCGACCGTGCGCCGCACCGAGATGTCGCCGCCCGCCGGCAAAACAGAGTTGCCGGGGAGCGTGCCGTCGGGTTGCGTCTCTTCCGTATCCCAATCCCCGCGTGTCACCTTGAATTCGGTCGGCTCGCCCGCCGGAAGAATCGCGGCTCCGCTCCAGGTGTTGTCCGCCATGCGCGTCAGCGGAAAGCCATCCGCCCTCCATCGTCCGAGCATGTCGTGGTTTCCCGCGACAAAAACCTGTTCCCCCACGGACAACGGCGCCAGTGTCTTGATTTCAAACGTCACGCGGCGCGTCTTGTTTTTCGTTTTCGGAGCATTCATATCGGACCTTCCAATCGTTGGAAATTTTCAGTCCCTATTTTCCAATGATTGGAAAAAGTTCCAAGCCCCAAATTGCGGGTCTGCCCGAAGCCCGGCGAGTTCTCGAACGGCCCATCTGTCGTCCGTCACTTGCCCAGAAGGTCGAGCGCTTCGGCGGCGAGATAGAACGAGCCGGTGATGCAGACGATCCCGTTGTTCGCGCCGGCCCAATCCGTGGCTTCGCGAATCGCCTGGGCGAGCGTGGCGGGCGTGGGATTCAGCCCCGCCGCGCGCGCCGCCACGGTCATATCGTTCAACGACATGGCGCGCTCGGTGTGGATCGGCACGAGCCAGCTCACCCGAACGAGTCCGCCGAATTCGGCGAGGAAATTTCGTGGAGCTTTGTTGTTGAGAAATCCGGCGATCAACGCAACGGGACGCCCTTCGCCCAACTCGATGAGGGTGGCGTGGAGGGCGCGCGCGGCTTCGGGATTGTGCGCGCCGTCCACAATCGTCGGCGGGTCCGAGGCGACGATCTGATATCGCGCGGGCCAGCGCGTGGCCTCCAAACCTTTTGACGCGGCGTCGGACGAAATGGGCAGTTGGAAGTCCTCGCGCAAGCGGTCGAGAACCGTCGCGACCACTGCGCAATTCCCGAGCTGGTGCTCGCCGAGCAAGGGAAGAGTTAGCGGGCCATACTGCGCATCCGGCGTTTCGATTTTGATGCGCTGTCCGGCGCACGAATATTTTGTGCGCGAGACGGTGGCCGTTTCATGCGCCACAAACAGCGGGGCGCGCGCCCCGGCGGCGGCGTCGCGAATCACGCGCAGACCCTCCGGCGAAAGCTGGCCCACCACCACCGGGCGACCAGGTTTGATGATGCCCGCCTTTTCAGCGGCAATGGCGGCGGGCGTGTTGCCAAGATGCTCCATGTGATCCATGGCGATGGACGTGACGACCGAAACCAGAGGATCGAGCACGTTGGTCGCGTCGAGGCGTCCGCCCATGCCCGTTTCAATGACGGCAAGCTGCACGCCGCATCGGCGAAAATGCTCAAACGCCAGCGCGGTGGTGAATTCAAAAAACGTCACATCGCGCATGCCCTTCGCGGCCATCGCCGCGGCGACGCCGGCCTCCACCACGGCCATTAAATCCACCAGTTCCTCGTCCGCGATGGCGGCGCCGTTGACAACGACGCGCTCATTGAATTTTCGGAGATGCGGCGAGGTGTAGAGACCCACCCGAAGACCGGCGGATTGGATGGCCGAGGCGAGCATCGCACAAACAGAACCTTTTCCGTTTGTTCCCGCGACGTGCACGGCGAGGAACGAGTCCTGCGGACGTTTGAGTTGGTCGAGCAACTCGCGGACGGGGGCGAGGTCGAGTTTAACCGTGTGCAGATTGCGCCGATACAGCCGTTCGACGGCGCGTTCGAGAGACTTCATCCGGAAATCGGTGGCCGGATGTCCGGCATCATGAAATTGAGAAGCTGGACCAAGGTATTTTTGAGGTCTTTGCGAGTCACAACCATGTCAATCAATCCATGCTTCACCAGAAATTCCGCGCGTTGGAAACCGTCGGGCAAATCCTGCTGCGTCGTTTCCTTGATGACGCGCGGTCCGGCAAAGCCGATGAGCGCGCCCGGCTCAGCGATGATGATGTCGCCGAGGGTTGCGAAGCTGGCCATCACGCCGGCCATCGTGGGATGTGTCAGCAACGCGATGTAGGGAAGTTTCGCTTCCGCGTGGCGGGCCAACGCGCCGCTGGTCTTGGCCATTTGCATCAAGCTAAACATGCCTTCGTACATTCGTGCGCCGCCGGACGCGCAGCAAACGATCACGGGCAGGCGTTCTTTCGTGCAGCGCTCAATCAACCGCGTGATGCTCTCGCCGACGACGGAGCCCATGCTGGCGCCGAGAAAATTAAAATCCATCACGCCCAATCCGACATCCACGCCATCCATCTTGCCGCGCCCGCAGGTGGCGGCGTCGCGATAGCCGGTCTTGCGCGTGTTTTCCTCCAACTTGGCGGTGTAGGATGCGGTGCCGGTGAAACCGAGAATGTCCACGCTGCTCAAATCGGCGTCCCATTCCTGAAACGAGCCCTCGTCAAGCATCATGGCGACGCGCTCTTTGCGGCCCATCTGAAAATGATAGCCGCACTTCGGGCACACCCCGAGCGCCGCATCGAGTTCTTGTTTGAAAATGATTTCGGTGCAGCCGGGGCACTTGAGCCACAGCCCATCGGGCATATCGCGCTTGCGAACCTTGACCGTCGAATATTGCTTTTTTCCAAAGACCGGCATGGCCAATTTACATCCTTGTTCCCCGCGCCAGCGTCAATACAAACACCGACCGGGCGCCCCCCGCCTTCAGCGACCTGGCACATTCGCTCAATGTGGCGCCGGTGGTCATCACGTCATCCACCAGCAAAACACTCCGACCGGCCAACCGGCGGCGCGCGCCCACTTCAAACGCGCCTCGAACGTTATCAGCCCGTTGGGGAGCGGTCAAATGCGTTTGGGTTTCCGTCGCTCGAATTCGTTTTAACGCGCGCCCCCAGAAGGGCTTCCGCAATCGCCGGGCGAGTCCGCGGGCGAGGACTTCCGCTTGATTATAGCCGCGTTCGCGGCGTCGGGCGTGAAAAAGCGGCACCGCAACAACCCCATCCACCGACAGCGATTCATAATGCGCGTCAAAACATTGTTGCAACAGATCCACCAGTTCCGACTCCACCCAGAGCGCCTCGCGATATTTGAACTGGTGAATCATATGCTGGAGCACGCCCTCGAACCGCGCCGCCGAACGCGCGCAGTCGAAATGGCGATCATCGTCCTTGCAAAGATAGCAAACATAGTCGCCGGTCATTCGGCCTTCGATCGGATTCCCGCACACCGAACAGAACGGAAAAACAACCGGGCGAAAATCAGCCCGGCACTCCCAGCACAAAACTTCGCGCCCCTCGGCCACCTCGCCCCCGCATTGAGCGCATGGCCGGGGGAACAGAAGATCGAGCGCCGCATCCATCCACGGTGTTTCCATAACGGATTTATGTTGGGGAAACTCGTTTGAGATTGCGAGCGGTATTCACTTTGATCTATTCTGCCCGCATGACAGGTCAGGAGTTTGCCGGTTATGCGATTACACGCCGTCTGGCCGCAGGCGGCATGACCTATTTGTATGTTGGCGTGGATGCCGCGCAGCGCCGCGTCGTTATTCGGCGGATGAAGCCGGAATACCTCAATGACAAGCGACTTCGCGCAAGTTTCATGCGCGGCGCGGAAATCCTCGCGAAGATTCACCACCCCAACATCGTTCGCCTTCTCAAGGCCAGTGTCCACGCCAACGAACCCTATCAAGTGCTCGAATATGTCGAATCGCGCACAATGCGCGAATTGATCGCCTATCGCGATCCGCTGCTGGTTCAAAACACGCTCTCGATGATGCGCCAGATGGCCGCCGCATTGAGCTGTGTGCACCTCTCGGGATTCCTGCACCTCGACTTCAAACCCGAAAATCTGATCGTTCGCAACGACGGCCTCGTCATCCTCATTGACTTCGACCTCGCGACCGAACGCAAGCCCAAGTCATTCAAGATCAGCCCCCTCCCCGGCACCTTCGCCTATCTTCCACCCGAGACCCTCGCAAAATCCACCGTGGACGATCAAACGGACATCTACAGCTTCGGCGTCACCTGCTACGAAATGCTCACCGGCCACAAACCCTTCGAAGGCGTGACCGTGGATGACAGCCGCCGCATGCAAATGGACCCGGCCGTCCAACCCACCCGGCTGCGCATCCACGGCGTGAACGCGCCACCCGCCATGGAAACGCTCATTTTCAAATGCCTTGCCCACCGTCCAGAGGCCCGATACCCTTCGATCAGTTTGGTTCTCCGCGATCTGGAGACCATGATCAGTTCTCCACGATCCTGAAAATGATATGAGTGAGATTCGTCTGGACCCGGGCGCCTCCGAAAAGCGGCCCGCAAATCCTTGGTTTTGGAGCGCCATCGCGGGCTGTTTAGTCCTAATGGTCTGGGGCCTTGTCGCCCTGACCTCACGCCCCAAATCCGACGCCTCCGCGCCCAAGGCCATCCCGCCTCCCGCTGCAGCGCCCTCACCCGCCGCGCCCTCGAATTCTGCGCCGCCCACCGCCAAGGCCGCCCCGCCCCCTCCTCTCCCAACGCCAACCGCTGCGCCGGCCGTAATCTCACCACCTGCGCCAGCGCCAACACCAACACCGGTTCCCCTTCCATCCGCCGCCGGTAACGCCTCGCTCGCCGAAGCCGAACAACTGAAAAGCGCCGACGATTATTCCGGCGCGCGCGCGAAACTGCTCCAAATCCTCGCCGCCAATCCCGATGCCGGCACGCGCGAGCGCGCCGAAACGCTTCTCGGCGAAGTGGGCATCGGCCTCGTCACCACACCCCGCCAGATGCCCGAAAAATAGGAGTATATCGTCGTTCCCGGCGACACCATCAGCAAGATCGCCCAAAAATTTGGCACCACACAGGAACTCCTGATGAAGAGCAACGGGCTCACCGGCCCCATGCTCCGCGTAAAACAACACCTCCGCGTCTTCACTGGAAAATTCAGAATCCAAATTGACAAGTCCGACAACACGCTCACCCTCTTTCTCAACGACACTTTCTTCAAACGCTATCGCGTCGGCACCGGTCAATACAACCGCACGCCCGTCGGCAACTTCAAAGTCACTGACCGCATCCCGCAACCGCCCTGGTGGCGGCCGGACGGGAAAATGATTCCCTATGGCGATCCCGAAAACCTGCTGGGCACGCACTGGCTCGCCATTGACGAACCCGGCTACGGCATCCACGGCACATGGGACCCCAACACCATCGGCAAACAATCCAGCGCCGGCTGCGTCCGACTCGTCAACTCCGACATCGAAGAGCTCTTCACCCTCATCCCCGTCGGCACCCCTGTCACCATCGAGGACTAAACCATGCCTCCATACACCTTGCCTTTTGAGAAGCCCGTCATCGAACTTGAGAACAAGCTGAAGGAGCTCATCAACTTCAGCGAAACCCAGAAGATTGATGTCTCGACCGAAATCGAGCGCATGCGCAAAAAAATCGCGGACACGCGAAAGAAAATCTACAGCGAACTCTCGCCCTGGCAAAAAGTTCAAGTCGCCCGCCATCCGCTGCGCCCCTACACCACCGACTACATCCAGAATATGGCGACGGATTTTCAGGAGCTGCACGGCGACCGCCTCTATCGCGACGACCGCGCCATTATCGGCGGATTCGCCAAACTCGATGGCCAGAGCGTCATGATCATCGGGACCCAAAAAGGCCGCGACACAAAGAGCAACCTCGAATACAATTTCGGCTGCGCCTACCCCGAAGGCTATCGCAAAGCCCTTCGCCTGATGCAACTCGCCTCAAAATTCGGCGTCCCGATTATCACGCTCATTGACACCCCCGGCGCCTATCCCGGCATCGAATCGGAAGAACGCCACATCGCCGAGGCCATTGCCGTCAACCTCCGTGAAATGTTCACCTTCTCCGTCCCCATCATCGTCACCATCATCGGCGAAGGCGGCAGTGGCGGCGCCCTCGGCATCGGCGTCGGCGACCGCGTGCTCGTCCTTGAAAACTCTTACTACTCGGTCATCTCCCCCGAAGGCTGCGCAGCGATTCTCTGGAAAAATCGCAGCTTCGCCGACCGCGCAGCGACCGCCCTCAAACTCACCTCCGCAAACCTCCTGGAAATGGGAATCACGGACGAAGTCGTGCCCGAACCCGTCGGCGGCGCGCATACTGATCCAAAAGCGATGGCCGACACGTTGAAGTCGTGCATCCTGAAAAATCTTCAATCCGTCGGCGCCCTCTCGCCTGACCAGATTCTTCAGCAGCGCTACGACAAATTCCGCAAGATGGGCCGGTTCACGGAACTCTCCGCCGCCGACACCCACGTCTAGCCGCCCGCCTCGGGAACGCGCTCGCGATGTTGACCGCGCGCCGAATCGGATGCAGCATCGCGCCATGAAATCCGCGCGGTGATGCGATGATCGAGAAATCCAACATCCGTCCGGCGGCGGTGGCCGGAGGTTTTTATCCCGACCATCCCAACGAATTGCGCGAGATGGTCCACGAATTCCTTGCCGACGCGCCAACGAGCGGCGAAACCCCGAGCGCCCTCATTGCCCCTCACGCGGGCTACATCTACTCCGGTCCCATCGCGGGCACGGCCTATGCGCAACTCCGGGCCGGGCAAAAAAAGTATCGCCGGGTCATCGTCCTCGGCCCATCTCACCATGTTGCTTTTCGCGGCATGGCCGTGAGCACTGCGCGCGGATTCGACTCCCCGCTCGGCGTGGTCGAAGTGGATGCCGACCTGACACAAACTGCGCTCGAAGTTCCAGCCGTGCGCGCGCTTGATGCAGCCCACAAAGAGGAACACGGAATCGAAGTGCACCTGCCCTTCCTGCAACTGGCGCTCGGGCATTTCACGTTTCTACCGCTCGTCGTCGGCGACGCGACGCCGAAGGAGGTCGCAGAGCTTTTGCGCAACACGTGGACATCGCCGGACACGCTCGTCGTCGTGAGTTCGGATCTGAGCCACTACCACGACTACAAGACCGCTCAGCGGATGGACGCGGCGACGTCCGGAGCGATTGAATCCCTGCGCCCTGAAGACATCGGTGTCGAGCAAGCCTGCGGGCGCTTGCCGATTCAAGGTCTGCTCATCGTGGCCAAAGAACGGAAACTTCGCGCAACAACACTGGACCTCCGCAACTCCGGCGACACCGCGGGTTCGCCCGACCGCGTGGTGGGATATGGAGCCTATGCCTTTATCGAATGAACATCGAATCACCTTGAAGGACGTCGCGGGCCGCTCGATTGACAACGGCCTGCAAAACGGCGGACCGTTGGCCGTTCGCGCGCGCGATTTTCCCGAGGCTCTTCGGGAGATTCGCGCAACATTCGTCACACTCGAAGTCCACCGTCAGTTGCGCGGTTGCATTGGCGCGCTGGAAGCCAGGCTCCCCCTCGTCGAAGATGTCGCGCTCCACGCCTATGAAGCCGCTCTTGAAGACCCGCGCTTCCCGCCCCTGCGCGAAATCGAGCGCTCCAAACTCGATATTCACATCTCTATCCTATCTCCGCCCGAGCCGATGAAAATTTCCGGCGAGGCCGATCTGCTGAACCAACTCCGGGCGGGTGTGGATGGCCTGATCATCGAATCGCGCGGGCGCCGCGCGACATTTCTCCCGTCCGTCTGGGAAGAACTCGCCGCGCCCGAAGAATTCCTGATGCACCTGAAGATGAAAGCGGGCTGGCGGGAAAGCGGATGGCCCGCTGATGCGCGCGCGTGGCGCTACGCAACCGAATCGTTTTAGAACGGAGTGTCCGACCCCGAAGAACTCGGCGGCGGAGCAGCTTCAGCCGGCGCGCTGCGGTGACCCGCGCCCGATGTTGAACCGGCCTGCGCATCGCCGTCGCGCTTGCTGCCCAGAAACTGAACACGATCCGCGCGCACTCGAAGTTTGCTGCGCTTTTCGCCTTCCTGCGTCGTCCACTGATCGAGCTGCAGCCGTCCCTCCACCAACACCGGCGAACCCTTGCGAAGATACTGGCTGCACGTTTCCGCCAAGCGGCCCCAGACGACGACATCCACAAAACACGTCGTCTCGACCATTTCGCCCGCTTTGTTCTTGTAGCTTTCGTTGACGGCCAGGCCCAAGTCGGCAACGGCCGTGCCGGAGGAAAGCTGGCGCATCTCCGGATCGCGCGTGATGTTTCCGCACAAGATCACAAAATTCATGGATGCCATATATAATTTCCCCTCAAGCTGAACCCATCATATCCAACTCACGGAGAAAGTCTAAACTTTCTCCACGCCCCCTGCCCCTCCCTTTCGTAGCAGACCCGGTCGTGCAGGCGGAACGCCCGGCCCTGCCAAAATTCGATCCGCCGGGGCGTCAGCCGATAGCCCCCCCAATAGGGCGGGAGCGGGACTTCGCGGCCTTCGTGCTGCTTCTCCAATGCTTTAACTTGCGCCTCCAGGACAGCGCGATCGGGAAGCTCCCGGCTCTGGTGCGACGCCCACGCGCCAATCTGGCTTCCGCGGGCGCGAGAGTGAAAATAGCGGAGCGACTCCTCCGGCGTGAGGCGCGACACCGCGCCTTCAATCCGAATCTGCCGGTGCAGTTCAGACCAGAAGAACAACATCGCCGCGTTCGCGTTCGCGGCCAGCTCGCCGCCCTTTCGGCTTTCATAGTTGCTGTAGAACACAAAGCCCTGCGGCCCGAACCCCTTGAGCAACAACATGCGGGAAGACGGCAGGCCCTCGCGCGTGGCCGTGGCGAGCGCAAACGCATTGGGCTGATACATCCGGGCGCGATTCGCCCAGTTGAACCACTCGCCAAAAACCTCGATCGGGTCCGACGGCATCCCGGACTCGTGAATGCCGTGCATCACTCTTCGAAGGCCGAGGCACCATGCAAAAAGATTCATGCCCGTAGGCTTGCGCTGAAGCGGTCCCGCGTCAAGACAGCTTGCGAATGGCGGCCTCCAGCGCGTGCCACCCCATCGTGGCGCACTTCACGCGCAACGGATATTGCGAGACGCCGCGAAGCGCGACCAAATCCCCGAGTTCTTCGTCCGACATCGCCCCTTCGCCGCGAAGAAATCCCGTGAATCGGCGTCCGAACGCCACCGCATCCGCCGCCGATTTCCCCATCATCATCTCCGACATGATCGAAGCCGACGCCGTGCAAATAGCGCAGCCGGTGCAATCCACTTCAATTCCCGCAATGCGTCCGCCCTCCAACCGCGCGTTCAACTTGATGTGATCGCCGCACGTCGGATTCTCCTCATCAATCATCGCCGACGAATCGGAAATTTTTGCCGCGTGCCGGGGATTCTTGTAGTGGTCCAGGATGATGTCCTGATACAACTCATCTACTTCCACTGAAATACTCCCTCACCCGGCGCAGCGATGCGGCGAGCGCATCCACTTCTTGGCGGGTATTGTAGATGTAAAAACTCGCGCGACTCAATGCGCCGACCCCTCGCTTTCGCATCAGCGGCTGCGCGCACATGTGTCCCGCGCGAATGGCGATGCCATCCCGGTCCACGAAATGCGCCACATCGTGCGGATGCGCCCCTTCAAGTTCAAAGGAAATGGCGCTGCCGCGCTCCAGCGCGTTCCCGTGAATCTTCAAACCCGGCACTTCGCCCAACGCCTTCAACGCATAGGCGGTCAAGTCGGCTTCGCACGCGTGAACCTCGCTCATGCCCAACGCATCGAGATAGTCCACCGCCGCGCCCAAGCCGATCGCGCCGGAAATGTTCGGCGTTCCCGCCTCGAATTTGTGCGGAATCTCCGCCCACGTGGAATGATCGAGAAAGACCCGGTTAATCATCTCCCCGCCCCCGTGAAACGGATCCATCGCTTCGAGCAATTCCGGCTTGGCGTAGAGCGCCCCAATCCCCGTCGGCGCGCACATCTTGTGCCCCGAAAAGGCGTAGAAATCGCAGTCGAGTCCGGCCACATTCACCGGCATGTGCGGCGCGCTCTGTGCGCCGTCCAACAAAGTCAGCGCGCCCGCTTCGCGAGCGGCGCGAATCAATTCGTGCGCGGGCGCAACCGTGCCCAGCACGTTGGACATGTGACCAAACGCCACCAGCCGTGTCTTCGGCGAGAGCAATTTTCGGTACGCCGTGAGATCAAACGATCCATCTTCGAGAATCGGGATGAACTTGAGCTGCGCGCCCTTCTCATTGGCCAACAGTTGCCACGGCACGAGATTGCTGTGGTGCTCCAGTTCCGTGAGGATGATTTCGTCGCCCTCGCGGACAAATTTGCGGCCCCAGGCATAGGCGACCAAATTGATGCTCTCGGTCGTGCCTCGGGTAAAAACCAACCCTGTTTCAGCCGGCGCTCCGATGAAACGGGCCAATTTGCGGCGCGCCGCCTCGTAGCTTTCCGTCGCCAACTCGGCCAGCCGGTGAATGCCCCGGTGCACGTTGGCGTTGCTCTCCTCGTAATATTTTTGAATGGCATCGAGCACAGCGCGCGGCTTCTGCGTCGTCGCGGCATTGTCGAGATAGATCAGCCGCTTCCCGCCGCGAACGGTCTGTTCGAGGATGGGAAAATCCCGCCGGATACGTTGGACATCAATGCTCATCAGCGCGAATCAGAAGGCGTGTTCGCTATACCTGCAAGAAAATCTGTTCGTTTTCGACTTTCACCGGATAGTTCGAAATCGGACGCACCGCCGGCAGGCACAACTGCTTTCCGGTTCGCAGGTCGAACCGCGCGCCGTGCAACGGGCACTCGATTTCGTGATCGCTGATTTCGCCCTGCAAAAGGGACGCGCGTTGGTGACTGCACCACGCGCTCACCGCAAAGAACCCGTCCGGAAGTTTCACGAGGACGATCTGTTGATTCCCGCCCAAATCCACCAATTTTCGATCGGTGCTTTCAAATTCCACAACACGCGCAACTTCAACCCAATTACTCATGGCTCAATTCATCTTTCGTTCAATGTGCTCGCGCAGCCGCTCCTGCACAAAGGCGTAGGGCACCTTTTCGATCACCTCTTCGAAGAAACCCGCCACAATCAAACGCCGCGCATCAAGTTGTGAGAGGCCGCGCGAACGGAGATAGTAGAGCTGGTCCGGATCCAACGATCCGATCGTCGCGCCGTGGCTGCACTTGAGATCGTCCGCGTCAATTTCGAGGCCCGGCAGCGAATCCGCGCGCGCGCCTTCGTTCAAAATCAGATTGTTGTTCATCTGATAGGCGTCCACGCGAATCGCGCCCGGCTTGGCATTGATCACGCCCTGATAAACGGAATGGCCGCGATCCTTCACCGCGCCTTTATAGAGCAGATTGCTGTAGGTGTCCGGAGCGGAGTGCAGTTGCAGCGTGCGCTGGTCGAAATGCTGATCGCCTTCCGCGAAGAAAACGCCGCTCAAATAGGCATTGGCATTCGGCGCGTTCACATCGCTGCCCACCATCATCTTGCTCACCTTGCCGCCCAGCGTCAGCGTGACCCAATCCACGCGCCCGTCGCGCCCGACGCGCGCCCAGTCCTCGCCCACGTGCACGCTTCTTGCGCCCCATTCCTGAACGGACACGATTTTCAAATTCGCGCCCTGGGCCGCATAAAATTCGCGCGCGCCGATGCAAAGGATCTCCGCGTCGTCCGGCGAGGTGAAATGCTCCACCACGCGCACTTCGCTCGCGTCCTCCGCGATGACCAGCAACCGCGGCAGAAGGGCCGCGCCGGATGCCGCGTGCGCATAGCGCACCAACACGCCGTGCTTCAGCGCCTTTCGCGCCGGAAGGTGCACCAGCAATCCGAAGTTCCAATACGCCGCGTTCAGCGCCTCGAACTTCCGAACCTCTGGCGGCAGCGCCGATCCGCGCAAATACTTCTCCAATAGCTCCGGGCACTCCTTCGCCGCGTCTTCCAACGATAGCACCCGGCACGTTCCATCGCGCGTCACACCCGTCCGGTCTTGAAAGGCGAACCCCTGGTCATTGACCGAAACCACGACGTCGAACTGCTCATCCCATGAATCCGGCGTCACGCGCTCTTGTCGGGGCAAGGTGGCCATCCGGCGAACGGATTGCACCGGCACGGAGGCCGGGTCTGTTCTGCGCCACTCTTCATCTGTCGGCGCGGGGAACGGCAACCCCGCGTAGGCGGCGAAGGCCGCGCGACGCTTGGCCGCGAGGGGCGCAGCTTCGCCGGAGATGACCTTCGCGAAGGATTCCTCGTCGAAAGCCGGCGCGACATGTTGTTCGTCTTGTTGCAGCACACTCATCAGATCACCCCACGCTATGCTCGAGCTTCAATTCAAGCAACTTGATGGCTTCGACGGAAAACTCCATCGGCAGCTCTTTGAAAACATCCTTGCAGAACCCGTTGACGATCAGCGATGTGGCGTCCTCCTCCGAAATACCGCGGCTCTGGACGTAGAACATCTGTTCCTCGCTGATCTTCGATGTCGTGGCCTCGTGCTCCGTAATCGCCGTGGCGCTCTCGTTTTCAATCACGGGAAACGTGTTCGCAAAGCACTTGTCGCCGATCAACATCGAATCACAGCAGGTGTGATTTCTCGCGTTCGACGCCGTGGGCAGAATCTGAACCAATCCGCGATAGGTGTTCACCGACCGGCCCGCGGAAATGCCCTTCGAGACGATCGTGCTGCGCGTGTTCGGCCCCACGTGAACCATCTTCGTGCCCGTATCCGCCTGCATCTTGTTGTTCGTGAACGCGACGGAATAGAACTCGCCGATCGAGTTCGCGCCTTCGAGAATGACGCTCGGATATTTCCATGTGATCGCGGCGCCCACCTCGACCTGCGTCCACGAGATTTTGGAATTTGCGCCGCGGCAGTGCCCGCGCTTCGTCACGAAGTTGTAGATGCCTCCGCGCCCTTCTTCATCGCCCGCGTACCAATTCTGCACGGTCGAGTACTTGATCTGCGCCCCTTCGAGCGCGATCAGCTCCACCACCGCCGCGTGCAACTGGTTGTTGTCGCGGGTCGGCGCGGTGCAGCCCTCGATGTAGGAGACATACGCGCCCTCTTCGGCAACGATGAGCGTGCGCTCGAACTGACCCGTGTCGCGAGCGTTGATTCGAAAATACGTCGAGAGTTCCACGGGACAGCGAACACCCTTCGGGATGAAACAGAACGATCCATCCGTGAAAACGGCCGAGTTCAGCGCCGCGTAGAAATTGTCGCCCGGCGGCACCACCGAACCGATGTATTTCTTCACCAAATCCGGATGATCGCGAAGCGCCTCGGACATGGAGCAGAAAATGATCCCCTGCTTCGCCAGCATCTCTTGATGGGTGGTGGCGACGGAGACGCTATCAAACACCGCATCCACGGCGACGCCCGCGAGTTTGTCGCGCTCGTGCAGGGGCACGCCGAGTTTTTCGAACGTCGCCGCAAGCTCGGCATCCACCTCTTTGCTTTCCCCGGCCTTCTTGGGCGCGGAGTAGTAGCGGATGTCCTGAAAATCAATCGGCGGATAACTGACGCGCGCCCAAGCCGGCGGCTTCATCTTCTGCCAACGACGAAAGGCCTTCAACCGCCAATCCAACATCCATTGCGGCTCGCCTTTCTTGTGCGAAATATGGCGGATGATGTCGTCGTTCAGGCCCTTGGGAACGGTATCTTCCTCCAGCTTCGTCTCGAAGCCATAGCGATACTCCTGAATCAACTTACTATCGGTCTCTAATTCGGGCATGACTACACCAGCACTTCCTGGCCGAACTTCTCGCGCACCCAGTCGTAGCCCTTGACTTCCAGCTCCTTCACAAGGTCCGGCCCGCCCGACATGGCCACCTGCCCGTCAATCAACACGTGCAGATGATCCGGCTTGATGTAGCGCAAGATGCGCTCGTAATGCGTGATGACCAGCAGGCCGAACTCCGGTCCCACCAGACGATTCACGCCCTTGGACACAATCCGCAGCGCATCAATATCGAGGCCTGAATCCGTCTCGTCCATGATCGCCATCGTCGGCTGAAGCATCAGCATCTGGAGAATTTCCATGCGCTTCTTCTCGCCGCCGGAAAAGCCTTCGTTCAAAAAGCGGTTGATGAACGCGCTGTCCGTTTCGAGGTAGGCCAGATTTTCTTTCAGTTGTTTAAGAAACGCGCCGGCGGATTGCTTTTTATCGCCGAGCACCGCGTCCTGGGCGCTCTTGAGAAACTTCGCCACGCTGACGCCCGGAATCGCCACCGGATATTGAAACGCGAGAAACAGACCGAGGCGCGCTCGCTCCTCCGGGTCCATCTCGACAATGTTCTGATCGCGATACCAAATTTCGCCCTCGGTCACTTCATATGCCGGATGGCCCATGATGACGTTGGACAACGTGCTCTTGCCCGATCCGTTGGGCCCCATCAGCGCATGCGTCTCCCCACGGTTGATCGTGAGATTCACGCCCTTGAGAATCGGCTTGTCTCCGGTCTTCGCGTGAAGATTTACAATTTTGAAGTCTGCTCGTTCACTCATCGTCAGTTTCTCCTAAACATCAAATCCAAGTTCCAATCGCACTTCTTCGCTCATCTTGTCCGGTCCCCACGGCGGATCCCACACCAGCTCCACCTGCGCGTCTCTAATTCCCTTCATCGCAAGCAGCGTGTCCTTCACCTGGTGCAGAAGATACGGCCCATAGGGGCAGCCCGGCGAAGTCAAGGTCATCCGCACCGTCACCTTGTCGCCGATCAGCTCAACGTCATACACAAGGCCCAAGTCAACAATGGGAAACTGCAAATCAGGGTCAATCACGCACCGCAACGCCTCGCGGATGGAGGCCGGCGTCCACTCGATCGGCGACGCCGGGATCACTTGTTCGGGTTCGCTCATAGTCCAGCCTCCGTCAACTTTTTCGCCGGTTTTCGGAACCCGGCCAACGATATGCCATAGATGAAACCTTGAAGCTGATCGTGAATCTCGTGCACGGGCTGCTTGATGTTGCACGAATGGAATTGATCGCACGACGTTGGATCATCCTGACACCGCGCAAAATGCACTGGCCCTTCGAGCGCCTCAATCACCTGCCCCAACTTCACCGACTCCAACCGCCCCGCCAGGCAATAGCCCCCGTGTGCGCCCTGGGCCGCCGCCACCAATTTTGAGCGAGACAATGCCTGAAGCACTTTTCCCAACAATTCGGCGGGCATGTTGTATTGCTCGGAAAGTCCCTTGGCTGTCGCCAGCTCGCCCGGCGGCAAGTCCGCCATGTGCAAAAGCGAAATCAACCCGTATTCAACTTTTTTGCTCAACATCAGCATGAAAATCAAATCCGACTTATTTAGTCCGGTTTAACGTATCTGCGCAATGGAACCTTGTCAAATGACTTGCGAAAAAACCCTGCATCCGCCGGGCCTCAGTCAGTGGACTGCTCCCAAACGCGATAGAGAACGAACTCGCCGCCACGCGCTTTGCGCCCACGTGGCACTCCGCGTTTGCTCACGTTCAACGTGTAGGTTTCGAGCGGCAACTTCGAAGTCTCTTCAAACTTCAAGCCCGCATCGGGAATCTTTCCGGACATGGTCAGAAAATAAACTTCATCGCCCATCCGAATTCGATCGCCCATGACGTGCGCCAATTTCTGCCTGCGATCGGGCGAGCGATCATAAAGCTCGAAAGTCCGGCGATCAAAAAATGCGCGCAAGGGCGCCGCGAAACCCGACTGGTCGCAAAAGACCAGCGCGCGCGGCGGCATGACTTCGGCGGCGCGCCGGCACCATGCCGTCAGCCCCGGCCAATCCCGCGTGCGCGAAACCGCAGCCATCGCCGACGCTTGCCAAACGAGCACCGCAAGAATTCCCGCCAGCCCAAGCCGCGGCCAGCGGCGCGCCGCAGCAACCGACGCGATACAAACCGCCGGCACAACGACGGGAACAAAGCGTCGCGCAACCCACATGAGAAAGTGATCGTTAAAAACATTGAACACCAAGACCACCGTCGCGCCCATCGCCGCGCAACCCCACGCGCGTCGCCAATGCGGTTGTGTCTCCAACATCCACGCAATGAATCCCGCAGCGGCCAGCCCAACACCCAGCGGTGTGAAAAGGTCCGTGAGATAATAAAAATTCGCCGACTCCGGCCCGGCCATTGCCGCGCGGGGCCGCCACCAGGCGGCGTAGAGCACGGCCAGCCCCAACATGGGCACAGCCAGGCAGACCCAAATTGCCCTCTTCGCCGCAAACCACCGGCGCAATCCGATGCGAGGCAGATCCAACACGAACAGCGCCAGCATCACCGCCCCGATCAGCACCACGGAGACGCGCAGGACCAGATCGGAAACGGGATGGTAGTGCGGCGCGAAAGTCTTCTGGTGCCACACGGCTTGAACCACAAACGGCATGATGCCGGCGAGCGCGAGCCATGTCTGCCGGCGATCGGCGCGATCGGAGGCGAAGACGAGCGAAGCCGCGCCGAGCGGCGCGAGGAACATGATCGTGTCGTATCGGCAAAGCAGCGCCAGTCCGAAGGCCGGTCCCGCAAGCCACGATTTGCGCGCCAGCATCCACAGCCCCGCGAGCAGCAGAACTTGTGTGAGCATCTCGGCGGTGGGAAATCGCGCCTGCCAGATTTGCGCGGGATTAAGCATCAGCAACACAGACGCGAGCAACGCCCAGCGGGAGCCCATCCACCGGCGCACAATGGCGAACACCAATAGAATGCTGCCCACATTCAACAGCGGGTTCACCCACAACTCCGCCGCGATGCCACCCACACGATAGGCGACGGCAAGCAGCGATGGATAGAGATGGAAGAATTGAGGCGAAACTCTGCCATCCGGCAAAAACCACATGCCCTGATAAGGCGCAAGTTGGCCGGAAAAATCGCGCACCAGCGCCTTCGCATGAGCTGGACTCAGGCTCGTGAAGTCCGACATTTCCCAGATGAGCGACCCTGTGCGCGCGATGAGCGCGCCGGATTGCACATACACACCCGGATCCCAACCGCCCAGAATGCTTTCATCCGGCGGCAACGTCAAAAAAGTGAGGCGCAGGCCAGAAGAAGCGCCATCCATGTGAATTTGTCGGCGGGATCAAACTCTTGCCGGTTTGACTTCCAGACAATAACGGCAACGGTCAGCGCCCCCGCCCCACAAGTGGCGGCCCGAAAATATCCCCACTCGGCCAGCGTGAGCGCAAACCAAGCGAGGGACAGGAGTCCGAAGGTGAGCGCGTAACCAAACCGAGTCATAACCGAAGGTTTTACACGAGCCGCGCGGCGGCTTCCAGTCGCGAGAGCGGGCGATCGCGCGCGATGCGCCGAGGTTAATCGAGTTTGTAGTCCTGCCGCCAGTTGGCGTTGTCTTCGAATTTTGGCTGCGCCTTCTTGTCGAGGATGAAGTCGCCGAGCACGAGATAATCCATTTCCGTCCGCATGAAACAGCGATAGGCGTCTTCGGGGGTGCACACAATCGGCTCGCCGCGGACATTGAAGGAGGTGTTGATGATCACGCCGTAGCCCGTGAGGTCTTTAAAGGCGCGGATTATGTCGTAGTAGCGCGGATTCGTCGGACGTTCCACCGTCTGCACGCGGGCGGAATAGTCCACATGCGTGATCGCGGGAATGTCGGAACGCACCTGATTGATTCGCTCCTTGATGTTCAATTTGTGCGCGTCCTCTCGCCCGATGCAGCGCCCGCGCTGCACCTGGGCGACGAGCAACATATACGGCGATTCGCGGTCGAGTTCAAAATAGGTGGAGACATCTTCCACGAGGCAACTGGGAGCGAAGGGGCGGAACGACTCGCGATACTTGATCTTGAGGTTCATCACCGATTGCATCTTGGGCGAACGCGCGTCGCCGATGATGGAGCGCCCGCCGAGGGCGCGCGGCCCGAATTCCATGCGGCCCTGCGACAAGCCGACGACATTTTCGCCCGCCAGCAATTTGGCCACTTCCTTCGGCCATTCGTCCGGCGAAAGTTTGCGCGCGGGATAACCGGCCGCTTTCAAAAAGGCTTCAACTTCGCCGTCGTAGTTCGGGCCGAGATAAGCGCCCTGCATATGATCGTGCACACCGTCAGACTTGCGCGCGCCGCCTTTAACCTTGTGCCACGTGAGCAACGCCGCGCCGAGCGAACCGCCCGCATCCCCCGCCGCAGGTTGAATCCAAATCTTCTCGAATGGGCCCTCGCGCAGAAGGCGACCGTTCGCCACACAGTTGAGCGCGACGCCGCCGGCCATGCACAGATTTTTCTCGCCGGTTATTTTGTGAAGGTGGTTCGCCATCTTCATCACAATTTCTTCCGTGACGACTTGGATGGAGCTGGCGATGTCCATTTCGCGCTGTGTGATTTCGGATTCCGCGCCTCGCGCGGGACCGCCGAAGAGTTTGGCGAACTCGTCGTTGGTCATCGTCAATCCATCGGCGAATCCGAAGTACTTCATGTTCATCCGGAACGAGCCATCGTCGCGCATATCGAGCAGATTGTCGTAGATGCGCTGGACATATTTCGGTTGCCCGTAGGGCGCAAGGCCCATGAGCTTGTACTCGCCGGAATTGACGCGAAAGCCGGTGAAATAGGTGAAGGCGGAGTAGAGCAAGCCGAGCGAATGCGGGAAATGAAGGTCGGAGAGAATGTCCAACTGGTTCCCGTGCCCGCGCCCAAGCGAGCACGTGGACCACTCCCCCACGCCATCCACCGTCAGCACGGCCGCGCTTTCGAAGGGCGACGGATAGAAGGCGCTGGCGGCGTGCGATTCGTGATGTTCGGGAAAGTACATATCGTCGAGCGGCGGCTTGACCCCGCAGATTTCGAGCGACTTTTCGATGTCCAGCGGAATCCAGAGCTTTTCGCGAACCCAGAGCGGCATCGCCATCATGAAGGACTGAAGGCCCTTCGGCGCAACACCGAAATAGGTCTGAAGGATTCGCTCAAACTTGGTGATGGGCTTGTCGTAGAAGGCGACGGCGTCGAGATCGTTAGGGCCGATTCCGCCCTCGTGGAGGCAGTAGCGAACGGCGTTGAACGGAAAGCGCTCGTCGTGCTTTTTGCGCGTGAACCGCTCCTCCTGCGCGGCGGCGATGATTTTTCCGTCGCTCACGAGCGCGGCGGCGGAGTCGTGATAAAATGCGCTGATGCCGAGAATGTTCATCAGTGTTGCTTCTTGTATTGTGCAAGGCTCGAAACGGGCGGACGCGGAATCCAATAGGTCCGCTCCTGCGACGGGAACTTGCGGGTGAGCGGATCGCGCCCGCGCAGCTGCATGATCCATCGTCCGGGAACGAAACAAAGATAGAAGAACGGCACGAGCAGTCCCCACGTCAACGCGGCGCCGACCCAGCGGGCCAATAATTGGCCGAACTTTTCGAACGCGCGAAAGAGCGGCGGAATAAAAAGCCCGCCGATGAGCACCAACGCCGCCAACGCCCACACGATGTAGGCGCCAATGTCCCGATGAAAGTGGTGAAGGACTGCGCCGACTGCGGCCATGATCGGCGCTTGAATCAACGCTTTGAGTCGGGCGCTCATCGGTTTCGACTCGGGCCACGCCGGCCCGGAGGCTTTCCAGTCCCACTTGGGTCGAAGGTTTGGAGAAGGCAGATTCATATATCGGGTTCGAGAGGATACGCGGCCCGAATCAATGGTCAATCCCGGATGCGCAAAATCAGGGAATCAATGGGCTAACTCCCAGGATCGGATGTCGTCGCCGTTGTCCGATATTCCATCCGGCCCGGACGACCACGCCACAAAGCCTTCGCCGACAAAGTTGTTGTAAATCGTATTGGTGGCGCTGATGACATTATTGAGATTGGCGTCGAGCAACATCTGATAAGGCTTGCCCCACGGGTCTCGAAATTCCCCCTGTTCATCAATCCCCGAGAGGCCGTCTTCGGCGGGCGGAATATCCAGAAACACTCTACGATTCGGGTTCACCCTGTTTCCCAAATTTCCGGGGCCATCCATGCCGCGCAGAACGTTGATGACTTCGGCATTGGGCAGCCCTTGTCCATATTGAACATCCGAGCGCTCGCCGGTGTGCGCCGTGGGCCAGTGGCCATATTCGGTGTAGAACCGCTCGCAGGCGAGTTCGAGCGCCATCAAATCCGACCGAGCCAGATTCAGGCGGTCAAATCGCTTCCACTGCACCCACCCCGGCCAAGCGATGGACAGCGCCAGCAATGCAAGACCCAAAAGGAAGACCCACTCGGGGCGCGCCAAACCATCCTTCCGCCGGCGCGGGCCGTGCTGGCCGCGTTCGTTCATCCGGGCTAACTCGACAGGTTGCCGATGATCGAGATCAACGGCATGAAGAGCGAGATGACGATCGTGCCCACGACCAAGGCGAGGAAGACAATCAAGAGCGGCTCAATAATCGAGGTCAATCCGGCAACGGTGTTGTCCACCTCGTCGTCATAGTTGTCGGCAATCTTCATCAACATCTCGGGCAGTTCTCCGGTCTCTTCGCCGACCTGCACCATGCTGACCACCATCGGCGGGAATACTTTCGTCGCCTCAATCGGCGGCGCCATATTTTCGCCCTCTTTCACCGCATCGTGAATTTGAGTGACGGCCTTTGCAATGACCTCATTGCCTGCCGTGTCGCGCACGATATTGAGCGCCTGAAGCACGGGCACACCGGACGTCATCAGCGTTCCCAAGGTGCGCGTGAATCGCGCGATGGCCGTCTTGCGCATCAGCACGCCAAAAATCGGCATGTTGAGCTTGAAGCGATCAAAGAACTGCGCGCCGGATTTTGTCTTGGCGAACACCTTGATGAAGACCACAAGAAGAACGATGCCGGCGACCACCCACGGTAGCCGCTGGGTCAGCACACGGCTGACACCCAACACCATTTGCGTTAAGGCGGGCAGAGCTTTGCCTTCGAGAAGCTCTGAAAAAATCTGCTCGAATTTCGGAATGATGAAGATCATCAGGAACGTCAAGATACCCACGGCCATGACCATGACGACGATCGGATACACCATCGCGCTGACGACTTTATTCTTGATCTTCTGCGCTTTTTCCATGAATTCGGCGAGACGCAGCAGCACCTTGTCGAGCACGCCGCCCACTTCGCCCGCCTTGGCCATGTTCACATAGAGTTTGTTAAAAATCTTGGGGTGCTGCGCCAGCGCCTCGGCGAAGGTGCTGCCGGACTGAATCGAAGAGGCCATTTCGCCCAGCGCGCGTTTCAGCGCGGGCACGCGCTCCTGCCGCTCAAGCACGGTGAGACTCCGCACGAGCGGAAGCCCCGCGTCCACCAGCGTGGCCAGTTGGCGCGTGAAGGACATCAATTGCTTCGGCTTGACCCGGCCTTCGAGGAAACGAATGGAGGGCAGCTTGATTTCCATCTTCATCCCGCTCGATGTCGCGCCGGACTTGGATGAAGACGATGTCTTTTTGCCCCCTCGCGTGGAAGCGGATGGAGTGGCTTCTGTGACGCTGGTGGGGAAAAGGCCCTTTTCCCGAATCTTGGCGACCGCGACGGCTTGGCTTTCCGCCTCGATTTCGCCCTGGCTTTCGCGCCCTCGCTGGTCCATCGCCACGTATTTGAATTTCGCCATGCTCTAAACTCCGACTCGGGTCACATCTAAACCGTAGCAACCACCGCCGCTCCGCACAACTCTTAACCTCGCGTGAAGCGCCATCCCTTTCGATCAGGTGTACTTGAGGACTTCTTCAACCGTGGTGTAGCCGTCCAAAATGCAACGAATGCCGTCTTCGCGCAGCGTTCGCATCCCCAACTCGACCGCTTTGTCGCGAATCACGATGGTCGGACGGCGATCAAGAATCAACTCGCGAATCGGGTCCGTCACGCGCAGATATTCATAAACGCCGCGGCGGCCCTTGTAGCCCGTCTCGTTGCACTGCATACAACCCGCGCCATAATAAAACGGACGGCCCGCCACGGCCTGCTCGCTCAACCCCAGTTGGCTCAAAATTTCTTGGTCCGGCGTGTAGGCCGTCTTGCATCCGGGGCAAATCGTGCGCACCAACCGCTGACCAAGCACCGATTCCAAGGTGGAGGCGATCAGGAACGGCTCAACGCCCATATCAATCAATCGCGTCACCGCGCCGGCGGCATCATTGGTGTGCAGCGTGCTGAACACCAGATGCCCCGTGAGCGACGCTTGAATGGCAATTTCGCCCGTTTCCATGTCGCGAATTTCACCGACCATGATCACGTCCGGGTCTTGCCGCAAGAAGGCCCGCAACACCCGCCCGAAAGTCAATCCGATCGCTTCGACGACAGGAATCTGGACGATGCCTTCGATGTCGTATTCGACCGGCTCCTCCGCTGTCAGCAGTTTGGAATCAATCGTGTTCAACCGGCGCAGCGCCGAATAGAGCGTCGTCGTTTTGCCGGACCCCGTCGGACCCGTGACCACGACAATGCCGTTCGGCTTGTCAATGTCCTCGCAGAACCAGTTGTAAATATCTTCCGGCATGCCGAGATTCTCGAGATCGAGCGAGACGGTGCTGCGGTCCAACACGCGCAGCACCACGCTCTCGCCGAATTGCGTCGGCAGCGTCGAAACGCGAAAGTCAATCTGGCGTCCGCCGATGGGAAGCTGAATGCGGCCATCCTGTGGCAAACGCCGTTCGGCGATGTTCAATCCGGAAATCACCTTAATGCGCGAAATGACCGGCAACGCGAGATGTTTGGGCGGCGGCGCCATTTCATACAACGCGCCGTCCACGCGGTACCGAATTTTGAAATCGGTCTCGAACGGCTCGAAATGAATGTCGGAGGCGCGATCCTTAACGGCTTGGAGAAGGATGAGGTTCACGAAGCGGATGATCGGCGCCTGATTGGCCATCTCCTCGATTTCGCTGACTTCATCGCCGCCGCGCCGCTTGCCCTCTTCGCCAACATGCTCCAACTCCTGGCCCAATTCAGAAAGGAGGTCGCGAACGGACTCGCTGTCGTCGCCGAAATTCTTGGTGACGAATTCTTTGACTTCATCCTCGCGCGCCACGACAAAGGAAATATCGCGATTGAGCACGAAGCGGATTTCGTCCGCGACTTCGGGATTGATGAGGTCGTACGTGGCGAACACCGCGCTGTGCGGCTCCACGTGAATTGGCACGATGTTATACATTCGCGCAATGCTGCCCGGCACCGCGCGCAAGGTCTCCTCGGGGATGCTCGTCTTGGCCAGGTCAATCACGTCGCCGCCCAACTGGGTCGCGATCACTTCCATGAGTTGATCTTCGCTGATCAACTCCATATCCATAATGACATCGCGCACCGGCTTGCCGGTGCGCTCGTGCTCATCCAGCACGTCATCAGCCTGCTTCGCCGTCAGCAGGTTGTCGCTGTGCAACTGCTGGAGCAAGGGGTCTCTGTAATCCACATCCGCCATGTGATTTCCTAACGTCGCCGGGTCTTGGCGTTGAGCTCCATTTTTTGCGCGATACCTTCGACATCCTGAGCGCTCGTCACCACTTCTTCATAGCTGATCACGCCGCGCTCGTAGAGTTCCATCAAATGCGCATCCAGCGTCATCATGCCGTATTTCGCGCCGGTCTGAATATCCGAAGTGATGCGGAAAGTCTTGTTGTCGCGAATCAGCGAGCGGATGGAGGGCGTCGCGACCATGATCTCAAACGCGGCCACGCGCCCGGGCCGGTCTTTTCGCACCAAAAGCAGTTGCGAGATGACCGCCTCGATGCTCGACGCCAACTGCGTCCGAATTTGTTCCTGTTGGTTCGTTGGGAATGCATCCACGATTCGATCCACCGTGCGCGCCGCGCCGGTGGTGTGCAGCGTTGCAAACACCAAGTGCCCCGTTTCCGCTGCCGTAATGGCCGCCTCCATCGTCTCGAGGTCGCGCATTTCGCCAACGAGAAACACGTCCGGATCCTGGCGCAGCCCGCGCCGCAGCGCTTCGCTGAACGACGGGACATCCACGCCGATTTCCCGCTGCGTGATGACGCTCTTTTTGTGTTTGTGAAAATATTCGATCGGATCCTCGATCGTGATGATGTGCCGGTCGCTCGTCTCATTGATGATGTTGAGCATGCTGGCCAGCGTCGTCGTCTTTCCGGAGCCGGTTGGACCCGTCACCAAAATCAATCCGCGCGGCTTGAACAACAAGTCCTTCGTGGAAGGCGGCAACCCGATTTCCTCCAGCGTGAGAAAGCGCGAGGGGATCAAGCGCAGCACCAATCCGACCGCCTGTTTCTGCATGAAGATGCTCACGCGAAAACGCGCCTTCTCTCCAAACTCGATGCCGAAGTCCGATCCCCCGCCCTCCTTCAGCCGCTGCTGATGCTCCTCGGGCGTGATCTGCTTCATCAGCCGTTCCGTATCCTCCGGCTGAAGCGACTCGACATCGAGCGGCAACATCCGCCCATGCAGGCGCAACACCGGTCCCAACCCAACGGTCAAATGAATGTCGGATGCGCCCTGCTCAACCGCGATATCCAGCAGGTCGCTCATTGTGATTTCTGACGCGCGGATGCTCATCAGTTGGCGTCTCCCATGGTGGTTCGGAACACTTCGGAAAGCGTCGTTTGGCCGGCCAGAACTTTGCGCAACCCGTCCTCGCGCAACGTCCGCATACCCAACTCGCGCGCCTTCTGCCGCAGCAGCGACGCCGAGACGCGCTCATAAATCATGTGCCGCACTTCGTCGTTGATGAGGAAAATTTCGAAAATTCCGATTCGCCCGCGGAACCCCGTGTAGTTGCAATCGGCGCACCCCTTGCCGTGGAAAAGTTGCGCTTCGCTGAATTGCTGGGCCAGCGGGCCGAGCAGGCGCAACTCGCCCTCCGTCGCGGGAATCGGCTCGCGACATTTTTCGCAAATTTTTCGGACCAACCGCTGGGCCATGATCGCCCGAGTCGAAGACGCCACGAGAAACGGCTTCACGCCAATATCAATCATACGCGTGACCGCGCTGGGCGCGTCATTCGTGTGCAGCGTGCTGAACACCAAGTGACCCGTGAGCGAGGCGTTGACGGCAATTTCCGCCGTCTCCTTGTCGCGAATTTCGCCGATCATGATAATGTTCGGCGCCTGGCGCAAAATGGAGCGCAGCGCGGCGCCGAACGTCAAGCCAATGTCCGCGCGCACGTGCACCTGGTTAATGCCGGAAAGCTGATACTCGACCGGGTCTTCGACGGTGATGATCTTTCGGTCCGGCTTGTTGATGTAATTCAAGCAGGCATAGAGCGTCGTCGTTTTGCCGGAGCCGGTCGGCCCGGTGACCAGAATAATACCGTCGGAAAGGCCGATCAATCGCTCGAAAGTCTGCTGATCGTCCGAGAAAAAACCGAGCTTCGGCAAACCCAGTTGGAGGCTGGCCTTGTCGAGAATACGCATGACGATGCTCTCGCCGTGATTCGACGGCACGGAGGACACGCGCAGATCGAGGTCGCGCCCCATCACGTTGATCTGGATGCGCCCATCTTGAGGCAGCCGCTTTTCCGCGATGCTCATGTTCGCCATGATCTTCACGCGGCTGATGATGGCCGACTGCGAACGCTTCGGCGGGCTTTCCACCTCGTGCAACACGCCGTCAATCCGGTAGCGCACGCGGAACTTCCGCTCGAGCGGTTCGAGGTGAATGTCGGACGCGCGGCTGCGGAAGGCCTCCAGAATGATCAAGCTCACCAGCTTGATGATCGGCGCGTCGGCATCCGTGACCTCGTCCTCGCCCTCCAGCTTCGGCGCCTTTTCGTCGCCGGCGGAAATGGTGCCCTCCGTCATTTCCTGCATCAGCGCGTTGACGGAAGAGCTCGTCGCGGAATAGTAGCGGTTCAGCGCCGCGTCAATTTCCTCCGGCGTCGCCACGTTCGGCTCGACGCCCGTGCGCAACACATAGCGCAAACTGTCCAGCGTCTCCACATCCAGCGGATCGCTCAGCGCCACCGTGATCGCATTCTCGTTTTTATAGAGCGGAATGATTTTGTAGCGGCGCGCCACGTCGCCCGGCACAAGGTCAATCACCTCGGGATCAATCTCCATCCCCGCCAGGCTCACAAACTCCATGCCGAACTGATTGGCCAGCGCCTTGAGCACATCCATCTTGGAAACGACGTTGCTGGTGGCCAGCGCATCCACGACGGATTGGTCGTGCTGCCGCGCCCACGCAAGCGCCGCCTGCCCCTGCTGGTTCGTAATCAGGCCGACGCTCTCAAGGATTTCTACGACATATTCGTCGTTGGCTGTCAAAAGGCGCGCTCCACGTTGATGCGCTCCAACTTAACGATGTGCTTTCTCACTGTCAACGCAACCCGGCAAAAATGCGAAATATCTTCAACCTCACGATAGCTTTTGTTTCAGCAGTTCGATCGCCAGCGAAGGATTAGCCTTCCCACGGCTCAACTTCATCACCTGTCCAACCAGATGCTGCAACGCCGCATCCTTCCCCGCCTTGAAGGCCGCGGCGGACTTTTCATTCTCCGCGATCGCCTGATCCACAAATTTTTCGATCGCCGAGTTGTCGCTGACCTGCGCCAAGCCCTTCTCCTGCACAATCCGTGCCGGATCGCCGCCACGCTCGAAAATCATCGCGAAAACTTCGCGCGCGCGGGGCATATTTATCGTCCGACTCTCGACCAGCTTGATCAAATCGGCTAGCGACCGCGGCGTGATCCTCGCCTCGGACAGTTCGATATCCCGTTCCTTGAGGCTGCGCAGCACCTCGGTCATCACCCAATTCGAAGCCGTTTTCGGCGCATTTGACAGCTTCGCCGTGGCCTCGAAGAAATCCGCCACGGCCTTGTCCGCCACCAGCACGCCCGCATCGTATTCCGGCAGCCCATACTCGGAAACCAATCGCGCCCGCCGCACCGCCGGCAACTCCGGCAACGCTGCGCGCCAACCTTCCACCTGATCGGAAGTCAACACCACCGGCAGGAGGTCCGGGTCCGGGAAATAGCGGTAATCATGCGCATACTCCTTCGCCCGCATGGACTCGGTGCGCCCGGCCTCGTCATCCCACCGGCGCGTCTCCTGAACAATGCTGCCGCCGCGCTCCAATTCGCGCATCTGGCGCTGAATCTCGTATTTCAACGCGCGATGCACGCCCTTGAAGGTGTTCATGTTTTTGATTTCCACCTTCGTCCCCAATTCCGCCTGCGCGGAATCGCGCACGCTCACGTTCACATCGCAACGCAAATTGCCCTGCTCCAGATTGCAGTCACTCACCGCGCCGTAGAGCAAAATCTGTTTCAGCGCCTGCAAGAACGCGAGCGCATCGTCCGCACCCGTCAACTCCGGCTCCGTAACAATTTCCATCAGCGGCGTGCCGCCGCGGTTGAAATCAATTCCGCTCGCGCCCGCGAAGTGCGTGTTCTTCGCCACATCCTCTTCCAAATGGATGCGCGTGATCCCGATGCGGCGAGCCCGGCCGTCCAATTCAAACTCCACCCCGCCGCCCAAACACAACGGCAAGGCCAACTGCGAAATCTGATAGTTCTTGGAAACGTCGGGATAAAAATAATTCTTCCGGTCAAACTTGCTGACCAAATTGATCTGCGACCCGATCAGCAAACCCGCCACCACCGTCAAACGAACCGCCTCCGCGTTCGGCGCCGGCAATGCGCCGGGATAACCCAGACAAATCGGACAGATATTCGTATTCGGCGCGCTCGTTGGATTCAGCGCGCAGCCGCAAAACATCTTGCTGCGCGTCTTCAACTGAACGTGCACCTCCAACCCGACAGTGGCGATCAGAGGCATGGCCGCTCCTTGTGCCACGACATGGATTGTTCATACGCATGGCCAATCCGCAAAATCAAATCCTCGCGAAAGGCCGGGCCGAGAATTTGCAAGCCCACCGGTAACCGAGCCGGGGTAAATCCGCACGGCACCGAAATGCCGCAAATCCCCGCCAGACTCGCCGTGACCGTGAACGCATCCGCCAAATACATCTGTACCGGATCGTTCGCTTTTTCGCCGAATTTGAACGCCGCCATCGGCGTCGTCGGCGACAAAATCGCGTCGCACTTCTTGAACGCCTCTTCATAATCGCGGCGGATCAACGTGCGCACCTTCTGAGCGCGCAGATAATAGGCGTCGTAATACCCGCTGCTCAACGCATACGTGCCGAGGATGATGCGGCGTTTCACTTCCGCCCCGAAACCGGCCGCTCGCGTCCGCTCATACATTTCGATCGGATCCGAAGCGTCCGCGCGAAATCCATAGCGCACGCCGTCGAATCGCGCGAGATTCGCCGAAGCCTCCGCCGTCGCCAACACATAATAAACCGCAATGGCATAAGGCGTCATCGGCAGGCTGATCTCCACCACTTCCGCGCCGAGCGCCTTGCACTGTTCAATCGCCGCCAACGTCGCCGTGCGAACGTCCGCGTCAATCCCCTCTGCAAAACACTCCTTCGGCAACCCGACCCTCAACCCCTTCAAGTCGCCGCCCAGCGACGCGGTGTAATCCGGCACGGGCGCCTCTGCGCTCGTCGCATCCATCGCATCCTGCCCGGCCATGATGCTCAACAAAATCGCCGCATCGCGCACGTCTTTGGTGATCGGCCCGATCTGGTCCAGCGAAGAAGCGAACGCCACCGCGCCATAGCGCGAAACCCGCCCATACGACGGCTTCAAGCCCACGCAGCCGCAAAACGCCGCCGGCTGTCGGATCGAACCGCCGGTGTCCGTGCCCAACGTTGCAATAGCCAGATCGCCCGCCGCCGCCGCCGCGGACCCGCCGCTCGATCCGCCGGGCACGCAATCCAGATTCCACGGATTCCGCGTGGGATGAAATCCTGAGTTCTCCGTGCTCGAACCCATCGCGAACTCATCCATGTTGAGCCGCCCGATAAACGTCGCCCCCGCCGCGCGCAATCGCGCAATTGCCGTCGCGTCGTAAGGCGAGTGATAGCCCTGCAAAATTTTTGATGCGCACGAACAAGGATGACCTTTGACGCTGATCACATCCTTGATCGAAATCGGCACACCCGCCAGCGGCCCGTTCAACGATCCGTTCGCAAGGCCGCGATCCGCCTCTCGCGCCTGCGCCACCGCGTCCTCCGCATCCACCGAAAGATAACTCCGCACTCGCGTGTCCGCCGATTCAATCCGCGCGAGAAGCGCCCGGGTCAGCTCCTCCGAACTACACGCCCTGCGTCGAATCATCTCGGCCGCCGCCGAGAGGGTCAGACTATGCAACGCCGCGCTCATTCGATGATTTTCGGAACCAGAAACTGGTCTTCCGTATGAAACGGAGCGTTTGCAAGGGCGGCATCCCGATCCAAACTCGGCCGTGTTTCGTCCGCGCGAAGATCGCTCTTGCTCCGCGCGGTGTGCGTCGTCGGCGCAACGCCCGACACATCCACCTCCTTTAGCTGATTCACATAATCCAGAATCTTGCTCAATTGCCCCTCCAACTGAGCCGCCTCCCCATCCGTCAGCCCGATCCGCGCCAAATGCGCCACATACTTAATATCAAAAGTCATAAAATGTCATGAGCCTAGCGAGAACCCAAATGACGCGCAAGCCCCCGACGTTCTTTTATGGCGACAAGCCTCTCCAGAACTCGAACCGCCATCTTCAACTGGCACTCGCTGGATATTTTGGTACTTATATCGCAGAGCGAGCGCCTCGGAATCAAGAGCCTGAAAGGTCTGACGGCGGCTCAGGTGGTGAAATGGCAGACACAAGGGACTTAAAATCCCTTGGCCGAAAGGCCGTGCGGGTTCGAGTCCCGCCCTGAGCACCAGTTCACAAAGATGCCGCGCCACTTGCGCGGAGAAATCCCTTGACCAAAGGGCGGCTCGGGTTTGAGTCTCACCCGTGTTAACAGTGGAGGCTTTATCATGAAACTATGGGTCGCAGTTCTGTCTCTGAGTCTGGCCGCGGGTTCCGTTTCGGCGGAACAGGTGATCAAGATCGCGTCGTGCTGTCCCCTCTCCGGCGCGCAAGCGGGATTGGGCGAGTTCATCAAACTCGGAGCGCAACTAGCGGTGGACGAGGCGCAGAACCGAATCGCGGCAATGGGCTTCAAACTGGAACTCTCCCCGCAAGACGATCAGGCTTCGCCCGATGTCGGCGTGGCCGTGGCCAAGCGGCTGGTGAACGATCCCGAACTGCTGGCTGTGGTCGGCCACTTCAACTCGGGCGTCGCCCTGCCCGCTTCCGAGGTTTACAAGGACTACAACCTCGCGATGGTCTCGCCCGCGAATACAAATCCGAAGGTCACGGAACGCGGCTACGAGAACGTGAGCCGCGTCTGCGGGCGCGACGACGTTCAGGGCCCCGTCGGCGCTGAGTTCGCGGTCACTGAGCTGAAAGCCCGTCGCGTATTCATTGTTCAAGATAAGACGGCGTATGGACAAGGCATCGCGGATGCGTTTCGCGCCAAGGTGAAGGAACTTGGCGGCAGCGTGGTGGGCTACATCGGCACGGAAGAACGCTCGAATTTCGGATCGGTGGTGCTCCAGTTACAGGTGGCCAAGCCCGATTTGGTTTATCTGGGCGGCATTTATGACCAAGGCGGCGTGCTGGTAAAACAAATGCGCGACAAAGGAATCAAGTCCATCTTCATGGGACCGGACGCCTTTGACTCCTCTGAGTTCGTTAAAATCGCTCAAGATGCCTCGGTCGGCACGTACTACACCACCGTCGCGGGACCGATAGACCAGTATCCCGCGGCGCGCGGATTTGCGGATAGATTTCAAAAGGAATTTAAGAAGCCACCGGAGTCCTTCGCGCTCTACGCCTACGACGCGGCAAACGTGGTGATTGAGGGCATTGCCGCGGCCATCAAAGGGGCCGAGGGCCAGATGCCGTCGCGCGAAGCGGTCTGCGCCGAAATCCGCAAAGTTTCGCTGAGCGGAATCACCGGGCAAATCGCATTCGACAGCAAGGGCGACCGCAAAACGGCGGACTACTACATCGTAAAATTCGAAACCGCCTCCTATCCCGGCAAGGCCGTCAAAGTGATTTCGGCTGCGCCGCCGCAGTAGCGACGAATCTTTCGTCGGCAACAAAGCCACTTGGCGCGAGAGGCATAGCTGGCTATCTTGCGCCGAATGTCCGGGGATGTGTTCTTACAAATTCTGCCCAGCGTCCTCGTCGAAGGGCTGCTGCTGGGGTCCGTGTACGCGATGATCGCGTTGGGCTACACCATGGTCTATGGCGTGCTCGGCCTGATCAACTTTGCGCACTCCGAAGTATTCATGATCGGCGGCGTAACCGGCGTGGAAATTTTCCGACACCTGCAACCGCACATCGAAAATCCCTATATCCTGCTGCTCGCCAGTTTGCTCACGGCGGGCGTGGTTTCAGGCCTCACCGCAGGCGGCGTTGAATTTCTCGCCTACCGTCCTCTTCGACGCCGCGGCAGCACCAACCGGCTCGTGCCGCTCATCACCGCCATCGGAGTTTCCTTTTTTCTGCAAGACTTCATCCGCCTGATCGAAGGCCTGTGGCACAACGAATTCTTCTTGAACTATCCCAGCCTCCCGGCGCTCGACCGCAACATCGAGTTCACCGCGAATCTATCCGTTCAGGTCAAATCCATCATCGTATTTGTCGTCGCCATCGGAATGATGATCGCGCTCCAAATCCTCGTGAACCGCACCCGAATGGGCAAAGCGATTCGCGCCGTCGCGCAAGATGCCCAAACCGCACGGCTCATGGGCATCAACCCCGACCGCATCATTTCCCGAACGTTCATGATCGGCGGCGCGCTCGGTGGAATTGCGGGTGTGCTCTTCGGCATCCTCTACACGAAAATTGACCCTTTCGTCGGCTTCCTGCCCGGCATTCGCGCGTTCACGGCCGCGGTCCTCGGCGGCATCGGCAACATTCCCGGCGCGATGCTCGGCGGAATCATCTTGGGCCAACTGGAGACGGCCGCCGGCTTTTTTCTGCCGATCCTCACCGATGGGAAGTTCGGCACTGAATACAAAGACATCTTCGGATTCCTCGTACTCGTCCTGCTCCTTTTGTTCCGCCCCGAAGGGCTCCTCGGCAAAAAGCAAGGAGACCGTCCTTGAGCCTTTCGCCCACCAAGCAACGCTGGCTCACCGGCGGACTCGTTCTGGCCGCCGTCCTCAGCGCCCTGATCTTGTGCCGCTGGCCGCGCGGCACGGGCGCCCTCTTGCCGGCGCTCGCGGTTCTGTTCGCCTGCTTGACCTCAAAACTGCCGCGCGGACGCCGCGCCGTCATTGGCATGGCCCTGCTCCTGACCGCAATTCCGATTGCGGGATTTCAGAACACCTTCCTTTTCGAGTTAGGCATTCAGATCGGCATTTTCTCCGCGCTCGCGCTCGGGCTTAACGTCGTTGTAGGCCTTGCGGGCCTTCTCGATCTCGGCTACGCAGCTTTCTTCGCCATCGGCGCCTACACGTGGGCCATCTTCGGGTCCGAACAAGCCAGCGCATTCATGAACGGCCATTTCCCGCTGCCGGGCTGGCCCTACTTCTATATTTTCGCGGCGCTGGCTGTGCTGACCGCCGCGCTGACCGGTATCGTCATCGGCCTGCCGGCCCTTCGCTTGCGCGGCGACTATCTGGCCATCGTCACGCTGGGCCTCGGCGAAGTTGTTCGCGTCCTGGCCAACAACCTGGACCATCCCATAAACTTCACCAACGGCCCGCAAGGCATTTCGCCGGTGGAGCGCCCCCCCATCCAATGGCTCGTCTGGGCGCTACACAAACTCGACCCCGGCATCAACCCCGCCACAGCCTACGCGCTCTTCTTCTACCTCCTCGTCATCCTCATTGTTGGCCTCGTCGTCCTCATCAACATCCGACTGGACCAATCCCGCTTTGGCCGCGCGTGGGTGGCCATTCGAGAAGACGAAATTGCCGCGCAATCCATGGGCATCTCGCTGACCAAATCCAAATTGCTCGCCTTCGCGACCGGCGCAGCATTTTCCGGCGCAATGGGAGCCGTCTTTGCGGCGAAACAACTTTTTGTCAGCCCCGAATCCTTCACGCTGCTGCAATCCATCACCATACTCGGCATGGTCATTCTTGGCGGCATGGGTTCCATCCGCGGGGCGATTCTGGGCGCGGCGCTCGTGACCCTGCTCAACATCGAAGTGTTAAAAAGCCTCTCCGAATTTCTGAACAACCTTCGCCAAACGGGCTTCGAACTCAACCTGGGATTCATCCACTACAACTTCGCGCGGCTGCCCAACCAACTCGAACCGGCCAAATACGAACGCATGATTTTCGGCCTGATCCTCGTCCTCATGATGGTCTTTCGCCCGCAAGGATTGATTCCCGAGAGCCGCCACACACTCGAATTGGAGAAGGAAAAATAATGCTCGATGTGCGATCCATCTCCAAGCGCTTCGGCGGACTGACCGCCGTGAACGACGTCACATTCCGCGTCGAAGAAGGCCAGATTTTTTCCCTGATTGGTCCAAACGGCGCGGGGAAGACCACACTGTTCAACATCCTCACCGGCGTCTATCGCCCTAACGCCGGCGTCGTTGATTTTCTGGGACGCCAACTCTCTGGGCTGCCGCCGCAAACCATCGCGCGGCGCGGCGTTGCGAGAACCTTTCAAAACATCCGCCTTTTCGGAGCCATGACTGCCTTGGAGAATCTCATGGTTGGGCAGCACGCGCACATCAAATACTCCTACGCCGACACCCTCTTACGAACACCGCGATACTTTCGGGAAGAGCGCAAGGCTCGGATTCGCGCCGGCGAGCTGCTGGAATTTCTCAATCTCAACGACCGCGCGCAAGAACTGGCGCGGCACCTTTCGTATGGACAGCAGCGCCGTCTGGAAATCGCGCGCGCCCTGGCCGCCAACCCGCGCATGTTACTCCTCGACGAACCGGCCGCCGGAATGAACCCTCAAGAAACGCAAGACATCAAGCACCTCATCGCGAAGCTTCGCGACGATCTAAAAATCACCCTTCTCCTGATCGAACACCACATGCAGGTGGTCATGACCATTTCGGACCGCATCGTCGTCCTCGACCATGGAATCAAAATTGCCGAAGGCGCGCCCGGAGAAGTTCAGAAAGACCCCTCCGTCATCGCCGCATATCTTGGGCAGGAAGCAGAAAGCCCAACGTGATGACGCCCTTGCTACGCATCGAAAATCTACAGACCTATTACGGTCAACTCCACGCGCTGAAAGGCATAAACCTTGAAGTGCGTGGCGGTGAAATTGTGACCCTCATCGGATCAAACGGCGCCGGCAAGAGCACGACACTCCAGAGCATTTCCGGGCTCATCACTCCCCGAAGCGGGCGAATTCTTTTCAACGGAGCGGACATCACCGGCACACCTGCGCACGAAGTAGCGGCACTGGGAATTGCGCATGTCCCTGAAGGCCGCAGAATCTTTCCTCAACTCACGGTCGAAGAAAACCTCGACATTGGCGGCTATTTGGACAAGGACCCCGCCTCTCGCGCCCGCCACAAACAAATTATTTATGATCTCTTCACCCGCCTTGGCGAGCGGCGCAAGCAGATGGGCGGAACGCTTTCCGGCGGGGAACAGCAGATGCTGGCCATTGGCCGAGCGCTCATGCGCGACCCACAACTCCTTCTCCTCGACGAGCCCACATTGGGCTTGGCCCCGGTCGTCGTCGCCTCCATTTTTGAGACCATCACGCGCCTGAATCGCGAAGGCAAAACCATCCTGCTCGTCGAGCAAAACGCATGGCAAGCGCTCCGGGTCGCAAACCGCGGCTATGTATTGAGGACCGGCCAAATCATACTCAACGGCTCCGCTTCGGACCTCGCCAACAACGACACAGTCCGCTCCAGTTACCTTGGCGGCGAATAGAAGCCCCTCCCCTCCCCCTTTTTTTCACTCATCCCCGTCTCACACTTCCCTGTTCAAGTCGCAAATACACTTATGCGCATATGCGCATATGCGCATAAGTGAAATTTTGCAACCGCTGATGTGACGCAGGCGTTTGATGATTGTCCTAATCTCGCGAGGGAGATTCAGATGGCCGGAACGGCCAGAGAAGAAAGCGATTTCCCTTCGCGCAATTGCAGGAGCGCGTCCATCTTGGGCACATACATCTGCGTTTCAGATGGAAGCGCATCAGCAATGGCTTCAAATGTTTTGCCGCCCGTCTTGGCCATGATCTTGCCGACCCGCCCCTCCCCCGCGTTGTAGGCGGCCAATGCCAACGGCCATGATTTGAATCTTCCGTGCAGCAGTTTCAAATATCGGGCAGCAGCGCGCGCATTTTTGTCGGGATTCAGTCGTTCATCCACCGGCCTGAGTTTCAAGCCAAAGCGCTCTGCTGTTGGAGGCATCATTTGAAAAAGCCCCACCGCGCCCACCGGGCTTCGCGCGTTCGGATTCATCGAAGATTCCACTTCTGCAAGCCATGCAAGTTCTTGAGGCAGGCCCTCAGAGGCGAATATGGATTTCAGCTTGGGCAACAGACTTTGTGCCGCTGCGGGTGGAGGGCGCGCGGCCATTCGTTGCTTCCAGACATCTTCGCGGCGAGCCGTCTGGGCAACCTTCCGGCGAGCTTCAACCGACGGACGCGCCTCCCCCTGCTTCGGAACATGCCCAATCACCTTCACCTCCGCTTCGCGCGCAACCTCAAAATAGTCCAGCCTCTGCCGCAGCCAGTCGGCGTAGGGCCGCATGTTCGGCCACTGATCGAGCAACGAGAGCGTGGTGCGCGCCTCAGGCGAATACTCCAGGAGGCCATCCAAGGATTCCGAGTGCAGAGCGGCCTCCGCCTTCGCCCAAAATGCATTGATATCCACCTGCGGGATTTCGAGGCCAAAACCGGAGGCTATATCCGCCCACGAAAATTCAGTGTCGTCGGCGCGCGTGAACGGCAAAAAAATGAGCAGGCCCAGCAAATGAAGCTTTTTCACCACGGCCAACGATACCCCCCTTCCAGCGAAAACACGTTTTTGATGTGCCGAATAATCGGGTCCTCTCCACCTTCGTGTCCGATGACTTCGACGACATCGAAGCGAATAAATTCAGGCTTTTGGCGCAGCCGTTGAACGTATCGAATGGCGGCGCGAGAGAGGCTTTTCCGCTTGCCGCGATTCACCGCATCAATCGGTCGGCCAAAGTCTTCGGTCGCGCGCGTCTTCACCTCCACAAAAACGAGCGTCGCGCCGTCGCGCACAACCAGATCAAGTTCAGCTTGCCCGCCAAAGCGAATCCGACGACCCAGAATCTTGAAGCCCTTTCGGGCCAACTCCCGTTCCGCGCAACGCTCCCCCCACTCGCCCGGACGAAGGGGCGCGGGCCTGAATAGGTCGCGAAGCCAACGAATCATAATCCTAATGTCATTTGGCGAACTGGGTCGAACGATCGGCGATGAATCGGCGATGGACCATAAGCGCGCAAGGCCTCGAGATGCGCTTGGGTGCCGTATCCTTTGTGTCCGGCAAACCCGTAGTGCGGCCATGCTCGATCATAGTCTTCCATCAACCGATCTCGCGTAACTTTAGCAAGCACGCTGGCGGCGGCGATACTCAAACTTTCGGCATCGCCGTGCACGATGGATCGAGAGCGGAGGGGCAAGTTCGGCACGGGCAGGCCATCCACGAGCGCCAAATCGGGACCGGGCCCCAGCGTGTTTAACGCCCGCTGCATCGCGAGATGCGTCGCGCGAAGGATGTTCAAGCGGTCAATTTCTTCAACACTCGCCAGCCCAATGCCGTGGAGAATTCCGGCGCGGCTCTTGAGTATTTCGAAAAACAACGCGCGCGCACGCGCGGTCATTTTTTTGGAGTCTTTGATTCCTGCAAACGACGTCTCCGATTCGACTTCGAGGATGTTCCTCGGGATCAGAATGGCGGCGGCGACAACAGGGCCAGCCAGCGGACCGCGTCCTGCTTCATCCAACCCGGCGACAGCAGTGAAGCCGTCGGCCCAGGCGGCAAACTCATGCCTTAGCAGCCGCATCGGCCGATGTGGCCTGCTCTTCCACACGCGTCTGCTCTTTCACTCGCGCGTGTTTGCCCGTGCGACCGCGCAGGTAATAGAGTTTTGCGCGGCGCGCTTTGCCGGGGCGCTCAACCTCGATCTTGGCAATGCTGGTGCAGTAAACGGGGAACTTTCGCTCCACGCCCTCGCCATAGGAAATACGGCGAACCGTGAAATATTCTCCTGCCCCTCGGCCGTCGCGCGCGATCACGGTGCCGGCGTAAACCTGCACGCGCTCTTTGTCGCCTTCCTTAATCTTCACATGAACGCGAACACTGTCGCCCACGCCAAAAGAGGGGCTCTTCTTGTCGCCGCGTTGTTCCTGGTCAATCTTGCTGAGGAGGTTGGTACCCATAGCTCTTCCCTTCAAACGAAAGGCGCGCAGTGTATCGGGAGCGGGGTTGCAGTCAAGCAACCAAATCAAAATTGGTGAAACAACTACGCGCCGCCCAAAAGATCGGGCCGGCGTCGCGCCGTTCGCTCCCGCGATTGCTCAGCCCGCCATTGCCGAATCGCCTCGTGATCGCCCGATAGCAAAACATCGGGAACGCGCAGCCCACGAAATTCCGCAGGCCGCGTATAGTGCGGATATTCCAACTGGCCGTCGCTGAAGGACTCCTGCGCCGCCGAGCCCACGCCGCCAAGCACGCCGGGCAAAAGCCGCACGACGGCATCAATCACCACGGCGGCCGCAAGCGCGCCGTTGGTCAACACATAGTCGCCGATGGAAATCTCCTCATCCACCAGCGCCTCGCGCACCCGTTCATCCACGCCTTCGTAATGGCCACAAACAAAAATCAAATGCGCTTGCCGCGAAAGGGCCTGAGCGGCGGCTTGCTGAAATGGGCGGCCCTGCGGGCACATCAAAATGACGCGCGATTCAGGCGTTCGCACCGACTCAATAGCCTTGAATAGCGGTTCAGGCTTCATGACCATCCCTGGCCCGCCGCCGAATGGACGATCATCGGTGGTGCGGTGCCGGTCGTCGGTGAACTCCCGCAGGTCAATCGAATTAAAATTCACGGCCCCCTGCTGAGCGGCGCGCTTCATCATGCTCTCGCCGAGAAATCCCGTGAGCATCTGCGGAAAAATTGTGACGATGTCTATTCGCATCGGCCCGCCTCATCCAAAGCCGATCGCGCCAGGCGCGGCCCGTTATTCGACCACTTCGACCAACGCACGGCGTCCCTGACGCGTCGCGACAGCCGAAAAAAGTTGTCGTATGGATTGAATCGTCCGTCCGTTGCGTCCGATCACCCGGCGAATGTCGTCTTTGTGGCAACGCACTTCGACCGCGAAAGTTTTCGCGCCATCCAGCGTCGCCAGTTGAATGTCAGACGGGTGGTCCACCAGGGGACGAAGAATACTCGAGAGATATTCCAACATTGGGAAAATCCAAAAGGGGCTTACGCCGTCGCCGAGGAGGCGCGTTTCGCGCGCTTGACCAAGCTGGCCACCGCGGGTGTGACAATCGCCCCATTGTTTTTCCAGTACTCGATGCGATCCAATTTCAACTCGTAGTTGGTGCCCTTGAGTTTGGGATCGTACCACCCGACATTCTCCAGATAGCGGCCCGTCTGAGGCGAGCGCTCATCCGTCGCGACCACGCGGAAAAAGGGTTTCTTGTTGTTACCCATGCGACGCATTCTAACTTTAACTGCCATACTTCCTCTGTCTTCCGTGCAAGAAGTCGCCGGTCATAACCTAGCGACCGAACCGAAGCAACCTCTTTTGATGCTTCTTCATTTGTTTCATCATCTTGCGAGCGCTGTCGAACTTGCGAAGCAGTTCATTGACATGACTCACATCCGTCCCACTCCCCGCGGCGATTCGCCGCTTTCGACCGGCATTGATCAGGTCGGGCCGACGACGCTCCGCCACCGTCATACTCTGAATAATCGCCTCTGTCCGCTTCATCTCCTTGCCGGAGGATGCGGCCAAATTGCCTTTCAAGTGGGCCGGGACGTTAGCATGGCCCGGAAGCATTTCAAGGAGATTTTCAAGCGGCCCGAGCTTCTTCAAGCGGCGCAGTTGCGCCAGAAAATCTTCGAAATTGAGGTTTTCCTTAAAAACTTCTTGCTGCATCTCCTCAAAATCTTCATCGGCCATCGCAATCTGGGCCTTTTCCACCAAACTCACCACATCGCCCATGCCCAGAATCCGCGACGCCATCCGGTCGGGATAAAAAGGCTCGAGGTCCTCCGCCTTTTCTCCGGTGCCCACCAGCAAAATCGGACAACCAGTCACGTGCTGCACGGAGAGCGCCGCGCCGCCACGCGCGTCGCCATCCAACTTCGTCAGGATAAGTCCGGTCAGCCCGACTTCCTTGTGGAACGTCTGCGCGACATTCACCGACTCCTGTCCGATAGCTGCGTCCACAACCAGAATGACGTTCTGCGGCTGAATGGCGTCGCGCAAATCCTTCAACTCCGCGACGAGTTCCTGGTCAATCTGAAAACGCCCGCCGGTGTCGAAAATGGCCACATCGAAGCGATTCTCCTGCGCGTGTTTGAACGCCCGCGCGCCTAGCGCGGGCACCGACTCGCCCGCGAGCGGCGTAATGATCCCCACCCCCATCTGGTCCGCGAGAATTTTCAACTGGTCCACCGCCGCGGGGCGGCGGATATCGCACGCCACCAACAGCACATTCTTTCCGCCCTTTTTCCAGCGCCGCGCGAGCTTTCCCGAAGTCGTCGTTTTGCCCGATCCGTGCAAACCAATCATCATCACCACCGCGGGATGCGCGGCGAGATTGAAGTCCTTCGCGCTCCCGCCAAGCAACGCCACCATTTCATCATGCACGAACTTGATGACCTGCTGCCCCGGCGTGACCGACTCCGTCACCTCCAGGCCCACGCACTTTTCGCGAACGCGAGCGGTGAAATCCTTCACCACCTGAAAATTTACATCAGCCTCCAGCAGCGCCATCCGCACCTCGCGCAGGGCGTCCTGGATATTGCTTTCAGAGAGTTTTCCAAAACCTCGGAGGTTGCGGAAAATTTTCTGAAACGAACTGGAAAGTTTATCGAACATCACGGTTCCTTTTCGGAGGTATCCACAAACGAAGACTTCGTCGTCGCCCACGGCGCAATGCGCGTAAGACCGCGCCCGTCGCAACGGCGACAGGTCCGCCACTCCTCCGCTCCCTCATCCTTCACCCGCCCCATGCCCACACAGGCGGGACAGAGCCGGTCCTCCGCGTCAATGCGCCGGATATTGTGCGAGCCAACGCCAAAGCAGGTCGGGCACAGCCGGAGAATTTCATCATCGCGCCCGTCGCGCACCACGCCCGTTCCGCCGCAGTTATCGCACGTAATTCGCTCCAACTGAAAGGGGCGAAAAAGAAAATCGTTTTTCTTCAGCCAGAACATCTGGGCAATCAGCACGCCCGCCGCCACCAACAACACGGGAATCATGTAGGGATTCGCCCGCCTCGCGCGCATCGGGCGGCGTTGAACAGCCGGCATGGGGGATCGCTTCATCAAGGTCTGGTTCCCTGCAAAATCCTGTCATGTCCGGCGAGATCGCGAAAAACGGCCGCTTCGACAAACCCCGCCGCGTTCATCAACGCGCGGACCGCCCCGGCCTGCGTCTCGCCCACTTCCATCACCAACCTACCACCAGCTTCCAACGATTGGAAAGCCTGAGGCAACAACCGGGCAATCAATCGCATCCCGTCTCGCCCGCCATCCAGCGCGATCCGCGGCTCAAAATCCCGCACCTCAATCTGAAGATCCTCGATTTCATCCGTCGCAATGTAAGGCGGATTGGCCACCACCACATCCAAGGACGCTGGTGGCTGGCCCTGCAACAAATCCACTTTCTCAAATTCGATTCGCCCCGACACGCCAATCCGCGCCGCATTTTCACGCGCCAGCGAAAGCGCATCGTCACTGATATCCGTTGCCCGGACCCGTGCGCCCGGACGCTCCCGCGCGATGGCCACAGCGATGCACCCTCCCCCCGTGCACACATCGGCAAATCGCAATCCCGGCGCGCGCAACGCCACCTCCACCAACTCCTCCGTCTCAGGTCGCGGAATCAGCGCGCGCCGATCGCACGACAAAATATGGCCCCGAAAGTTGACAGTCCCCACGATGTATTGAATCGGCTCTCCGAGCATCAGCCTCCGGACGAGGCGATCGAGGCGCTCCTCATCCACGCCGGGACCGTCCCGATAGAGATCCAGCCGCTCAACGCCCGCGGCATGCGCCACGAGCCACTCGGCCTTGGCGCCGGCTTCATCCAGCTCCGCTGCGGCGAGCCGCGCGGCACCCGCGGACACGCGCTCACGAAGTGGCGAGGTGTTGTTTGAGTTTGGCTTCGACATCGTGCTCGTACAGCGCTCCGACCAGATCCTCGAGCTCGCCCTCGATCACGCGATCGAGCTTGTAGAGCGTCAGGTCTATCCGGTGATCCGTTACGCGATTTTGCGGGAAATTGTAGGTGCGGATACGCTCGCTGCGGTCGCCGGTGCCCACCTGCGACTTCCGCTCGCTCGCATATTTCGCCTGTTCTTCCGTGCGAATTTTGTCCAGCAAGCGCGCCGCAAGCACTTTCATGGCCTTGTCCTTGTTTCGCCCCTGCGACCGCTCGTCCTGGCACTGCACCACCAGCCCCGTGGGCAAATGCGTGATGCGCACGGCGGACTCCGTTTTGTTGACCTTCTGGCCGCCCGCGCCTGATGCGCGAAACAAATCAATGCGAATATCCTCCGGGCGAATCTCGACCTTATCCGTCTCCGTCGCCTCGGGCAGCACCGCCACCGTCGCCGCCGACGTGTGAATGCGGCCGTTTGCTTCCGTCACGGGAATGCGCTGAACGCGGTGCCCCCCGCTTTCGTAGCGAAGCGTCCGATACACGTTCTCGCCCTCAACGCTGAAGACGACTTCCTTGTAACCCCCGTGCTCTGCCGGGCTGACATCAATCACGCCCACCTTCCAGCCGCGCGACTCCGCATATCGCGCATACATACGGAACAAATCGCCGGCAAAAATGCCCGCCTCATCGCCGCCCGTGCCCGCGCGCACTTCGACGATCGTGTTCTTGCTGTCATCCGGATCGGGCGGCAGCAGCGCGATCATCAGCTCCCGTTCGGCTTTGGGCAACCGCTGTTCCAAATCCGCCAGCTCCGCTTTGGCGAATTCGCGCATCTCCGCATCGCCGCCCTCGCTCAGCGCCTTGGCCTCGGCCTGCTCCTGACGCATTTTGAGAAAGGACGCGGCTTTCTGCTGAACGCCCTTGAGGTTGAGGTGCTCGGCCACGAGCGCGCGAAACTTGTTTTGATTCGCCGCCGTCGCGGGCAGCGACAACTCGTGTTCCAACGCCTCGACGCGCGCGTTCAACCGGTTCAGATACGCTTGATCAATCACGAGCGGCGCCTCCGGGAACGCGCGTTCCAATCGTTGGAACTTTTGGGGCGGGATTTTCCAATCATTGGAAAAAAGGAACGGGCCGGCCCGCGAAAAAACGCGGCCGGCCCGTTCGCTGGAAAGAATCTATTTCGCGGCGGCAGGCTTCTTGGCATAGCGGCGCTGGAAGCGCTGCACACGGCCTTCCGTATCCATGAACTTCGCCTCGCCCGTGTAGAACGGGTGGCAGGCGGAGCAGGTGTTGACGTTCATTTCCTTGCGGGTGGAGCGCGTCTTTATGACGTTGCCACAGCCGCATTTGATGACGGCGTCTTCGTATTTGGGATGGATATCAGCTTTCATAAAATTCCCCACATTTCTAGCAAAGGGTGCGCAAAGTACCCGCACCGGCCCCGCTTGGCAAGAGCGATCACGGGCCAAAATTTCGCCAGGGATCGTTGGGCAACGTCCCGCCCGTCTTCTTGATCGGATCCTCCATATAATTGCCGTTCGCACCGTCAATGTTTTTGATCCCATTGTTCACAGCCGAATTTTTGACAATGAAGTTATTCACCGTCGAGGTGGCGCAGTTAATCCCAATCGGCTGGCCGGATGCATGATTGCCTTCCAGTCGAACGCCCGTGCTGGATCCGGAGATGTTGATGCCCGAATGTCCGGAGAAGGCGGCTGAATTTCCGACGGTGAGATTCCGCTGCACAAACGCGCCGTTGACATTGATGCGCAAGCCATGATTGTCGTTGGAATAAACATTGGCTCCCGAAACCCGGCTCCCGGCGCCCTGGCAGTCAATTCCATTGTCATGATTGCCCATGGTGACGCAACCCTCCACCACCGATCCGCCCTGCCCGCCCTCCACGCGAATGCCGTCCTCATCGCAATACGCGGCGACGCTATCCACCACGCCCCCGCCCGATGCCACCTGAATGCCCTCGCTGGAATTTGCGGCTATGGCGTTGCGAATGAGCGTGGCATGGCTGGCGTGAATCCCATCGTGCCCATTGCCGTAAGTGACCACCGAGCGGACAGCCGTCGCGCTGTGCGGCAAAATTCCGTGCTCATTGTTAAACCACGACAGGCACCGCTCGACGGCGCTGCCGTTTTCATTTTCGATACCCATTCCAAGGCGGTTGGTCACCACCGGACTGGGTCCGGGATCGCCGCCGTTTTGAAATGCCCGGCAGCGTTCGATATTGCTGTTGAAGCCGCCGCGCAATCCGCCATTTCCATTGTGATAGACGGTCAAATCGCGCAACACACAGTTGGTGGCGCCGCCATTCGTTCCCGCCGTCAGGTCCACGCCAAAACTGCCCCAGTCGCGGATGATGCCATTTTGCACCGTGACGTTATGCTGCGTCTCCGTCTGAACCACGATGCCGCAGAGCGATCCCGGCACGCCATACATCGTGAAGCCATTGAGATCAATAGAGACATCATCCGCCGCAATGGTAATCCCGTTCGCTCCCGCCGAGCCGGTGAGATTGCCCGTGAGCAGATAGCTCCCGGAATTCGTGATCGTCATGGGAATCATGAACTGCGCGACTTCATACCGACCCTCGCCCGCTTCAGCGAGCAATGCGGAGAGGCTCAAAGCGAAAATGGCGCCGAAGGTCTTAGAAAAGGTCATAACTTCCCCACGCCTCATCAAATCCATTCGTCGGGATGGGATTGACCACGATTTGAAAGAAATTCGTCGGAGGCTGAACAATGTAGTTGGTCGTCGCGTTTCGATAGGCGGTGTTTTTCACGATCACATGGTTGGTGCCGGAAATTGAGAAGCCGATCTGGTTGAACGTGGCATGGTTTGCCTCCACGCGCGTCGCCGTGCCGGTGACCTCGATGCCCGGGCCGAGCACGCTGGAGTCCACATGGTTGTTCAACGCGAAGCTCATGCTCGAAAGCCGGATGCCGCCGTTCGTATTCGCGCGAAATGCGCTATCCTCAACAAACGTGGAGGGCGCCACGGAGTACAAGCCGAAACCGGCGTTGCCATAGGCCGTGAGGCGTTGGACCTTGACGCCGCCCATGAAGAGGTTGACGCCGTTGGTGGCGTTTTGATGAACAGTCGCATCCGAAATCAACGATCCCGCGCCAGGCTCAATTCCCGAAGAACCATTGCCGCGCGAAACGGCTTGAACGGCTCCGCCAACCTGTCCGAATTTAATCCCGACACTCGCGTTTTCCCGCGCGCTGCAACTCTCCAGCAGGCAGTAGTCGCCCGCGACGATTCCGTATCGCGCATTATTTCTCGCAAGGCACTGCGTCAGCAAACTGATGTCCTGCGCGCTGATGCCGTCGCGACCGTTGTCTGACGCTTCGCACTCAAACAGCGTCCACCCCGTTCCCACTTGAAGGCCATCCACGCCGCAGCGATAGGCCTGCACCGATTGCACGGCGGCATTGCTGGCCGAAAGGCCTTGAATGCCGCTCTGTCCCCATTCGCGAACAACACCATTTTTGATGATCACGTTGATCCGCTTGCCCGATACCGCAATTCCGCTCAGCGAGCCGGGCGCCCCCGCGAGGCTGAAACCGTTCAAGTCCAACGTGACATCGCTGGCCGCGATCGTGATGCCGTTGGAACCGGCGGACCCTTTCAAATTTTCTGTGACGACGTAGCTTCCGGAGTTGGTCAGCACAAAAGGCATCTGCTGTTGCGAAATTTCCAACCGGCCATCGCCAGCCAGCGCAGCCGCGCTCAATGACGCGACCATCGCCGCTATCAAGACGAAACGAAACATGAGGCTCAACGTAGTACGAGAGCGCATCCATGTAAAGAAACGCCCCTTCTTTTTTTCCGCAGCCTCGGAATCGGGCAACTTATGGAGTATCTTTCGCGGATGGATTCGGATGCTCATTTTCCAATCGTCTTTTTCGACGGCATCTGTGGATTGTGCAACCGCGCCGCCGACTTCATCCTGCGCCACGACCGCCGCGGACGCCTTCGCCTCGCCACGCTCCAATCCCCCGCTGCGCAGCGCCTGCTCTGCGATAAAAATTTGCCGCCGGGACTGGATTCCATCGTGCTGCTGGATGGCGCAAAGACGTATGTGCGCAGCGCTGCCGCGCTGCGAATTGCGGCGCTCATCGGCGGCGCGTGGTCCCTGTTCGCCATCTTCTGGATCGTGCCGCGCCCGATTCGCGACGCGCTCTACAACTGGGTGGCGCGCCACCGTTACCAATGGTTCGGACGCCGGGCCGCCTGCCGGATGCCGACGCCGGAAGAACGCGCTCGGTTCATCGAATAGCAACGGCTAGGGCTTGTGCCCTTCGAGCTCCTGGGCCAAATCTTGATACGACTTTTTCTGATCCGCGTTCAGCGCCTGCAAATCCTGCGTGACACGACGGAACGCGATGACGGCCGCGTTCGTGCGCCCGGCATCAAGCAACACGCGGGCGGCTGACAGCAAGGCATCGTCCGGACGAAGCCCGAGTTGAACGGCGCGCTCGAATGCATTGGCGGCATCTATCGGCTGATTCTTCTTCGAGAGCGCCAGACCATACGTTGCCCAAACCAACGGATAATTCGGCGCCAGTTGCGTGGCCTGTTGAGCCAACTTCACCGCGTCGTCGAATTTGCCTACGCTTTGAAGAATCCATGCCAAATCGTTCAGGGCCGGTAGATTCGGCTGGCATTCGATCGAACGGCGCATGGAAGCCATGGCGAGTTCGCGCCGTCCCTCCTGCATATACGCCACGCCCAACGAATAGTGCGCCGCCGGATTCCGCGGCTCGATATGAAGCAACTCTTCCGCCCATTTCCTCATCTGAACGGGATCCCGCTTCAACACCGCAAACTCCATGAGTTTCCCCAAAACAACACGATTCGCCGGATCAATCCTGTAGGCCTCGATCAACTCGCGCTCCCACGCGTCGTGGTCGCCGTTCGCCGCGGCTCGATCCGCAAGAAACAGATGGCCCGGAAGAAATTTCGGAAACTCCACAAGTTTCGCGACCACCCTCGCCACTTCCGCAGTATCGCCTCGGCGCATCGCCACAGCGCCCAGCGTCACCCATACCGTCGGCGGACTGTCCTTCTGGGCTGCGGCGTTCCTCAGAATCGTCACGGCATCATTCGTCTTGCCGCGAGAGAGCAAGAGCAGGCTCCGGCGAACAACGATATCCGCCTCTTTTGCGCCCGCATCTTTCATTCGCGCGAGATACGACTCCGCTTCATCCAAACGTCCCTTCTCCAGCGCCTGCCGCTCCAGTTGCGCCAGCGCGAACAAATTGCCGGGGTTGCGCGTCAGCATATCGCGGAAGAGCACCGGATCGTCCTCGATCTTCTCGTCGCCCGAAGCCAGGCGTTCACGCACTTTCGGGTCCATCGAAGCGCCCGCGACGCCGGCCGCTTGAGTCAGTTTTTCAAAACCATAACCCGACATACCCGAATTCATCAGCGCCAGCCCTTCCTGCGCATAGATTTCGGAGTCATCAATATAACCGTCGCGCGCGACGGCCATCAGGATGTGGAACCCCTTCGGCTGCCGGGCCAGCACCTCCTTCAATCGGCTCTCCATGACCGGCGCCTGCGCGCGCCCTGCGCGCCGAGCGAGCACCAGTTGGTTGGCCAGCGCGCTCACATTGTCGCGGTTGAACTGTCGCGCCAGCGCAAACGCCTGCCACGCTTCATTTTCCGCGCGCCCGCGACTGAAGAACACGCCGAGATCGTTCAAATACCGGCTGATTCGCATCGCCAGATAACGCCGCACGTCCTCGCCATTCCGCTCTGATTTCCATCCGGAGATGGTCAACAAGAACGGCTCAAAGAATGCGCGCTCATTCGCCCACAACGCGGCTCGGTCAACCGTCTGCCGGGGCGGCAACCCGAAGACGATCCCGTGGTGCGGCAGATATTCCACCCCGCGCAACTGCCACATGTCCGGCCCATCCCACGACGCCAACTCTTTCGTCGCGCGGTCCCGATCGCGCACCCAAAAATCCAGCAACGGCTGCAAACCCGACTCCACCAAGCTGCGGCGGTCAGCATCGTCAAACTTCGTGGCCAAAAAGTGAAGATACGGTCGCGCGCGCGCCATCCGGCGGTTCAACAACAGCAACGAAGGCGCCTTTTCGCGCGCCGCGAAAGTGAGCAATGAATCGAAAACGCCATCCGTCACCAAAGCCGTCCGGCCTTCGAGTTGGTCCGGAATCCGGGCGACATAATCGTGCACCGCCTTGAGCGGCTGGGGATCAAGATAACTGAAGTGGCGGGCGGCAGAGATCGAGAACAGAATCACCAGCGCTGCCGAGACTCCATACAGCCCGATAAAGCGAACAAAGCGCTCCCAAGCCGTGCGCGGCGGAAGGCTCATCTTCACATAAAACAACAGCGTGCCCGCCAAGTGCCCAATCCATAACGACGCGAACACATAAGGAATCAAGACCAGCAACTGCCCCTCACCCATGCGCCAGGGTGACGTCGGCAAGTCGAGCCAAATTACCGCCGCAAGCAAAAAGAGCGTCAGCCGGAGCAGCGCGTGGCCCAAGTCGGACGCGAACGCTCCGGAATTCCGCATGCCTGACGTAAACACCCAAACACCCGGCAGCAGCATGAGCAACAGAATCGAAAGCCACCCCACTCGCGGCACGCCGAAGCGAATAGTTCTCCACTGATCCAGCAGGAAATATTTCAGCACCTCGCCGTACGAATCCAACTCGCGCCACCCCGCCGCCGGCGAGCGATAATACAGCCAAGCCGACAGAAAGAGCACAGAGAGGCCGAGCAGAAATAGCGGGAGCGCCAGATACGTGGCCGGCTGATTCAGATTTTTGCGCCGCCACAGCAACCAGAACCACGCCGCCGCAAACAGGGGCGCCGTGAGCACGAACGTCGAGAATTCAGCGCAACCGACACCAAAAAGAAAAGCGAACCCAAACCACCACTTCAACCCACCCTTCCAATGGAACTGCGCCGTCAGCCAAACCGCCAGCGTCCACAGAAACGCATCCAACGCCAGCGGAGTCGCCCGGGTAAAAGCGATGGAAAGCGGCAAACTGCAAATAATACCGATCGCGCTCACCACCCCCGCCATGAGGCGGCAATCCTCCGTGTCATCCTTGGGCGGCGGCGGGTTGCGCGTCCAATGAAACGCGCGAAGATCCGTGCGCGAAACAATTCCAAACACGAGCCACACCACGCCGGCGCCGCAAAGCGCGCTGAATACATTCGCGACCGGCACGACCGCGGTTGAAAACAACCGGCAGAACAACGTCATGATCGCGCCCCAGAACGGGTGCGACATCGGCTTGAACGGATGGAACCCCGCATACGCGGTCAGCGCGTCCGTCCACTCCCCCGGCACGGCAAACAACGGCGTGCGCCAGATGAACACAGCCAACGCGATCCCAAACATGATTTTGCCATAATGGCGACCTAACAACCGCAACGCACTCATGTCTCGAACTTAGTTGACCCGCCCACCCATATCAAGACCCCAAAAGGGGTCAGTCCGTGCATATGTGCAATTTAATGCGACGTCTCGCGTAGGGAATTTTGCACATATGCACGGACTGACCCCTTTTTTTGGGGGGGTGGTGGACCGGAAGAGATTCGAACTCTCGACCTCCTCGTTGCGAACGAGGCGCTCTACCAACTGAGCTACCGGCCCTCAAATAGGTTCGGCATTGGTATCAAAGCCTTTCCGGCGGCGCAAGTACCCAATCGCAAATTCAAAATGCGCCGCTGATGCCGATCCCCGCGGCAGGATCCCACCTTCCGTCTTCCGCAAACGATGGCGGAGCGCAGAACACCAATGAGGGCTTCTGCTCCTCATCTTTCTGCAGCAATCCAATGGGTTGGTCTTCGTGATCCATGCGCCAAGAGGCCACGAGAAAAGCGATGCCCACAAGAATGACCGCCCCATATGCCAACTGCGACTTGCCGTCGGCATGGGCCGGGCGGGCGGCGAGCGAAGAGAATCCAATCAGGACAGCCAGAAGAAGTGCGGTGATTTTCATCAGAATGCTCCGAACATTACGCTTGTGAAACTCGTCACGGGCGAGGTCTCGCGCAAATCATCCACGGTCGCGCGAACTTCGGTCAATAGCTTGTCGAGTTGGTTATAAACTTCGTCGTTCTTCGCCAGCTTGCCGAGCGTGCCTTCGCCTCGGCTGATCGTTCCGGCAATATCTTTGATCGAAGCCGCCGCGTCCGAAAGATCGGCATATAGTTTATCGTCCTCGGAGAGGAGCTTCCCGAGCGTGCCCTTCCCGGCGGCGAGCCTGTCGCTCACTTCGCGCAGATTGGCCGTAATGGCGACGACGTTCGTATAGACGGCATCATCATTCATCAGCTTCCCGATGCTGCCTTCGCCCCGATTGATGCGGCCGGTGATGTCTTTGAGGTTGGCGGCAATTTCCTTCAACTCGTCATACACATCATCCTCTTTCAGAAGTCGTCCAATCGTCCCCTTCCCCTGCGCCAAATTGTCGGAAATCTCCGTGAGATTATTCATGGTCTTCTTAATGTCTTCCAGCACCCCCCCTTCCACAAGGGACTCGCGAACGGCCCGCACGGTCTTCGTCGCCTCGCCGATGAAGTCTGCGGGGGGATTCCCATCCAATGGGTTGCTGGTGTTGACCACTTCGCCGGTCAGCGGGCCGGGATCAATGGCCACGTAGCGCCCGCCAAGAATCGAGGAGGGCAGCACGGAGATGCTGTAGCCTTCGCGCAGGCCGAGTTCATCGCGCAGCGAAAGTTCCACGCCGACCTGGCCGTCGGGCATGACTTTCATCGAGCGAACCCGGCCAACATCCACACCGTGCATATAGGCTTTGTCGCCTTTGATCAGGCCTGAAACATCTTCAAAGATCACCAAGTAGCGAAAGTTCTTCATGAAAATGTTCTCGCGGCTCAGGATGATCGTGAAGAAGCCCAGCGCGAGCAGGACCATCGTCATAAATGCGCCGACGGTGACTTCCATCGAGGTTTGCTGGAGTTGCTTGCGTTTCATTTGGCTTCTTCCTCTTCCCACTCCCCAGGCTTGGTAATGTACTGGGCTTCTAGAAAACTTCGAACAAAAGCGTTGCGGGATTTGACAAAGTCTTCCGGTGTCGCGATTTCCACCATCTGCCCCTGATTCAACATCGCAATGCGCGTGCCGATCGTAAGCGCGCTGTGGAGATCGTGCGTGACGACCACGCTGGTGACGCCAAGCCGATTGCGCAAATCGTCAATGAGTTTGTCAATCGTGCGCGACGTCACCGGATCCAAGCCGGAGGTCGGTTCATCGTAGAGGATGATTTCCGGATTGGTAATGATGGCTCGCGCGAGGCCAACGCGCTTTCGCATGCCGCCCGAGAGTTCGGAGGGAAATTTATCAAAGGCTTCTTCGAGCCCGACCATCGCAAGCTTTTCCCGGGCGATGTGGTCAATTTCTTCATCGGGCTTCTTCGTATGTTCGCGCAGCGGCAAGCCGACATTTTCGCCGGCGGTCATCCACTCCAACAGCGCGGCGCTCTGAAACAGCACGCCGAACCGCGCCCGAATTTTCTCCAGCTTCCGCCCTGACGCCTCGCTGACCAGGTCGTCGCCAATCCACACATCTCCGCTGTCCGGCGTGAGCAACCGCACCATGTGCTTGAGCGAAACGCTCTTGCCCGCGCCGGAAGAGCCGACGATAAAAAACGTCTCGCCCTTCGCGATTTCGTAGCTGATCTCGTCGAGCACCGTTCGGCTGCCGAGTCGCTTGGTGACTTTGTCGAATCGAATCATCATGTCTTCACACGTAGAAAACACGGGTCAGCATATAGCCCAACACGAGGATCATCAGAAACGAAATGATCACCGTGCGGCGCGTGGCCTGCCCCACCCCGACCGCGCCCTCGGTCGCGGAGAGACCCTGATGACACGCGACAGTGGCGATCACGACGCCGAAAATATTGGCTTTGAACAACCCAACGTAGAGGTCCTTGTTCACGGCATAAAGTTGCGCGTTGTCGAAATATTGCTGCATGGAAACTTCAAGTTGCGTCGCGCCGACAATCGCGCCGCCGACGATGCCGATGATGTTCGTATAGATCGTGAGCAGCGGCATCATCGCCGCGAGCGCCACGAGCCTCGGCATGACGAGGAATCGCACCGGGTTGATGGACATGATTTCGAGCGCCGAAATTTCTTCCGACACTTTCATCGTGCCCAATTCCGCCGCGATGGCGGACCCCACGCTGGCGGCAATGATCAGGCCGGTCATGAACGGCCCCATCTCGCGCAACATGGTGACCGTGACCGCGGTTCCGATATTCGATTGCAGTCCGAACCGGCGCAATTCGAGTCCCGTTTGCAGCGCCAGAATCATGCCGGTGAACATGCCGACAACGGTGATGACGCCGAGGCTCTTGATGCCGGAGACGAACATCTGATGCATCACCTCGTGCCGACTGCGCGCGCCAAACATCACGCGCACATACCACGTCGCTTCGAACAGCATGAGCAAGGCCCGTCCTCCTCCTCGAATGTTGAGAAGAATGCGGCGTCCGATGCTGGCATACACGTTCAGCGGCGGCGGCATGTATTCTGGTTCGCGCGAGATTATGGTTCGTCTCCCTGGGTATCGCCCAATTTCAAGAAATATAGCAAACGCAGAAAATGGCGCGAGTCATCCGATTCGTAACCGATCAGGCCCTTGAGCAGCGACCAGCGCCGGAGATGGGCCGCCTCGTCGTCGCGGCGCCAGTCCACGAACGGGAAGAGCGACCAATACCGCCCGATCTCTCCGCGCTTCTGATTCCGATAAAGGCCCCACAGCGCCTCGTGGTCCACGGCGTCTCCGTTTCGAATGCGGGAATAGAGCGTCCAGAAGGGCGCCCAATTCCGCTCCACACCGCCCGCCTCCGCGAACGGCCAAAGCTCCAAAACGCGAAACCGGCTCGCCTGGCCCTCCCGCCGATACGAATACAACGGCCAGAACTTGTTGTGCCGCCGCACCGTTTCGCCGCCCGGCTTGTCATCCCGCACAGCAATAAAAAAAGGCGCCACCTGAAACCGATGCTGAATCACATTGCCGCGCTCGAAATCCTGTTGCCAGATGAACGGCCAGAGCCAAAACGTCTGGTCGAAATGGCCGATGCGCTTGTGCCCCCAAATCGGCCAGAGATAGGTCTTTTCGTAGGCCTCCGCCGAGATGCCGCTCAAAAAATCCCGGCCTTGTTCATGCGGCGCCTTGCCGCGAACGATTTGCACGAACGGCCACGGAAAATACGTTTCGTCCATCTGCTCCCCGCGCGTAACGCGAAAAAACGGCGGCAGCGCCCACCAGGTTTCCTGATCCGTCAACTTCAGGTGCCCCATCAGCGGAAACAGAATGAAACCGCTGCCGGACGAGCGCGGATCGTCGTACCGCGCCTGCGTCCAAAACGGCCACAGGATGAACCGCTTCTCGAATTGGCCATCGCGACGCGACACGCCGTAGAACGGAAAAACTCGGCGGCGGTAAATGTTCGTGCCTTTCGTTTCCGAATAGACCGGCCACAACCAGTTGCTGGTCTCCAACGACCTCAACTTGCTCGTGGACCGAATCGGGAAAAGGACAAAATTGATTTCGTCCCTGCCGAGAAACTCATGGAGGCTGCCGCCGAGCGGGAACACGGCGCGATAGTTCACGCCCTTCGCATCGCGGCCCTGAAAATAGAAGGGAAACAGCCACAGCCGATAGCGCGGCGCCTTTTCTCCCGTCGCGTGATTGAAGCCGAAAAAAATGAGACAGCGCCAGTTGGACTCGTCCTTCAGCGACCGCGCTGTCGCCAGGGGCCAGAGATAATCTTCCGCCGTGCGGTCGCGCGCGGGATCCGCGACCTGGCTATAGAACGGGCGCACGGCGAGGAAGTTCATCTCGTCCGCGCCGGACGCTACGTCGAAGATCGGCCCCGCCGCGCGCGTATGCCATTCGCCGTTCGCATCCTTCTGGCGGCTGGCCAGCGGGCCGAAATCGAATTCACGCGGCTTCAGAACAAAGGCCTGCGCGAGCGAAGGCAGGAGCAGCGCTGCCAAAATGAATCGGCGCAGCTTCATGAAAAGCGCATCACCCAATACACTCGCGAACTTTGGCCGCCAGCGACTCGGTGAGGCGATGGGTCATTTCGACCGTCGGCCCCTCGACCATCACCCGGCACATGCTTTGGGTGCCCGAATAGCGAATCAGCACGCGGCCCTCATCCTTGAGTTCCGCCTCCGCCGCGCGAATCGCCGACTGAAGGGCAGGAATGGATTCGATCGGCGGCTTTTCCTTCACATCCACGTTGATCATCTTCTGCGGCGTCATCGTCATGATCTGCGAAAGTTCCGACAACGGCTTCTTCGCCGTTTGAATCGCCGCCAGCAATTGAAGCGCCGAAATGATGCCGTCGCCGGTCGTGTGATGCTGGTGAAAAATCAAGTGGCCGGACGATTCGCCGCCGAGCGACGCCCCGTTCTGCCGCATCTTTTCGATCACATAGCGGTCGCCCACCGCCGCGACATCCGTTTTGATGCCGAGCTTCCTCATGGCGACAAAAAATCCGTAATTCGCCATCACCGTCGGCACGACGAGGTCGTTCTTCAACTCGCCCCGCTCGCGCATGCGCACGGCGCAAATGGCGATGACATGGTCGCCGGAAATCTCATGCCCCTTTTCATCAACGGCGATCATCCGGTCGCCATCGCCGTCGAACGCGAGGCCGATGTGCGCCTTCGTTTCGAGGACTTTCGCGCGCAAATCTTCCGTGTGCTGCGAGCCGCAATTTTTGTTGATGTTCAAGCCGTCAGGATCGGCGTGAAGTGTGATCACGTCCGCGCCCAATTCACGAAAGATAATCGGCGCGACTTTGTAGGTCGCTCCGTTGGCGCAATCGAGGACGATACGCATCCCCTCAAGGCCGACATCTTCGGGAAACGTGTTTTTGCAAAAAACAATATACCGCCCCATCGCGTCATCAATGCGCCGAGCCTTGCCGATCTGATCGGCGGTCGGCCGGACATCTTTGATGCGACCGGAGGTGATGAGGCTTTCGATCTCGTCCTCCTCGGAATCGGGAAGTTTGTAGCCGTCGCGCGAAAAAATCTTGATGCCGTTATCCTGGTAAGGATTGTGCGACGCCGAAATGACCATGCCCGCGTCCGCGCGCATGCTGCGGGTGATGAACGCGATGCCCGGCGTCGGCATCGGGCCGACGAGTTGCACATCCACGCCCATCGAACAAATGCCCGCCGTCAGCGCCGTTTCAAGCATGTAGCCGCTGACCCGCGTGTCCTTGCCGATCACAATGGTGTGACGCCGCTCCTGATGACTCTTGCAGACATACGCCGTCGCCCGCCCGATCGCCAGCGCCATCTCCGCCGTCATCGGCGGGATATTCGCGACGCCGCGCACACCATCGGTTCCAAACATTCGTGCCATGATCAAACCTCGCAAATTGATTCAACTTGATGCAGCAGATTGCCACGCCGTCGCGGCGCTGTCAACGATGCCCTGCAACCAGCGCGTCCCCGCCGCCTTCGCCTCCGCCGGCAGCGCGCGGACACATTTAATATAGTCCCGCTCTCCCGCCGATTCGATCGCCGCAAGCAGCCGCTCGCGATCGCCTTCGCCCGCCGCCGGCGCCTCCAACTTCGAGAGCCGCTCTTTGATCACCGGCCACGCGGCGTGAAAAGAAGTCTGTTGCGCGAGCGCCCGCGCATTTTTCGCGGCATCGCGCTTCAAAATCTCGATCGAAGCCGGCAGCTTCTCGGCCAACTCGCCCATGCGCTTGATGCGCTCCTTCAAAATTGTTTCCAGTTGCGCCAACGCTCCCGCGTGGCACGCCGCATCATAAATATCGCGATTCATGAAACCGGCCCGCACCACGCGATACCATTCCTGCAACGCGCGAATGTTGCCGGCATAAATCAGATTGTTCTGCACAACGCGCTCAATTCTGCCATAGACGGATGCGTCATAGGCCACGGCCTTGCGCTCAAGCGACGCCGGCGGATACAACAGCAGGCCCGGCGTCGGCGCATCGTGCCGACACACGACGCCCGCGGGAATGGTGCAGCCATACTCAATCCGGCGCGGACCGACCAGCCCGCCCTGCCCGCCGAGAAAAATCGGTTTCTGATCAAGGAAAACGCCGCGAGGAACATCGCCGACCAGCGAAGCCGTCGCCTTGTCCTGATGCGGCGTGTAGTTGAAATGAATATAGGACGATCCGACTTCGCTGTGGTCTTTGCGGCTCGTGCCGCCGGCCATGAGGCAATCGCAAAAATTGATCAAGCTCCCAAGCGTGACGAAGGGCAGCAACACCGTTTGCTTCAAGCCCACCGCGTGCGCGCCGCCGGCTTCCTCCTCCAACAACGTGCCGGGCCGGATGTGCGCCCCGCTTCCCACATTCGCGCCGTCAAGGAACGTCGCGCCCGAAAAGTAACCGCCCTTCAGCTCCGCGCCGCGTCCAACCTGACAGTTCTCAATCGTCGCGGGCGTCTCGCCGCCAACCTCCGCGCCCGACGCCAGAGAAGTGTCCGCGCCGCTCAAACGCGTGCCGGGGTGAAGCGTCGCGCCGGCGGCGATGCGATCGGGATTCACGTCCGGCGCGAGGCGAACCGAAGCGGGATGCGGAACAATAACGCCCTGGCGAATCAGTTGATCGAGAATTTTGTCGGCCATGACTTTTACTTGAGACAAATGCCAATAACGACACCGAGCGCGAGCGTGCCCAGCAACACCGAGGACAGGCTCGCATGGACCTTCGCGACCAGCAACCTCACCGTCAGTCCATCCATGACCCCAACATTCTGGAGCAAAATGACCACGAAGAGTCCGATCAAAAGCAACGCAACGATTTTTTTCCGATCCATATCACAACATCTCCCGGATATATTTCATCCTCAAGAAACGCCAGAACACTACGAAGAACGCCGTCAGAGGAATAGCCAGAATCATGCCCAGGATTCCGCCCAGCGCCGTTCCCCAGAAGAAAATGGCGAAGATAATGGCCATCGGATGCAGTCCTGTGCGGTCGCCCATGATCTTCGGCGTGAGCACATAGCTCTCGACACACTGCACGACGACAATCACGCCCATCACGGCGGCCAGATGGCCGAGACCGCCGCCCTCCTGAAACATCGCGACCGGCAGCGAAACCATCAGCCCCAACATACTCCCGAGATAAGGAATCAAGTTCATGAACCCCATGAACATTCCGATCGCGAGGCCGTACTGCAACCCCACCGCAAGAAACCCCACGGCGTAAAGCGCGCCCTGTAAAAAAGAGATGAGCAACTGCCCCCGGAAAAAAGAAACGATCATGCCGACCAATTCGCGCGCAAGATACGCGACATCCTCGCGCGTCTCCGGTTTGAGAAACGGCAGCACCGTCTCTTTTCGAAGATTCTTCAGCGGCTCGCTAATAAGAAAAAACACGAGATAGACCGGCATCACCACCCAACCCAACGCGCCCGCCAACGACCTGAACATGCCCGTGCCGACCGAAACCACGCTCCCGCCCACCGAAGCCAACACGCTCGAAATGCGGCTGGATTGCCCCACGATCAACTCCTGCAGGCGCGGACCCAATTCATGTTCCCGCCAGAACCGAATCGCGCCCGGAAGCCGCTGCTGCACCTGAACGCGCAATTCGTCGAGCCACACGGGAATCTTCGAGAGCAATCCGGAAATCTGAGAGATGAGCAGCCCTCCAAAAAACACAACGAAGAGCGCGAACGGAATCGCGATGGACACCAGCACCATCACAACCGCCAGCGACGAAAAACGAACCATCTTCTTCGTCGCCTGATAATACGGCCTCAGCACCAGCGCGAGCAGACCGGCCGTCACGAACGGCAGCAGCACACCAGAAAAAAAAGAGAGAAGCTGCCCGAGGATGACCAAAATCCAGCCTACAAGGCCGAAAATGACCACAGCGCTGAACAGCGTCAGAGCCGCCGCAATCACCGCTCGTTGTCGCTCCGAAAACTGAAGGTCACTCATGCGGAATAGATAGCAAATCCGCGATCAGTCGAAAACATCTTTGCGGCGCCGCCGCTCCGCGAACTCCGCCACCGTCCGGGCGCGAAGAAACGGGTTGGTCGCCAGTTCCAGCGAGAGGACACTCGGCGTCGTCGGCTCTTTCAACTGTTCCAACCGGTCTCGCATGGCCACATTCTCCGGTTCCACCGTCAGCGCAAATCTCAAATTATCCCTCGTGTATTCGTGGCCGAAATAGACGCGCGTTTCCAAGGGCAGGCGCGCCAGCGTTTGCAGCGATTCAAACATGCGCTCCGGCGGTTCACGCAAACGACCGCATCCCGCGCCGAACAGGCAATCGCCCGAAAACAGCGTCGCCGTTTCCTTCGAATAGAACGCCACATGCTCGCGGCAATGACCGGGCGTCGGGATGATCTCCCAGAGGCAACCCGCCGCAGCCACGCGCGATCCCGCCGGGTGACGGGGCCCGATCACTTGCGCTTTTGTCTCGCGCGCCAACGCGGGAACGCCCGCCACGTGATCTGAATCCTCGTGCGTGACCAAAATGGCCGAAAGCGGCAGTCCGATTTCGCGCAACTTGACCAGAACAACATCGGATTCGGCCGGATCCACCGCCGCGATTTCCGATTCGCCGACCAGCAGATACTGATAATTATCGGAGAGAACGGGAATCGTCAGAATTTTCATCTCGTCGCGTGCAGAGGCGTTTTCTGCTTCGTGATCATCGGCAAAATTTTGGAGCGCTCCGCGTTGATCTGCGCATAGTGCTTCCACTTCGGCGGCACCTTGGGCAGCGCGAAAATTGCGTGCGTCGGACACTCCGGCACGCAGGCGCCGCAATCAATGCACTCATCCGGATCAATGACCAACATCCGCTGGTCTTCCCGGAACGCGAACACGGGGCACACGCTGACGCACACCGTATTTTTGCACCCCAAACAAGCTTCTGTGACAACATGTGGCATGGCACAGTCTACCCCATCGTTTCGCGCATCGCAAATGCCCCGCTACAATCTGAAGTTCTCCAGCGTCGCAACGATGCGATCCGCGCCGAACAACTTGTCCCGCCCGTAGCTATTCGTCACCGCCACCACTTTCAGTCCCGCGCCCTTCGCGGCCTCAATGCCGGCGGGCGTGTCTTCAATCGCGATGGAAGTCCGCGCCGAAATTCCCAGTTGGCGAACCGCCAGAACGTAGCCGGCGGGATCGGGTTTCCCCGCGCTCACGTCTTCCGCCGTGACGATGCAGGCAAACGAATCCGCGATGTTGAGCGACGCCAAAATCGGCGTGATATCCGACCGCAGCGCGCCTGTGCACAACCCAACGGGAAGCCCCTTCGCCCGCGCCCGCGCGATAAGGTCGAGCACGCCCGGATAAGGCCGCACGCCGGTCACCTGAAGCAAATGCTGAAAAGCCTCGGCCTTCTTCTCGATCAATTCCGCAAGCTTCGCGTCATCCAACTTGCGCCCGGAATTTTTATAGCGCAGGCGAAACGCGCCGCGATCGTCATAACCAATGTAGGTGCCGACATAATCCTTCCACGGCATCACCAGGTTCTCGGGCGCAAGCGTCTCCTCAAACGCGCGGTGGTGCAACGGCTCGGAGTTCGCAATGACTCCGTCGAAATCAAAAATAATGGCTGTTGTCATTTTTCCATCGTCTTCTGAATCAAAGGTTGAAGCTGCTTGAACGTCCGCGTGTTGAGCACATCTTTCGCCGTCAACCAACCGCGGCGCGCCTGAACAATCCCGTGAGAGAGGTTCTCAAAATCGGCCGTGCGATGCCCGTCGCAATCAATGCTCACCAACACGCCGGATGCTTTCGCCAACCGCACATAGACATCGTTCAAATCCAGCCGCGCAGGATTCGAATTCAACTCCAAAAAACACCCGCGCTGGCGCGCATGTTCGATCATCCGCTCAACATCCACGTCATACGGCTCTCGCTCGAGAATCAATCGCCCCGTCGGATGCGCTAAAATCGTAAAATGCGGATGGTCCATCGCGCGCAGGATACGCTCCGTCTGTTTTTCCCTCGAAAGATTGAAGCGGCTGTGCACCGACGCCACAACAAGGTCCAGCTCGCGCAGCACGCGATCTTCGAGATCGAGCGATCCGTCTTCGAGAATATCCACCTCGATTCCCGCGAGGATATGAATCCCCGCCACCTGCGTCGCGCGCAGTTCTTCGAGTTGTTCCAACAAACGCTTTTCGTCCAGCCCTCTCGCAACGGTCAACCGCTTCGAGTGATCCGTCACGGCAACATATTCAAAGCCGCGCGCCTTTGCCGCCTCCGCCATTTCGCGGATGGAATTCGCGCCATCCGACCATGTCGTGTGATTGTGCAAATCGCCACGCAGGTCCTTCAACTCGATCAGCTTCGGCAGCGGATTCGCCGCCAGCTCGCCGCGCCCCTCGCGAAGCTCCGGCGGAATCCAAGGCAGGCCAAGGCGCTCATAGACGCCCTCCTCCGTCTCGCCCGCCACCGCCCTCTCGCCCTGAAAAAGGCCGTACTCATTCAACTTGAGGCCGAGGGTCTGCGCCATCGCGCGCGTCGCGATGTTATGCGCCTGACTGCCGGTGAAATATTGCATCGCCGCCCCATAGCTCGCCCTCGGCACCACGCGCAAATCGCACTGAATCCCCGACCGCAGCACCACGGCGGACTTGGTCTCGCCGTGCGCGAGGACCGTGGCCACTTCGTCATACGCCACAAAACGCCGCATGAGATCCGCCGGATCGTCCGACACCGCCACAAAATCCAAATCGCCCACCGTCTCGCGGCCCCGGCGATAACTCCCGGCGATCGTCACCTGCTGCACGCCCGGAACCGCAGCGAGAAAACCCCGGAACGCTTCGGCATAAGGCATGACGGAGGCGCGGCTGAACCGCTTGTCCGTAACGATGTCCGACTTCAGCGAACGAAGAATGTTCTGCTCGGACTTTTCGCCGAAGCCCGCCAGCCCGCGAATCTTGCCCTCATTCGCCGCGCGCGCCAGATCCTGCAACGACTCAATCTTCAACTCGCGCCACAGGATTTTCACGCGCTTCGGGCCGAGCCCTTGAATGCGGAGCACATCCGTGATGCCGGGCGGAAACTCCGCTTTGAGCATTTCCGCCGCTTCGCAGCGGCCCGTCGCGAGCAACTCGCGAATCTTGAGACTCAAATCCTTGCCGATGCCCGGCACGGATTGAAACTCCGGGTCGGTTTCCGACACGTCGCGCAGCTCCCGACCCAAATCGCCAATCGTTCGCGCGGCGCTGCGATACGCGCGAATGCGAAAAGGATTCTCGCCCCTGATTTCGAGCAAATCCGCGATTTCGGTGAACACCGCCGCAATATCCGCATTGTGCACTGGCATGCCCCACAATATCGGCATCCCACCGCCCATGCGCAACCGATTTCGCGTGAGAAGACGGAATGCGAGTGAAGCGCGCGCGCCCTCGACGGCGTCACTCGCCCTCGCGACTTGCGGCGGCCTGATCAACCGGCGCGATTTTCCAGACTTTGCCGCTGCGGCCGTGAGGACGCCGGCTTTCGCTCGTCAGCACATAAAGCTCGCCGTCCCGCCCTTCGCTCATCGCCGTGATGAAGGGCCGAGCATTGTCCGCGCCGTCGCTTGCGACAGGCAAGTAGGCCACATCCCACCGCGATGAGTCCGGGGCGCGCGTCGCCGCAATCAGACGTCCCTCGCCCACGGCCCAATTTCGCCCCCAGTTGCCGAACACATATCGCCCGACCAAACCGGGAATCTCGCGCCCGCGATAAACATGCCCTCCGATCACGCAAATTCCCTGCACCGCGTCAGGCGAGCGGGCATTGTGCGGATATTCAAGGATCGGATCCACCAGCAACTCGCCACGCGCGCCGACGCGCTCGCCTTCTTCCGGGCTCAGCACACCGCCGCGCGGCGAAAACGGATGAAATCCCTCGCGCAGTTTCCATCCATAATTGCCGCCTTTCACCACAATATCCACCTCCTCAAACAAGTTCTGTCCCACATCCGCCACGAAAAACTCGCGCGCGCCACCCCGATCAAACGACAACCCCCACGGATTGCGAAACCCGTAGGCGTAGATTTCCGGCAAGCCCTCGCGCCCACCTGCGAAAGGATTGTCTTGCGGCACGGAGTAAGAGGAGCCGTGGTCCACATCCATGCGCAAAATCTTCCCCATCCACGTGCGAAGAAACTGCCCATTCCCTTCCGACGGCCGCTGCCCCTCGTCATTCGCGCCACCGCCATCTCCCACGCCAATGTAGAGCAACCCGTCCGGCCCGAACGCCATTCGCCCGCCGTTGTGATTACTGGAGGGCTTGCCGAATCGCAGCAGGACTTTCTCCGACTTCATGTCCAGCCGAAGCGGCAGGTCTTTGGGCAGCGTGAATTCGGCCACGACACTCTCGCAGGACCAACGGCCCGGAGTTGCACCCGACACGGGTGCCGAATAGAAAACAAACACGCGCCGATTCGATTCGAATTGAGGATGCGGCACCAAATCCAACAGCCCGCGCTCGTCGGCCTGTTCGCGGAGTTGCACCATCTTATCACTCACATCGGCGACAGGCTCGCCCATACGCCGGCCCTCGCCATCCAGAGCCCAAATCGGGCCGACCTGATCCACGATCAGCCGGTTCCCATCCGGCAGTTCAACATACGCCACCGGCGAAGCCATCCCCTCGGCGATCAACTTCAGCCTCACGCGCGGCAAATCCGCCGCGCGAGCGGAGAGCGCAATCAGCGCCAGAAAAGCCATAAGCCGACGCGAATTCATGCGGGTCTCATGCGACGTCCGGCGTGGCCGTGTGCCGCAACTTCACCGGCCGTGCGCGCGCGCGCCGCACGCGCACGTTCAACGTCTCGACAAAAATTGAGAAGAACATCGCGAAATAGATGTAGCCCTTTGGAATGTGAAAATCGAGACCTTCGCTCACCAGCGACATGCCGATGAGGAGCAGAAAACTCAGCGCGAGCATTTTCACCGTGGGGTGCCGCCCGATGAATTCCCCCACCGATTTCGCGAAGACCATCATGAACACGATCGCGATCACAATGGCCGCGACCATGATGCCCAGCCGATTGGTCATCCCCACCGCGGTAATGACGGAATCCAGCGAGAAGATCAGGTCCATCGCGATGATCTGCCCCAACACACCGCCGAAGGTGGTCTTCAGTTTGGCGCCCGACTCGTGCTCCTCGCCTTCGAGATTTTCGTGAATTTCGAAGGTGCTCTTGCCAATCAGGAACAGCCCACCCGCAAGCAGAATCATATCCCGCCCGGACAGCTCATTCGAAAAAATCGTGATAATCGGCGCGGTCAGCTTCATCAACAGCGTGAGCGAAAACAGCAACGCGATTCGCATGAGCATGGCCAGCGATAGCCCAAGCACGCGCGCCCTTTGCTGCACCGCCGGCGGCAATTTGCCGGCGAGAATGGCCACGAAAATGATGTTGTCTATTCCCAGAACAATCTCGAGCAATGTGAGCGTGGCAAGCGCCATGAACATGTTGCCATCCGCCGATCCGTGCATAAATTGGCTCCTTGAGAGCGCACGGTGTACAAAACCCCGTCCGGCGGAACAAGCCTAACACGTCGCCACTTCGGGTCCCGCTCACGCCCGCTTCACGGGCTGCGCACTTTCACCCGATAGAACCGCGCCGCCTCCTGCGTTTCATTTGTGAAGACGTTTCTCGGCGGCGTCGCGGAAATGTCCGCTTCAATCACGCTCCACTCCGAGGTCTGAATCGCGCCGACGCTTTCCAGCGCATAGAGACGACCGTCGGCGCTCGACCACGAAAGCACCTGGCCGCCACCGTCGCCTTCCCCGGCAAACTCGAACTCAAACACGGACAGCGCATTCGTCGGTTCGGTGCCTGCGATGAACTCCATCCAGTTGTCCGCTCCATCGCCATCGTCATCCGCGCCGCGCACGGCGTTGGTGGGGCCGCCAAAGTGTTCAAACTCCCACGCATTGGGCAGCCCGTCGCCATCGTTATCGTCGAGAACCACCACCGTCCATTCCGCGTATTCCGCATCAGGCCAGCGTGCGTCAGAGACCCAGCATTGCACCGTATGAACTCCCGCGTCGCCCAACTCCGTGATCCGGGTGAAGTTTCCCATGTAGCCCTCCGCGGGCGCGCCATCCCATCGCCATACAAGAGTCAACGGATCGTCTTCGGGATCTTCGGCGATGACGCTGAAGACATTGGTCGTCAATTCACCGACCTCCAGGAGATCGTTCGTCGGCGATTTGGATACGATGACCGGCGGCTGATTGGTCGTCTGCTCAATCACAATGGTCAGCGCCTTGCTCGCGCGATTGGTGATGCTGTCGGTCACGACAAACACGATGATATTTGTTCCCGGCTCCTCACCCATGCCCGCGATTTCACCCGTCTCCGACAGGCTCAATCCGGCGGGCATCCGCGGCGGCCCGACCTTCAATACCAAGCAGTGGTAGCCGCCGGCGGCAATCGCCACGACCTCGCTCGCGTTACTCGCGCCAGCCGCCAGATCATAGAATGTCGCGCCCCACCCAACGAGCGTGCCGTCGGACTTCAACGCGAGGCTGTGAAACTGTCCGACCGCCAACGCGACAACATTCGATAATCCCGCTGGAGGCGTCGTCTGCCCATACGCCATGCTACCCCAGCCCACCACCGTGCCGTCCGCCTTCAGCCCAAAGCTGGCGTCGCCGCCTGCGGCAATGGCGATCACGTTCGACAGACCGTTCGGAATCGAAATCTGATTCGCGGCATTATTGCCCCAGCCCACCACCGTGCCGTTCGACTTCAGCGCAAGGCTGTGCATCGAACCCGCGGCAATGGCGATCACATTCGACAAGCCGTTCGGCGTCGTCGCCTGGCCATAAAAATTGTGACCCCAACTCACAACTCTGCCATCTGCTTTCAACGCCAGATTATGGCTCGCGCCCGCTGCAATCGCCGTGACATTCGACAAGCCGTTCGGCGGCGTCGCCTGATTCGTGCGGTTATTGCCCCATCCCACAACCGTTCCATCTTCGCGCAGCGCGAGACTATAATCTGCCCCGGCGGCAATCGCGATCACGTCCGTCAGATTCGTGGGTGGTGTTATCTGCCCATCGCTGTTCGAGCCCCATCCCACCACCGTGCCGTCTGATCGCAACGCCAAGCTGAACGATCCGCCGGCCGAAATCGCGATGGCGTCGCTCAGCGTCGGCGGCGGTATCGTCTGCCCCGCGTTCGTCCAGCCCCACCCCTCCACAGCCAGCGCGCCCCAGGCATACGGCGGCACGCCATTCGTCGCCTCCAACATTGCGCTGTACGCCTCGCCAACCATGCCGCCCGGCAGCGTTTCAGTCGCAATTTCAACCGGCGGGACATCAATCGTCAGCTCAAACGTCCGGAACGTATATCCGCCTCCGCCATCGCGCAGCCCCACCGTCACGCTGAACGCGCCGGATTCTTCGGGCGTGCCGGAGATCACACCGTTCGGCGAAATCGTCACACCCGCCGGCAGATTGACTCCGTTCAACGTCAGCGCGAGGCTGTGATTTTTCCCCGCGGCAACCATCACCACATTCGACAACCCCATCGGTGGCGTTGCTTGATTCGCGCTATCGTCACCCCAGCCCACAACCGTTCCATCCGATTTCAACGCCAGCCCATGAGCATCGCCCGCTGAGATCGCCACAACGTTGGACAACCCGCCCGGTGGCGTCGCCTGGTTCGTGCTGTTATTGCCCCAACCAACAATCGTTCCGTCATCTCGCAGCGCCAGACTGAAACTGCCGCCCGCCGAAACGGCCAGCGCATCCGCGAGGCCGCCCGGCGGCGTCGCTTGCCCCATCGCATCCGCGCCCCAACCGACCACCGTCCCATCCGACTTCAGCGCCAGGCTGTGCTCGCCCCCCGCGCTCACCGCCACCACATTCGACAGGCCCGAAGGGATATTCGTCTGGCCAGAATTATTCCAACCCCACCCAACCACCGTTCCATTTGAGCGCACCGCCAGATTGTGGCTCGCGCCCGCAGCGATGGAGATCACGTTCGACAAACCGGGTGGAACATCTATTTGCCCCATATCGTTCTGACCCGCGCCGAACACTGTTCCATCCGCCCGCAACGCCAGACTATGCCCCTCGCCGGCGGCCAGCGCCACCACACCCGCAACACTCGTCAACGCCGAGAGTTCACCTGAAGCATCCGCCCCCCATCCAACCGCTGTCCCATCTCCTTTCACCGCCATGCTGTGCGCGCCGCCTCCGGCAATCGCCACCACATTCGACAAGCCCGATGGAACATCCGCCTCACCCTCGACATTCCGCCCCCACGCCACCACCTGCGGCAAACCCCAGACAAAACCTCCCGCGCCATTCGTAGCGGCGAGCGTCGCGCTATATGGCGCGCCCCTCACACCGATGGGCAACGTCGCCGTCACAATCTCAACCGGCAGAGGATTGACCGTGAGCTTCAACGTTTTAAACACAAACGCCCCCGCGCCATCGCGCACCCCGATCGTCACGTGAAATGTGCCCGCCTGCGCCGGAGTTCCCGCAACCACGCCATCGGGCGAAAGACTCAATCCCGCAGGCAATGCTCCGCCACTCAACGCCAGCGCCAGACTGTGATAGCCTCCACCCGCGACCGCCACGGCATTCGAAAGCGCGCCCGGCGGCGTCGCCTCGCCATAACTATTCCCTCCCCACCCCACAACCGTGCCATCCGACTTCACCGCGAGGCTGTGCTGATATCCGGCGGCAATCGCCACCACGTTCGACAAGCCGTTCGGAATCGAAATCTGATTCGTGCCATTCTCGCCCCATCCCACCACCGTCCCGTCCGACTTCAACGCCAAGCTGAAATTGTTCCCCGCCGCAATCGCCACGACATAGGCCAAATTCGTCGGCGGCGCGCTCTGTCCATACCCGTTATATCCCCACCCCACGACCGTCCCATCCGCCTTCAGAGCCAGCGTATGAAAACCGCCCCCCGCGATCGCCGTCACATTGGACAACCCTGACGGAACACTCGCCTGCCCGATCACATTATCGCCCCAGGCATCAACCGTGCCATCCGCGCGCAACGCGATGCTGTGCGCTACCCCTGCGGCAATCGCCACCACGTTCGACAAGCCGTTCGGAATCGAAATCTGATTCGTGTCATTGTTGCCCCATCCCACCACCGTTCCATCCGACCTCAGCGCGAGCGCGTGTTCGCTTCCCGCCGCGATCGCAACCGCGTTGGATAAACTTCCCGGAGGCGTCGTCCAGCCATAATCTCGGCTGCCCCATCCCACCACCGTGCCGTCGGCGCGAAGCGCAAGACTATTGGCAAAATTCGCCGCGATCGCCACGGCATTCGAGAGATTGGACGGCGGCGTGGCCTGTCCATTGAAACTATTGTGCCCCCACCCGACCACTCGCGGCGCGCCCCAAACATAAGACACCACGCCATTCGTCGCCACCAGCGTAAAACTATACGGCTGGCCGACCGCCCCTCTCGGAAGCGAATCCGTCACAACCTCCACCGCCGCATCCGCGCGCGACACCCCCAAAAACGCCGCGACCGCCAACACAGCCCCGATGCAAAGCAACCTCTTCATCGCACACCTCCCGCACGAAAAATGTGGATGTTCCTCCAGCGCTCCGTCGAGGAGACTCTCGGATGAAATCCACTCCGTCAGCAGCAACTCCGCTGAAAGCCTATCGGCTCCGAAAGCCGAATGCAAAATGTAAAAGGGGAAGTCGTGAAAAAAATCAACTGCCGGGCCGTCTCAAAATCCCGACCACACGCAACCGCGAAGACCAGAGGCTATCCCAGAACCTCTTTTCGAAGCTGGCCGAGATTGTTTTGCCGAGGGGCAAGGCGCGAAACCGGGCACGTGTCTTGACGACACGTGCCCGGTTTCGCAACGCAGCCCATCGGCAAAACAACTCGGTTTCCTCCGGAAATGCGGCGAAGTTGCGCCGCGCGCCCAATTCCGCTACCTTCAATCGCATGGGTGTATCGGAACAAAATCCACCGACAAACGACGGCGCGAGCGCGACGCCGGGCGGCAATGTCTATTACAAGAATCCGGCCCGCCCCCGCTCGCGCCATGAAGAAGTCCGCCGAGTGGACTCCGCGACGACACCTCCGCCCGCCGCGCCCAACCAGCCCCGCGGCAACATCGCGCGCCAGGCTTTCGCGGACAACATCCGGCGCTTTCTGGTCTTCACGATTTTGATGATCGCGCTCATCGGCCTGAGCATCAAATTCCTGACCCACATCTGGAGCGCCAAAGACAAAGAAATCACCGGCGCTCCCGCGCCCTCCGCCACACCCAAAGCCAAACCACCCGCCGCGAAACAAGGCGAGACACCTCCCTCCGCGGTCAAATCTTCGCCGTCCCCTCCAACAGGAAAAAGCGATCTTGACACCGAAGCCATCCGCCGCGCGCTCTTCATGGCCAAGCGCGGCAAGAGCCTCGCGCAGAGCGGCAACTTCAACGAAGCGATCGCGCGCTATCGCGAGGCGCTTGAAATCTGGCCCTATCTCACCGACGCATGGGCGCAAATCGGCAGCCTCTACCTCCGCGTGAACGACTATCTCCAAGCCCAGATCGCGCTCGAAAAAGCCGCAGAAAGCAATCCCTCCTCTCCCGAAATCCTGTGCGACCTCGGCGTGGCCTATTTGCACGTCGGCCAAATTCAAAAGGCCACCAAGGTCTTCGAGACGGCCATCGAATCCGCCCCTCAATACGCCCCGACCTATTTTAACATGGCGCTCTGCTCGCTCGCGCAAAAAGACCCGGCCGGCGCGCGCGCCAATTTTGAAAAATATCTCCGCCTCAAACCCGGCGACCCGCGCGCGCTGCGCGAAGTGGCCTATCTTGACGCCTCCGACGGCAAATATGCCAACGCGCTCCGCGGGCTCCAAAGCGCCATCGTCGAAGCCCCCTCCTGGCCCCTGCTCTACTTCGACGCCGCCGCAACTGCCGCCCTCATGGGCCGTGCCGATGATGCCATCCACTACCTCGAACAATCCGAGGCATTGAGTTCGCCCGGCATCGTCTATCGCCTCTATCTGGAACCCGCCTTCAAAGAAATCCGCCTTTCCGAAGTCGGACAAGACTTCCTCAAAGACCTCGCCGACCGCGCGAAGCAAGCGCTGACCTCATCCGTCGCGGCGGCAAAATCCGAACCGCTCCCCGGCGCCAGCGAACCGCTATCGTCGGCCAGCCCGGAAATGTGAGGCAACACCCTCACCCTTCGTCCGACTGAACATCCCACCGGACCTCCGGCATCCACCAGCGCCATCCGCGCGAGCGCGCAAACCGAACCGTCAACCTTTCCCCCTCGCCGCACGAAAGCAACGGCGCGCCCGGCGCACCCCAAGCCGGCGCCATTTCCGGCTCCGGGCGAACGCCCACAAAAACCACCGAAGCCGAAACATCCACGCGCGACTTCGCCATATCCTCCTCCATCCGCCGGCTGCCCTCCCCCGCCAGCAATAACGATGAAGGGCCGCGGGCAACACGGCTCACAAGCCCCGCCTCCGCCGCGCCACCGAACGCGCCGTCGCGCGGCGGATGCAGCGCCATCCATTCCGCCCGGCCCGCCAACGGAATCCGGTCGCCCCGCGCGAGCTTGCGCACGGGCAACCTTCGCTCCTTCGCCAGCGCAAGCACGCGCTCCAACGTCGGCGACTTGCCGGTGAAATCGGGAATCCACAACTCGCGCACGGGAATCTTTTCGAGCAGATACGGAAGGCTTCCCGCCGTATCCGCGCGAACGCGCGTCAACACGATCGCCCGCAATTCATCCACGCCCTGCCCGCGCAACCATCGCACAAGCCCCCGGCTGCGATACGACGTGCCCGGATCCACCAGCACATCCTTCCCACCCGGCACATTCACGAAGACCGCCGACCCTTTCCCCAATCCATAAGCCTCGATCTGCACGCGATCATCGCGCAACGCAAACACACCCCCACCAACCGCCAGCGCCAACAGCGCAAACGCGGCCGCGCGCCGCCCAACACGCGCCCCATGAAACAACATCGCAACGAGCAAATACAAAAGCGCAACCCAACTCCACGCCGGCGCGCGCACGAAAAAATGCCCCAACGGCAAACGATCAAACACGTCCACGATCCACACCAGCAGCGACAAAAAAACAACGTTCGCGTGATTGAAACACTCCAGCAGAAACACCGACCATGGCGCGGCAAGCAGCGACAAACACGCGGTGAAAAGAACCGCCGAGGCCAGAGGAATCACAAACAAATTCGCCAGCAACGCCACCGGCGTAAACTGATTGAACAACGCCGCGCTCAATGGCGCCGTGGCCAGCCACGCCGCAATGGAAGCGGCGATCAACGCGACCGCCGACCGCCGCGCCGCCAACCCTGCGCGAACCCACCAAGTGCGATGCGGCAACGCCAGGGGATCAGAATGTTCCGGCGAAGACAGCAACGCGCCCAGACGGGGATAGAACGCCATCAGCCCTGCCACCGCGATGAATGAAAGCTGAAAACCGGGATCGAAAAGCTGCATCGGCGAGGCCATCAACAACACCAGCGCGGCCATCGCCAGCGCCGTCGGCCCATCCGGTTTTCGCCGGAACGGAATCGCCGCCCAATAGGCCGTCGCCATCACGGAAGCCCGAACGGCGCTCGGCGCCAGCCCCGTGCCCATCGTGTAGACCGCCAGCAACGGCGTCAGCACATATAACCACTTCGGACGCGACACGCCGGCCGCGCGCAAAAGCGCAATGACGATCGCGGAAAAAATCATGATGTGCGACCCCGAAATGGCCACGATATGCAACGTGCCCGTCCGCGAAAAAATGTCGTACACCCGATCCGGCAGCGCCTGCCGGTAGCCCAACATGAGCGCGCGCAGCAACCCGACCGAATCCGTGAAATCTTCCACACCACGGCCAAGAACGGCGGAACAATACTGGCGCCCACGAATGCACCAATCGCGAAGAACAAACCCCGCGTGGCGATCGAGCAAGCGGGCCGACGACGTGAGCGGCCTCAAATTAAAAAGCGAACGGCCCATCGCGTTCACATCGCGCGTCGCCGGCCCGCTCAAAGCCCAACGCTGGCCATACGCCAAATCGGGGCGCGCGCCCTCCTGCGTCCACACCACACGCAGCGACGCCGCCGTTCGCCGCCACGGCCCCGCGCGCTGCACCGCTTCCACCCGCAAGGGGAAGACCCAAACCGGCCGCCCCCGCGGATCCATCCGCGCCACCTCCGGCTCATCCACAATAACGCCCACCACGGAAACAAACCCGCTCCCGGTCTCCGGCGGAAGATCCAACTTGCGCCCCACCTCGCCCACCAGCGCCGCGCGAAAGGCAAACAACGCGCACGAGGCGGCGAGCATCGCCAGGCCGCCCGATGTTCGCCGAAAGGTGAAAAGCGCGACCGCAATCAACACGGCGCACCCCACACCAAAAACCGTTTGGAATTCGTGAAAGCGCGCCCCGAGTCCAACTCCCACAATCGCGCTGATCGCCAACCCGATCAAAGGACGGCGCGGACATAGCGCGGACGATTCGATGTCAGTGACCGACAAAGTTGGCGTTCCAGAAAAAATTCAGCGGACGATGCGCCCCCGCGCGCGCCGCATGTTCCAACGCTTTGGACACATACGTTTTCGCCATTTGGATCGCGTCCCCGAGCAACTCGCCGCGCCCCAAATGCGCGGCCAGCGCGGCCGAAAAAGCGCAACCCGCCCCGTGCGTTTCAGGCGCCGCGATCCTTGGCCCCTTGAAAATCAACTCCTCGCCCTCGTCATATAAAACATCCACAACCTCAGCGCCGCCCAAGTGCCCCCCCTTGACAAGACACGCCACATCGAAACGGTCCCCGATCTCATGCGCCGCTCGCTGCAATTCTTCCACGGAAGCGATCGTATGCCCGCAGAGAATTTCAGCCTCGTGCAAATTCGGCGTGACCACGCGCGCCTGCGGAATCAGCTCGTCGCACAGCGCCGCAATCGCATCCGGCCTCAACAGCCGCGCGCCGGATTCCGACACCATCACCGGGTCCACAACCAGAATCGGGATTCCCTGCCGCACATCCGCCTTGGCCACCGCTCGAATGATTTCGCTCGAAAACAACATCCCCGTCTTGGCAGCAGCCACGGGAAAACCATCGCACACCATCCGGACCTGGCTCGTCACCATCGCCTCGCTCATCGGCTCAATAGCGGATACGCCGCCAGGATTCTGGGCCGTCACACAGGTGATCGCGGAAGTCCCGAACACCCGATGCGCGGAAAAAACCTTCAAATCGGCCTGAATCCCCGCCCCACCGCCGCTGTCTGACCCCGCAATCGTCAATACAACAGGCAGGTCCGACTCGCGCTCATAACTATTCGTTTGCACCGCTCCAGCCTAGCCAAAGCCAACATCGAGTCAAGGCCGGGCCACCCGACAATCCCGCAGATCACAGCCGGCCTCCGCCGACGTTGATTTTTTCAAACCGGGCAAAATTATTTGACCTGCCCCCGGCCCTCCCCTAATATCGCCAGTAGAAACACAACGCTTTGCGTTCAGGAGATTGCAATGGCCAAGGCACTAAAGCCTCTTCTTATCGTCCTCTTGCTGCTGGGCATCGCCGCTTTAACCCTCGGCATCCTGCTCTTCAACAAACGCGAAATCCTCAAGGGGCGCACGCAGAAACTTGAGCAAACGGTCACCGCTGTCGCGACGACCCTGAACGACGGAAAAGAACCGTTCATCCAACCCAAAGGCGTCACGCTCGACTCCACCAGCCTGATGGACTTCGAGAGCATGGACGCCGAACTTTCAAAACTCCGCAACCTCGCCGGCGTCCGCTACGAAGAACTCGACAACACCTACGCGGACCTCAAAAAAACCTCCGACGAACTCGACGCCACCAAAACTGAACTCGCCCAAACGCGCAGCGAACTCGAAGCCGCCAATCGCGAAATCGTCAGCCTTAAAGACACGATTGTCCAAAAAGACAACGAAATCGCTCAAGCGAATGTCAAAATTGACTCCCTCAACCAGCAGGTCGCCGGACTTGAATCTCAAGTCACCGATTTGAACAGCCAACTCGCCAAAATTCAGGAAGAGAAAAACGAGTTGAACGACAAAATCGCCCAGATGGATCAAGACATCAAAAGCCTGGAAGCCGACCTCGCAAACGCGCTGGGCAAAGGCGAAGGCGCTGAAGAACGCATGGCCAAGGGCCTCTCCGGAACGATTCTACTCGTGAACAAAGACTGGAACTTCGTCGTGCTGGATGTCGGCATGGACAAAGGCGCAAAAGTCAACGGGGTATTCCTCGTGCACCGCGACGACAAGCTGATCGGCAAAGTGCGCGTCAGCGCCGTCACCCGCGACCTTGCCCTCGCCGAAATCGTCAACGACTGGCAGACAGCGGCGATAAAGAAGGGTGACAAAATTGTCTACTAAAGTCCTCAGCGTATTGAGCCTGATCGCAACGCTCTGCTTCATCGCGCTGGTCGTCCTCCAAGTGATGGAGTTGATGCACTTCTCCGCCGAACCATCGGTCTGGCCACTGCACTAACCGTGAAAAGGTTCGTCGGATTCGCCCTCTTCTTTGCGCTCGCCTGTTTGTTGAACGGCTGCGCCACCAGCGACCCCGATCGGCAGTCCGATATTCCATGGAATGCTCCCCAAGCCTGGGAAGGCGCGCCCAGCATCCCCGGTCTCGACGCGCGTTAAGTCGCGAGTATCGGGCGCTCTTTCAGTGGCATGAACTCGCGGGCTTCTGCTTGAAAAACAAAATGCAGCACACGATGAAAGCCAACAGCGCCGCCGAAGCCGAATAGCGGCTCAACGCCAATCCGCCCGACGCCACCGGCTTATCGAGAAAATCCCCCACCACCGCGCCCAGCGGTCGCGTCAAAACAAAGGCCGCCCAAAACAGCGCCGTGCGCGAGACCCGCGTCCAAAAATATGCGCCGGCGACCACCAGCAACAGAACGCCGAAAATTCCCGCCGACCCCACATACCCCAACCCCGCCGTATCCGCCGTCCAATCCCCCAGCGCCGTCCCCAACGTCTGCGAAAACATGATCGTCACCCAATAGAACAGCTCCGACTTCGGCGTTCGCACAGATGCAACCGACACCGTCCCCATGACGAAATACCAAACCGCGATCGAGGCGAGCAAAAGCGTCAGCAACAACGCGCTTCCACCCGTGTAACCGAACCCCATCGAACGCGTGGCAAAATCCGCCAACGTCGTACCGATGGTGGTGGTCGCGATGATCGTGGCCCAGTAGATCGAAGGATGAAACTCTTTCGCAAGAATCTGCGCGCCCACCGCCGCCACAAAAATCACCGCAAAAATCCCGCTCGCGGCCAGATACCCGAGATTCATGGACATGGAGACCGCATCGCCGCCGGTTTCACCCAACGTCGTCGCCGCAATTTTAATGATCCAGAACAGCAGCGTGACCTCCGGAACTTTGCTCGTTCCGACAGCCGCTCCATTGCCCGGTTCGGGGTGAATTTTCAAGTTGTGTTCCAGAGGCTATCCCAGAACCTCTAGGCAATTAACGCTTCGGCAATCTGAATGGCGTTCTGCGCGGCGCCCTTCCAGATGTTGTCGCCCGAGCACCACAGAACCAGGCCGTTCTCCACGCTCTGGTCTTTGCGAATACGTCCGACCAACACGTCATAATTGCCCGACGCATTGACCGGCATCGGATAAACCGCGTTCTTCGGATCGTCCACCACCTTCACGCCCGGCGCATGACGCAAAATCTCGCGCGCCTGCTCCGGCGTGATCGGCTTTTCAAACTCAACGTTGAACGCAATGCTGTGTCCATTGAACACCGGCACGCGCACGCAGGTATTGCCCACCCGAATCGAGTTATCTCCCAGAATCTTGTGCGTCTCCTTGCGCATCTTGATCTCTTCCGTCGTCTCGCCGGAGTCGTCCTTGAACGATCCGACCGACGGGAGCAAGTTGAACGCGATGGGATGCGGATACACCTCGGCCTTCGCCGGCTCGCCCGCGGCCCACGCCTTCGCCTGCGCCTCCAACTCTTTCACTGCGGCGCTGCCTGTTCCGGACACCGCCTGATACGTGCTCGCCACAATTCGCTTGATCTTCGCCGCCTTGTGCAGCGGCGCCAGTGGCATCAGCGCGATGATGGTGCTGCAATTCGGATTCGCAATCAGCCCTTGATGATCCTTCAATGCGGCCGAATTGATCTCCGGCACCACGAGCGGAACTCGGGAATCCATGCGAAAATCATCGCCATTATCAATCACCACACAGCCGCGCTTCACCGCTTCCCACCCTAGCGTCTGCGACGCGCCCTTCGCGCCCTCGGTCCCCGCGAAAAAGGCAAAATCCATGCCTTCGAACGCCTCCGGCGTCGCGACCTTCACCTGAATCGGCTCGCCGTCAATCATCTCCGTGCGCTCGCTGCGCGCCAGAATCGTCAACGACTTCATCGGGAACTTGCGCTTCTTCAACAAACGCACCATTTCCGTTCCGACCGCGCCGATGCCCACCACGCACACATTATACTGCTTCATGACTGACTCATTCCTTCGGCGGCTCACGCCGCCATTTTTGATCAAACCAAACTCGCCACCAAATCGCCGACTTCCGTCGTGCTCAAACCCATGCGCCCGGCGGCCAGCGATTTGATTTTCCCGCCGTTCAACGCCTGCGTCATCGCCCGATCCACCGCCTGAGCTGCTTTGTGCTCGCCCAACGTATCCAGCATCATCCCCGCCGCCGCAATCGCCGCGAGAGGATTGATCACGTTTTGCCCCTTGTATTTCGGCGCGCTGCCGCCCATCGGCTCGAACATGCTCACGCCCTCGGGATTGATGTTGCCGCCCGCGGCAACGCCCAGGCCGCCCTGAATAATCGCCGCGAGGTCCGTGATGATGTCGCCGAAGAGATTCTCCGTGACGATCACGTCATACCACTCCGGCTGCTTCACGAACCACATCGTCGCCGCATCCACGTGATTATAGTCCTGCTTGATGTCGGGAAAATCGCGGTCGCCCAATTCCTTGTGCGTCCGCACCCACAAATCGCCCGCATGCGTCAACACATTCGACTTGTGCACCAGCGTCAACATCTTCTTCTTGTCCCGGCGCCGCGCATATTCATAGGCAAAACGCACACACCGCTCCACCACCGGCCGGCTATACACCATCACCTGCGTCGCAATCTCCATCGGCGTGCCCTTCTGCACCACGCCGCCCACGCCCGTGTAGATTCCGCCCGTGTTCTCGCGAACCACCACAAAATCCACATCCTTCGGCCCCTTGTCCTTCAACGGACAATCCTCCGGACGATAAAGCTTCACCGGGCGCAGATTGATGTATTGATCCAACGCGAATCGCGCTTTGAGCAGAATGCCCACTTCCAGAATGCCCGGCTTCACCTCCGGATGCCCGATCGCCCCGAGAAAAATCGCGTCGTTCTTCCGGAGCTCCTCAATCGCGGAATCCGGCAACGTCTCGCCCGTCCTCAAATAGCGCTCGCCGCCGAAATCATACGGGTGATAATTCAATTTGAAATCGAACTTCGACTCCGCCACCCGCAGAACCTTCACCGCCTCCTGCACCACCTCCGGCCCGGTTCCGTCGCCGCCGATCACCGCAATATCGTATGCCATGTTCATTCCACGTCCTGTTCTTCCCGTCATTCCGGGCGCATTTCCAACGATTGGAAAAATCACGCCAAAAAGTTCCAACGATTGGAACTTCGCGTCCCTCCGATTTCCAACGATTGGAAATTGGAAAGTCGCGCAATATACGAACCCCCCTCCAGTGCGTCAATGCCAACACAGCCGCCCGCAAAACCCTTGACGGGAGGCGGGAAAAGAAAAACCCCGCCGGCCCGACGCGGCCGGCGATGCAGAAAAACGCCCGAAAAGACACCCGCGTCAGTTATCGAGCCGCGCGCGCGCCCGATAGAACCAAACGCTGTTCGTCGGCAACGAACCGTAGAGATTGGTAATCGCATTCGCGGGCGGCGTCGCCGCCACATCCACCAGCACCGGCGCCCACGAGGAAGGACTCAACAGCGCCGCGCTCTCCACATCATAAACGCGTCCAGAAGCGCTGGGCCAACTGAACACCAAACCCTTCGTCTCAAAAACGCGGTTCGTTTCCACCTCATTGAAGTCGCTGGTCCCGACCACATCCACATAGTTCGTGCCATAGGCCACATCCAACGCCACCAACAGAATTGAATCCGCATCCGCAGGCTCCGTGTCCGCGATGTATTCTTCCCACGTCGTCGCGCCATCGCCGTCCACGTCATTGCCCGGCGCACAATCCGGATCGTTGAAGTCATGCCCGCGCCGCACGAGCCACGCCTCAAACGGCGAAGCCCGCACAATCGCACCCGCAGGAGTGTAAACGACCAGCTCCTGCCCGGAACCCGGCACGAGATCGAATGAGCCGAGCACATCGTTCAACGTCACGCCCGCCCCCGGCGACACGCGAACCACCGGCGTCCCCGATGTC